>Ga0065711_1011224_pt1 | contig 10982 bp, 5 predicted proteins | sample Hoacrofraction12_FD_59098 | JGI IMG/M metagenome (GOLD analysis project Ga0065711, IMG submission 59098) | Hoatzin crop microbial communities from Cojedes, Venezuela - Epithelial fraction 12 v2 (version 2) | ecosystem: Host-associated > Birds > Digestive system > Esophagus > Crop | place... | reverse complement strand
CAGCAGGCTGATAGAGTATGGACATAAAAAGCAACACAAGGATTAACTGGAAGATGAACAGTTTGTCACAGAACAATTAGAACAGACTCTAGTCTAAGTAATTGGTCTCTAAGACAACAGAAGTTATTACATGCTGTCACGGAATCACTTTCAGCATCATTGTCATTTTTTACCTGTCATACCAAAAGCAATTCAATCATATGTTGCAAATCATATGTAAAAATAAGTCACATGTTATTATGCAACCTTCATTGTCTCCTCTACCCTACCAGCAATTTCTTTTTGGATCACTGATGTTTCTGCATCCCTTGTAATGTTCAGACCTGCCACAATCAAACAAACGGATTGCTGTAGCAATACTGTGAGAGAACAGCTCAGTCTTTCATGCTCAGCGGGAACTCTTCCCCGGCGAGGCTATGTGGGATCATATAATAAACCAGAGATATTATTGCAGGGAGGAAGGCCAACCCCGTACTGTGCCGCATTACCAAGAGCGCAGCCAGCAGCTTCGGGGAAGTGATCCTTCCCCTCTGTTTTGCACTTGTGAGACCAAAACTGGGGTGCTGTGTCCGCTTTGGGCTCCCTAGGACAGGGAAGACGAAGACATACTAGAGAGAGTCCGGTGGAGGGTCGCAGTGGGATAATTTGACTTTAGCAGCCCTTTGGCGTGGTGTCCTGTGGTAAGCTTAGCCATTTCAGAGAAGTGCAGACTAGAGAAGTGGGTGGAAAAGGTAGGTGGAAAATTGGCCGGGCTCAAACGGCTGTGATCAGAAGCAGAAATCCAACTGGTGTCCAGTTATGAGCAGTGTCACTCATGGACCAGTGCTATTTAATGTCTTCACTAAGAAGCTGGAGCACACGTGGTGCAAGGAGAGCCTGAGAGTGCTGAGTTTGAGGCTGGACCCTTAAGAGGAGAAGGGGAAGGGGAGATATTAATGCTGTGACTGTTTGATGGGAGGGTATAGAGAAGGTGAAATGGTAGGCTTGGAGTCTTACAGTGAAAGCGTGAGAGGCAGTGATCACAAGTTGCAATATAATTCTAGTTAGATGTAAGAAAAGTGTTTCCATCACAAGCATGATTATAACTAGAAGATCTGTTCAACAGCATTGAGGGCTCTTCAGCCTTGGAGATTTTCAGAACTTGACTGGACTAAGCCTTGAGCAACCTGATCTAGTTGAGAGGACTTTGAGTAGGAGGTCCCTTCCAACCTGAGTTATTCTCTGATTCTGTGAAATTATATACATTATCTTAATTTATTAAGAGAAATTCAAATGCATTATCAATAATGAAATTCTTGTTATAAGAAGTAGTATATAGATATTTCCAAGTATTTTATATAAAAAATTGGACTGCCTGCTAATTTCAATTTATTGTCAGTGCAGCAGAATTCAATCCTTTCTGTCCAGAAATGAAGAGTTAAGATATGCGAGTAATGCCCTTCATTCAGACTCCCTATGAATTTTATGGTAAATGAACAAAACCAAGAAAATAAAAGAAAAAGCTAATTTAATGAATTTCTCTCCATGAGGATCCTTCACCCTCTAGTCCTCTTCCTTCCTCTGCTTGACCCTCTGTCCAAACAGCTCTCATAAACGTTGACAGGACCGTCGAGTTTAGTTAGGTGTTCAAGTCTCCTAGCACCCGTTCTCCTGGCAGCAAGTGTATGAGGCAGTTCAAAATTCTTACAAAGCTCACTGTAACCCGTCAGGTGTCCGGGAGCATTAGGGACGTACAGGAGGGCCTGAGTCCAGCAGAAGCATCCATTCAAGCAATGTGTATCATTACATTAACAAGGAATATTCCATGTTAAATCACTACAGAAATACAGACTTTTCAGGTATCTAATGTTAGGATTTAAAGCAAAAAGGATGTTTCAACAAATGTGTAGAAGTCACTAGGGAGGAGGGATGAAGGCAAGAGAAAATGGAGTAGGATGTTATAAGTAATGATGTAATCAATGAAGGATAATTATCGTCTCTGTTGAAGGATCCATGAAATAGTATTGTTGCATATTTTTGAGCTTATATAAAACGGTATTCAATTTAAAGACAACAAAGAATTGGGAAACAATTTTCACAGTCTGTAAAAGTTTTCAAGATATAAATATGTGTGTATTTATTCTAAATTAGGATAAAAGCTTCTGAAAAACAGATGCTAACATGTCAATAGACAACAGCTATTATCTTTCCTTCCTACTGTTATTTTTTTTTATTTGAAAATAGTGGTTATACAGTATACTGACTTCCACATCCAGTCGGCCGATGATGTCACCTCCCATTTTGCACTTGTTAGATTTTCAGCCAAGCATCTTCACACTGTGTTTCATGCACAGAAGATTTGCATGAATAACAAAAAAATACATTGCATTAAAGAAAGAGAGATAACCTAACTTTTCTAAGGTGCAGAAAGCTTGGGGTTCAAGGTCATCTTTGAATAAAACGTGTAGATTTCACGTGCCCCAAATGAGTTCTCTCTCTTCTGGGCTACTGGTTCTCTGGTTCGTGGAAGAAAGCTGATGTGGCAGGGTTCTTCTGTTCTGCTCAAGTGTACCATTTAAAGTAGTATTTAATGTACTTAGGGTGATTGGAGGTCAAATTTAGGAGTTTATGAGTTTGCATTCTGTGACCCTCTTTCCCTCTTTATCCGAGGTGGCTGCACTTGTTTTGACTTCTCTCCACGATGTCACAGTTACACCTACCTCAGCCAAATGAAGTTGAACAGGTAGCTCAGGTGGGAGACGGAGCGATGCCATTCTCTGTAGGTTCTGGGCTCTATGTGGATAATAAATTTCTGCGTTTCCAAAGTCCTAGTTGCTGCCTTTCCGTGTCAGCGCGCTAGGTGTGTAGGTGTGTTACCCTACGGAGTGCTGGCCAGCTAGCTCAAAAACAGGGTGCCACTGGGCGATGTCCCAGAAGTTATAGAAACAAAATGCTGGTCTGGAACAAGCAAATTTCAGGGATTCTTTGCTTCAGGAATCTTTTCTATTTTTCAAATTGCTCTTAGGAAAGAGATCAGCTTTAATTCATTGATCTGTGATATTCTCTTTAAACTGTTTGTAGTGCAAAGCAGTCAACACTCCCCTAAATGCTGGAATTATCTGGGTTTTGTGTTTCCTTAGAAAGGTTAAACTGGTTTGAAGTAACATACACAACGTGTCCTGTAAATACTAATTATCTTGGAACAAGAGAATTTGCAGGTGCATACTCTGGGTTTCCAGTCTGCAGATGTGTCTTTATGAATGTTACCCAGATCTCTCTTCTGGTTTCTTCCTATCATTTCTTACATTGCTTATCCTAAATCAGCTGGAGAGATTTTTGAAGTTCCAAGTGTGTCTTCTGAAAAACAAAGGGGTTTTCACACATTCCCTTCAAGAACTTCAATAGTATGAAATGCTGTACTTAGTCTTTTCTGTTAGTAATTGCATTTCTGAAGTAGAAAATATTGAATATTTAATTTTCACTGCAGTTTAGAAAATAGAGAAAAGTCGTTATTACTGAAATGTAACAGGTAGTGTATAATAAAGAATGTAAATAGTAATTTAGCATTTCTGTCTGTGAAATAACCATAAGCAGGACGTTATTTTCTAGGTTTAAGTTTTTAACTTCACGAGTTGATTGTGGATGATTTCTCACAAATTTTCAGAATCCGAGTGTTTTTTCATTGTCTTCAAATAAGCATCACGGTATTGATTATCAGTTTCTGTTGAGAACAGTGCATGAGGGTGCCGAGTGCAGCCATACACGTGAATTAATAAATGAAATCGATGTGCAAGTGTAAAGCAAAAATAGAAGAGTTTTTGAATATGATAAAAATGTTTAATTCTTGAAAAGTTTGTGCAGGTTTTTGGTAATTTAATATAATTGTTTTCTTGCAGAAACTAATCACCAATAACTGTTGCTATTTGTTCCCAAGTAATCCACCACTGTAAAACTTCAGCTGCAGGCGTTATGACTGACTGCTGCAGCATTTGCATAGCTACAAAAGGACCTCTCTTCACGTGCTATTTATTTGTCACGTGGTTCGCTTAGTTTGCGTGTCCTGGAGTGAGAGTAGCAGCGTCTGTGACATGAGTAAAGCTCGCGGGCTCGTCTACTGCCAGAATGAACTATGGCGCTGTGTTAGTACGGTGTGGTGACAGAGACGTGCTTCTGGAGTGTTTGAGTGAGACAGAAAAGTTATTGTGATGGCGGCAAAGAAATGGATGTGGCAGAAATGTGAGGCGAATAAAATAAGTGTCAGTACAGCTTTGGTATTAAAGAAGTTCAGGCTTCTTGCTAGAAGGAAGCTATAATAGATGAGGCAGCAGTTGTTCTACCACCCACATGTGTGCCTCTGGGCATTATTTGAGAGCGGTTCCAGAGATCAGAACAATTAAACTCATTGGGAGGTAATATTGTTCTTTCTTTGCTAGGTCCCGTCAGCAAAAGTCTCTATACTTTGTGCTGTGTTTTATAAGATAAGCAAGCTTAAGTTCTTGTGCTAAAGTACCCCAAGAGGAGAAAGAGCTCCTGGATCTGGACACTGAGGTAGGACCTAATGGATAATATCTTCAGCACCTAGGAAACTTCCCTTGAAGCCAAGTGTTGTGTACTTTAAAGCTAAAACACTTCAGAAAATTCTTAATTGGAGACATTAAGAATTTCCTATTTCATAATTATTTTATCACTGTAATCCTTATGTGGAGAACAATGTCCCACATTGCCTGGTTCATAATTTGGGACATTACTCCTCCATTCATGGGTTGGTTCCAGAAATTAAATGCCCAGGGCTGAGAATATTTATTCAGTTGGGCTTGTGCATAAAGTCTTCCTGTCTACTCTTTAGAGAGAGGATTTTATTGTTACTGAATTAGGTTGGGAAATGAAGACTTCAGCCCAGATTATAATTATTTTTCTGCATCTGCTCCAATCATTTACATGGTTTATGCTTGTAAATTAGGTGTTAATGAAATCCAAGTGGGGTAACAGTCTGGAACATCAGAACTGCCGTTGACTGAAGAAGTAGAGAACATTGGAATATCTCTGAGGAGATCACTTCACTTGAGCAATAACTCTGGGGTGTTACATGACATGCACAGAAACATCATTCTGTTACGGAACTTATCTCAAATATAAAGAGAAAAGAAAATCCTTCTTACACAAGAAATTGTACTTTTTGTACTTTTCTTCTGGAATGGATCTTTTTCTTTTTGAATTTGTTCCCCCGCGCCCCTTGTAGCACCATTACTCAGCATCTACATTCCAGACAAGTAGCTGTTGCGTGCGTCGGAGTATGCGCCTGTTTTGCAGGTGTTTTGTACTCTGTTTGCCTGAAGGTGCTGAGCAGAAGTGATCCCTCCAGTCCTTCTCATTTCAGGTATATTTGGTATAAAGGGTTTTTGTGCTACAAATACCTGTTATGAATGTTCTAAGCCACGAGTGTTAAGGTTAGTAACTTTAGAAAAATGAATTATATAAAGTTAATTGTAGAATTATAGGGAACCTTGACATTGCTTGAAGTTTTGTCCACAGGTAACTTCTGGGTGGTATTTGCCTGAGATGTGCAGGAGAATGCTACTGATTATGGGATAGTGTGTAGAAAGCAAACAAAATATCATGCCTTAGCTCTGAAGCTATATATTTGTGATGCTCTGAATATACCTGCCCTTTTATCATTATTTACTTGGCAGTGATATTCAAATTCTTAAGAGAATATGCATCGTCTTACAGTGATGAAAGAATGAATTAGGGCTGATTTAGTATGTGGGGGATATCTTCAGTGTAGGTATCTCCCTGGGGCACCCTGTCACTGTGATATTCTCTCCAGACCTCAGTGATGGCCTTTTTCTGATTAGGATTTACCAGAGGGAAATGAGGGGGGGAGGAGGAGAATTTCAGCCCTCTCATTGAACCCGTCTGGAGGGCATTTAAAAGCTGATGTAGACTGACAAATTAAGTTTTTCATAGTTCTGATGCTCCTGACTTTACAGCCAGAAGTAGTTTTATAAAGGTATCGCACTAAATGGTCTGAGATTGAGAGTTAAGAATAATGCAGAATAAAGTGACTTTAAAATACAGAAATTAATATAGTTAAGGCACAGCAAATACCGTACACTCAGAGGGATAATCTGTGAAACTAAACCCAGACTTGGTTCATCTGCTGGGAACCAGCAGATCCAAAGGAACAGCAGCTCTGTTCCTAGTCACGTAATGCTTGTGCGGATTCTCCCCCAAACCAAGCAGAGCTGACCACCTCACGCCCTAGAAGGAGTAAGAAGGCAAATAGTGCGTTGAAGGCAGTCGTTCTTTCTTCTTCATTAAGATTCTCTGTGCCTTCAGTTATGCAAGTGTCATCAAACAGCCAAAGAGCGTATCTGTCGATATGGCTCCCGTAGGATCAGATCACGGACCAGAGCGCTTACCTGGCAAGAGCTGAGTGCTGGGGTGGTACAGGATAACCACATTCTGTACAGGAGACTCGTATTTGACAGTAACTATAGATATAATGTTTCTTCTTCCATATTTAAATATTGGACCCATAATATGTGTAATTATAAAGTCATTAATAACTTTGGTAAGGTCTAAGCCATAGAATTTATGAAGTCTGTATGCAAAATAGATTATAAAGCTGTTTGCTGGAAAGCAACTGTATGAAGACTGAGATCTCTCCAGATTTCTGATAACATCCATTACTGAAAGACATTAATTCAGAGGGCAAAACATTTAATTTTAGAGGAAAATAACAAAGCAAAAAATGAAGCAAGGAAGACAGAAGTGTAGAACAGTAGTTTTAGTGTCTGTTACAGTTACGGCTGCGTCGGTGCAGATCTCTGGTTATGATTCCCAGTGGTGCTGTGGGTGGGAGATAGGGGAGCGGCAGTCCGTGGCCGTAGAACCCCAGCACTGCTGTAGCTCCCAGCAGTGGGTGGTTCAGGGGCTGGCGGAGCCCCAGGAACCAGCTCTTTTTGTGGATCTTCCTATCTTTTACATCTGTGAATTTGTGTCTTTGGCTTTAGAGCTCACATAAACATTCAGCGTCTTGGACAGGACCATGTGCAGTATTCAGCGTGCAAGCTCTGATGTGCTGGAAAAAGGACTTAATGATAGGCTGACCTTTCAAATGTTTTCTTTTTACTCCCCTTGGAGAAAGCTCTCTTTTTTTGATTTGCTTTGTTGAGGGCTTTTCCCGTTCCAGTGGCCAGAACGTATTGCTGTGTTGCTCTTTCTGTTTTCCCTCACTCGGGCATCATGCGAGTGCTGCCCTCCCACCCCACACATCCGCCTTGCCCGCGCTGTTCGGGCGTGCTGATCGCCTTTTGGTTTGTCAGGGCTTTCCGAGAGGATGAATCTGGTCAGTATGAAATGATAATAAATAATCCAAGTTGCCCTCAGAAGTGAGGATTTTTCTTTGAACATCTCCTTTGTAAATATTATCTATATCTCTCTGTGCAGCGTCCCAGGGGACAGTTTTGCTCTCCATTAGAGAACCATGAGGTAAGGGTTAATGTTAGGTAAAATGGGCAGTTTTAACTTAATCCAATGGATTACGTGAAACTAAAGATTCACAGAGTGGTTGAAATGAAATCATAAAACATTTGCTAGATTATCATTACTTCATACAATTACTATTGTGTATCAGGTGACAAGACAGTTTCTATGTGTTTGGGATTCTAATATTCAAATAATTATCTACAGATGTGCCAGGTATAGAACTCAATACAAATTTAAAGCAAAAGTGGTTTTACCAAGATTATTGTAATTAACTTAAGTAGTAGCACATTGCTTTATCAAATGAAAAACAAAGGGGGGAGGGGGAATTTAAATCCAAACATTTCATCTGGCCATGCTCAGAATAAAATACTTTGAATATTCACATCAGAATGGGATTTTGTGTTGGTGTATAATTAAGCGCAATCAGAAGTAAAATTTAAAAGAACTAAATTAGTCTTGTATGAATATTAAAAATAAGCTCCACACATCTGTGAATGAAAGAAAAGCGTTTCACTTTCTATGTACCTCCCAGTGTTTGGAGGGGTTATATTTTTTTAGGTTAGCTAGGAGAACAAACACAAATCAATCAATTATTCACACTATGCTACTGGGGTAGTAAAATATTCAACTTGTTGATTTACTGTGGGTATATCAGCATTGTTCTGTCTCTTGAATTCAAAGCAGTTTCTTGGCCAGTACAACGGTTTTGTACAAGTGACATCAAAGGAGACAAGGAAATATTCTTTGCTTATTATCTCGTGTTATATGAAAGGTTATTTTCCTTGACACATGTTCAGAGAGAGAGAGACAGTAATATTTTTGATTTATAGTCATTTTTGGCTATTATATCACAATGACATCTTCTTAAATAGAAAATTAAAACTCTGAGTACAGTAAAACTGTAACATGTTCTCCTCAAGTTAAAAAAAAAAAAACAAAAAAAACAAAAACAAAAGCCCAAAACCTCTCGATTCAGAATTTTTGTGATTAAAAGCCATATGTTTAGTGTTAGTATGAAGTCTGATTTTTTATCTGTAATCTGGTAAGATTTTGAACAAGAATTTCATACGGAGTCCTGGAACAACAGATGATCAGAGATATGCGTTCTGAATCACTGTAGATCCAATTGACTTGAGTTAGATTTCTGTAACGAGAAAGAATCGTGCAGTTACTCTATGTAAACAGATCTTCTTGTGGCTTTAAAAAGCAGATTGTTTTTTTCTATTCAAATTTATTGAAATCAGGAATATATTTTCATTGAAGTCATCCTCCTAATTTCTTGCATTTTTACCTAATTAAGACAGTGGCAACTATTTTCACACATGATGAAGGATTGTGGAGTTAGTCAATCTGAAAAAGGGCAGGTTTGGCTTTCCCGAATTTGTACGCGTATCCCCTCTAAAAGCAAGTCTCTCAATCCCTAGACTGAAGTAACTCAAATTACCGAGGGGTTCTTTTTTGGTTTTTGCTTTATTTTAAAATCCTGACCTATGGAAGACTTTGGAGAACTATTATCTCATCATCTGTGAAAAAAAAAATGCGCAAAAAAGTGGAAGCTCATAATCTTGATTCTAAGCTAAGAATATCTGGTATCACTCTGGACCATGTTGGTGAAACTACAACTGAAAGAATATCTTCCTGAAGGTTCTTCTGAACTCAACAGAATTTTGAGAAAACTTGGGAAAGGTTTATTGCTTCACTCTGCAGGCAGAGGGAAAAAAACCAATATATAACGTTTTTGTTTTCTTTTCCTCTTCTTAAGCATGCATTTTTGTACATTAAACTGTTTTTGAAACCCTAATGAAAACAATATATCACTCATGAAGAATTCTACCAAAGATCTGGGAAATCTTATATCTCCGTGCTTGTTTAATTTGTCAAACTGTTTGTGAAAAATTCAGCCTCAGAAATTTATCTCATACATCTTCCCTCTGGATGTATCAAAGCAATGGGAGGCAATAAGGGATACATTGCATTCATTTTTTTTTCCTCTCTAAAGCATATGCTATGACTGGTACATAGGTCAAACAATCTTATTTTGGTTTCTTTCTGATCATTTTCTCAGACTGGGAATATAAATCAGGTTTTGTTAGTTGACATAGATTACTTTTCTCTTATTCCCCTTTCCTCAGCAGCCTGTTTTCCTCCCCTTATACATGCTCAAAAACGAAACAGTTGGTTTTATTTCCATCTACTTTACTGTGAATATTAAACAGATTTATGAAGAATTTTGCATATGATAAGTAGAGCGTATCTTACTATTTGAGAACATTTTTCTAATACTTAAATGCTTCTTTGCCAAACTCTTGTTTTAAAGACTCATTAGTTTATAATTACAACTTGAATGTAATTGTTTGATTTGGAACCTAATAATTGAGGTAATAATCTGGTTCGTTTAAATATGAAGAATTATTTGATACTGAAAAATAAAAAATGAGAGAGAGAGAGGAAGAGGAATTCTTTGGCCAAACATTGTGTAACGACTTTCCCCTGTCCATGGTCATGTACACTTTGAATTTAAATAGTCTTTAGGCAGTGAAGTAGACAGCGAACACATACGGCTGAAAATTATTATTTGTTTGCTTTGTGAAGTGACAACTTTAGCGATTATTTCTGGCAGCAGTGTGTAAGCCCTGCTTGGGGAGCTTGGGAAGATGGGTTGAAGAGGGCTGTCTTTGGAAAGGAAGCTGTCGGGCCGGCGTTTGGAGAGATGCTGGTGCTCTCTTGGCAGTGCTGTTTTCAGAAACAGATCTTTGGGTGCAAAACAATGAACTGTGATAAATGTTTCTGTGGTGGTTACCAAACTTGTTATCCCCATTTGCCTATTCCTATTTGCCTACAGTAATTTGTCTGTATTGTAGTTTAAGCAAAGACCAGGGATGGAAGCTGCTGCCACACAGGTACTCATTTAAATCCTTTAAACGTGCATTTTGAATTCCAGGGGTGCAGCATGGACTTCGATGACTGTGGGGTTTGGATTTCTAGGTGCCCCTTTGAGCAAAGGCTGGTGTGGTGTTGAGTGTTAAGGTAAAGTGTCTCTCAGCTGTATTTAGGTTACCATGAGACATCAAGGTTCGTCATGCTTGCTATTTGAAAATATTTTTTGCAGAGTTCTGCAGCGTGGGCCTTGCGGGACTGGGAACTCTGCGTAAGATCACATTGGCTGCAGCCAGCATTCCCTCCCTGCTCTCGTCGTGAAGCAGTAAGGAAGTTGTGTTAACACAACAAGCTGGGACGCTTTTCTGAGCTTTGTCCTTGATACTGTTTGTAGTGTGATGTAAAAAGTCTTCTCTATATCTGCACCCTAGGAAAGTCCTTTTCTACCTTACTCTAGGTATAAAACTAGATATAGATTAGGTTTGAATCACACGTTGGTAAACTTGACTCTGAAAACTCTACTACTGATAAATCTGCATCATGCAATTGCAAGTGACAGGTAGAGGAGAATTTTAAATGAAATTTATTTAACCTGCTGATAGGCAATGCTGATACACACAGTGAAAATCGTCCTC
>Ga0065711_1050109_pt1 | contig 10984 bp, 12 predicted proteins | sample Hoacrofraction12_FD_59098 | JGI IMG/M metagenome (GOLD analysis project Ga0065711, IMG submission 59098) | Hoatzin crop microbial communities from Cojedes, Venezuela - Epithelial fraction 12 v2 (version 2) | ecosystem: Host-associated > Birds > Digestive system > Esophagus > Crop | place... | reverse complement strand
CACTCCTCCCAGTTTGGTGTCATCAGCAAACTTGCTGAGGGTACATTCTAACTCTTCATCCAGGTCATTGATGAAGAAGTTGAACAAGACTGGGCCCAGTACTGACCCCTGGGGGACACCACTAGTTACCAGCCTCCAACGAGACTCGGAGCCGCTGATGACAACTCTCTGAGTTCTGCCATTCAGCCAGTTCTCAATCCATCCTTAACATCACCCTCCGCAGTCTTATAGTGATCTTCAGCCAAATCACCTGCAGTTTTTAGAATTAACTGTTTCTCAGTTTCGGTTACATATTCTAATAGTAGTTGTATATCATTCCAATCTGGATTATGTTGTCTCATTATGAATTTCAAGTGTTTAGCGACACCTACTGGGTCAACCCGATATTCCCAGGCTACCTTTTTCCAAGCATCTAAATCGGTAGTGGAAAAAGGCATTTTGATTAGCATAGTTCCACCATCAGGTCGTACCATCTCTCAGAGAGGTGCTTGTAAGGCCGTTGTAGTGGATTTCTTCCTAGTCTGGGAAGATGCAGGGCTGTCTGGAGGAGTAGGGATTTCATCCGAGCTCACATCCTGTTCCTGTGGTTGAGGGGGAGGCTTACACAAGTCAGTTAGATCTTGTTCTGGCGCCTGGTGAATTTTGTTAGCTTTAGTACATCTTTGCCCAATGCTACATGCCGAACAACACCGCTTCAGTTTACTCTGAGTTCTTTATTATTTTCTCACTCAAGTGCGAGTACCATGGAGTCCTGTGGTGGTATCATTCCGCAGTCCCTTTGCCACTCCGGATGGTTTCAGAGGGTGAAGAACATATCTGCATATGGACCTCATCCCATTTTCCTTCTCTCCTCAAAAACAGCATTAGCTGCAAAAGGGTATTATAGTCTATTGACCCGTTTAATGGCCACTTGGCCCCATCTTCCAATTTATATAGAGGCCACCATTGATTGCAATATTTGATAAGGGTCCTTTTACTCTCTATGCCTCCAGTCCCAACAATGTCTGTGAGCAAGTACACAGCCTAAAGGACTCTTTTTCAAAATTCCTCTCTGAGTGTTACTCATTTCGTGACTTATTGCCCCTTTAACTCGCCTTTTGCTATTCTTTTAATAAGTTTCCACGCGAATTGTTTCTTACAATTCGTTACAGTTTCCTCCCAATCTTTCTCCCACACATCCCAAATTTCCAGAATCAAATTTTCCCTTCCGCACATCAGCTTCACTACCTCAATTTCTTGGTGAGTTCTTTCCCAACTATAAAACCTTGGGGTACGGGGAAGGCACTTAGGACACTAGGCTCCTCACCTACTAGATACACAGCACCACTTTTTATCACAAGATTTACACTTCAACAGGACCGAAGTTTGGGGCCAGTTCTTATATAATCTAGGAGCTAGCCTATGTGTGAAGCAGGGAATTATTTCTGCTTGCCCACGAACCCCAGGATTTATAAGGATTTCTGGAGGTTGTTCCCAATCTAAGGCCACCTTCCACCCTGCGGGAGTCACATACGCCCTTTTCAAATAAAATCTTTCTTCTCCCCTTTGTATCCAATCCTCGCCTTCATTTAAATACTCCCAAGGTTCGAGCCCAAACCACCTAAGGAGTGATCTCCTTTGCTCTGCCAGTTTAATAATTAGCCAGTTCCTGTTCCCTGTCACTTAGGAGAGGGGTTAGGCACGATGGCAGCCCAATTTGCATGTTAAAAGATTTACAAGCTTTATAATCATTCCAGGTGCTTTGTCCGTCTCTGGCCGTGCTCCTCGCGGAGTTACGGAACCGCAGATCAGGACTCCCACTCACTTCACAGCAATGCTGTATCTCAACCACACATAGACACGCACAAAGACAAAACTTCTAGCATAAAATCCCCGGGCATTCAAATTATAACATTATCACTTCAGTTAACATTCATACAAAAACCACCCGAACGCAGTTACAGTTACCATTTGTACAAAAACCATCCGAACGCAATTTCACGGAGGTCCGCTTACCCTTCTCCTGCTTCTTCTATACCAAACATTAGCAGGTCCATCCTGGCTCCTGACACTGGGATACAGCGGTAACCTCGGGTTTGCTCGATCTACCTTCAAGATCGCTAGCGGCCGCTCTATCGGTCAGCAAACCCCCCTTCCTTACCAGGGCACCCTTTCCCCACGCGGAATATGCTGCACGCCAGATGTCTCAGTGCGATTTACCAGCAGTCCTGGCCAAGCGTACGACTTACAGGCCCTTCCCTACAAAACATACTGTTCATATCCACGGCTTCAGGAGGTTGTTGTCTGCTCCCCGGGTGAGCGGCTGGCAGCGGAGGCTCCTCCGAGGAAAGTGCCCGGGGCGCGCCTAGGAGCATCTGCTCCGCAGTCGCTCCCACAGTCCAGCAGAGAATTCCTGGCTGGCTCGCCAAAGCTGATGTGCAGAAAACAGACTCCACAATCTGTAAGATTGTAAAGTAGGTATGTTTATTCGGCGCCGGGTGGCACGGGGGGTAGTCCCACCAAAGTCGTGTGCGCCGAGCAGCAACTTGGCTCTTCAACTTATACAATCAAGTATTACATATGCGTTAGATTTACCAATATGCCTACACATAAGCATAACCTATCCCCATTTCATATTAAAATCAGTGACCTGAAAAGGTCCCTTTCCATCCTAAATTCTTCTGCGATTCAGTAGGTGAGCTACTCAGCAGAGCCCCAGTTTGGGTTGAGAATCAAGCCCTGACATCCCGAACACAGCGCAGGCGCTTTGCTCTTTGTTTTTACCTGAACAACATCTCCTGTGCTTGGGTCAGAATCTCCCAGCAGAGCACTTGGCACCACAGGCACCTTCTGCCACCTTTCTTGCTCTGCTGCTCTTTTCTCCTCTGCCTGAGAGAGAAGTTGCCTGTGGTGTGAAAGGCGTCTGTGTGCTGTGTTGCATATGTTGAAAGCTGAGGTGGGAGAAGCACAACTCCTGTTCTGATCCAGGAACTTGCGGTGTGTGCTTGTTCCCAGGGCAGCAGTTCTTGAAATGTTGCTGATGAAATGTTTCCTGGATGGGATGTTAGTCTGTGGCCCCAAAGCTGTTAACCCACAGTGCTTGACGGTTCAGCTTTCAGCTGAAAGTTACGTATAGAGCTGTTTCCCCTGCATATATGGGGCTGTCTTTGTGGAGTGTGGTTTACTGGATCAGCAAGGTGGGGTCTTTGCTACAGGTCTTACACAGGGTGTAGGACAAGGACAGGGCGAGGCTTAACAAGAACGTGAGGGCTGTGGTAGGTACAGCATTGCAAGGGAAAAGGCCCTGGAAACGTAGAGAGGAGAGTGGAGGAAGAGGGGTGGCCAGGACAAGGACAGAGAAAAGTGGTGCATCCAGTGATCAGGCAGCATGAAGGGGAGGCAGGACATTTGCTGTGGGCATCCCCAGAGCTCAAAATGAGGGGGGAACCAAAACTGTAGATGCAGATGGAAGGCTCAAAGCAAGGAGAAGCAGATGGGTTTGCTGTGACAGAGTGGTCTTGCTTAATCCTAGAAAGCACTTTTACTGCCTCTCAGTTTGACAAGCAAGTCAGCATTGAAGGAGTTGGAAAATCACAGGGATGCTGCTTGTGGGCAGCAGTTGTTGAGCGACCTCCTTGCTGCTTCTCCCGTTCCAAGGTGTGAGGATCTGGCAGAAGCGAACACTCTTCTGCAGGAGCACCTCCATCAAGCGAGTGTGGTCAACTCAGCCCTCCAAGAAGATGTTGGGAATCTGGTGTCAGATTGGATGAGGGCCCAGGAGGAGCTGGAACTGAAGAAAAGTGAATGGCACACTGACCGTGAGGTAAGGACAGGCTACGGCAGCGTCAGAAGTGATGCTAGAGTGGAGTGGGAATGCATTGTATTTCTGGCATAGAGGGCTTGCCGTGTGCGAGTTGTGGCTCTGTTGAGGATGTGTCGGTGTTGAGTAGCAGCAGAGAGGGGTGTGAGATGGAGGAGTGTCAGCAAATCGTGGTGAGGGAAGATGCCTACCTGCTGTGACCGTGCTGCTCAGTGTTAAAGGCGAGTGCTTGCTGTTGCTGGGCACTGCAGGGCAGTCACACATGAACGCTTGTCTTTTTAAGTGCTGCTAAATCTGTTTCCACAGCAGTGGAGACCAGAGAGGTCTGTGTGTTTTCCTATTCAGAGTAGCCAACAGGAGAACAAGACAGGCCTCCCTCACCAACAGCCTGTTGCAAGGAAATCTGACGCTGATCTTGGAGGGGCTTGCTTTTTGTCTTCCTCCACCGAGAGTGCAGGACACCTCTGCTAGGCGAGATGGTGGATCAGGATCAGTTTGCTTTGATGATAGCCACTCCTGCAGGAGAAGCGTGGATGTCCCCTGCTTTGAAGTCAGGTGGCAGGTCTGCAGACGGTGCTTCTGTGGGGCCTGTTCTGTCCTTGGTGCCCCTGGGCAGTTGTTGAAGGAGACCTGGTGATGGTGGTTGCGCTCTTTCCTATCTTGTACAGCGACAGCAAAGGCTAAATTGGCATTTTTTTTTGTCTTTGCATGTTTAGCTTCATGACAGCTACGTCAGGGGTGAACATAACTGTTTGCTCAGCCTCTGGCATCAGGTGCTAGCCTTGCGCTGTCATTGCCTGGAAATGAAGACTGCCACTGACCGGTGAGTAGAAGTGAAGGCTGGATCTCTTGCAGAAAAAAATGTAGCTTCCCTTCCCACCCGCTTTTTGAGCCTTGGTGTTATGGTCGTTGTGGCTAAAAATCCAATTTCTCCTTCGGTAGTCTGAAGCAATGCCATTAAGCATGCTTTAGGCTATTTTCAGAATCCTTTTGTTTGATGCTGGTTTCACATAAACCTGAGGGGCTCAGTCTGTGAGCGGTGCAGAGGCCCTGAACAGATGAACTTGACTATGGTGATCTTTGGGCACATTAACACAGACACAGGCGTACGTGCACACATTGGAAGAGACTCACTAAGGCTATGCATGCTGTGTGTGGAGCGGGCCCTTTTGTAGAGTGATTAAGATCTGCCTCAAATGTCACTGGGTTTCTCTCCCCACAGCTCTTGATGGAAATATCATTCATGAATATACATATATGTTGTGGGTTTGCCTCAATTTGCAGTAAAGAACCTACACAGTTACTCTCTCACTTCTCCTCCCTCCCTGGTGGGATGGGAAAAAATTTGGGTTGGGTTGGAATGAGAACGGTTTAACAGAATGGCAAATGGAGGAGAAAACAGCAATCAACAATACTGATAAAAAGCATGTACGACATGCAGTGTTCTCACCACCCAGTGCTCAGCTCACTCCTGAGTAGCAAAAGCCCCTCCTTGAGCCAGCTCCCCACTTAAATACTGCGCATGACATCGCATTGTATAGAATACCCCATTTGGTTGGCTGTTTGGGTCAGTCCAGCCAGCTCCTTGTGAAAACTAACTCTATCCCAGCTGAAGCCAGGACTATATATATATGTATATGTATATATTTTTTTTCCCTTCTCATTTCCAGCTTACATTTATTCTGGTCAGTTTGCATCTGCTTATTCCCCTACCAACATGGCTGAGAGAAAGAATAGCTTCTCTACCCTGTTGCTGCATTTATCCAATGTATCTTGCTTAGTTTGATACCTCCTTTTTGTGATTGTTTTCTTGTTCTTGGGCTCTCTGAGGTTCCTTTCTCACAGCTGCCTTCTATACAATGAAAAAGAGTGTGGCCATAAAAGTACCTTCTTCTAGTGTCAACTTCAAACTCTGGGTTACTGTCAACCATTTGCCTTCTTTGATTCTGAGCATTCCTAAATGTGTAGAGTGTGCCTGACCTCCTGGTTAATTCTTGAAGCCTTCTGGCTGTTGCATACAATTCTTCTCGTCTCAGAGGAGAACATAGACTCATTCCTCAGCCATCAAAGAGACCCACTGCTCAGCTATCGCGATGTGTCCCGATCCCAAAGTGTCAGACGAATGGTCATCCCCAGTGAAGATGTCACCTTTCCTGCCAGCTTTTACCATTGCACAATTACGTGCTTCAAAAGTGAATCAGCTGATAAAGATGATGATGTGAACATTAGCGCGTTCTTTATTATTCTGCAGAGATTTGTCCGAGCCGAAGGCAGAGCAAATGAGGCTTTCTGGATCTCTGCTTGTAAGCTACTCCCGCCTAAACTCTGGCACACAGCTCTGGGAGTCCGTCACTGCACGTAGACCTGTCTCGAATGATGAGGCACAGCCACAAGTGGAGCAGGACATAAGCCCGAAGACTTGGGAAATGATGTGCTTACAAGTCATGGGGGACCTGGAGAAGACAGAGTTTCTGCACAGGTAAATGTGCTTTAGATTTTGCTATTACCAACATTCTCTTTTGTGGGTGCTTCTTGGATTCCTAGATCAGCTGTGTCCACATGTAAAACACACCCGTTCTCCACAGCCTTGTTTCTGTCCCTAGTCAAACTATTGCCTTCAACAGAATGAGTAGAAAGAACCATCTGACTGGCAGAAGCTCTTCTGAGTAAGACAAGACTGGAAAAGAGATTGCATATTACAGAGTTTTTGTGGTTATCTGATTCTTGGTGAGAACTTGAGACCAGCACAAAGAGAGATCTGTCTCTTGTGTAGCCCCAGGGCTGTGCTAAAGGAGCTGGGAGAAATTTGCACAGGACCATCATAAGCAAAGTAGCACCCCTGTGCTGATGTTTCCTTGCAAGAGTGAGCGCAGAAGGCCTCTGGGGCAACATCACCACTCGTAGTAACCTGAATTGTCCTGTGATCCTATGATTATTGGATTGGAAATTGATACACATCTCCCTCCCAAACAGATTGCAAGCTCTTGCATCGTTTCTCTGCTGCAGGCCAAAGAAATTGTGGGAATCGCAGTGTGGACTTTAAAAGCCTGTCTTAGCCAAAGAAGAACTTTTGGACAGTGTTGTATCCAGCGCACGAAAGAGGAGAGAGAGAACTAACGGGCAGGAAGCTGTTAGCTACCTGAAGGGAGGTTGCAGCAAGGTGCGTGTCGGCCTCTTTTCCCAAGTAACAAGTGATAGGATGAGAGGAGATGGCCTTGAGTTGCGCCAGGGGAGGTTTAGGTTGGATGTTAGGAAAAATTTCTTCCCCAAAAGGGTTATCAAGTGTTGGAACAGGCTGCCCAGGGAAGTGGTTGAGGCACCATGCCTGGAGGTGTTTAAAAGACGTATAGACATGGTGCTCAGGGACATGAGTGAGTGGTGGACTTGGCAGTGTTAGGTTTACAGTTGGACTCGGTGATCCTAAAGGTCTTTTTCAACCTCAGGGGTCTATGATTCTCTACTCTTGGTTTTGCAAATGAGAATGTTTTTACATGAAAACCTTGTTTGTCTTTCCCCTTCTCACAGACTGAAGGACTTAGCTGCACTTGAAAGAAAACATTACTCCTTCCAGACTGAGCTGGTAGTCACAAGGGAGACACTGGAGGGATCGCACCTCCAGAGCGATCTGCTGAAGCAAGAGAAACATCAGCTTGCCCCAGCACTGGAAAAGGTATGGTCACCTCCTTCCTAGGCAGCACTTGTGGGAGAGGGAGCCGTGAGGGCAGGACCACTACAGACGCCGTTTCTGGCAGCAGAAGGCAGGGACAACGTTGGTGTCCTACTCTGACATGTGGCTAAAGAAGCAAATAGCATAGGTCTTCACCCTTTTTCCGAGACAAAAACAAACGGGGATGCATGTTTCTATTTACGCTTTTTTGTGGTGAAGCTTGCAACTTTCAAAACTCCATTTGTTCGAGACTAGAGAGCGGGACAAAGTTCCAAGTCAAAGTCTGCTGTCTTGTACTGCTAAGAATGGGAATGACACCTTGCAATTGTTGAAGTTGTATTTTAAGACTTACACGCAGCAGCTTTGACTTGCTAGAGCCTCTTTAGGCCTTGAGGAAGAGGATGAGCAATAGCTGATCCCACAAGACTGTTTCCTCTGGACTAGCTGATTTTGGTACAGTGGAGAAAGAGCTTGGGAGAATCGCATCACTGGAGGAGACAAGGGAGTTTGCCATCACTGCACTGTCAGTTTCATAATGTACTATCTTGGGTATTATGGGATAGCTTTGAGAGGAGAAGCGTTTGTGTCTGATGGTCTGTGGTCTGTTCGACAGTCTTAGTTTTGGAGTACGTGGTATGTTTAGCAAATACCCAGCAGAGGTGTTACACTGAAGAAAAAAACTGAAAAATCACAGTTAATCTTCAAACTTGAATGCCAGCGAGATATATTAGACAACTTCCTTGTGCCAGACAAGTAAACGGTATTGTTGCCATGACCTACTGTACAGAGTCCAGGAGCTCTTTCTCTTCCAGCTGACTGAGAAGCGGCACTGGGTGGCTCTGCCCAGAGTTCCAGAGAAAGGGCTCTAATTGCATTTTGTCCCGCTTTCAGGTTTACCACCAACAAGGGTCAGCTGGCAGTGCTTGGGAGCAGCTGTGCCAGGAGTCCTCTCGCCAAGGGCATGCACTGGCCAAGGTGTCCAAAGAGAAGGAGATGCTGGTGCAGGAGAAGGCTGCCCTAGAGCTGCGACTGGCAGCCATGGAGCGGGACAGGCAAGGCCTTTCCGAGCAGCTGGCAGAAGCCAGGTAAAGGCAGGGAGGAGACCCCAGGCAGGACGTGATTTAATGTCTGTAATGATAAGGTGGTAATCGTTACACGAGGATTTATGGCATCCTGAGTGCTTTTCAGATGTTTGTACCTTCCATGGAGAGAAAATGGAAGAGTCTTGAGCAAAAAACCCCCAGTATACTGTGATTTGGTATACTGTTACTTTTCTGACAGCTAAAGCTATCAGAGCTCTCCTGAGCCTTGGGCTTGTCTTTAAGCTCACTTGCACATTCCCGTTGGAAGTCCAGAGCTAGCCAATATAATTCCTCAGTATCTGGTACCTTGGCTGTGCATTGAGGAATAACTAAACCGTGCAGACATGTACTGAAACCTGAAGCTTCTCTCTGGCTTTCACTTCTTGTTCTGTGCATTTGAACATAGATCTTGCCTTATCAAGTAGTTTGACACGAGATCTTCAGAATTCAAGGCTGTCGCATATGGACACTGTGAGTAGGACACTGGCATTTTGCGTGAAGATTGAGGCTCCTGCTGAAAATCTTGAGGGCCTTCTGTTTCTAAGCTAACTCTTGTTAGCTGTGGTGCTGGACCTAGAGTTGGTTACCCCAGCCGCAGGGAAGTGTCTTGTGACTTCTCGCCAGTCTTTGGGACTTCTTGCCCATCACTGGTGTTGGGGTCCTGTACTGCTTACCACATGCTCTTTAGAGACAGATGTTGTGGTGATGTTAGACGGTGAAAGAACAAGATTCTGTCCTCCTGCTGTATCAGGTTTCTAAGATCAAATGCGACAAGTTCTGCTTTTCCAAAAAGCCCCAAGAAACAACTTAACTTGTCGAGATATTTGTCCTCCTCTTAGATGTGTTTTTAGAAGACTCCTGAACTTGCGGACCTGTAAAAGCGGTGTTTTAGAGACTGTTTGTTGTGCTCTTGACTTCTGTGCTTTACCACTGTTTTGACTCTGTCTCTTGAGAGCTGCTGCTTCTTCTGAGCTCCAGCTTCTCTTATTTAATCTTGCTGATTTATGTTTTGTCGCTTACTGGGCTGTAGCAACTCTTCTTGCAGGATATTGTTCTCAAAAGCCTTTTGTTGTCACACTTTGGAACTCTGTCTTTTCTGTTTGGTTTTAGAGCCTGACTTTGACTTATCCTTAAAATGGAGCATATTTACTTTGGCCTGCCAGAGGCCGGCATAATCAGAAATAGGTGCTTGATCTCCTTCTTGAAGATACATCCTCCATTGCCCATCCAGGTTGTGAAATCCTGCCGTTGTGTGTTTGATTGCTGTTCCACTCGGGTGCCCCTTTACCCTGAAGAACATTGTCCTGACGGCATCCCTGTACCAGTGAGGCAGTGTTGTGTGCTGTAGGAACCTGGCGCACAGACACTGTGTGAGGTAGGGAGATAACTGCAGCTCCTGGTACCAAAATCCCATGTGACATACGCAGCAGTTGCTTGATGTCTGTGGATGTAACAGTTTGCCCCTGCAGGACTACAGCTTCCATTCTAAGAAGCGACAAGCCATTTGGGCTACTGCCTACTTAGTTACCAACGCTTGAAGAAAAGTAGCAAGTTTTTCCTCTTGAACTTCCAACAGTTTAAACTGAAGGATGCCTGTCTCTGTTTTCAGGTAGTCCTTGTTCAGCTGAAGTCGAGTTCAGATTTCTTACGGACGCTGCTACAAGCATGAGACTTTACTATATCATCTGATGCATTTCTTTAGTCCCTTTGAAATACAGGAGTCTGGAAAATTCCCTACCTATATGAGCAGCATTTAAAAGTCACGAGTCAGCCAGGGAAATGCTCTTATTCTGTCCCCCTGCAGAGCAACTTGGAAATGCTGATGCGATAAGGGCTGTGAGCAGAGGCTGGTCATTTGCTTGCTGGCACAGACTTTGTGGGCACAGCTACCCATGTGTTGTAGATCAGACAACAGCAATTTAGGATTAGCTCTTGAGGTAAAATTTGCCTGGGCTTTCTGTGTTATGCTAGGTGAGAAGGAAAGCCTGGGCATTGCCTCGAAGGGGCCTGCATTGCTATTCGAAGTGGCAGAAATGCGCTTTCTGAATATACGAGTTCCCATGCAAACCATTTTCTGTATTCAGGGGTAGGGCTCTTGAGCCACTGCTTACTGGAATAACGCCCTGTGGGTCTGAGAGGCAAGAAACTTATTTCTCTCCACATTTGCAACTTGCAGCTCAGTGAAGGAGACCCTGGAATCCAGCCGGTTTGAGGCTCAGCAGCACCTGTCTCAGCTGGAGATGGCCAGGAGTCAGCTTGAAATCCAGCTTGGCACAGTCACGCAGGCCAAGGTGGCCATACAAGGTGAGAGCATCATGTGCGTTGTTTCTGGTGATCCCCTGCCTAGGCAAGGTGGCATAAAACCAGCTCTCTGTCCGCAGTGCTTCTGAGGAGTGAAGGGGCTGGAGACAGATCCCTCCTACACCGAAATTCAAA
>Ga0065711_1050108_pt1 | contig 10985 bp, 7 predicted proteins | sample Hoacrofraction12_FD_59098 | JGI IMG/M metagenome (GOLD analysis project Ga0065711, IMG submission 59098) | Hoatzin crop microbial communities from Cojedes, Venezuela - Epithelial fraction 12 v2 (version 2) | ecosystem: Host-associated > Birds > Digestive system > Esophagus > Crop | place... | reverse complement strand
CCAAAAACAGACTACCACCTTTCCGAGGCAGAATAATCTCACAGTCACCATTTTGGGTACATCTGCTTGCTGTTTTTTTGAGATTTGAAATGGAGTAAAACCTTCAAGCATGTTCATAGGAAAAAAGCCTGTATTTCTAGAATGTGTTAGACAGCTAATATATTTTCTGAACCTAATCTGTGTATTTATTTGTCTTGAAAAGAATTGTATAGCTTACAGAAACGCACTAAAGGATGGCTTGTTGCTTATTTCATAGGGAAGCACTGCTGTGTGGTGTAGCATTTCTGTGGTCCTTAGGCTTCACGGAAGCAAGTAAACAGATTTATGATACTGTTAGAATAGACTGGTTCTCATGAGGTGTGACAACTGTTATTTTATAGGACTCAAGTCAGTGTGAAGTGACAGTCAGCCACCTACTGGAAACGGTACATACAGGCATAAATAACATGTATCCACATGATTCCTGCGGCATGCAAATGCAATAATGTAGCCATATTCCCCCTTGTAAAGGCACTCTGCTTGGCACATCAAGACTGCTTATTGGGCAGCTGCGATGCTCCGTGACAAATTGCCCATTCTCCATGCTTACCCACCCTTTTTCAAATGTACAGTCTTGTTGCATTTGCAGTTTCTTCCCACCCATATCCTTTTGAATACACAGACTGATTGAATTACTGGTCAGCCCACGGATGTGCAAATAACCACCTATGTCTTCTCCACTGAAGATCAACCTACAAAAAAAAATACATTGCTATCAACATAAGACAGTGGTTGTTCCTGATCTACCTTCATCACAACAGAATAAAGATATTTTGATAGAAGCACTGCATATACAAGACATGATTTGTAACACAGCCAAAAAACACTACCTGATGCAGCAGGGTGACTCTGATTTAGGCAGGATCTGATTGAGTAGAGCCAGAATAACCTCATAATAAGGGCACAACATCAGAGGCCAAGAAACCTGGCCCCTCCTCATGACTGTCTCAGACTATTTATGCAGCCACGGCTAACTCAGGTCAGGGCTCAAATGCATGACTGAATTATGAGCATCTAATAAGTTACTGTGTGTCTAAGCAGCAATAACTCACGATAACAACTTGCATTCTCCTAGCCAGTGAAGGACACGTAAGTTGATTCAAATACCTTGGATGTAAGACAGCACTTAGATACAGTTAACAAAACTCAGCTGACAAGGGGAGAACTTCATGAAATGCCATATGTTGCTTTTGTTAGGTGCCCATAAGTTGAAATAAATAATTGTTTTTAAGCAAGGGTAAAGCTAACAGTGGAGATATAAGTGCTCCAGCCACTTCCTTACAGGATCTCTTACAGAATCCTGTTTATTTATCATGCATTAAAAGTTCTGTTTCCCTCAAGACAGAAGGTATCTTATAAGAGGTAACAGATACACACCTCAAGTTAGTCTACACACTCACCAAGGTGGGGTTTTTTGTTTTGGTTTGGGGGGGGGCTGGGCATTCATTTTTATTTCTAAACTTCAGGATTATCATGCAAAGTGCTGATCAGACGTAAATTCAATCTGCCGAGTCAATGTTTTTTTCAAAAACATTTGTAGGTTAAATTTACATCAGCAGATTTTATGGAATATATCATCTGCCAGCACCTGTCTAGCTTTATGCAAGACTGGGTATCATTTATCCTCCCACAGACTGAGTAAGAGCAGAAAACCAGTACAAAACCCCACGCTGTGCACTTGGCTAACTCCACAGGATATGGGGAAAGACGGGCAGGAGGCAATCAGGTTGCACTGAAATGGTTTGTACCGTTTCACAAAACGTCACTGGGTTGCAAAACACATTTCGTATGCACAGACTAAAATGAATTGATAGGGACCTGCAAAGCAAATAGAAACAAAATAACTATAGCCACTGCCAGAGGGGAAAAGTAGAAGGGCTGGAGTAGAGTAGCGCCCAAGACACCAAAAGGAGAAAAATAAAATGGGGGGTCTGGGGCGCATGCAAGAAGTGGAGGAGAGAATGTGTGTTTCTTGATTTTAATAACATTTCTACCAACAATCCAGGAGCTCTACGTTCAGCTCCTAGCAGAAGCAAGCCGTATGTGTGCCCCATCTGCACGAGCAGTTATTTCATTTATTTGTGCACCAGTGATAACATCTGCACACTGATCCCAGCAACACATCCAGCACTCCCTCTGCCCTGCCTCCCCACCTGCCTCCAAGTCTGAGCTGCCCAGAGGTAGCAGAACCACCAACCAGAGTATGGGCTAGCTGCCCAACAGACCAAAGACCCGTATTATTTTAAAACGCCTTTCACTTAGTCAATTTACATACTAAAGCAGAAAGATTGAAACCAAGTCATTGTTTGGATTCGTTAAGGAATTTGGGCAGAGGAGAGAGCATCTTCTTCCTCAGCTGGAGCTCTGCATGCTTAGCCTCACCATCATGGCATTTCAATGGGTTCCCCTAGTTCAGCCAGGTGGTCTCTGGAAAACACTGCCCCAGGACAGGCATTTCAGCTCCACTTTGTAATTTGAGTTCTCTCAAGTGCCCATTGTTGCACAGCAGGAGAGAAAGGTGTGTTACGCCTGCCCTGAGGTCATAATACACAACGTTTCATTAGATCACTACCCAAAATCCTGCATATTCAAGGCTAAAAATCTTGCAAGTGCCAGGTGCTAAAGTGAAATGGATTAAAGTCAAGTGGGACCCCTCAGACAAGGCTCACTTCTTCTTTGCCTTTTCCATTTAGGACATTCACTTCTGTGCCAGTGGGAGATGAAGAACAGATGATGGCAATATCATGAACAAGTAACCACCTAAAATGTATTCTCTCTCTTCCTCATGTCTAGATAAAATTCTAGTAACAAGTGGTGCCTAATGAGAGGGTTCAATGGGAAACTGGAAACTACAGTTTCAGAAGACAGCAACACAGGCATAGCCCCAGGGTCAGCTGACGTGGGCTACTCAGTATTCTGCACTTCTGGAGCAGGTTGACCTCACCCAGCCTGAACAGCAGATGTTCTGCACTCTGAAACAATACCCTACCCTCCACACCCCAGGTCGGGTTGAGGACACCATCCTCCAGCTCATCTATATTCCGCAGCACACCTGTAACATCCCTGAAGTCACCCCAGGACTCACATTTCCGTACACTGTCTGCCCCACAGTTCGTATTATTAAAACCATGCTCCATTTTGCATTGCAGGAGATTCACGTTTTGGAAGATGAGCTACACTGTTGTCCTGTAATCCAGATACAGGCTCATGCCCGGTGCGCTGGAGCCAGCGAGCACATAGAGTCGAAACTCACTTTCTAACCTTTAACGGACTTCTGTAGAGAAAGGGGTGCAAGGCAATAATGCGCAAAAACTAGCACACGTCTTTGGAGAAGTTGCAGGCTTTCACACAGGCTACAACAAAGAAGAAGTTGCACACTACTTGCTCATTGGTCAACTTTTAGTTACATAACAAGGGTACTCCTGTGCATGTTCTGATTAGCGATTAGTTCATTATACAAAGGTGGTCCTACACCAGCATGTAAGGTCTCCTCCCAGGGGTGTGATTTCTACCATGCTAACTAGCCTTAGGTTACCTCCAGGCAACCTTATCTCCTTCTCCCCCATCCCCCGGCCATCTCCAATGACATTAGCTCATTCCTGTGTTATCCTGATGTAATTTTCCCACACTGAGGAACACACCACCACCAGTGCTTATGTCACCTGGTTCTTCCACAATCCCTGGTCTTTGGAGATAGGCCAGTTCCTCACCACCACACACTCCCTAGTTGGGCAACCCAAAGAGGGCCACAGGAATACTTGGTCTAGGTCCTGACCGGCAATTGAAATAGAAACACTTATTTTCATCCTGACTACTTCCTGGAGAAGAGCCAGGGTAGAAATTGCCATCCTCATGCAGCGAGGGGTGCTGTGAGGCATACGGAGCTGGACAAACCAACTGTAACACCAGAGCAATCATTGCAAACATTATTTTCTCCAGTTCCTCCACAACCAGCCCGTAACTGTCTCTGCATCTGCTTCTGGCTTCCAGGTGTATGTTAGCCACAATTCTTGAGCTTAGGACTTGGTACATTACAGGCCCAATGTGCTCATGAAATGAGCTATTGATAGAGGTCCTCTGTACCTTAACTCAGACCAGACAGCAGTGGTTTACTGGTTTCCTCATTCCCCCCTCTCCTCCCTGGTTTCCTTGTCAAAGTACTCCATGCAATTAAAAAAACCAAACAAAAACACAAAACACAGGAAGATGATCCACTTCCCTAAACATTCCTCAGCTTAGTCTCACTTGCATCTGCAAGTCAAAAGAGCCCGGGGCAGGATTTGCAGAGCCCAACCATCAGATCCCTGCAAGAGGAACACCCCATGCACCTCCACTGGAGTAGACAGCTCCGAGGCCAGGCTTGCCCTCCCACAGCCGCTAAGATGACTGCCAGAACCCCTTCCGAGCTGCCTGTGGCTGGAGGATGGGTGTCAGGCTAAGCAAAGATGGATCAGGCACCTCCATCTTTCTCTTCATGGATACCTTTGAGAAGCGCGTTCATTTTTACCAGCCTAGAGAAACACGCAGCTTGGACTCCCAACAGACCTGCAACACAAGTCAAAATAAATAAATAAAAACCCCAGCCCTCCCCCAAAACAGCTAGTGAATATGTGTAAGTTGATACCAGATGTACATTCATTCCTTGGTGGACTGTCCCAGAAGAACTGCTTGGAAAAGATGGTCCACCACCTCCAGAGTCGTGGTTTAACCCAGCAGCCAGCAATGAGGACCCCACAGCTGCTCGCTCACCCTTACCCTTCCCCTCCAGGGGGATGGGGAGGAGAAACGGACAGAAGGGAAAACTCGTGGGTTGCAATAAAGACAGTTTAACAAGACTAAAAGGAAATACTAATACTAATAATGATAATAATGAATATGCAAAACAAACTATATACAATACAATTTTCTCACCACCTGATCAACAATTCAGTGTCAGTCCCCAAGCAGCAATCACAGAACCTGGAATTTGCAAATTTTGCAAAATTCCTGAAAAAGACCAAACTCCCAGAAAAGCTCGAACTCCTGGAAAAGAGGAGATTTGAACTCACGGAAAAGAGGAAGAAAGATTCCTGCTCCCTGGCCAACCCCCATTCATAACCTGAGCGTGCTGTCTATGGTATGGAATCTTTCCACTGGCCAGCTTGGGCTGGCTGCCTGGCTGCACCCCCTCCCAGCTCCTACACACCTGCTCGTTAGCTGAATACGAGAAACCAGAGAAAGTCCTTGAATTCTTAGCAGCAACTAAAAACATCAGTGTTATCAAGATCCTTCTCACACTAAATCTAAAACACAGCAGCTACTGGGAAGAAAATTAACTCCATCCCAGACAAAACCAGGACATCCAGTTAGTGTCTCAAAGTCTTGGTAGAACACTGCAGCCAACCCCAATGACCTGAGCTCATCCACAGCAACTCTGGATGCAACTCCAACCACAGCAGGAACAACACAAGCAGTAACGGTCATTTCAGTGTTACCATAGTTCTTGAAATAAATGCTCTTAAATCAAACACCACTGCTTAAGAGGTAACATGCCCCATATAAAAAGTTGGTTTCCTCTGTGCCTAAGCTTTGGAATACACTGCTTCAAAGCAGGTTTGTTTGGGTTTTTTGGTTTGGTTTTTTTGTTTGTTTGTTTTTTCTTTCTTTTTTAAACAAACTGCAATCAAGGATGAGTTACAGCCTTAACCTAGAAGTGATTCAGCCTTATGCTAGGAGTAACTGACAGTCAGTTGATATCACAACTGCCAAGTGGCATCTGCAAAGCTGGTCTCTGTCCAGTCCCCACAGAAACAGGTGCCCGCACTACACAAGTCACCAGCACGGCTGCATGAATCGCTGCTGGAGCGCAGACCTGTCAGGCTCAGCCACGTCAGCCACCAGAGCCAAATGAACGGCATTTTATTCTGAAATGAGCCCCATACATGGCACAGTCAAGCGACTTTACAAAAGGCTTTTGTTTCATGACCAACAGACACTCCTGATGGGAGTTTCCCATTTACAAATCACTAAAAAAAAGCAACACCCCTCAGCACAAAAACGTAACACAGATTGTCCATTGTCTCCAACACATTTAGTCCTCAATATTTGGCTCTGCACTGTTAAGATGGCAGATTTGCTTAGGTTCCAGGCAAGATGGTTCTAATGAGAAATGGCCCAATGAGACATACCAAATCCCAAAACTTCCACCCTCCACCTTCTAAGGATTAGGCCCCAAAAACCAAGAACTTGCAAGCACAGTCAGAGTCAACTTTTGAGTCAGCACAACAGAATCCTAACCTTGGCTTCAGAACCTGCACTTTTCAGTGGCAATCCAGGCCGATGAGTGCCGGTCATGCTGCTCGCCCACAACTCCGCAGTGTGCTCACAGCAGAGGCAGCAGGCAGAGACAGAACACTTCAAGGTGGAGGACTTTTGCTTCTCAGAAAAAGGCCCCTTGGCACAGGCTTTTTTGTCTACCTGGTTTACAGGCATAGTGCCTAACTCCAAACCGTTCTCAACATCTCTGAAAAACCGACCAGGTAAAGTTAAGTCCATTTTTTTCAGCCCTGTTCCCTTCTCCCCGCCAAGCCCATCATTCCATTCAAGGAAAATGTAGTGGTCCAAATGTTCCATAAAACACAAGTTCCTCACAACCCACTTGAATGCAGCTTCCATCTACATCTTGAAGGACAGAAAAAAAGAGACAGACTTCACACACAAACAATTTTCACACGTTTAATGTAATGGCACCCTAATTAAGTTTACAGTACTTTCATCTCTGCTAGATACTGTGTTTCAAAAGTGTAATGGGAAAAACAAATAAGAAAAAAACCCACTATTTTTTGGTAAAGTTTTAGAAGCTCAACCATCTGGAGTTACATATGCATAAATGCCTTTCAAAAAATCGTTAACAATTGTATTTTTCACCCTCACACAATAAAAAAAGAGGTTTTACTAGGTCTTTTCAAAATATATGAAGATCAAAGATGGCACTTAAGAAACTCCTGAAGTCAGAGGTGTCATAAGGTTATATCAGGACTTCCGCTGGAGAGCCTGCCATGAAGCAAACACTATAAATAGGAAAAGAATGTGCAAGAGCTCTGAATAAGTGAGTAGCACAAAATGTTTTGCGGGCCTGTGTTCTGACAGCCATGGAACTGAAGGCTGCTGGCTGAGGAAAACCTGCCTGAATTTCTTCAGCTAAAGTCTATCATAAGCATACCCATCATAGAAAGTCACATGGATAGCAATACACCAGCCTCGGCGAGTGGGCAAGCTCTCCTTTGGATCAACACCCAAAACAAGCAGAAAGGTCACTTTGAGAAGCCATAGGAATAATAGGAAGTATTTGTTTGACAAGTAATTAACTAATATGGAAGCAGATAAAAATAGACTAGGCAGAAGTCTTTTTAAGGTTCTATCAGCTAGAAAACTAGTAACCGTATCATTTTATTATCATACTTTGATAATACTTCATACTTTGACTTTAAAGAGTTGAGGAAAACAAATACACTTTGTACGAATAAAGTCTGGAGCATCCTTAAAGAGGGGAAGCTAACCTAGAAGCAGCCAAGGACCTTTGATTTTCTCTTAAAAACTTATCCTGAAAGAAGGTGAACTCATACAGTCACTTAAACCAGACAAATTTTGTGCGTGGCTGTGTTTACTACAACTTACAGTGCTCATTTTATCTTCTGTTCCTCTAATTCAGGATTACAGAATGGACTCAAAGTTCATAACCGGAGAAAACTACCTTCGGAGAAGTCAACGGTTTGGTTGCAGTAGGAACTTTAAATATTCCTTCTCCCACACCTAGGAACTGCTCATTCTGCCGTTTCCAAATTTTTGTTTATTTAAATTAAGAAAATATTCACTAGACTAAGAAAGGCATTAACATTTTAACTTTGCATCCTGCTTCTAGAGCTGCCTCCCACCTCTAAGTTCCAGCAGTCATCATCCCTAAAGGACATTCATTAATACTATCTTGTATTTAATACTAAAGGCTACATCCTTCCAAAATCTTATCAGTGTGAGTAATTCTCCTCAAATGCATACAGAAATGCCCTCTAAAAAAACTTGACATTTGTGAAAGAAAGCAATGCAGAACTTCAAGTTAATAATTTGTTCACTTGGATGCCCACATGATATGAATCAGGCAGATTTGATTCATGCACAGGACTGATGAAGTATTGTAAAGAAAAAAATGGGGAAATCTACATAAATTAAAACTTTTGGTTGACTAATATATTAATTATACAGAAGAAACTAAAGATCTCTAGTTACACAGAAAAAGGGTGGAAATAACACAAACACACTCACTCCAGCACTTATCCTATTAAAAGAATATTGCACATTCCGATAATGTTGCACAAATTACTGGCTTTTTATAAAGACCATATATGAGGTATTAGTCTATTAATAAATAAAGAGCAACATGAAAAAGGAAAAGCACTTAATATAATACAACAATCCATTCCAAGTATTTAGTGAATGAAAAAAAAAAAGCAACAATACGTACCCTTGAGGGGAAGGTTAAAGTTACTCAGCAAATAGGCAGCTTTCAATATCCATCTGAGAAGCAAAGGGTTCAATCTCAAGAAAGATTTCAAGAACTCAAAGCCTATTTAGAACACTGCTGTTTAAAATGCTCGTTTTGCTCATGCAATCAATCTGAAAGGTAAATTCTTATCTCACAATTCTCAAGGGACAGCATATGTGGGTGACAGCAATCTTCTTAAGGGGAACAAATTCAATACACTAAACCTGTATTACTAGTTAAGAAAAAACAGAACTTATGGATTGACATCAGTTAAAATATTCAGGGTTGGTGTTTGGTTTTTTTTTTCTTTTTTTTTAGTTTGAAGTAGTTTAGACTGGTTATGGATTTCCATGGTGCTGAAATTAATACTCATTAGTACTGTCTTTATTAGCACATTCCAGTACCAGAAGGCATTAGATGAATGCAACAATTGTAATTTTCAGTATCACACTGTGTTTAAGAATTTACCTTTCAAATCACAGCGCTGAAAAACTCCTGATGACAAGTAATAAATCTGTCAATCTAAACAAAACGTATTTTTTAATTAGACCCTTCCAGAAACACTAGGAATCTGTAGGCAAGCTTATTTTGTTCACAAGAGCACAGAGGAGTATTTAAGTTCAATAAACCGAGTTACGGAAACCACACTGCACACGTGATAATATAACAAGCGTGAAACAAGAGTGTTTTCGGTATGCTCTTCCAAACCTTGTTAGAGAGATACTTGTATTTTGGAAGAAAAAAAAGACCTTGTGTGCACCTAAACTTACATACATGAACAGCCCTTAAATAAGTCAAGGGTTATTCAAATCCTAAAATATTTTCAGAGCAATGAAAGGCTGTTTGGAAATAAAATTAATTCCTACATCACTCTCCTAGGTGAGGCACAATCTTAACATGCTCCCTCTTGTTATTTTCCAGCTTGAAAAAGTATTTTATTATTAACACATTCACAATGCTGGACAGAGTGACAAAGACCAGGTAAGTTGTATATCTGCTGTTATTTTGTGTAAATTATCTCATTTGCACAATAAGTCCCTGTCAGGTAAAAACTGCAAGTGAAAACTTGGAAAGATGTGATTAAAAAAAAGCAGCACTTCAAAATTAAAGTATCTTCTCTGCTGCAATTCATGCACCAGTAACTCAAACAGTCCTAATGAAAAAATTATATTACATTTCTGAAATGAAAAATATAGATCTTGTGTTGAAGTTCAAATATAAGGAAAGTGTTTACTAAACTGAAATACATACAATTTTTTCTATCACTTCAAATTATTTTTTCCCACTCTAAGCAGTTACCAAGACATTTACTTCCCAAATGTGTGTTGTTTCTATTCTGAAGATTAGTTTCATTTACTATTTCTTTATAGCAGTTAAGTGTTTTTAGAACAAACAGTTCAAATAATTTTTTCCATGTTAGCACAAAACCAAGAAGGATTACGAAGATGTTGAAAAAAGAAGAAAAGAGATTAAAAGAAAGGAAACATTATTGTCCAGAACAGTCTGTATACGTGGTAACCATGTTTCCTCGTCTCTGAGTGACAGTCCTACAGTGCTTGCTGGATCCATGAAACCTGGAATCCGTTCGCACTGCATGTCGGTGTGCATTTTCAAAGTCACTAAACGAAAACATTTTTTCCATATTTTCAAACACGTCATCAAACAGTCCACCTCCAAAGGAGAACTCTTGGAAAGAACGTCTTTGCCGATTGTGAGCTTCCCGATGACTTCGGAAGTGATTTTCAAAGTGCTTTTTTGACCGTGAGTTTTGACTAAAGAGATCAAAGTCTTTGAACAGATCATCAAAGTTGAAATTAAATGACTGATGGAATGGGTTTCCATTATTTCCCTGTCCTCCATGACGGCCAAGCTGATCATAGTCTCTTCGTTTATTCTCATCCGATAATGTTTCATATGCTATTTCCATTTAAAAAAAAAGTTTTAAAAGTTTATTTACATTCTCATTGGAAAAAAAAAAAACAAACTATACACAAATACAAAGAACAGCTTCCTTCCACTCCCTCAATAGGACAAATTTCAAGCCAGACTCATTCAACACACACTCCTGATCAAGCTCAACATTTGTTCAGCTTCCTCCAAACCAAAATAAGCTGTTTCAAAATAAATATTTATTTCTAATAATATACATAGCTATACTATTAGGACAAACTATACCCTCAAAATTTTAAATTCACATAATACAATATAGTTTAACTAGCAATAAAGATTAGTGTTTATATTTGAAAGGAAGTAAGAATTTATATTGGACAGACGGGATCCATGGGCCAAGCCCAACTGTATGAGGTTCAACAAGGCCAAATGCTGCGTCCTGCACTTGGGTCACAACAACCCCACGCAACGCTACAGGCTTGGGGAGGAGTGGCTGGAAAGCTGCCTGGCAGAAAAGGACCTTGGGGTGTTGGTCGAC
>Ga0065711_1013132_pt1 | contig 10985 bp, 11 predicted proteins | sample Hoacrofraction12_FD_59098 | JGI IMG/M metagenome (GOLD analysis project Ga0065711, IMG submission 59098) | Hoatzin crop microbial communities from Cojedes, Venezuela - Epithelial fraction 12 v2 (version 2) | ecosystem: Host-associated > Birds > Digestive system > Esophagus > Crop | place... | reverse complement strand
GATGCTTTAGTTGATGAGATCTGTCGTCATTATCAATTTGATGATTGGCGGGGAACTATCTATCACACTGATGATAAGGGCATCTATACCGGGGAAATAACACCGATGTGGGACCACATATCAAAAAAGAAAGCGATGTTGGCACTAGCGGAACAATATCAATTGGACTTGGACGAATGTTATAGCTACGGCGATACTAAAGGTGATTTAACGATGTTTCAATTGACGGGAAATCCGACAGCTATCAATCCCACTAGGGAGCTTTTGCATCATATTTGTGAAGATGAAAAACTAAGTGCGAGAACAACTATTATCGTTGAACGCAAGGATGCAGTCTATAAAATGCAGCCAAGTACCATTGAGCTTATTTAAACAAGGGCTGAAAAGTGTTAAAATGGGGCGTAATTGGAGAAAAGATATGGAAGAAAAATTGAATGATCAGATGCTTGCCAGAAGGCAAAAGATGAATGACCTTAGAGTTAAAGGGATTGATCCCTTCGGTCAGGCATATGAAAGAAATGCGAATTCCAAATCCTTAAATGAAGAATTTGGAACATTAAATAAGGAAGAGATTGCGGCTAAGACCAGAGTTGTCAGGGTAGCGGGCCGCATTCGTTCCAAAAGAAGAATGGGGAAGATTGGCTTTATTCATATTCAGGATAAGGATGGTCAAATTCAGATTGTCGTAAATAAGAATACAATCGGCGAAGAAAAATACGAGATTTTTAAACAGAGTGATTTAGGAGATATTATCGGTATCGAAGGAAATGTTTTCAGAACCGATGCTGGTGAATTGTCAGTTGAATGTTTAGAATATACGCATCTTTGTAAAGCACTTAGACCTTTACCTGAAAAATTCCATGGTTTAACGGACATCGAAGAACGATATAGGCGTCGATATGTGGATTTAATCATGAATGAGGACAGTCGTAAGATTGCTTTCTTAAGACCACGAATCATCAGAGCGATCCAACATTATTTAGATGGTGAGGGTCTAGTTGAAGTTGAAACACCAATTCTACACAATATCTTAGGTGGTGCCGCGGCGCGTCCTTTTGTGACGCACCATAATACTCTCGATCGTGACTTCTATTTACGTATTGCTACTGAATTACCGCTTAAGCGTTTGATTGTCGGAGGCATGGAAGGTGTCTATGAAATTGGTAGACTTTTCCGTAATGAAGGTATGGATACCAAGCATAATCCGGAATTTACAACCGTTGAGGCCTATGTAGCCTATTCTGACATGGAGGGAATGATGAAGCTATGTGAAGGCTTATTTGAGAGTGTAGCCCAGGAAGCATGTGGTAAATTAGAATTTGAATTGAATGGAAAAACAATCAGTTTGAAGGCACCGTTCAAGCGTTTGAATATGTGTGATGCAGTAAATGCAAAGACCAATAAGGACTTTAGAACAATGAGTTTAGAGGAAATGGAAAGCCTCGCCAACGAACATAAGATTAAATTGGAAGACCACGAACACGATTGTGGGCATATCATCAATAAATTCTTTGAAACCTTATGCGAAGAAGATGTTGTAGAGCCGACATTTGTTTGGGGACATCCAATTGAGATTTCACCTTTGGCAAAGAAGGATCCTGAAGATCCACGATTCACTCAACGTTTTGAGCTTTATATCGATGGTGTCGAATATGGCAACGCCTTCACTGAATTAAACGATCCCATCGATCAAAAAGAAAGATTTATGAAGCAACTCGAATTAAAAGAGAAGGGTGATGCCGAAGCCAGTGAAATGGATATCGATTATGTTGAAGCATTGGAATATGGCTTGCCTCCAACGGGCGGTATCGGAATCGGTGTTGATCGTTTAGTGATGTTGCTCGCTGAGACTGATTCAATTCGTGAAGTTTTACTCTTTCCAACGATGAAACCTAGTAATAGTTAAAATAAATTAGGTAAATATTAATAAACAACAATAATGAGTAAAAGGTACAGGAGAATTAGATGGATATAAGTTTAAGAAACAAATTATATGACCTCGCTTTCGAATATTATCAAACGAAATTATGGAAAAGACTATGGGATAGCGAGATTTTTTCATGCAAATTGGAAGGTGATCGAATTGGCTACATCAGCATTATGGGCAAGGCGGGTAGCTTTATTGGCGTTGCTTTATATATTGGTGATGTTGGTTTGAATTCCTTGCAGATGATTCGCAGCAAAGAACAGAGTGACGATCCACTTGCGGATTTCGAAGAACTTTTGTCACAAGAGTGTTTAATGTGCTCCTTTGAATCAGAATGGAATCGTTTTAAAGAAGAAGAGCATTACTTACATGCTTATTGTTCAGATAATGATATTAAATATAATAGTCAAAAATATTTGCCTGCATTTGAAAGATATCGCTGCAATTGCGTGCCTTGGAAATTCTCTAACCAGGATGCTCGTGATATGATATTGGCTTTACAATGCTGTTTAGAGGTAAATCAAAAGTTAGGGCGCAGACGCCCTAAGACACTTGGTATTATGGAAAATAAGGGTTTCGACCAAGAGGTAGTGCACCTGGAAAAAAGAAATGACGATTTCATTTGGGATAAAGTAATAATTAGAAATCCCGAAACTGTAGCCAGATATGAAAAAGGTGAATTTACAAATAGTCAATATAAATCTTTGACTAAAAAGTGTGATGAATCCTGGATGATGGATATCTTTGTCTCACCGGGAGCTGTTCAAAGTAATAAGCGTAAACCACCATATTTTCCCTATATTCTATTGATTGTGAATCCGCATATTGAAATGATCTATACCTGTGTTGCCGCACATGAAGTTAATAGTATTAAATCACTCAATAATGAATTTTACGATGTCTTAAAGCAACAAGGTCTTCCTAAATCAATTACGGTTAAGAATGAGCGTACTTATGCCTTCTGTGAAGATATTTGTGAGAGGCTGGATATTAAATTGAAGGTTGAGATGTTCAATGATGATGTCCTCGATATCGAAATGGGTCTCTTTGATAAATATGCCCACCAACATGACGAAGATGCTTATCGTGATATGGTTGATGAAGTGCTTAAGGAGGTAGATCTTAGTATAATGCCCGATGATACGCTTTTCGCAATACTTAATGCTTCTATTAATGATGAAGTGGGTTTGTCTGATGAAGTTATGGATAAGCTATTCGCTGAGCTCGAAAGGCGCAAATATATTGATTTTGATGAGTAATAAAAAGCATCTCAATCGCAAGAGATGCTTTTATAATGGTTTATTCTGTTAATCGATATCGATATCACCACTTAGTGTTTCAATCTCTAATTGTGGTTTTTCAATGCCAAATATTATTTCATAATTAGTTTCTTTGGATGCTTCAAAATCACTATCATTAGAAATGTCGCCCGATGCGGTATGACACACTAGAGGGATTGGTTCTTGTAGCTCGAGTGAAATATCGCCACTGATGCATTTTACTTTTCCTTTGAGCTTGCCTTCAAGAAGCTCGATATCGCCGCTAACATTGTCACAATTTAATAATTCAATTTCTGAATTCAGAATAACGATATCACCGCTAATACCATTAATATCGGCGTGTTCAAATTTACAGTAATCGATATCCAAATCACCGGTTTTAGTATCAACCTTCAAATTGTTGGCATTACAAGAAATTAAGGAAATATCGCCAGTTGTATTTTCAACAATTATAGACTTGGAATCATTTTCCTCAATAACGATATCACCAGTTGTAGCCCTAAGGTTCACCTTATTCAATTTATCAAATTGAATATCGATATCTCCGGTATTTAGCTTTATTTCCAAATCCTCTAAAGCGGGAATAGAAATAACTAGTCTTCCTCCATCCGTATCGAGCTTCAACTTATTCATTTCCCAGAGAATGTTGAGTTTTGTTTCTTCTCCTTTAAGATTTTTCAGAGGATAGAAGGAAACGTTGCGCTCACCATTTATCAAATTGACATCTAAGGAATTGCCGCCGATAAAAAGATTTTTGAAATCCTTATTAATATCAATGATTGTTGGCTCACCCATAGTTGAAAAATCAAGGGTGCACCCCCATGCATTGAGATTTCTAAGAATGGTGGTGGTCAGTTGTTTCGTCTTTTCGGCTACCTTGTTGCTGATTTCCTCGAAATAATCAGTAGAGTCATTTTGGCTAATGGGTTCGATTAAATCATCAATTGGACCTAATTGGGAAGCAATTTCTTCTTCACTTTTACCATTAGAAATACCATATTCGAAGTGTTCTTCAATAACGGAAGTGATATCATCACGATAATTGGAAGGATAATTCTTTAGCGCTTTTTCTAAAGCTGATAAATATTCAAGCTTATTCATATTAATTCATTAATCCTTTCTACAAAGTCATGCCAGTCGTGGCTTTTGGACTGCAGGCATTCTAGGCCCTTAGGTGTAAGATGATAATATTTGCGAGCCGGTCCACCTCCACCTTCAACTAAATAAGTTTCGACATAAGCATCATCTTTTAAACGTTTGAGAATCAAATAAAGTGTTCCTGCTGTTATGTCGAGCTTTTTGGAGATGAGTTCCGTCAACTCATAACCATAGCGGTCCCGCTCCTTAAGCTGGGCGAGAACACAGAGATCGAGAACTCCTTTTTTAAGTTGCGTGTTCATGACAATAATATATCACAAGCTATTATGTAATGCAATATAGTTTTGATATTGACTTCTTAAAGGCTAATAAATATAATAATTATGCCTTATGTTTTTTATGTAGCCCCGGAAAACTACAAAAAGAAAGAAGGTAAAAATTTATGCGTCAAACAACGATGCTTAAAGCTCAGGAAGTAAATAAAGAGTGGTATGTCATCGATGCGAGCGGTATGACTTTAGGTCGTTTAGCGACCAAGGTTGCGACTGTCTTGCGTGGTAAGCACAAACCAACATTTACTCCAAACGTTGATTGCGGTGATTATGTCATCGTAGTTAATGCGGCGAAGGTTGTCTATACTGGTGACCAGGAAGCCAAAAAGATCTATTATCGTCATTCGGGATATCCAGGCGGTCTCAAAACGAGGACAATCGGAGAAAGAAAGCGTACCAATCCAGCTAGTTTAGTCGAAGATGCCATCAAAGGTATGATTCCACACAACAAGTTGGGTGATCGCATTCGTACTCACCTGTTTGTCTATGCTGGAGAAGAACATCCCCATGCCGCTCAAAAGCCAAAGGAACTTAAATAGAAAGGAGAGCGTAAATTATGGCAAGAAAGAAAACTGTTGAAACTTACGCTGGAACTGGTCGTCGTAAGAGATCGGTCGCTCGCGTCTATTTAACTCCTGGTAAGGGGAACATTATGGTAGGAGAGAAGACTTTGGAAGAATATCTTCCTTCCGAAATCCTACGCATGGTTGTAAAGTCTCCGCTTGTTTTAACGGAAACTGAAGGACAATATGATGTTTACATCAATGTCTACGGTGGTGGAAAGACTGGACAAGCTGGTGCAATCCGACATGGTATTTCTAGAGCTTTACTAGAGGTAGCAGGTGATTATCGCCCTGCACTCAAGAAGGCTGGATTCTTAACTCGTGATTCACGCGAAAAAGAAAGAAAGAAATACGGTCTTAAGAAAGCTCGTAGAGCACCACAATTCTCAAAACGTTAAGATCGGAAGCTCCTTCGGGAGCTTTTTGTATATTTGAAATATAAATTATTTTATGTCATAGTTAATGCAGCAATTAAAACGGAGGATACCCGAAATGAGCAAATAAATCTTTCAAATTATACAAGTTAAATGAATTATCAATTAAGTAGATATTATTTTTATAATTAGGAGGATTTATGTCTAGAATAAAAAAATTAATGAGTTATTGTAAAAAGAACATTTTTATTTTCTATACTATAACTCAGCTTTTGATGATTGCTTTTTCAATTATTGTTCCGTTTGTTGATGGAAAATTTGTTGATGCTGTGGTGGATGGCAATTATAATTTATTAATAACTTTGGCAATTATATCGATGTTGTTATCAATATGTTTAAGATTTGCAAGTTATTTCAATGATTTAGTATTCGGGTGGGCAGAAAAGGAAGTTTGGTGTAATATTTCCAAAAAGACTCACGATATCGTCTGTAATTTTGATTCGAAAAAATACAGAATTAGTAATAATGATGTTGCAATTAATATTGGTCAGAACTTTGAATTGGTGAAAAACTTTATTTTTAGATATCCTGTTAAGGCCGCTATATTTTTTATTGAATTTATCATATATCTAGTTATATTGTTTATTAAANCAAAATTAATCCTTTGTATAGTGATAATATTTGTTCCTATTTTTTGTTACACAACATTAAAATATAGCGATAAAGTTGCAGAATATGGTGAAGCCGTTGTTGAGGATACAGGAAAAATAAAAAGCTTTTTAGCAGATTTGGCTAACGAATCATTTGCGGAAAGATTTAGAAATATAAGTAGATATATTTCACTAAGTAATTTATTAGATAAGTATGCTCAAGATAAACACAAATACACAAAAGAAGATGCCAAGGTAATAGATTTCATGACTTACGCATTATTAAATTTAATGGTTGATTTGAGTATCGTGTTGAGCGGATTCGAGGTATATCGAGGCAATATTACAATTGGGGAATTATTTGCGATTCAAATTTATATTTCAAATATCTGGACACCGATTGAAACCTTCATTGAATATTATCGTGAATACTTAGGTGTTAAAGGTGCGATGGATGAATTTATCAATTTTATGGAAATCGAAACTGTAGAGTACAACGATTCTAATATTGATGTAATTAATGTGGAAAAATATGTTACAAAAGATTCCGAAGGAAAAATGTTGCACCAGCCAATTGATATTAAATTAGAAAAGAATAATATCTATGTCTTAAAGGGTGAGAATGGTATCGGCAAGACAACGCTTGTGCAGGCATTGATGGGATTGACCGATAGGTATGAAGGGGATGTTGAATTAAATAATCATGGCAAAAACAAAAATTTTGTATATTCACTATCCGATGATCTACAAAGTGAATTTTATGAAGTTGGTAGTAATTTAGAGTTGTCGATGGGTCAAAAGAAAAAAGGACAATTGGAAATTGATTTTAAACAAGATAAGGATGTTTATATTTTTGATGAACCAACAAACTATTTAGATATTAATACTAAAGGTACTATCGCCAACGATTTATTAAAGCTGAAGAACAAAAATAAAATAGTAATTGTTATTAGTCATGACGAAGATTTAATTAACGATTTAAACGGGGTTGCTAAAGTTGTTGAATTTGTACCAATTAAATAATAATAATATCTTCGAAGCCGTTATCTCTAAACATATTAGCCAATTTATTCAACAATTCCGTATTAGGAATCGACAGACTTTTATACTCAGGTTTAACACCAAAGGGTCTAAAGGCAATAATCTTGATACGGAATTTATTTATTTTATATAGTGGTTTTAAATATTTAATTGATGCTTTTATATTTTCTTCAGCATTATATAAATCAGGAACTATTACAAAACGAACTTCAAACAATTTATTATTTATTGCTAACCACTTGGCATTCTTAATTACATTATCATTGGGATAGTCGGTAATGTTGATGTGGTCTTTATTATAATATGCTTTCATATCTAACATGACACCATCACACACACTCATCAACTTATTCATATTCCAGAAAGGAATGGTGCCATTACTGTCGATGAGAGTGGTCAGTTTTAGTTCTTTCGCTTCAGTGAATAATAACTCAATGAAGTTTGCTTGTAACATGCATTCGCCACCCGATACTGTAATCCCGCGCACAAAAGGCATGTTGTTCTTAATAATTTCAATGATTTCGTTCACATGCATGAGATTCACTTTTGGTGAAGCATCAATCGGACAATTATGAATGCAAAGGTCGCAATCGATACATTTATTTTTATCCCAAGAAACCTTATTATCAATAAATGATAAAGCCTTTGTAGGGCAATTTTGAACGCAAAGTCCGCAATTATTACAAATCTTCTTTGTTTCCGGATTGTGGCAATATTTACAGTTAATATTACAGCCCTGAAGAAAGATGACCGTTCTATTGCCAGGACCATCTACGCTGCTAAAGGGTATGATTTTATTAACGAGAGCACGCATTAAATAATCTTACGATCTAAGAGATGACAGTTCTCAGCAGCACCCAATCCCAAAGCGGTCGTATCGTGAAGGACGGCTTTATTGTTGGTGAGCTTTTCCATTTCCGAACGCTTGACTAGATAGCCAGTTACACGGACAACATCGCTATCGGAAGAATAGAAGGAAAGATATCTCAAGTCCATCTTAAAGGAACCCTTGATAATATCGAGGATAAACTCGTGATTACGATTAACTGTTAAATCAACAGGGAATAAATCACCAGTTCCCGATGGGAAATATTTATGGAATTTAGCTAAGACCTTTAAATGATCTAATAATTCCTCCGGTTCCTCACCGATTGGAATTCTCGTGCCAGGGGAAATGCCAACATCGGAAGAAATACCGACCTGTGCGTGAAGCAAGAAATGACCATCGCTTACTTCACAATATTTATTGGTATGATTTTGATTAAATTTATCAATTATTTCCATAATTTCAACACCTAATTGATTGGCATTTTCATCGTGTCCGAAGCGTCCTGATTGACCTTCCTTTTCCAATAGAAGATTGACAGCTTCAGCCAAACCAACCATACCAAACATGGCAGTGAAGCGCTCCCGTGAAATTAAGCCTTCCTTAATGAGGAAATTATTTTCAAAGAAACCCGTTTCTTCAACCTCAAAACGAATGCGTTCATCCATATAGCGAGCCATGATATCCATAACATAAGGTAATTGCTTATTTTTGAAATCTTCAATATTCTCAGCTCTTTTTGCGATATTGCTGAGAATCATACGGCAAAGCGTATAAGCACCACCACCTAATGGTAATCCGTTATAGCAGCTTGCAATGACATAATCACCCTTAAATTCACTGGCGAACATCTTATGATTTGCGAAGCTTGGTTTAGCACTATGCAATGCACAATCGATAGCTTTTAAGGTGAAATCATCAGGCGTAACGCCTTCCTCATATTTAAGTGAAAGGTTAGGCACCGCATTTTCTAATTCGCTTTCGATTTCTAATAATAAGCGTCCGACCTTACTATCTTTAGGTCCGATATCGGCATGGGCAAAGGAATCAAGAACAGTGCGATCGACCTGTAAGAGGAATAATCGCAATAATTTACGAGCCGTAGCTTCATCGACTGTTTCGATATAGGGTTCCAATAAATCATCTAATTGTCCCAAATAGACTGGATAATTGGTGACGCTAGGGATATGTTTATAAATGATAAGCAAGGCGTTGATTGCTTCATATAAATCCGTAGGTGCCTCTAATTGTAAGAAAGAACTTCCATTCTTGAGGAATTTTTCGAAATCAATTGCGATGTAACGGGGACGCATTGGGGCGTGTCCCTCGAATAAATCACAGATGCATTGTGTTTCAATTGAAACATTCAATAATTCGTCTAAGCCTTCAGGTAAATCTAATACTTCCAACAGCGAGTCAGCTTTCTGGGCTAACGCCGTAACCTTCTGCTCGTGGGTGAGCTTTTCGGATTTGATTGTATCGAGAATTGCTTGTCTAGTTTCTTCAACTCTTTCCATGCTTATCGGTCTCATAATTTATCTCCTTCATCTTAACAATTAGATTATATCATTCAAAAACAAACAATAATGATACAATAATTAAGAGAGGTATGAATATGAATCAAACAAAAAAATTAGTCAAAACAGCAGTCAACTATCGCCCTGCATTTGTAGTTTATCGGGAGAATGAATATGAGCTTGTTCCCGAACTGATCTGTACTAAGAAAACTGATGCTGATGAAAAAGTTGAAGAAATTAATAATCGTGAAGCGAATTTCTTCCGTCACAAATCAAAGGGTCGTTACAAGAGCGTCATGATTAGTAAAGAAGAAAGTGAAAATTTAAGCAATAGTCTTTATGTCTTAATGAAGAAGCGCGGCAATACTGTTGATGTAATGGGCGTAAATAAGCGCAAGGGCTTCCTGAAGGACATGAGAGAGCGCGACCGCAAGAAATTAAATACGAAAGAATCCGAAAAACACAACTATAAAATTTATCGTGTAAAGACAAAATAAATATTGGAGTTGCAATGATTGAAATTCGTAAAGCAAGAGGTGATGATGCCTACGAAATTTTGGAATTTACTAAAAAGGTTGGCGCCGAAACCGATAATTTAACTTTCGACAGCAAAGGAATGCCGATGAGTGTTCGCGAAGAAGCTATCTACCTAGAGGCGATGCTAAAATCTAATAGTGGCATTTTTTTGGTGGCGCTCGAAGATAATAAATTGATTGCAACGGCATCATTTGTGGGATATACACGTGAGCGCATTCAACACCGTGGTGAGGTAGCGATAACGGTCTTGAAATCCCATTGGGGTAAGGGAATCGGCAGTAAGCTATTAGAAATTTTAATCGATTTTGCGAAGAATAAAGCGAAAGCACAAATTGTGTCGCTGGAAGTTAGAAGTGATAATTATCGTGCTTTAAAGCTTTATCGCAAATATGGCTTTATGAGTATCGGCACCTTTAAGGGTTTTACGAAGATAAATGGAGAACTAATCGATTTTGAACTGATGAATTTATATTTATAAAAATGACTAAGAAAAGTTTGAAGGCAAGAATAATCGCCAAAGGTATGTTTGTGGCGGACATGAAAAAGAAATTTATTGATGAAGCTAACTTCATCAATTTTATTGAGAAGAAAAGGCAGGAAAATGAAAAAGAATATCAACTGCCAAGGATGTTATTTTCGGTTGCGGTAACTGAAGCGATATTTGAGGGAATAAAAGTCATTATATTTAATAAAAATAAGAAAACCAAAAAGAAAATATTATATATACATGGGGGTGGCTATATCGGCAGACCCTTGCCGGTTCATTGGCGTTTTCTAAATACGATAGCTAAACAAACAGGTTTGGAAATTATTGTGCCTTTATATCCCTTAGCTCCTCAA
>Ga0065711_1010700_pt1 | contig 10986 bp, 11 predicted proteins | sample Hoacrofraction12_FD_59098 | JGI IMG/M metagenome (GOLD analysis project Ga0065711, IMG submission 59098) | Hoatzin crop microbial communities from Cojedes, Venezuela - Epithelial fraction 12 v2 (version 2) | ecosystem: Host-associated > Birds > Digestive system > Esophagus > Crop | place... | reverse complement strand
GCTCCAGCTCTGTCCTGTGCTGAGGGCTCCAGAGCTGGGCGCAGGACTCCCGGGGGGGTCTCAGCAGAGCGGGGCAGAGGGGCAGAATCCCCCTCCTCACCCCGTGCCCACGCTGCTGGGGATGCAGCCCGGGCACGCTTGGCCTGCTAGCACACATGGCCGGGTCATGTACAGCTTTTCATCCATCAGTACCCCCAAGTCCTTCTCTTCAAGGCTGCTGTCTTCATGTGACTGAGCTGACTCCAGTTTTACTCTTCCTGAAAGGTGAGTGCCAGCGTTTTCTCTGGGATTACTCGCAGGAACCCGGCATCACCTCTTTGTACATCGGTTCTTATTTCAGGATGCCAAGTGGCATTTGCTTAATAGAGAGCTGTTGTGAAACAGGTTGCTATAAACTGTTTCCAGACCTAGACCAGAAGACCTGAGAAGTTTCTGGCCGGCGATGTGAGGACTGCTCCCCGGACGTCCCTCCCGCTGGCAGTGGCCTCGCTGGATGCCCGCTTCCCGCCCCGGGGATGCTGCACGGAGCAGCCCCAAGCACAGCCTGGGATGGCCCAGGGCTGCAGAGGGGCACTCCCTCCTCTCCTCTGGGGCTGCTCCTTTTCCTACCTGAAACTTTTTTAGTTTTGTTTCTTTAAAAAAAAAAAAAATACCATACTTAAAAAAAAAGTGAAACCAGAAGTGAAACATGTTTTTATTTTTCATTATTTTTTTCTGTGCTCGTGCTTTTCATCTGTAATTATTCGCACACAGCCTGGAACAAATTCACACTGGATTCATGGGAAAGCACCTCCTCATCCATAAAGAAAGAGATAATGGCTGAAGATCAAAAGAGCAAAAGGTTCAACCTGGGACACGCTTCTGCTGTGAGAAAACCCAGTGCTCTCCTTACTGGAGTAAGCAACAATTTACAGACTTTTTGTCTTCTCAGCAGAAATGCCTAATAGGGCCACATAGGAAATATGTGCCGAAGTAGTCAAATTCTCTCTGTAAGAAGAGAACAAAAAAGAAACTTTTAATAAAAGCCTGGCAATTGACATTTCCATGTTGGAAGATGGACCTGGCTTGCTTCAGGTCGTGCACACCCCGGCGGGTTTTGCACCTGCGGGGCTGCTGGGCGGGTGCTGGGGGGCTGTGCCGCGCTGCTGCCGGCCTGGCTCTGCGCTGGTGCGGGCGGCGTGGGCTGACCACAGCCGCTGAAGAACGGAAGGACGCAGGTGACTCGTTTAATATTCTCATGCTGAATCCTGCTCCTTGGACGACGCGTCCTGCTATCCAGCGGCCGACCCAGCGTGCTCATGAAAAAGAGTCTTGAACAGCGGGTCTGTGGTCACACGGCTGGGCTTTCGGGAGCTGCCTTCAGGGGGTTTCGTTGCCCCTTGCGCACACTCAGATAAAGTGTATCATCTTGTTTGTTTAAAGTTTCAGTCTTTCAAATTTTGAAAATATTATTCCAAAAAAATTTCCCAGCCAGATTTCTTTTGACAATTATATCAAGAGGATTTGGATGGTGCCAAGTTTTAGGTTTTTGTAAGCTAATTCTTAATTGTGCTTTGCCGGCACTGGTTTGCTGGCTACCATCTGTTTCAATCTAACTTTTTTCCTTAAAGTCAGCCTAAGAGAAACTAAAATATCAAAAGGAAATATTTCAGAGAGAGCAGGAAGGAAGCAAAAAATAAGGGTGCTGAAGCTGTAAACAGCTTTTGAATTCAAGTTTAGCTAAAGTCACATTTTACAGTCGATTTGCCTGCGGGTGAGCTGGCGACAGCGCAGCCCAGAGCATCGCCCACGTCGCCGGCACCGCGGGTGTAGCCGCTTTCAGCAGGCACGAGCTTTTAGCAAGAGTTATGGAGACTCAGAGCTCTTCCCAAGGGCTTGGAGAAACTCGTTTTGTCTCATATAGCCTCCACCCCAAGGTGGCTTCACTGCTTTTCCAGGTTTCCAGGTACCACATCCCACCCCAAAACCCCTGACAGACGCTGCTGAGACCTCGCAGGCAGAGAAGCCTCGTCGCAGGGAGAGACCCCTGCGTTGCTTTTAGGATGTACAGAGCTCTGGCCAGCTTCTCTGCCTATGAACAACTTACCCCATGACTAAATTAACCATTTATAATTAAAACAGTGCTCAAAAGCAGATGGAACATATTAATTAAATGTCATGGTTGGCTTGCTGCAGCCTTTTGATATTGAGTTGTAAGCTGAATGCATAAACTAGAAAAAGGAAAAGGCATTTTTAGAGGCTTCGCGATACGCCCCACGCCGAGGTGCTGGAGAACTTGTCTGGCGTTGGCAGCAGGACAGACGGCATCCGTCCGTGTGGGCACGGCGCCCGCAGGCGAGCGGCTTGTCGCAAGGTGCCCCCGCTCCCGCCCTGCCCGGGAAAAATCGGCACGGTCCTGCGGTGCCGGCCGGGAGGAGCGGGAGCCAGAGCACCAGCGCGAGCCCCAGCCTCTTGCTTTCAGCTTTGGCAGCGCTTTCGCTTAAAAAGCGACAAACCGTGTGGCTCAGACCTCTCGCTAAGAAAAAACCAAGAAGTGAGAACAACGAAATTCATTCACAAGGTATTATTTTATCACAACTGCTGAGTCTCTCTTTGAAAAAATTTTGTGAAAGACATAATTACTGTCATCTGTGTCAAAGCATAATTTCCCCTGTTAAAACAAGGTGCATTAGGCCCCATCTTTATGGAAAAACACAACAGAATAAAAGGGGGTTTATGTATGCATGCATATACATACATACAAACATGGAACCACTGGTTTTTGCTGTTGCTGGCAAAGGGCTGTGTGAGCAGAGGCGGCCCCTGTGCTCGGAGCCGAGGGGAGCGGTTCGGGTGCCGGGGCGGAGCGGGCCGGGCAGCGATGCCGTGGGTGAGGGTCCCGGCGCGGGGCCTCGCCGTGGGGCAGCCGGGGTGGGACGCGCAGGGGAGCGCTGCGCCCACCCGCCCGGGACCTGTGCCCACCGGCCGCCCCGCCGCCGCCTCCCCCGGGACTTCTGCCGGAAAACACAGAGCTTCTGTCACCTTTCAAGATTGACCTTTTCAGATTTATTAATACAAACTGTGAAAAACAGGTGAGAATATGGATCCAAATGAATGCCCAAATGATGGAAATCGCCGCTGTATTTTTTCCTTTTGCAGAACTACATCGTCGTAAGCATGAAGACTTGCTCGTGTCCGCTTAGGTCAGGTAATAGTCTGACTCCGATAGCCCTGAAAATTGATAACATTTATTTTTCTGGTGCATTCCTAGTGGTCCATTGATGCTGAAGGCTGCAGAACAGCTACGGAAGCCGGTTCCCATGGCGTCTGGTGTTTGATTTACCAGCTTTGGAGCCGGAGAAACACAAGTGCCATCGTTCACACACTTGTCTGGTTTTGGTTTTGCGTATTTTGGCAGGCACATCCACGGAGGGGGCACGCAGCGGGCCCGGGGCAGGGCTGCCCCCGGCTCCCCCCACCCAGGACAGCCCCGCGGCCTCGCAGGGTGACACCGCGGCGAGCGCTGCCGGCGCGGCCACGAGCCCGAGCTGACGGCGGGGAGCCGGCACCGGAGGGAGCAGCCTGCTCTGCCCGTCCCTGCGAACCGGCCAGACCCCTGCCTTTCCTCTCCGCAACCCACGGCATCGCTCGCCGTTATTAAACGGGGCATTTACGGCTCTCTGCGCACCGACAGTGCGTGTGTGTGCAAACTGTTCGTCACGCAAATACAGACCAGGGTGTCCTTAAAATGAGAAACCCAGTGTTGCCGTCCCCCTCGCACTCAACATCGTAATTCGCTATTCTTTATATCCCCAATTATAATTTTACTGCAACAGATTGGATTTTTCGTGAAAACAAAATATCAATACATAACAATAATAAAAACGAACAAAGAACACTTTATCATCAATAAAATGGAACAAATACTCCCGTGCTTCATGTAAGAAAAGAAAAATGATGGTCGGGAATTCAGAGTCACAAAAATGAAGACTGTGGGAGGAAAGCTGCTCAGAGACACGTCGGAGGAGGATGAAGAGGGACCTTTGCAAATGGAGGGTGCCCTCCTGACATATAAAGCTGAAACCTTTGTCAGCGTCCCCATCAAAAAGCTTCACCTCATTACGAACAGTATGCCACTCCACTCCTAGGAAAACAAAAGCATGGAAAGATGAATAACGCTGTCACTAATCAGTGTGAAACTGTTAATTTTAATTGAATTATAGCAAACTTCTAGTCAACCAGATAAATCCTAATCCTGTAATGCTTTAATTTTCTTTCTAATATTTTTCTAATATTCTAAAGCACCATGTTACTGACACTGTTTAATCAATTTCATGATGAATTTGTGAAACTTTGATAGCGTATTGTTGTTTGTAAACAAATAAGCGGATTGCAATTGCACAAGGTGGTTACAGACACAGCAGTCAGTAAGTGAAGCCTGGCTGTGCCCGGGGAGGGACAACTGGCCGAGTTCATTGTGCAAGTGGGCGGCAGATTTGGTGTAAAATCCCTCACGCAGTCATATCAGTGCTTTATCCTCACGTTTCTATGTCGGTAGCAGAGCCACGGGCAGCCTGGTCACAAACCAGAACACACTGAAGATGTGTTGGATGGTCCCCACCCCATGCTCCTCTCCCCAGGAACGCCGGCGTAGGCCTCCAGCTGCCTTCTGGGCATGTGTTACTGGCGTCTAAGCACGTGTCAGCGGGGTCCGTGCGCGCGTCACCGGGGTCTGAGAAGACATTACTGGGAGCTGAGCAGGTGTTACTGGGGCTAACAGGTGTTACTGGGGGCTTGCGAGCATTACTGGGGACGGAGCAGGTGTTGCTGGGCTCTGGGCACGTGCTGCTGTAGGTCAGTACCACGTTTCTGTCTGCTGTAGGTGGACGAGTTTCTGCTCCTCCTCAGTCAATCCACAAGTGGCCTCTGAGCCTGCGAAGTCACGATGAAGTGAGCAACTTCACACTCCGGCAGATGCTTCTTCTGGTTTAGATCTTGGGTCAAAGTTGTGGCCAGTTCTTTCCTAGCATCCTCTGCAGTGGGGATTGGGGTCAAACTGTAAAACTCGAGAGTTGATCCTACAGCCACAGAAAATATATGCTGTGGAAAAAAACATAGAATATATATAGTAAATATCATGGGAAGTATTTTTGTGTAAGGCATTTTCACTTCCTTCTCTTCTTGCTTTCCACAGCCCAGGGGGTAACGGCAGTCGACCGCAGACCGGTGGCGGCAGGAAAAGCTGCTGTGTCTCCACCCTGTGCACCGGTGCTCCAGGAGCAGATGGTCCCCAAATTAAGCACTAACCACAAAGGGTTGCGGGGCTTCTCAGCTGGCGTGGGGCTCTGTGCTTGCCACCGTCCCGCTGCCGGTGCGGAGCCGAGGGCTGGCACCGGGCGCGGTGCGGCAGGGATCCCGCCTGCAGCCCGGCTGGGCGGCTCGTCGGACGCGGAGAGCTCGGCTTATGGCAGCGTCGTGCCCAGCTGCGGAGGATGGAAATTCAAACACCTCAGCACAGGCCTGTGAAAGCTTACCAGCTGCGGATGCTTTTCTAGAAGCCTAAAGGGAAGCCGCGGGTATGGCTAAAGCTGCTCTTAATCCTTCCGCAGAAGACAAAAATGAGATTTCTGCTGCAATGACAAAAATGAAAACCAGCTGGGTTGCCCTGGTGGGGGTTTTATTCCAAGTTCTCCCAGGTAGTTCATCCTGGAGAAAAAATACAGACTGCTGAATTTCCCGATATTTATTTTGGAGGCGATTCTGCGCGCTCGCTGCGTTCGAGACGGCCGCTGGCAGAGCGGACGAGGGTCCCGGTGGCACCGCGAGCCCCAGCTTGCTGCTGCCACGCGCGGCGGGGGGACACGGGGGCTCGGCCCGCGCCAGGGCTGCGTGAGCGCTCAGCACCCTGCCCGTGCTTCACTGCCGGACCCATGAGCTGAGCCGGGGGCTTTGCCAGGGTCTCGGCCCCGCCGCGGCCGGTATTACCGGGAGGCGTGCACTTATCCCGGGTGGATCCTGGTAACAAAGAATTGAGCGAGATCACTTTCTTATTCAATACCAGCTCCTCTGCTATTTGCAAGGGAGGATTTCAAATCTTTCGAGGCGCTAAGGCGTGAGTGTAAGCTACCGCAGCAGGGTTTTTATGGAGATAAGGCAGAACCTGCAGGCAGAGGCATCCGGTGCTCCGCGCTCCTCGTCCTGTGCAGAACCTAGCGGAGCTACAGAATAGATACAGCCTGCAAGAAAAAAATGACTCCGTCCAACCCCTCTCTTCCAAGTTGTTATGCCACGCCAAAGATGGAAACCAGAGCGTGCAGTACAGCCAGAGGTGCACACAGAAAGCTGATTTATGTCCCGGACCTGGGAGCGGCAAGTGCCTGAGAAACAGCAGACATGTGATGAGCGAGTAATCTCTGGGAGAGCTTATCCAATAACTCAAGAGAAAATACAATTGCCTGCAACGGGCATTAGGATTTTTTTAAATGAATTTGTGAACTGTTCATAATCCGTGTTCGCTCCATCTTCAAAAATCAGGTTTATCTGAATAAAGTTCAGAAAAATATGTTTTGAAGACTTGTTTCTAGGCCCTTAGAAAAACTGAATGTTTAGTATTAGATTACAAACTTGCACTTTACAATTACATGGAGAAATGTGCCTGCAGTTGCTGCTGGCAGAGCCGGTCTGTGTTCAGGAGGGTGGCTTCTGCCCGCTGCCCGACACCCGGCATCGCCTCCCAGCCCGGGGCCCTGTGTGCCCCAGGCACACACACACACACACACACACACACACACACACGTACACATGCACACACGCGAGCGCACACACACGAGCACACACCTTTACGCATGCACAGATACACGTGAACACAAGCAAGTGCATGCACACGCACACGTACACACCTGTGTGTACACACACATGCACAACACACATGTGCATGCACACGTGTGCTACTGTCATGATGCACTCGTAGGCATAAACAAAGGAACATAGGTGGAAGAATTACAAATCCAAGTTTCCCTCACCCAGCTGCTCCAAAGACAGCTCATTCGTGCGTCACCCCTTATTACGGCAAAACCTAACAACAGTCAGTCCCTAGATTTTCTTATCAAAATGTGTGTATGAGAAATGACTGCGTGCCTCATTCAGAGAGGGAAGGAAAATTGGGTGAGCTATTTGACCAGTATTAATTTTTACTATTCATGATCAAGCCAGCGGCTGAATATTTTGAGAAAATTTTTCAAATACATCTGTGCATAGGATAAACACCAGGGAACTCGTATCTCCTTCCAAATACTCTGCAGAGTAAGATGCTAAATTTAGTGACTAAATTATTCATGATATGATATTCTCTTGATCTTAATCTTTGACTCTTTTATGCCAGGCAGCAGAATACACGCTGAAGACAAACATTTTTCAAGGCTGCTATCTACCGCACACAAAAAATAGACCTTCAGAGGCAGACCAGACCAGGACAACACAGGGTCTGGGAAGCGAGACCCCAACAGTGTCTACCAGTGATGGCCTTCGTTTCTCCCTCCACACACAGCAGCTCAAGGCTGCTCTTTATATCAGTGTATACGGTGCTCCCAGGGCATGAGCTGGTCTCAAGTCCCATAAAAAACTCAGGACTATTTTCGCTGACTTCTGTGGCATCAGCTTTCACCCCACAGGTATGACTTGGCATGTGGATGTGCTTCGAAGTCCGCAGAAGAGGATTTTGATGTGGTTGCCTGTAGACACTGCCCCGTGTCCTACGAGCCTCTGGTTCTTTGGGGCTGGGAGGCAGCAGACACAGCAATGCCACCTTCAAGCCAAGCAAGAACGTGGTGGGCAGCTCAGGTAGGAGAAAAGGAGCTCCTCTGCGTACCATGCTGCTAGCTTCAGTCCAGGAGAGCTGATTTCAAACTAGTTGAAGTAACTACATCCAATTTTGCAGTCAAAGACTTGTCTCAAATGATTATCCAGAGGCCTGCAGCCTTCAGACTTCTCCTGACCCTTGACTTTGTGCTAGATGGCACGTTCTGGTGCTGAGGACAATTTCCCTCGTACGTGACTCCAGCCTGGACAGCAGCTATAAACTTCATCACCACAACACAACTGTTAGTCTCTACCAGGGAAAAACTATCTTCATGATTTCATTAAAGCCAGTGCTGATCACCGCCGAGAAATGTGTCCCTTTTTGGATTAAAGCAATATTAACACACAAAGCCAGCTAAGGACACTGTGTATGTGTCTCTAGAATATTACAGCAGACTGTCTGTGTTGAGAGTGACAACTGATTCACCGAAGGAGAGAATTTCCAACCAGGCCCCTAGCAAACAGCTTACACTAATAAAACAGTTTCTTACCATTTCTCCCAAGCAGCTGCTCTAGCACACTGCTGCTCGGGGGTCCCTGGCTGTGACGCTGGCAGCAGCAGCCCCGTTTCTCTCCTCCCATGCTGAGACAGGCAGGGAGCGTTGGCTACAAACCACATTTTGATGGCATAAGTCCATTTCTCACGGGAAATAACAAGGCTCTGATGGAAAAGTTCAGATGGTGCCTGTGTTGCCCACACATTTCCTACGCTGCGACTCCACATGCACAAGAGCCTAGATCTGTTTCTGGGTGAGTATGACGAGCACCGTGGATGCAGGGTTAACAGTCCACTGTATTTTTATTTTTCTGTGGGATGTCTGCATTAGCAATCCAGTCACTTGGTCTCACATATGGACTGGGCTGTGGCTTTCCATTAGGCTTCTGGGTAAATGCTCAGTGCTGTGAGTCCCTTTTTGTGTCTTTGTCTTTATTTCATATGTACAACAGGAGGGGAGCCTTACAGAGAAAGGGATTTGCAATACTGAGAATTTAGCTCCTGCCTAGCCCATTTTATGGTAAATGAAGGGGGGAGAAAAGGAATCCTTCTCCATAGTCCCTCTGTATGGAGTTGAAAAAGGGTTTTCCAGGGAGCCTTTTACAAGTGTGTCACGTATGAAGTGCAAAGTCCAGCAGCAGCAGAGTTCATCACAAAAGGTGACATGTTTCTCTCCTTTGCTCTGAGCTCCTCCAACCTGCAGCCATCCCATTCCTGCCCGCGCAGTGTTGGCACCTCCGTGGGGCTCCCCATGGGGTGGCACGGCAGCTTGCTCTGCCCAGGCACCGGCCGGTCGCGCAGCCAGTGGGTCCCTGCGCCCACGGACCTGGGGAGTGCCCCGAAGCAGCCTCCTGGCCCTCGAGCCAGGTTGGACAGAAAGGCCGGAGGATCTTCTCCCTCCGGTGTCCACTTGTGGAACCCACCCTGACCCTGCGTCCAGCTGCAGTTGAGGAGACCCAAGGATCTGTGCTGGCTGCTGCTCGGTCTCTGTCGCATGATGTCCCCATGGGCACGCTCCGGCCGGTGCAGAGCCAAGAACACCCCACAGCTGGAGTGGTGGGACTGACTTCGGGTACTGGAGTTCAGTTCACAGGGAGCATTCCCCCATCCCCAACACGTAGGAATCAAAAGCTTGCAACTAGCAGATACGGGCATGTTAAAAAATGCATTCGGGCATATCTCTTTAGAAATTATCTTGTGCTGGGAACGACCATAACACATCTGTTCAGGCACCGTCATGGGCTGTGCTTTTCTGACAGGTAGAAGTTTATCTTTGAAAAGCTGGCTACCTGCGTAGGGGGAAGGTTCACACAACGCAGTGAGAAATAGGAGTGCACATCCAGAATTTATGCTTTTGAATAGCAAACAACTCTCACCTCGAGTCAGCTCATCACCTATTCAGCTGCAGACCAAAGATCTTCCTTTTCTCCTGACATCCAGCCTCTGCCGCTATAACACAAGAGTTTTGTTGGGTTTTGTTTGTTTGTTTGCTCATTTTTGTGCTAAAAACTCTGAAAGAACCCTGAGGAGCATCTGTACACTCCAGTTATGTTATTATCTAATGATTTAGGATGTGGCACAACTTATCTGGTAAGATGGAAATCACGTTACGTTTGTTAAATTGAGGGTTTAGTTGTGTGAGTCAACAGATTTAATTTCTTGGGTAATAAACTGCTCTGAAATGATTTCTGACTCATCCTTTTCTTGCTTTGGAAGCTGTATGGGGATTGTAGGAAGCCCACGTTGGCGGGAATCCTGCACCGTGCACGGAGGGGTGCCCGCTGTGCTGAGCCGCTTGCCCCAAATCACTCTGTGTTCCTCACCCTCAGGGGCAAGCGACAGTCGCAGCCGTGAGTCATCCTGCCCCATGGCGTGGTTCTTCACGAGACCGAAGCGGCTGAAGCCTGGGGTCAGTTTATTTTTCCCACACGTGGGGTCAGGTTGATTGTATCAGTGACTTCAGGTCTCTGCTCCTGATTTAACTTCTCCAGGCCTGCTTAGGGCTCTTTCAGCCAGGTGGGTGGCCCTCTTTCAGCTTGCTCCAGCAGACAAACTGCTTATGGTTCAGAAAACATATCCGTTTTTAGGGACAGCGTACAGTGCCCATCGGAGATCACCGCAGGATTGCCCTGCCCAGGCTTGATGCCGGCTGATGCACTAGACGGTGCCTGTGAAGCTTTACAAGCAGAAGTGAGAGAACCATGACAGACAACTGACATTTTTAGCACTTAGCTCTAATATCCTAAGCTTTTAGTTGTCTTCCTGTTTCTGATTTGTTTTTTTTCCCCTCCATTTTCTATCTATCTGAAAAAAAAAGATGTTTTTAATACAAGGCAACTATGTCATCTTTCTCCCAGTGCAAGGCTGATTTAGATGCCGACACCAGAGACGGAGACTCACTCCTAACTTCCTAAGGATGATACACTCTTCCAAAAGTTTCATTTGAAATCCGAGCTGTCACGTAATTTTCAGAGTTTTTGCTTTTTCCCTGCTTTTTTTCTGTTTCTCTCTTTGCTTTGTACACATCCATGTGGGTACTAATGTGATTTAATCATCAGCTTCAAATCACACTATGCTGATCTTTTCAGCATGCCTATGTTCTCCCTTCGAGATACAAGATGGTTGTTGATGCAAGAGGAAGAAAAAAACCTCCA
>Ga0065711_1009486_pt1 | contig 10986 bp, 3 predicted proteins | sample Hoacrofraction12_FD_59098 | JGI IMG/M metagenome (GOLD analysis project Ga0065711, IMG submission 59098) | Hoatzin crop microbial communities from Cojedes, Venezuela - Epithelial fraction 12 v2 (version 2) | ecosystem: Host-associated > Birds > Digestive system > Esophagus > Crop | place... | reverse complement strand
CCCCCATCTCTAGTGTAATGACAGGCTTGTCCTGATTGCTCACTTGGACTCCGAGTTCCAAGCTGCCTGAAACACACTGGCACTCGAGCAGGGCCAGCGCACAGGGCCAAGCGAACAAGCTTTTCGGGCCTCTTGACAGTCTCTGCAGGACGATGCTAACCAGCAGGACTTAGGATAGCTGACCTTTCATTTCCCTCTCAGCATTATCTGTGTTCGCAATATGAATTTCATGTTTGTCAGGACAAGAATCATGCCAGATGTGAAAAGAAGTCTTTTAGCTGAGTCCTGGATTTCCTACTTCACTTCTGTGGGGAATGGTTTGCGACCTTTTTTGTAGAAAGACAAATAAGACAAGTGAACCATATTGTCTCAGTCTAACAGGCAACACCCTTGTGTCTTGCTAACCTGTGAAAATTGTGCTGTCCTTTACTGACCTATGCAGGCAGACGAGTTGGAAGGTGGTTGGGGAAAGAAACGCAGGATGTGAGTCAGCAGCACCTGCATTAGAGAAGGATGGTGGGATTTAATAAATTCCACATTTATTAAAGAGGACATCAGTTGACTACACGAGTCGAATTCCAGATCAACCAAGCATATAGGAGTGAATCCGCAGTTAATTCAACTGCTGTGCACAGCATTTCTTCCCAGATGGCCTACCCTAAGTTGCTAAGTTCTCCAAGACTCTTGTTAATCCTGGAATCTGTGCAGTCTATTTTAACAAACGTAAAAGTCAAGGCAGAAACTTGGTAGTTTACTAGGACAATGGGGTTATGGCCAGTAGCCACCTACCACAAAGCCAAAGTTGAAATAGAGGCAAAAAATAGGAGGTAGTCATTGCGGGAATAATGTTAACTTTTACTGCTAAAAGAATAAAAACCCCACAAGCCTCATGCTTGGCGTTGACAGATGGAAATAATAAACCTAACCAAAAGCATATATGAACATTACCCCAAAAGCTAGAGATCAATATGCGTATACATGACTCCTTTCCCCTTATCTATGCATTGAACTAGAACAAAAATAAAATCAGACCCTGGAAAGCAAGCGTTTGTCCCAGTGTTTACATTCCTACATAGATCAACTACAAATAGCAGGGGGCAATTTTTCCCCTTGCTGTCATACACTGCATTTATAAAAGAGTTGATTAAGTGTTACTGCAAGTAAAAACATATTTCACATTTTTCAATCAACAGTTTAGTCTTAAAATACAGTTCCTATCAAAGGGTAAACTTTTGAAAATTTCCACTTGGGAAAAAAAAAATCCTGGCAAAATATGGGTTTACATACTTCAGGGGAGGGTTTTCTTTCCAGCAACAGTAAGATTTAATCCAGAATGACATGGTATTGTCACACTCCTACCAATACAGCAGACAGAATGTTGTCTTGTCAGTTTTCCACAGTCTTCAGAGAAAGGCGAACTTTAAGTTCTCCTCAACTCTTCTTTTTAACTGCTTCAGCATCTGTGTTTTTTTTTTTTTGTTTAACTATGTAATTATAAAAGCTATTTAAATTTTCTAAAAGTGACTTTAAATGATCCACCAATATCTTAGTATACAAAATAGAAAAGCACATCTATAGGTCAAATGCACTGTAGATACCACATTTTACCCAAAAGATTATAAAACAGGATTGAACTTGCTCTGCAGAGAAAGTTTAGCTAATCTTGTTGATTCTTCATTTACCCGGGCAACTTCTCAGTGTCTTAATTCTATTCACGCAATGGTGCTTCTCAATGCATAAATGAATTACAGAACCAAGACACTACTGCTTTCCCCTAGTTAGGCTTAACTTCGGTCTGTCAGCAACTTGGACCTCCATCTAAGCATACCTTTTCTTACCTAACAGAGCCTCCAGCACATGCCACTTCATACAGAGCTGTCCCTACATCTAAGCATTTAAAGAATGTACGTAAATACATGCCTGGTTTTCACTTTGCATAGTTCTGTTGTATAGCAGGACAGCAAACCAGACATTGCTTGTGTCTGTTAATTTTGAGTACACCTCAGAGAGCTTTTTACACACATCTTGGTCTTTATTTCTTAATTAGACCATTTTGTCACATATCTTTATTGATTTGTTTGGGGTGGGGTTGGGTTTTTTTTTTTTTTAAGTATTGGGTAAACTCCTGTTCCTAGACTTCAAAGTGCTTAGCACTTTTTTTTTTTTTAAAGCAGCCTTGCTTATTTTATTGGATGGAGAAAGCACAGAGTGGAATACATTGTCTCGTAGTGGACACTGAAACCAGATTCCAATGAAAGTAGTGAAGTACATGCTATGAAGAGAGCCATGGATTACAGCTACAGATTCCTTTAAATTTACTGATTAGCCAGGAAAGCAGAACAAGCTATGTAGTAAGAACACCTGAAGATCACAACACTAAACATAGTTAGGCATACAAGATACTACCAGAGAGAAACACAGAAGCATTCAGAAGCAGGAAAATACTCCTGACTAAATAACAGCGTCACTCTGCTGTAAAGAAAACCTGTGCATGTCCTTCAAAGAACATGACTGAGCTTGAAGAGGGACTAGAAAACCTTCACATCTTAAACCTATACACATACTTCTATGCTGGAAAATATTCACTATTTATTGTAGTTCTGAGGAAGCTTCATCTGAGGTTTATTTAGGTGCTCAGAACTGAGGAAGAACACAGAAATACCCCAAAGCAAACTGGGACTGCTCAATAGTGATCTCCAAGATATCCAACAGTCTCTCTCGCGGAGATAAGCCAATGAATTCCTATATGCATCTGAAGTTGTATCAGGTTAGCTGCTCTTTCTAAAATTCACATACCAAATCCCAGAATAACCTGTATGCACAGAGAGGATTTAAACAAAAGCATCCCTGCTACGGGTTAGTGTACTACAGCATACAGACCCCAGGGCTTTCCAAAAATGTTGTGAGTGAAGCTTTTCAAAAGCACTTGTGTTTGGATGCAATGCCATCATAAATAAAACTGAAGAGATTGTAGTATCACAGGTCCCTATCTTTATTAAGCTAGTGGCCTAAAAATCCATCCTGACCTTGCAGAAGAGACCTCCTCTCTAACTATTCTGCTAAGTGGAATTTTCCCCCACCTTCTCCCAAGCACTGACAACGGCACCTCTGGCACCATTATTTGAACAGACCACCATTATGCATGCTAAACAATGCAGGAAGCTCTTCAGTGGACCGAGTCTCAAAATTAACAGAGTGAAAACTTAAATAAGTCAGGGAACTTCAGGGTTTGTTTTTTTTTCTCCTGGATCTTGTTTTAACTATTTGTAAGTGCAGTATGTGTGGGGGAATAGTATTAAAAGATAAATTTGTAATGGGGACCAAGCATCAAGCCTTCTTAATCTCTAACTGCTGACACTGACAACCCAGTGAAGAGAGGAAATAATTTGTTTAACCTGCAAAGGATATTCTCGCTAAAGACAGCATTACAGGCACAAGCACCTCTTCTTGCCACTGTTCTTTTACTCTATATGCTTCCTAGTTGGCAAAAAGAACGAGGGTAGAGAATGCACATTTGTCACAGATAGGAACACTTGTTATTTCATTCTTTAAAGTGCTCGTTTGTTTTCTTGTTTTTTGATTACAATTTAACCAGACTAAGTGATACTTTAGAAAGGCAATCTGTTAATTCACCCATATTGGGCAGAACAAATCATGCTGTTCAAGCACAATTTCAATTCATTAACCAGAAATAGCTCTAATATGTCATAGACAAGAAGGGTAGAAAAGGTTTTTACACGCGAAATTAGAAGATACACACTCTACCCTGGTTTCAGCTTGTTATCTGAAGGCCATGCAATAAATCATGAATTTAGGGGAGAAGTAAAGAACCATCTTCATACTTGCTTGAACCTGAAAGACTCATAAAAATTTAATTGTGGCTAATATTTATGAGTCTGGAGGCCTCAGGACACAGTCCAGTGGAAACAATTTGTGAGTCTACAGTCAAATTAATTCCACATTATTGTTTGCAAATAGAGAAGGTAAGTAATTGTGCCAGCTATTCCCTTCTCGGGAAGGTGATCAGAATTAGACAAAGCATGAGCAGGTTGTAACAGGATACAGAAGAACCGAGGATTAATATCTTGGGCACTTCTACAGTGCCAGCCTTAGATGTATTGAATGTTCTTCCCTTCTCCTTCTCTCTTTCCCCCATTCCCCCAGTTAAAACCAGACATTCATGTATTGACCATTTTAGTAGTTGGTACAGATGCAAATGCTGGTCACTGCAATGAATTCTACTCTAGCTACAGCAAGTCCTTAGGGTTGCTTCTACATGAAGAAAGACTTAGTATTGCTGTAAAGTACTGCAAGATTATGTGGTCAATCAGCACTGGCAACTAACACCATCATCTCTTCATTCCCACCACAGTGAAGGCAAGCTACACAAAACGTATTGATATTTTTGAGTTTTGCATGGAAAGCTACAGCTGAGTAATAAACCTAATCGAGAGAGCTTGCCTGAGGACTTGATGCTTCCCCAGATGCAAGTGCACTCTTTTTTGTTGTTGTTTTGGTTTGGTTTTTTTTGTCCCTTGGCATGGAGAACAAGGGCTGAGAGTTTTAAAGTTAGTGGAAAATATCCTGGGAAATAATCACCATTGGCATGATGAGAGAATTATCTCCTGTGGGACAAACGAGTGGGCGGGGAACAAATGTACCACTTAACCCTCCTAGCTTCCCAGCTTCTGCAGTATCTGAAAATTAGTAGAAAAACAGTAGTTCCAGGAAAGGGTGTTGATTTAACAACAGAAAATGCCTGCCTGTAGAAGAGAACCACTGGAAAACTATCTGACTTATTTGAGTTATATCCTTCCACAAGAGAGAGCAGACTAGCAAAATACATCTTAAAGTTTATCTACTTTCTGTAATTTTCTCCTTCAGTCATGCTATGAATTAAATCTCTCCTTCAATTAGCCTGAAGAGGAGAGTTCCAGAGCTTCTGTATCTTGAAATTGGACCTTATTGCCCTTGAAAGCAATATAGGTTTTGCCATCAATATTATTTAGAGAAGATAAGGTCTCATACTGGTGCTACATGAGTTGTGATAAGCCCCAGCAGTCCTGTAAACTTAAAAATTTGAGTAATGACAGAACAACCAGCTACCATACTGGCGGTATCTTTCAGAGTCATTTACTGGCATCCTTTCAGTCATTAGCAAGGCCAGCACCAGCAGACCTTTCATTCACATTACCCATGTACTTGGACACCCTGTAAATCTGGTGATGTTACAGACTTTGGTATGCCTTCAACATATAAAAACCTTTTTCAAACATGTATTGCTCAGCTGATTTGAGAAGCCTGCAGACAGTCCTGGTCAGTTGTACACTAAATCATTACTGCTTTAGTTGCAAGGATAACATACCTTAATGAAAAGCCATGTTTCAAAAATCCTGTATTTATAAAGTGGACTTTAAGATATCCTAGTCACTCACTGCAATTTATTCTGCCTCTCCTTTCCCATTCTCTGACATAAAAGTGCTGTCACAACCTACAGCAGTAAATGCAAGGGGAATCCATTTTTTTTCACTACATCTCATCAGTACAATCGTACAGTTTAGGCATCTCAACAACAGAAGGACATCAAATAAAAAAGAAAGGGGAAGAACTTCAAGGAACAGCTAGATGCTTGATATCCCTTTCTCTTTCTTGCTGTCATTTTGCAAAGCACTGGTGAAACTTAACTGGTGCAATTTCTACAATTCTGGTCATCCGCCTTCAAGAAATGGGAACAGAGGAAGACAAGGGCTAGGAGAATGAGGAGACTATTATGGGTCAGCCAAAGCAATTTTTACTGACAAAAATAAACGTTGAGAGGGGACAGCATTTCTTTCTTTTGTACTACATCAGAAACTACAACACAAGAGCACAAACAAAAGCCATTTAAAGCAAAACCCAGTGTTGGTATAAGAACAAAACAAAAAAACTGAGCATGAGTGAAATTAAACTGTAAATTAAAACAGCTTCTCAACCTATGCAACAGTTACTAATCAAAGCATTCAGTATGGTAGCGTAGGTGAACCTCCCTGTCAAACCAAGGTTCAGCTTAACAATGATTGATTTAGTTTAATGTAAATATTTCTACAATGTGGTGTTACAGGTAAGATTTTGAATCTGAAGTTCTTATTACAATTATAATGCATCGGGGAGCATATTATTGTCCCACAGGAGTAAAATCCTCATACTGAGGGAGGAGTTTTTCAAACAGAAATTGTGAGAAAGAGTAAACAATTTCACCATTTTCTACGGCACCAAAGGCATGCAGGAGTTTTTGCTCAAGGATTGACATGATGTAGAGTAGATGAGAGATAAATGCTAAAGAGTAAAACAAATTACTTGGAAAGAAACAACAGTACTGATAAACAGAACACTACAACTTTTGCAGCACCAGCTTGATTTATACTTTTTCCTGGCAGACTTCTCATGAGTTCAAAAAGGTCTTTCTACAAGGCTCGAGCATCATAAAATACATGTTATTTCCTTTACCGAGTACACTAGTGGCTCTACAAAGCGGGCACATCACCCTACTGATTTTGTGAAGCTTAATCTTAAGGCCACATTTAAGAGAAGTGCAAGTCAAGATCAGTGATTTTGTAATGATAATTTGCACTTGTCATATGTACAAAGTGTTGTTCTACTGAAGGTTTACAGATGGCTGTTAAGACTACAGCTACAACACAAGAGCTATACCCTTCAGACCAAGCAAATTTTGCATAAAAATTTTCCAGCTGATAATGGAAACAGAACGCTAATCAAGGATTGCGGCAGAAACTACACAACTGGGGGTGGTGAAGAAGGGTAGATCTCTGTTCTTTTGTTTTGTAAAAAGCAGAGCAAGAGCTAGATTTATCCTTGCAGCTTTCCAATCATACACCTCTATTTTACAAATTAGTATTTTAAAAATAGGCAGCTTGAGAAATTATCAGTCAAAAGACACATGAGCATTTTCTATTAAGTCCTCACATTGTGTACATATGTGTTTGGGGAAACCTGCTGTACTCTGCCCAGTCAGGATTTGGATAATGCTTATTGATTCCACGGTCTGCAACAAGTTCTGTGTTTTGCCTTTTTCTCCATCCTCATGGAAACTCCCCATTGCTTTCCCAAACTACCTCTACTGAAAGGAATGCCCAGCAGTAAATTCAAGAATAAGGCCACAAACGGATGTTCAGCTCAAAGAAGGCTGGACCTCTGCACATGCCCATTCTTCCTTACCAAGGCAAGTTGAGGCCAAGCCAGCATTGGTCATGTGACTTTACAGAAAAGCTGAGAGTAGTCAGGTCTCTGGAAATATTAATTTTTGTTTCTGTACCTTAAGTGTGTAATAATGAACTATTGCGTGGCTAGATTGGCAATTTTCATTCTTAGAAATGAAATCAAGCATGCAATCAAGTCCCTAAGAAATCACAGAAGAATCCAAAGCCACTGTTTGGTCAGAAATCTAGCAGTCATAAGCTGCTACCTGGTGAATTTTGAGGTTTTTTGGCAAATTGATCCGTTACAGTTGAATGATTAAGCTTCCCTTGACTACCAACCCTTGCTGTCCTGTTGCTAACTTTCTCTTTGTCATTAATAAAGCATGCTAGTTGTAGTGACCTCCCAGTCCACAGGTGTGAAAAAGAAGACTAGGGGTAAATTATTGTAATGAGAGAATGAATTAATTCTGCAATAAATCCCCAAGTTTTGGAATAGTTTCTATTTTACGACGAAACATGAAGTGAGAGCTAGGTGGTAAGAGCCCCATAAAAAAAAAAAAAAAAAAAAGAAAAACCCCCCAAAACCAAAAAAAACCCACCAATTTGAACAAATGGAGCTCTGCTTCCATTCTGCAGTACAAATAGGTGTTACTGTTTCCTCTGGAAAAAAGTTCTAATTTGTAGGGATATTAACCTCTTGAAGGCATGTCAATATTTTTACAGCATGCACTGTTTAAAACTTGCTTGTGTATGATGTATAGCATGGACAGTTAATTTTCCTATAAGTCATAATTCACAGGACAAACAATGTGAGGGATATTAATGGAAAGAGATCAACAAGGTTATTTCCTTTTTGTGGCTTTCTGCAGAGTTAAATAAGAAGTGAAACTCATAATTCAGCAAATTAGTTAACTGGAACTATTTTGTCATTGCAGAATTGAATGCTGAAGCTTACCTATTTGTGATACTTGCAGATACTATGCTTGAATGAACTAATGCTGCTTAACTTTATTTCTCCTTTCCACTTATGTGCAATGGATGTAAACACCAACAGTTTTGAAAAGGCAACTGGATCTGACAGATCATGACTACAGAACTTAACAGTTGATATGGATTTTTCCCCTCTTAATTTCAGGACTAGATTCCAGTTTAATGAACTAGTTAATAAAATATTTTGATGAAAAGCATATTCAGTGCTTTACCAGCATTCCCTTGCTCTAGTGATTAATGCAATTATGGAACCGTTTCCTTTTCACTTTCCCAAATTCCACATAGACATGTTTTGAAGACAAATTAACTAAAGGTTACTGCTGCATGAGAACTGCAGCTGTTCTGCAGATGCCGAGTGCCCCAACTTTTCTTTGGCCTCTGCTTACTCTTATTCAGAAATAAAACCTATCAGACGACTTCACAGCTTTCATTAATACATCTCAATTTTCAGGGCTTCTGTCCCAATACACTTATAACACACTTTTCCTTGGTTGGGAAAAAAAAAAAAAGTATTTCAACAACTTTTGTGTTGCATCTGCTGAAATTAAGAAATTGGAATAATCTGTAATAGCAGATTAGGCTTCCTTCCTATCTGAATACATACATGGTGACTAATGTAGCCAACTCCCCTTTAAAAGGGCTTTGGAAAATGCTGTTGTCCCCATTTTCGAGATAAGAAAGTGGAAGCAGAAGAGTCAAGAATTTAATCAAGCCCTCACACCAGTTGGTGACCTATGTTGGGCAGAGTTAGAACCAGACAGTGTTTGCATGAGGCTATTGAGTCGGGACCCATTACATAAGCAGATGCTAATCCAATTTCCAAAATAAGGCATTTCAATTTAGCTGCAATTGATCTAAGTTGATTTAAATTAAACCAAAACAATCCTAGTGTCAAAAAACCCACAACAGTTTACTGAGATTAATTTACTAGTTGGGGAGGAGTTGAACCATATCTTTGATCTGTTGCAATTGCCCCCGCCCCCCCCGAACAAGGCCTCAAGAACCGGAGCAGCAATCCAGCCGTCTAGTTAATCTTTGCAGATTTTCACCCACCTGTAAAATGCTATAAACTGGAATATTTGGACAGAAACCCCTTGATACTACACAGGAGAAGTAAAAGGGCAAGCTTAGTTTAAAATGCTGCGTTCTCCCCACCCTCATGCTTTCAGTCTATAAGAATAGTTCATTAGGACAAGTCAAAACACAGGTGATCCAAGCTTGACAATGTTGCTTACAGAGGCCTAAATAAGCTTTTCAACTCACTGATTTTCAGCATAAAGTAACATTGTATTATGAAGTGTATTATGCTCTCTCCCATTTATAGCCATATACAAAAACATGCTTCAGATTAAGAAATTTACGGAAAGTGACTTTGTTAGAACACTCTAAAAACTGCTTGGAGTTTGCTTCTTAGTAGCTAGGACCAAAAATCTTACAAAAATGCTTGTGAACCGAAAGCCTGTATTTCGTGCCCAAATCTCAATATGACATTAAAGATCTTGCTTCTCTGAAGACAAACGAGAAGCTGCTGCCAAAGCATGCCAGGAGCATCACACACCTCGCTTCCTGTTTAACCACCCATCTTACAGAGACACAAGTTAAAAAAAAAAAAAGCAGGTCCTGGTAAATCAACTGTTACTTGACTGACAGTTCAGTGAGCTTACACGCGCTAGAATAAAAATCTAAATTTTCCCAACAGCGTCAAATCAATGAAACAAAACTGAAAGTGATGAGACTTGGTGGAGCAGAGTACTAAGTTAGTCAAGTAGACTTTTGAACTACGGAACAAGAGCAAGAGTCACACTGTTGGCTATTAACTCTTTGTGGTAGAACCTTTACTAACTCACCTTGTTAGGCCAAACAAATCACAAAGTTTCCAGGATCAATCAAAAACTTTACACAAGCTCAACCAGGCTAGTCTCTCTCCCTGTATCGGTCCATCAGACAGCGGGAGGAGGCAAGGCAGGCTTCCAATGTCAACATGGACAGGATGCTTTGTATGAATAGCATGGTGACGGGTTTATGTTAAGAGGAGTAACAAGGGGGAAAAACCTGCCACAGGAGCACTATTTGCTTTGAGATTTTTGTTACTATATATTTAGCTTTATCCAGGGCTTAAGGTGAAACAAAATTTTGTTATGTTATTTGCTACAAATGCCTTCAACACTAGTAGAAGCAGAGGTGGCAGCTCTGGACAAATGTTTTCAAATATAGATACAGAGATCTGCCAGAACAGTTAGAGCACAATATGAAGAAGTGCAATCAGTAACTAAGATAAGCGGGCTGGGAAACAGTCCGATTCAGACACTCTCAGACCTGTAATAGCCTAACTTGCCTAGTCTATCTTGTTTCTTCTGCTGGGTGAATGAATTAGACTGGTAATTTGCTAGTAAGAGCTGCCTATACATTAGAACATTTCTTAAACACAGTTGTGTCAGCATACACATAAACCCCATTTCTGCAGGAACTGTGCTACGTCAAAAGCCACAGATACACACCCCACATGTACACTGAAACACATTCTTCTGCTATTTTATTATGTTCAGCATTATACTCCTAAGTACACAGAAGGTGCTTTCTTCCTAAGAGAACTTCAAATCAGTAACTGACAAAAAGCAGAGCAGATACTGCTTCAATAATTCTTCAATAATCTTTTCAGTCCTGTATCACGTTTAGTTCCTGGCCATAAACCGATGGTAAACAAGTCATGACATATCTCCTGTAGAAAGTGTTTTGAATAAGTGAAAAAACAAGTTTAGTCAACTGAAAAAAAAAAAAAAAAAAAATCTTTCAACTTTAA
>Ga0065711_1050107_pt1 | contig 10987 bp, 6 predicted proteins | sample Hoacrofraction12_FD_59098 | JGI IMG/M metagenome (GOLD analysis project Ga0065711, IMG submission 59098) | Hoatzin crop microbial communities from Cojedes, Venezuela - Epithelial fraction 12 v2 (version 2) | ecosystem: Host-associated > Birds > Digestive system > Esophagus > Crop | place... | reverse complement strand
GTGGGTGTCAGGAGGATGGGGCCAGACTCTTTTCAGTGGTGCCCAGCGACAGGACAAGGGGCAATGGGCACAAACTGAAGCACAGGAAGTTCCGTCTGAACATGAGGAAGAACATCTTCCCTCTGAGGGTGACGGAGCCCTGGAACAGGCTTCCCAGGGAGGTTGTGGAGTCTCCTTCTCTGGAGATAATTCAAGACCTGCTTGGACAAGGTCCTGTGCAGCCTACTGTAGGTGACCCTGCTTCGGCAGGAGGGTTGGACTAGATAACCCACAGAGGTCCCTTCCAACCCCTACCATTCTGTGTGATTCTGTGATTTACAATGCAATTTAAACCAACAGCTGCTGCTAATGCAGTAAAACATGGATATAAGCTCCTTTTGCCTTTGTATCTCTCTCCTCCACTTCTAAACCTCCTCTTTTTCACACCTGCCAAAAATCAATAGAAACCAACTTAATAGAAAAAAAACAAATATGTAAGAATAAGTACTCTAAAAAACTGTTTTCTTACCATCTTTATATCAATAATGCCATTTAGATTCTTTGTTTTTATGTGTTTATGAAAATTTAGCCAAATTGTCTATACATTAAGCATCTAAGCACCAACACAAAACAATAAAGTATCTTTGGGGTTTGGTATATGAGGTTTCACTAAATACTTAAAATGTTCATAGAAGTGAATAAAAAATCAGCATTACGTCCAAAAGGTTCAAAGACATCCACTCAATTTGACAATGAAACAACATTTAAGAAGAAACTGTGGACAACATAGATTATGAGGATTGTCCACTCTGGTGTGGGGCTGCTTCTGTGGATCCAAAGCCTTCCAAGCAAAGCCAGTGATAATATCTCATGGAAAAAAAAAAATATCACACCACAGAAGGACTGTATCTGAATGGAGACAACAAGACTGTGGAAGAGTTATTCTGACCAATCTCAAAAGACTTCACAACTCTTCTGAGTATGGTAACTTCACAACACAGTTGTTTTATTATACATAAACTAATTATAATGTTTCTAACCTTCTTTGGCCAGCAAGGCAAGAGAGAAGTTTCAAGCAAACAAAACCAAACAAGACAGGTGGAAGAGTGGAAAGAAATTCTGAACTGAGAAATAATCTGTAATTAATAAGGTAAGGGCAATTATTTGGAAATTCCCCTGGCTTGAAAGACTCTCATCTCCTGTATGAAATGCAGGAAGAAACAAATATATGAACTTTGCTAGCTCCGTATACAGATGACTCACTTCAGAATCACACAACTATGGCATTAGGATGTGTGTTACTATTAATGCTCTCTATGCAAATACTTAAAAATTTCCTGAGGCAGAAAGCTGTAAAAAACAGAGCCCAGTAATAACAAGCTACACTGTACAGATACATTATGCAATGTCTTAAAACTCTCTCAGACACACAACCACCCACACAATTTTAAATTCTTTTTAAAAACTACATCACAGATTTCTTTTAGCAGGAATGCAACCTTGTTTTACAGATGAGTTGGTGAGGATTGCAAAATTACATTAAAAAGACTTTATAAGAAAGAAAGACTTATTTTATACTTTATATGCTTTATAATACATTTTTATATGCGTTATAAAGGATCTTTTCCTATTTGACTTCTCTTTTTCAAACCAGCAGCATACCAATCCTCAACAATACTGTTCTAGAGAAAAAACACTAAACTTCTGAAATAAAAAAGAGTTGGCGTCTTTTACTATTACTGACATTGACCTTACAGGAGCACAAGGGCCTGCCACAAGAAGGCAATGCAAGTATCCCATGAACATGAGTAACTGATTAATTTCACAGCACCTCTTGAATATAGCTCTCCACTTCATTATGAGGTGCTTCAAGTTTTATTACTTCATATTTTACATTATTTTTTCTGCTATAAGATAAAAAGTTATTTGGCAAGCCACCTACTTTGATCAAATTATCTGATTTAAGAGAAAAAGCAAATGATAATTGAATATGAAATTCTTTGGCAACAAAATGTCCTGTGTGCATAAACACACTGGATTTCTTGATAGCATTATTTACATTAATGTCTGTTCTTATACAATAGCAACTATTTGCTTGTTATTTTTTCTTTGTAATTTTTTAAGCACCTCTTATCCTGGCGTCTGAAAATTACTGGCATAAATTAAAACACAGTTACATCAGAATTTCAACCACAGATTTTTTCTGAGCTAAGCAAAACAAAAAGCAACAACAGCAGCAGCAAAATGAGAGTTTGTAAAATTCCATCATATATGCAAACAATACTAATGCTTCTCAAAACTCTCTACGTAGAGGTTTCTTGTAGTTTCATGTATGTTTATTTTGCACCTCTATAAACTAGCCATGCTGAATACAGCACAGAGACTGAACCAATTTACATAAAACTAAAATGTCTCTATGGCTCAGTCAGGGCATCGTAGAAGTGATGTACAAAATTTTAATTAGAAACAGTGCAGTACAGCCAGCTAGATTCTCATTTAAAATTTTCCAGCACACAGAGACAGATGTATTAGGAACACAACTACTTGGGACAGAAGCACAACCAACATAACACTAAGGAACTTGATGGCTTCCCTAACTTTCACGAAGACCAGTCGTGCCTCTGAGTATCCACCGTCAAGGACAGAAAGGCATCATTCCTCATTCAAATGTGCAACAGTCCTCCAACAGACTGACCCTGAGGATCTGTAGATCCCAAAGGGTTATTTTGGATTGCTAATCTATTTGCCTGGAAACTGGGATCATTTGTTTTAGTTGGCAACACAAGACCTAGAGATAATGAACTTCTTTAATGAATATTTAGATATATGTGTGTATATACACACACACACATACATTCTCTTCCTCTGCAAAAGGTCTAGATTACCAACCTTCCTCAAGTGATCTGTTTAATAATTTTCTAGAAGTTTGCTCAACTTTCCTGAAATTAAAATCTTAAAAGACATGCAATGAGTAGATCAAACAGGACTTGCTCAGTTTTGAAGTTACATGAGAATCGGATGATAACTAGGTTCAAATTTATAAGAGTGAAACATCCTGCTAAGATTTACAATACTGAAGTGAATTTCATCCTACAAGAGATCACTGGTTTCAGTAAGACTGCACTTAGCAGTGTAAATTTCTACATGCATAATTTCTGCAACACCTATTCCTCACATGGAAGCCAAAGAAAAGCCATATTTTACGTAATTTCCATTCAAACCCAAAGAAAATGATAGTAAAATTTTTGTAAATAAAGAACATGATTAGTCATCCACATATAATGCTGTGTAACTCAGGTGGGGCAGAACTCTTTCATGGTGGCTGAAGTCTACCTTCTTCAGATGTCTGACTCCTTTGAAAAGAATGTTTGCCTCTGCGTTGTATTCATAGATCTTTGTGCATTCCACAAATCAGAATGAAAATCTATTTAGCCAAATGGTCCAAAGACAGAGGAACTGGCATAACACTTACAAAACGATATCCACTACATTGTTGGAGGGTCTTTTGATAGGCATTGAAACTCCACAGCACAGACACCTTCTTTTAGAGTAACAAACAAGAAAAAAAAATCAAACACCATACACCACAGCTATCACCAAATTACACTCAACAAAATTCTAGTTCCATCTTCTGCACTGCAGGCAGTTTTCCAATCTTTTCAACCAAAGACACTTTTCTGATATACCCTTGCTTTGAAGTATCTGTATATTTTATGGATGAAACCCAGGAATCCAAGGGAAAGAGAATGAACATGAAACCCATAGAATGGCTAGCTAGAAATTTCTGGAAATGGTACTCCTTAAACTGTAACATCCAAATAAGCACAGTTGATTTTGAGCCATGACCAATAAGCATGGTAAATAATGCTACGTTCCAGAACCTAACCCGTATCTTTATTCTTTGTCTTTGAAGAAAACTGTATTCCGTCTTCTCCAGGAATACAAAAAACAGAGGATCCTTTCAAAGGTGAGGCTGGCCCTGCTCACCATCCTACCCCTTCCTTCCCCTTTGCTCACAGCATTGCCCGGCCCCATTTGCTACCTCCCAGCCGCAGTGTCCTGCCTCTTCCCCCAGCACAGCGGCTGGCACTCTGCACGTCACCTTTACGGTGACGGACCAGTCAGCAAAGTGGCCTCTGGACACTTTTCAGTATTTTCTGTGTATGTTCACAAAGAACCTAGGAATTTTTTCTTTTAGTGAACAGCTTCAAATTCACTCTTTTGCACCTGTAAACAAAAGTCAGCTTGAAAGGACTAAGAAAAACAAGTCTAATAATGCAAAGATAAAAATTTAAACAGATTTATTTTCAGGATATTTTAACTGAGTATAGCTCAGGGCCAGGAAAAGTAAGAGATGTGCAAATGTGCGTGTCCTGTTAATAAAAAACACCAGGCAGCCTTTTTAATAATAAGATCACATCACTGTCTTACGATGTCAGAGAACAGAAAACCCTAAGGCCGCATCTTTTCACAGATAAGTACAAACTGCTCCGAGCAACTACTGTTAATTAATGTTACTAATTAAAAGTCTAGACAGGCCAGACCTCTCGCCCTAAAATGTTCTTGCCAAACAGTTAATACCTGCAGACTTCAATCTTGGTGATGGTCTAGTAACACTTGACAAGTTGTCCTGAATACGGCACTTAGAGCTTGTTGAAGCTTTGTGTTAACTTTGCACCTGCACTGGGCCCCCAGGCTCCAGGAGGCCATGTGGATCAAGTGCTCCTATAACCGGGGTTAGTCATCTGTATCAGAATCACAGCAGACTCCCTCCTAACAAAGTCTCTTTTTTGTTGTTAATTAAGACAGTACCAAAAAAATAAAGTTACTTATTCAGTCATGAGGGCTGAATGCTCCCAGTAGGTAGTCTTTTCACAATTCAATTTCCCTGATGGGACTCGAAGAGGAAATGAAACAACAAATTGTACTCCTGATCATCTAAGCAGAAGCTGCAATTCCACAGGGAGTCCTCCTATGTCAATTAGTTCATCATGCTAACAGAATAGCAATCCAGAAACCAGTGTCCCACCAACAAAGGTTTGAAAAAGGGAAGTTCAATGCCCAGTTGTAAGGCAGTCTCCAGTAGATATTATTGTTAGGTTCAGTAAAAGCACATTTACTGAGTATAAAAGTAGGGCAGCGGTACCGAAGCGCCAGGGGGATATTCCCGTACTGCTAGATTCATTCACATGAATGCAGCAGAAGCAGTCCACCTTTGTAAGATCTCTAATGAACGCTCCTTGTACAAAAGAACTTCATCTCCTCAAAACGTTTCCTTCTTAAATTAGTTGCTGAAGAGGTAAGTACCTTTAAGCAAGCATTTTTCTCAAAAGTCAAAGTGCAATGCTGCACCTGTTGTTTTCTTTTCTTTTCTTTTCTTTTAAAGCGTCTTGATGTTCTGAAACCTTAGTATTATTACATGTTCTGTGCTTATTGCATAGTATTATTTTACATATATGTGGCAAAAATAATTAACAGGACTGTTTTCTTACAATGCCATCCAATAAAACTGTAATGTAATACACAACATTTAAATTTCATTTTTAAAGCAGCACTTAGAGCAAACATATGGACCTGTTGTGTTTTTCCTTTAATGTTATAAAAATTGCAAGCACTGGTTTTGATGCCAGAAGAATACTTTCCAAAAGAAAAGATGGTCTCATAGACTGTTCAAACTCCAAATTTTCACCTACAGTCCTGTGAATGTCACCAAAAGATTCAAGTACCCATTTTATTTTCTTAACCTATAGAATCTGCATTACAGAACTCATTTTTACTAACCTTGCAGTGGGACTCTGGGATTAACAATACTTATGAGTTTGGGAACAGAAAAGACTAAAAATTCCAGGCAGCTGTACACTTTCCATCTGTATATATTGATGTAAAATAGTTGTTTTACTCAAACAGGTCAAATATAAGGTAGTTAAAGCAGCAGATTGTTATCAGTCTTGTCAGGTTTATAAGTACTGCATTTCCTCCTGCAAAGCCACTTTACATATTCCAAGAGTTTGCAAAAATAATTTAAAAATTACTTTGACACTTTTTTCCTATACACTGGTCACAGTTGTAAACAAGGAAGTTAGGTAAAGAAAAGCGGATTATTTGGTTCTAGTTTACTTAATTGCTATCTGCTACTGCAGTATTAGACCTTGGTGGTTTACTTACAGAACTCCCCACTGACAAAAGATAGCGCTGCATAATGACTACACAAACGCACTTCAAGAGCACATCTTGAAAGCTGTTTTTGTAAAACGCCTTCTGGCTGCAATATTTGAATGTACTGTATGCTGACAGTCAGTAGGGACAACAACACAGATGTGCTTTGTTTGGCTCCTAATGGGTTCAATCCCAAAGAGCACTAAAAAGAGAGAGAGGGAAGAAAATTTAAGCTTCACCTTTTTACAAACTCTAACCATGCACTCTTTCTCTTGCCATGTGGGTTGAAACAGAATGGAACAATAATACAGTCTATTTATGAGAGAATGCATTCTTGTTTCTTTTGAAAGAACGATTAAAGTCACGATGTCTATTCACAGAAAATTATCTTTAGATTATTATATTTAATTTTACAGCCTTAAGAATAGATTTAATTTAATTTTAATTTAATTTTAATTTAAAAGCATGCACTGAAATGTTTAATTGAAGACTATTTGTGTTTTCTGTCTAGAAATAACACTTTAATTGTTTATCAGTCCTGTAGAGGTTTTAGAATTTCTGTTTCATTTAATTAGCCTGCTGTAATTTAAAAAGCCATTATTTACTTTCAGCATCTTGAAATAATTTGAGCTTTCCTACAGAGCAAATACATGACACTGTTAAAACAAATTAACAGAAGATGATCCATCTTAAACTCAGCACTAGCAGTTAGAGTATTAATAGTAATGCTGTTGCCCATAAGATTGTCATATAGAAAATATCAAAGCAGCATCTTCACACACAACAATCTCATTTTACTCTGGAAATCTGCTTTTTGATCCAAACACAACCAGAATATCACCACACACAGTTGATACAGCTGTTCTGATACAAAACTGAAACTAGACAAGAAGATAACCTAACGGGAGCAACCATTAACGATCACGTTCCATGAAAACCTGATCTCTGTGAAGACATCTGTTGTTTAGAACAACTCTTACCTCTCAAAGAGGAAATGCTGCTGACTTTAATCCCTTCGTAGGGTGCTCTGGCAGGAGGATCTGTGTGACAGTGTGCACAAGATAATAAGCAGAACATAAACCTGAGCTAGACTACAAGGTTAGCTCCTAAACTTGCAACAACTTATTTTATGTTCCTAGCCACAATGCTCTGCTGTCAACTGTAAGAGACTGTGTCAGGTGGCACTGAGAATACAAGCCAGTAGTGCCTCACGTGGATCAACAGAGAGTATGTAAATACAAGACAAACATCATCATCACAGTCATAAAGTTTTCCAGATGCCAGTGAAGAAGCAGAATTGATGCCACAGAAACTGGTGTGAAACATCTTGCTAATAGCAGGTTATACCAGTAATTCATATCAGATAATGGTTTAGTTTACACGCATAAATATTGAACTCTGATCTTTCATCATACACTGCTGTAGAAAGGATGGCAACCTTAGGCTGATTACATTCATTCTGACAGAACCAGTTCTTCTCTTCAACTAAAAAATAAAAAAATGAGTACACAAAACCACAAGTTCTCTTCTCTACTAATTCTCTTAAATTTTCCTAGGAGGAGGAGGAGAAGAGATTCCAGAAATTATAAAAAGGCTGCTCTCCCTATTATAAGAACACACAAGTGTCCTTTACAACTGATGATACTTCCGTATGACAGCTGCCAAGGGCACTAATTATTGCCCTATATTCTTCACATTTGTGTGCCTATTAACAACTATTAGCTCACCAAACTTCAGATGATTGCTTTATTTCTATCTACAATAGATTCCATGCTTAAAAGGTTGGTCTCAGAACCACTCAAACAATGGTTTGAAAACATCTCTCATAAATTTCAGACCATCATTCAATTGCATTTGGCATTGTATTAAATGATAGTTAAACCATGCAAGTGGATAGATAGTTGCTCTAAATGACAAGACAATCATATGATGTTGGCTACTTAATTAGAAAATGCTTTGGGTCCTAGATTCTCTGCAGTTTAACAATGACCACAGTTTCACCTGACTGTGGATTTTAAATTCAGAGAAACTGTATATAAAAAATGCAAACATAATGAATGCCCCCATCAATGGACTTCTCTTGAAAACAGTTCTTGTCAAAACATCCTGTCTGATGGACTCATCAGATCAGCTGACAAAGATAACAGCATTAATACAAGAGACTTCTGTAAACTCTGTGTAACGCAGGCAGTGATATTACTTTGACCTGGAGCATAAAAGAAACTCTTCTGCAAATACACTATTTCTGGTTCCAACATTTCTAAATATTGTGTTGAAGAAAAGGAAAAGAGAAAACTAAATTAAATGAGATCTAGAAAGCAGGCTCCATCACGACAATACTTCAGATGTTCAAATTGTGTCCTCAACAGAAGTTCTGAAGGTTAATTGAACACTGACACTGTGAAAAATTTAAAAGATCCAATACTTAGAATCTGAAGATAGATAACCCATAGAAAGCAAGGTACATTTTTAACAGTAAGCAATAAAGAGAAACCAGAAAACCTACTGGGGAGAAAGCAGCTTTTCACGAAGTCTTCACATGAACAAAGCTTCTGTTTTTATAAAATTTTATTTAACATCCATTTGAAAACACGCTGAGAACCACTTAGGTACTTAACAACACTCTACTAGCTGATTCCAAGAATTTATGTTTCTTGCCTAAAACGTCCAGTAAAATTGCCTTGTATAAACAATCAGCAATGAAAAATGCAATCAACTCCAAAAAAATGTAAGCATTATGCAAAAATGTATTATTTATCATGTTTATTAATTTTTGGAGAAACGAGGCTACTGCGATTTCACTTGGTCGTCTCAGCTCTTCTCTGTTTTCCTGTCTGATACATGTCTGTATCACACAATATTCCTATTGTTCACATCAGTCATTTCATGCATCAAGAATATTGTGATGGTTCTTGGAGGAGTCAGTACATTATACAGATTTACTTTAAGAAAGGACTGAAACATTGACATAAATGATAGCTTGGAATACAGATATTATTTTATAATATAATATGGAAAATATCTGCCTTTGTTACATCATTATCATGCTACTAATGTCTGAAAAATAAATTTCAACAAAGGAGCCAGAATTAGAAATATTTTTTGATTTATATTGGTATTTTCAATTTTGAGCCAAAAATACCTCCACAACATTAGGTGTGTTAGAGTAGAAGCAGAAGAGAAGCAAAAAACAATGTAAAACCTCAATTTAATCTACACTTTCTGTAGATATCAATGAAGCAGAGTAACAACTGATGTCCTTTTTATGATTTCAGTGCAAATAATCTGGGCCACTGGATATGTCACAGGCAAATTTCTCAGGTCTTCCTCATGCCCATCTCAAACTGGATTTATACAGTCTACCTGCAGTCAATGATACAAATAAGCAGCCACATAATGTGGACCCTTGCAATCTCCAGCTAGATTTACCATATGGAATTGCTAGAGCCTCCCTTCTCCTTGATTTTCATATACATACTTGTATTTTCCTTTTCCCTACAATATAATCAGAATTCTATTAAAAGAATGCAGATTATTACTTTTCAGAGGCACCCACACTGCCTTTCAGGAAAGGCACCAGTGAATTTATCCAAAACTTTTTACAATATATTTTTAAAGATCCAGAAGAAAAAGGAAAGAAATCTAATACTAAGTGTTTGACTTTGATTTTACTTTAAAAAGAGTTAGAGCAAAACACTAACCACTAACACTAAGTAGTGTTTTAACACAGAAGTGTCAAAATACTTTTAGAATTCAGAAATGTTTGTGGGTGAAGAATTGCTGAACAGAACACTACACTAGTTCTTTTATTCTATGCATAAGTATCCCCTGCAGTGTCATAGCAACTTTTTGATGTATTTTTCAAACGGTTTTTCAACTCAACCTACCAGGTGGTTTTAGCAACTCAAATTCATGTGCTGAAGCCGTGTGCCAAAAGTTATCAAAGAATGCATGGCATGCATCCTAATATTCCTACTGTGCGATCAGTCTGTTTTTATATTTGTGTGCATATGTATGTGTATTTTCATATTCATGGTCCAAATCTTGTGACACTGCAAACGAAATGGTGTAGCATTTTACTATGTTTATGTACATAGCAGTGTCTCACCAACTGAAGCTTTTCAAGGCAAAACATTAACTGAATTCATCAGAATAGTCTGAAAAGCAGGCTTTACAGTTTCTACTGGTCTAATAATAATGCGTTTTCCAAAAGAGATGTAAAGTTTGGTTTAACTATAAAACAGTTCATGTAGTTAAACGGAATAATTGTCTCAGGTTTCTGTTTCCACACCATGGGAGGTGTGACTAAGTTAAATATTTATTTACTTCAGGTCGGTGATACATTGAGAAAACTACCAGCAGACATGAGTATTTATGTACAGAAATTACAGGAGATTCTCTAACTCTGTCTGGCTTTTCTTCCCATCATGAAATGGAAAACTGGCAGACAAAAAATCCTAAACTGCTTTTCCTCCATTATGAGAAGCGGCTGGAAGATTATCTCTGCTCTCTAGTTTTAGACAGTCTGTTCTTAAACAGAAAAAAAAGTTTTGATCTTTTCAGCCTCACCTCCATCTCAGGAAAGGTGATGGAGCAGCTTATCCTGGAGGTCATCAACAAGCAAGTGGAGGAAAAGAAGGTTATCAGGAGTAGTCTGCATGGATTCACCAAGGGCAAATCATGCCTGACCAATCTGATAGTTTTCTATGATGACATGACTGGCTGGGTAGATGAAGGGAGAGCCGTGGATGTTGTCTACCTTGACTTCAGCAAGGCTTTCGACACGGTCTCCCATAATATCCTCCTAGGGAAGCTCAGGAAGTGTGGGCTGGATGAGTGGTCGGTAAAGTGG
>Ga0065711_1050106_pt1 | contig 10987 bp, 7 predicted proteins | sample Hoacrofraction12_FD_59098 | JGI IMG/M metagenome (GOLD analysis project Ga0065711, IMG submission 59098) | Hoatzin crop microbial communities from Cojedes, Venezuela - Epithelial fraction 12 v2 (version 2) | ecosystem: Host-associated > Birds > Digestive system > Esophagus > Crop | place... | reverse complement strand
AAGATTGTTCCCATCTTTCCTATAGGCTCCCTTTAAGTACTGAAAGGCTGCAATCAGGTCTCCCCGCAGCCTTCTCTTCTTCAGGCTGAACAAGCCCAACTCTCTCAGCCTGTCCTCATAGGAGAGGTGCTCCAGTCCTCGGATCATTTTTGTAGCCCTCCTTTGGACCCGCTCCAACAGTTCCACGTCCTTCTTGTGTTGAGGGCTCCAGACCTGAACACAGTACTCCAGGTGAGGTCTTGCCAGAGCAGAGTAGAGGGGCAGAATCACCTCCCTCAGCCTGCTGGCCATGCTTCTCTTGATGCAGCCCAGGATACGGTTGGCCCTCTGGGCTGCCAGTGCACTTTGTCGGCTCATGTCCAGCCTTTCGTCTATCAGTACCCGCAAGTCCCTCTCAGCAGGGCTGCTCTCGATCGATCCTTTCATGCCCCAGCCTGTATTGATACCGGGGATTACCCCGACCCAGATGCAGGACCCTGCACTTGGCCTTGTTGAACCTCATGAGGTTCACACAGGCCCACCTCTCCAGCTTGTGCAGGTCCCTCTGGATGGCATCCCGTCCTTCTGGTGTCTCAACCGTACTACTCAGGTTGGTGTCATCTGCAAACTTGTTGAGGGTACACTTGATGTCGCTGTCCATGTCATTGATAAATATTTTGAACAGCACCGCTCCCAGTACGGACCCCTGAGGGACTCCACTCGTCACTGTTCTCCATCTGGACATTGAGCCGTTGACCGCTACCCTTTGGCTGCGACCATCCAACCAATTCCTTATCCACATCCATGGCTCTCCAATTTAGAGAGAAGGATGTTGTGGGGGACCATGTCAAAGGCTTTACAAAAATCCAGATAGATGACGTCCATTGGTTTTCCCTTGTCCACTCTTGTTGTTACACCATCATAGAAAGTCACAAGGTTGGTGAGGCAGGACTTGCTCTTGGAGAAGCCATGCTGGCTGTCTCGAATCACCTCCCTGGCCTCCATGTGCCTTACCATATCTTCTAGGAGGATCTGTTCCATGATCTTCCCAGGCACAGAGGTGAGGCTGACAGGTCGGTAGTTCCCAGGGTCTTCCTTTCTACCCTTTTTGAAAAGGGGCACAATGTTTCCCTTTTTTCAGTCACTGGGGCCTTCCCCTGACTGCCATGACTTTTCAAATATCATGGAGATATGCTCAGGTATGCCCTGGAGCTTCAGAATAGTTTAACTTTTAAGATATTTGTAGACTTGAAAGAGAATTGTCGTCTTCTTGAAGCAATGACAGTTGTCACTTGCAAATGACCACATATGACGTATTCATACTTCTCTGCATTAGTTATAGTACAGGATTTTGCTGTTTATTTTGGAATATATGAGCATAAAGTCTCCCAAAATATAACCTCCACGAATTTGTGCAGTGTCACATGTATCTGCCAGAGCATGCTCTTCATTGCAATCCTGTTACTGCCACAACAGAGAGGTTTGCAGTTTAAATCACAAACTCCAGTATCCGCATACTGAAGGAATGACAGGATTTGTGGTTACAACAGATAACCTGTTAGATTAAGGGCTTAAATCTGAGAGGCATATGCAGTTCATTATACACGGAACAGTTGAGAAATGATCACCATCAGAGAGACCAAACACAATAGTGCCTTCAAGCTATGTCAGAAAGATAGCAGTGCTGTTAATAATTAATTGTCTCTGTTGTGTCTGGCATCCTGCCTATGATAGCAAAAAATTCAATAGGATATTGCTGTAACCCCCAGCTTGTACAAATCCACCAGGGGTGCACTATGGCTGATATTTTGTTGCCCAACAGTACAAAATTAAATCAAGAAGTGCTGTCAGAAACACCCTCCCTCATCTCATAGAAAGCAATCGAATGCGGGAGATGGGAGAGTGTTGAAAGCCCCGGACTAAAGTTGGAAAAATCTATCTATTGCAGCAAGCCTGCTAGCAGTTGTTAAATCATTCCAGATAGCAACATAGCTATGCCTTGCCCTTGAACTTTTATCTTTTTCTGCTTTGGTTTTGTTTGTTTGTTTTTAATTTAAATCAAATTTAGCCCAAGCCCATTTCAAATGGAGGGTCAGGCTATAAGACAGTCCTTCTAAAACAATCATATATCCAAAAGCAGATTTTTTTCATCTGTTTACATAGCTTGCATCTTTTGATCTATTTCTCTAAAAGTTTTCATGAATTGCCATTACAATAGAAATACTGTACAAGGCACATGACATGGCCCCACTCTCTTTGAAGGTAAGCTCTTCATGATATTTAATGCGTTTAGACCTACAATCTGTATTCTAGGTAAATGCTGTTATCCAGATATTCAGAAGCACATTAGAGAGGAAATCATAGAAATAATCTATGAACAGCAAAAAAATTTCACAGAGTCATAGAACCACAAGTGGTTTGGGTCAGAAAGAACCGTTAAAGATCATTTTGTCTAACCTCCCCTGCCGTGGGGAGGAACATTGTTCAGTAGATCAGGTTGCTCAAAGCCCTGTCCAACCTGACCTTGAACACGTCCATTGATGGGACAACCACAACTTCTCCAGGCCACTTGCTCTAATGTCTCACCGTGCTTATCACAAAAAACATCTTCCTTATGTCCAATCTAAATCTACCCTCTTTCTGTATAAAACTGTTGTCCCTTGTCCTGTCACTACAGGCCTACTTAAGAAGTCTCTTCCTGGGACAGACTTTTAAAAATTTTGGGTCCATAGAATGTGTATCAAAGACCTCGAAGTATTTTTTTCTATTAGCGCATACACATTTCAAGTTTATACCCATTTCAAGCTTAGTTCAAATATTTAGTCTACTAGAGGACTCATACTCAATGTCTTGGACTCGGGCGAATTAGATATTTTACGTCACTGCCTCAAATTTTGTCCCTGGACTGAAAAATATCACAAATAGCTAGTATCAGAAATGTCAACTGTTTTCCATGTGTGTTTTAATTATTAATTGATTATGAATCTCCTTTTTCTAATCCCTAATCTGTCATAGCTCAAATTTAAGAAATTAGTTCAGGGTTTTAACATTACCCAAAAATCTTCATTCCTCTGTGTTGATTGTTCCAAATATTAGTGAATACATTCTTTTCTGTATCTTTAAATTTTGCAAGTATCTGGTTGTAGGTCCTTCTTTTCTTTAAGTCTACTTTTATAAAACACAGATTATTAATTGCTAGGTGTTAATCAACTTTCCTATGCCTATGATCAATAGTCAGTGATTTCTACTTTCTTACCGGGAAACAAATTTCTGGTTTCCATTGCTTACACTCCACTGCTTTCACTAGTTTCCTGATAAGTTTTGTGTCAATATTACTTGTGTATTTTAATATTGAAGCCTTATACTGATAGAATGAGACCAACTCATCAAACTTTGAAAATAATCACTGTATAAAACTTAACACAAATAAGTAATAGTTGACTCCATTAGATGTTTTTGCCTTATATCTCTTTTTCGTAGTAACTCCAAATTAAAAAAATAAAAAGAGTAATCCTATACAGATCAGTTCCAGGTTGGAGATTTTCCATCCCTCTGTCTTTGAAGAGGCACTTTGTGTGTTTTATTTAAACTCATAGAAATGTCCTAGTACCAGTCGCTGTGTGTTTGTTTTCACTATAGTGCTTGGAAATTCTTTAAAAGTGCATGCAATATAAAACCAGTTAAAAATAAATTAAGAAAGAAATACTGCATACTGTTCTGGCACTCTGTGTGAGTGGCAGGTGATATCAGTCCTACTCTGTACAGAGCTATCAGAGTACAAACACCTAAAAAGATGGTATTTTTGTTATAACTATTATAAAATGCACTGTTATTTAGGATGATTTTCTTACTGTTCATGGAGAAGATACTTGCAACTGACTTTTCTTACTGTTTATGGAGAAGATACTTGCAACTGACTTCATGATAGTTTTCCTAACACAACTTTTGTCTGCAGATATTTTTTCCTTGAAAAATATTGCCTACTTGTCAGGTTTAGTTTCACAATATTATCATATCGCATGGACCAGCATGTACATTGAACACTCAAAAGGTTGTCAGATACAGCACAAAGAGTGAATGAAAATGCTGTGCCCATTCAGGTAGATGCAAGTTGATCTTGCAGCATCCTGTGTGCTAGTTGTCTTCAGTAGTTATTGTTAAATGAAAGAAATCAAGCCACTCATCTGTGGCTTTCCTCTAAGTTGAGTGAGCACAAGCACGGTGTATAAACTTTATATATTGATTTCTGACTATGTATATGGAAATTTAGATGTTTAACATACCTTTTTAGCTTAGGAATAGATACTGCCAGTTGATGTTCGCCTTTAATTCCATGGAAAGTTCAAGGTTCTTAGTAGCACTCAGTACTGTTCAGAATCTTGCAGGATTCTCCCCTGATTTTTAAGGTGAAAGGCCCAATTAGCAACACTTTTGTTGATACTAAAGAGAAAGTTATTTGAGTATGAAGCTCAGAAACTAGGTCAATGGGGTTCTGTCTCTTGGAACTGAAGGACACCTCCTTCTGTTTCTTGTGGTAATAAACTCATATCTCATCAGTTATTTCTCTGGGATTTCCAGAAGACTAGACAGATGGTAGTTTCCAAAGTATGGGTGCTGCTTTACCTGGTTAACTTTTCAGGTTCAGCTTTCTGTTTAATGAGTATAGTATCATGCTTGTACTCCAGCTTTTAAAAGAACCAGTAAATTATGCAAAGGGGAGCACTTCATCATAAAAAGGTATTTAGTGATATGTTTGTATATGACAGTAAAGATTGTATGATTGTCTTTGAAGAACTTGTCCTAGTTTTGATTTACCAAGCCTTTTAACCCCTGCTAAATAAACTACTTCTATTTTGAATTAATAACCTTATTGGACTAAGACATTTAAAAAAAATTCTAGGATGTCTGCAATGATAGACTTAGCTGGAATTAGCTTTCAAATATATGTTCTCTAAATACTGTTGTATTGTGGTTTTTTAAACATGACTTTTCTTTCATTAATAACACTTCTCTTGTTTGACTATTTTGGAAGATTTCTTTACAAAACATATTCTTAGCCATATTACATCCATAAACTTCTCTGATACCCTGACACCCACTTCTTATTTAAAAAGTACACAATGTTCTTATTTCAAAAGAAATTTTATATCATTGTTGGTTGACAACCATTTTTTTTTAAATGAGAATATTATAATTATTTATGATAATGCCATTGTAAGTTGCTGGTTTTCCTGAAATTCAGCCTTGGTGAAAACATGTGGGTTTTATGACAGATATGTGCAATAATTTAAATTTGTCAGTATTTCACAACCTGCATGTTGCTGTCACATGTGCAAGAAACTACTTTGAAAAAATATTGCTAAATTCTACAATGCATTGTTTTCTTTTGACTACTATCTTGCTTTGGAAAGTTTCTCCTTCTGAAATAACTTTGCATGCAATACAGAACTAGGAAATCAAGTACTTTCTGTCAGAGCCGTGTCTAGTTCATTACTAAACAGAGGGGTTTTTTTAGTTTTTCAATTTCCTCTTTCCATGACTGCATATATTTTCTTTTTGTTTGTTTAATGAAATTTACTCTTGATTTTTCCTGTCAGCCTACATCTGATTCACTGTTGGTTCGGGAAGAACAACACTGTCCATTTACAGCTACCAGTGTAAGAAAAATCTTCCTCTGATATGAGTGTTAGAATCTCTGTGTCTCTAATCCTTTTCGTTTTTAGAAAGAAAAAAATGCTGATCTAGTCTAATCATTAGACTGTAAACTACCACTGACATCTAGTTCTGCAGCATAAAGTTACGGGGCCTTAAGATTCTCTTTCTTTATGTTTTCTGTACACTCATTTTATGTTGAATTGTCAATCACCTCAGAATTTATCAACAAGACACTGATGAGTTATCAGAGTGGGAACCTCTCTCTCCATCCACTCTTTTTCCACAGGACTCAATACCTGGACATACCAGCCTGAAAACTGGTCTTTGACAAGTGAAAGGTCTAGCAAATTTGACACAATAATTCAGCTTGGGAAGCTCTTCATGACCGCTGCTCTTGTGAAAAGTGTCATTTTCCTTTTCCAGAGATCTCTCTAATGACCCACACACCATGGTAGTATTACAGGAGTCTGCTGTATCTCCCTTGAGGAGCTGAAACACCTTTGACACTGTTATCATTCTTGGTCTACACTGTCTCTGTTATTGATGTTATATTATGAAAAGAACTAAATATATTTGTATCTTCTTAAATTCACAATTTTAAAGTTACTCTTTGAGAATCCCCAGTCTGATCTATTAACACAACAAATGGCAGGTGTCAAGGGCTTGAGCTAAAAGAACACCTACAGTTAGGTTTAGGGATTTGGACAGTCACGCCACCCTGGAGAACTGCTTCTCTAGAATTCCTCAGATGTCTTTCGACTGTCCTTGTGTGCAATGACAAAAAAAAATGTAAGAATATTAACTTTATTTTCAGTGGACAGTGAGATAGTGGTCAGTTTACCTCAAGCCTTTCCCTACATGCTAATGCCAGTACTCCTGAAAGAAATGCAACCTTTTCCTCTTAATCCCTTGTAAATTATAAGACCACATGGCTGCCCAGTTTCTGAACTAAAGTGGTTTATATCCAGACAGAGTGCAAGTGGGAAAACCTCAAAAGAGTTGTTACCTGCCTGAGGAAACATATCAATTAGCATATTTACACAAGTTCAGGTGCAGGCATTGAAGTCTGTTCTCACTTTCGGGCACACAGGTGATCAGACATTTAGGAAAGTGCCAACACAAAGAAGATGGCCAAGTCTGAGACCTGTAAACTGGAGTCCCCAGTATGAATTCCATTCCTAAGAAACTGGTCTCTGCTTCCTTCGATAACTTCATAAAAAATTCATTTGCCTAATGTCCAAGAGTTTGTTTCCATAGCCAGTGTACATAAACTGGACTTCCTTTGTCTTTTGTGGATTTCATTTGCAGGCACAAGTTCAAGTTTCTAGCTGTTGGAATCCTTAGAAAACCTTATATTGCACGAAAGGTTTTCTTCTGCATACTGTAACATGGGTAGCTAACAGCTATGGCCAACAAACTTCTCATCAGGTGGTGAAATATTTGTCTCCCATTTGAGTTGTTGTTGTTGTTATTGTTAACTGACAATCTAATTACTGACAGGTGAACAAGTAAGACAGTCTCTTCTAAAAAACTCTGAGTCAATTGAGAGGGTAAACGGGAAGAAGTTAAAAATTATCTAATCAAACTAAGAATAATAGAGACAGAAAGTTAGTGGTGTATTTTGAAGAGTCCCTTGAAAAGAATTCACAGAACTAACAACTTTCCCAGGTGGTGATACCCAAATTGTATCTAATGTTTGGACCATATATGGAACAATCTTCCAAAAAGCTCCCTCTCTAATGAAGGAAGCAACTTGCAGAGCAGGGGTCTTTGAGGCACGCAGAGGAAAAGACAATGCTATCTACAGAAGTTTTGACATCAGTTAGCTCTGTGAATGTGCCCATCATGTACACAGAACTTTAAAAAATGTGAGTTAGAACCTTTCCTGTCTTTGTAAAGACAGGAAACCCGGTGGATTTGCATATGTTCAGACTTCCATAAAAATACCAAACTATTTACTTCTAGTTAACTGGGTAGAATTTGCACAACCTTGAAACTAAATGCCAGTGCACTAATTTACTTTCAGAAGAAAAAAAGACAAGACAAAAAAACAGCAAAAAGAACATTGTATCACAGTCGTAGTAAAGGTTATACCAAACCTGAAATAAGAGGGAAAATATCTACTGCTTAATGCAGATTTTGTGTCTTACATATTTAGTTAAGGACCATGTTGACCGCTATTGAATCAATCTGTCTTGTTTAACTCACTGTGCAATTTTTCATTTGCACTGCAGCACAACTTCTTTGTTCCTCACATATATTTTCTTATTGTGGTACTTCCTACACTGGTTGTAAGCCATAATAATGGACTTTTTGTTGTGGTCTGACATGAAAATCCAAAGATGTCTAAGGACTATAAAGCACATGGTCAAGAAAATTATCAGTTCCTTAGTGTACAGAGTACATCAAGGTAGCACAGGCTAAAGTTGCCTTCTGTTTTCTGGCAGAATGCACTTTTGTCACTTTCTTGCATGAAGCCACTTTATTACAGCTATTAAGAAACATTGCATGAGATCCTGAAGTTGTAAAGAAGATGAAATGAAATGGTGCTGCACAAGCCAGATGTACTTGTAGAGACATTCCAAGTCCTAAATATCAGTCTTCAGAATTGCAAAGGCCGTTTATATGTGTATATGGTTCAAAGAAGAGATATTGGCAACACAAAAATTCTGGCAATTCAGTAGTATGTACCCAGTTCATGGGAGGCAATGAAATAAGTTTAATGCTCTTACTTTTACTTTAGATACTAAAATTCTTATCAGGGTCTAGACAAACATTGTTTGGCTGCCTGCTTCTGATTCAGGGACAATCGTAAATAGAGTGCACTCTCATAATGTAGCTCCAAGGATTGGGAGGAACATTTGATGTTGAGACCAATACATATCACTCCAAATGCATCATGATCATTTGGCTTCTATTGCCACTGAATTGCAAAGGTTTGCAGTGCTTGGAATGGAAATAATTTCAGAGGTTTGCTGGGTTTCATTCCATATAATATTGATAAATGTTTTTTGTCTAAGTGGTTTCCATGGTTCTTGACCTACAACATCTGGGGCAGAAAAACAGCATGGCCTTCTGTGGTGGGTTGACCCTGTCTGGATGCCAGGTGCCCACCAAAGCCACTCTGTCACTCCCCCTCCTCAGCTGGACAGGGGCAAAAGCCTTGTGGGTGGAGATAAGGACAGGGACATCATTTATCAATTACCATCAATGGGCAAAATAGACTCAACTTGGGAAAATTAGTTTAATTTATTGCCAATCAAATCAGAGTAGGATAATGAGAAATAAAATCAAATCTTAAAAACACCGTCCCCCCACTCCTGACTTCTTCCTGGGCTTAACTTTACTCCCAATTTTCTCTACCTCCTCTGCCCGAATGGCACAGGGGTGTGGGGAGTAGGGGTGACTGTCAGTTCATCACATGTTGTCTCTACCACTTCTTCCTCCTCAGGGGGAGGACTCCTCACTTTCTTCCCCTGCTCCAGCATGGGGTCCCTCTCATGGGAGACAGTCCTCTATGAACTGCTCCATCCTGGGTCCTTCTCATGGGCTGCAGATCTTCACAAACTTCTTCAGTGTGGGTCACTTCCACAGGGTGCAGTCCTTTGGGAACAGGCTGCTCCCGCGTGGGTCCCCCCAGGGTCACAAGCCCTTGCGTGCAAACCTGCTCCAGTGTGGGGTCCTCTTTTCACAGGTCCACAGGTCCTACCAGGAGCCTGATCTAGTGCTGTTTCTCCACAGGGTCACAGCCTCCTTCGGGCATCCCCCTGCTCTGGCTTGGGGTGGATATCTGCAGGTGAATATCTGCTCCAGCGTGGACCTCAACAGGCTGCAAGGGGACAGCCTGCATCACCATGGTATTCTCCATGGACTGCATGAGAATCTCTGCTCTGGCACCTGGAGCACCTCCTCCCCCTCCTTCTTCACTGCCCTTGGTGTCTGCAGACTTGTTTCTCTCACATCTTCTCACTCCTCTCTTCTGCTGCAATTGCCCAGATTTTTTTTTCCCATTCTTAAATATGTTATCACAGAGGTGCTACCACCATCACTGATTGGCTTGTCCTTGGCCAGCATCTGGTCCATCTTGGAGCCGGCTGCATTGGCTTTATCAGACACTGGGGAAGCTTCTGACAGCTTCTCATAGAAGCCACCCCTGTAGCCCCCCCCTACAAAAACCTTGCCATGCAAACTCCATACAGCTTCTTATACGTTTCCTTCTCGAAAAACAATTGCAAAGTATCTTGAATACAGTGTTGCTTTTCTATGAAGATTGCCATAGTTATATTACATCAAAACTGCTGCTGTCCTTCTGATCCCAAATATGTGTGTTTTACACATACAGTTTACTTTCACAACAGTTAATATTTGGATATTGGGTCATTTCAAGCACCACAGAATCACAGAATAACAGAATGGTATGGGTTGGAAGGTATTTCTGTGGGTCATCTAGTCCAACCCTCCTGTCGAAGCAGGGTCACCTACAGTAGGTTGTAGAGGACCTTGTCCAGGCGGGTCTTGAATATCTCCAGAGAAAAAGACTCCACAACCTCCCTGGGCAGCCTGTTCCAGTGCTCCGTCACCCTCAGAGGGAAGAAATTCTTCCTCATATTCAGACGGAACTTCCTATGCTTCAGTTTGTGCCCATTGCCCCTTGTCCTGTCGTTAGGCACCACTGAAAAGAGCTTGGCCCCATCCTCCTGACACCCACCCTTCACATATTTGTAAGCATTTATTAGGTCCCCTCGCAGCCTTCTCTTCTTCAGGCTGAACAACCCCAGCTCCCTCAGCCTCTCCTCACCATCCTCGTAGCCCTCCGCTGGACTGTCTACAGTAGCTCTTCATCTCTCTTGAAGTGGGGAGCCCAGAACTGGACAGAGTACTCCAGATGAGGCCTCACTAGGGCAGTGTAGAGGAGAAGGAGAACCTCCCTCGACCTGCTGGCCACACTCCTCTTGATGCATCCCAGAATGCCATTGGCCTTCTTGGCAGCCAGGGCACACTGCTGGCTCATCGCTAACCTGTCGTCCACCAGGACACCCAGGTCTCTCTCCGCACAGCTGCTCTCCAGCAGGTCAGCCCCAAGCCTGTACTGGTGCATGGGGTTGTTCTTCCCCAGGTGCAGGACCCTGCATTTGTCTTTGTTGAACCTCATCAGGTTCCTCTCTGCCCAATTTTCCAGCCTGTCCAGGTCACGCTGAATGGCAGCACAGCCTTCTGGTGTACCTACCACTCCTCCCAGTTTGGTGTCATCAGCAAACTTGCTGAGGGTACATTCTAACTCTTCATCCAGGTCGTTGATGAAGAAGTTAAACAAGACTGGGCCCAGTACTGACCCCTGGGGGACACCACTTGT
>Ga0065711_1012802_pt1 | contig 10987 bp, 4 predicted proteins | sample Hoacrofraction12_FD_59098 | JGI IMG/M metagenome (GOLD analysis project Ga0065711, IMG submission 59098) | Hoatzin crop microbial communities from Cojedes, Venezuela - Epithelial fraction 12 v2 (version 2) | ecosystem: Host-associated > Birds > Digestive system > Esophagus > Crop | place... | reverse complement strand
CTGTGCAGCCTGCTCTAGGTGACTCTGCTTTGGCAGGGGGGTTGGACTAGATGACCCACAGAGGTCCCTTCCAACCCCTACCATTCTGTGATTCTGTGATTCTGTGAAGATAGAAATATGATAAACAGGACACACGAGAATTTTTTTAGGAGTTATACCCAATTATATTGGGTAAAACAACTGTGGGAAATCCAGAACAGGATTCGTTATGATCTGGAAAGCTCGTTCTGTGAACTGTGAGAAGCTACATGTCAAGCAACATTTCTGTCCTTGTACCATATACGCTTGGCCCCAGACAGATTTCTGGAGAGTTATCCTACCGCCTGCATGTGGAATTATGAAAAGCACTTTAGAATTCGGTAAATGATCAATAATAATAAAAGCCCTTTTTTTTTTTCTTCATGAAATTATTCACTTTCAGGTTCTAGTCCAGGTACAGACAACTCTCCATCTATGTTCATTAATAAAACACAAAGTTGAAGTCAATAAAACCCTTATAGTAGAACTTTAACCCAAGAATTTAGTCTTTCGTTTTCTTTTTCTTTCCTTCCTGTCTTCCTTCCTTTTCCATGCATTCTGGATTTTTTTTTAGCTACAAAATATATCAAAATTACAAGAATAGCTTAGGGCTTCTGGTCCTCGCTGTCTAAAATTAAACTCTATCCTTGGCAAATCTTGCAGACATTGTGATTTTTGCTTGTCTGAAAGCAAACCGCAAATCAGTCTTGGTTCTTTTAGCCCCTGGGTCACCTCAAGTGGCTATTTGAAGTGAAAAGAATAAATTTATCATCTAATAGAAATCCTGCTGAGATTATGAAAAACCATGGCATCTATAGCATATTTCTACCAAAATACAATACTGAAATGGTTTTAACCTTCAACATCCTATGTAGTCATAAAACTGTTTAGGTTGACTGGGCAATCACTGTTGTAAACACTTTAGTTTTCATCAAGTCTTGCTATACATGAACAGACTTTATCCGCTGGACCCACTAACCACATCAGAACCACAACAGGCTGCGGTTCACATCTGGAATCTGATCTCACTACATATAGAGTGATTTGAGTATCCTCCTCTTTTTTTCCACAGAAGATAAAGAGGAAATGTATGTACGTGTATTTCATTCATATAGACATGTATGAAAAACATTTAGTCACATTCATGGATTCTTAGCTCTAGTGAGAGCCAGAAACAAAGCTATCATGAATTTTTGTTGAGACCTTTCCTACACATTGCTTTGATCAGTTATTTTTTAAAAGAGTAGTGTCATATTTGTGTGCAAATTATCATTTTACTTGTGTAATGACTGTCATTAAAGTATTACTTCAGTGTTGTGGCTATATTCCACTTAATATTCAGGGAAATTAAAATCTTTGAACTAAATAAATACCAAATTTTGATGTCAGAAGGTCTATGCTGGATCTTAAAAAAATCATCAGGTGATATATATTTTTGGCTCAGTGTTTAGGCCTCTGAGAATAGTCTACATTACAGCTGGCAAACTAAACAGTTCTACTTTTTTTCAAAGTGTAGATTGCTATCCGCCAAAGTTTGGTGCCTGACTTGGGCAAAGCCCCACAAAACTTTTAAATACCCAACTCCCAGGGCAACTGCAATGTAACAGAGCAGCCTACATGCTGTCCTAAATCAAGGGAGACAGAAGTGCTTCTGAAGATCTGAAGGCGGAAATATAGTTTTCTTGCTTTAAATTCCTCCTCACATCACTGACCAAAATAGTAGCGATCTTTCTCTATTCTAAAAAGAAACCATAAGATATGCTAATTATTTCTGTTAACACTTTTCTTTCTGGTACTTGCTTTTCCACAATGGCTGAGTGGTTTTGGTAATTCGTGCTCGGCCTGGGAGGACATAGATGCTAGGCACTGAGGAGACTTAAATCTACCTAACTTTCAACTGGTCCCCCATGACTGTGCTATGGGGTATCCTTAGGGAGGATGTCCCCAGCCATCTGATCAAATCAGGTCTGCTGTTCTGGTAGATGTACAAGAACCATGTGACCCAAAAGATTACAAGCACGGAGAAGCCTGGTCCTTGCCTAAGGCTCTCACTTGTGAAGGCTTGTACAGCTTTGATCCCTATCTCTAGAACTGCTTTTGTTCTTCCTGGAGACAATATGATGTCAAATGCATAAATATTCCAGCAAAGACCATAGTTTCATATGAATGTCCCAGCATCTAAGTTAAAATAATCTCCCCTCTTTCCCTCTTTCTGATGGAGCAAGAACTCTTGCACATCTTTTGCACAGTAAGTTAGCTTCAGGTATAAAGGTGGATAGCAATTTTAATCAGGATATCTCATAGCTTGTGGTTAGAACATTTTCCAAAGTACGTGGGATCAGTCCCATTAAAGCTAAATAACAAAACGTATCATTTCCTGGGTGAGTGTTCTGACTGTGGGATTATGACACAAAAACTGAGTAGCACCATTTTTACTACGAAGATGTTAAGTGAAGTTAACCATAGTAGTAATGACATCTAACTTTTTGCATTTCTTGGAGTTATTTTTGAAGGAAACAAGTGTTACTCAACCTAAGCCTGATCATAGGAGGGCTCTAGTTGAGGGATAAATATAGATTTCCCTAGAATATGTGTAGTTGAAAAAAATTAAGTACTCGGAGAATTCTTCTTGTGCTTAATGAGATTAGATACCCTATAGGGTTAGGCATTTCAGGCCTAAAGAATAGGCAAACAAAATCACTGTCTGGAATTTCCATTGTTTTTAGGTGCCAGAAAATTAACAATTTTAAGTGGGGTTACACCATTCCCAAAATTTCAGTAGATACTGTGGACAAGATTCATTAGAGAGATGCTTCACTTAAAAATCCATAGGAGCATAAAGACCATAAGGAGTCAGTGAACATGGTTTTGCCTTTTTAAACAACCAAATACTCCTGACTGCAGCTTCACCACCTGGTTCACAAAAACTTCACAATGAAGCTGACTAGTAATGTAAGAGAAAAAACATTGAATTGGCCAAGGTAGTGCAATTGTGTACACTTTACAAAAGCCAAAAAGTAACCAAATAAGAAAAAAAAAACCTGTAGCAATGTAAGATATTATGAATTAGTAAATCTAGAAATATTAAAGTTTACCTTTGGCTACACTAAGCTTTAACATGAAGCTGTAGATCTAAAAAGAAATGTAGACAGTGATTCATAAATTGTGGGAGACTACTGTCTCAGCAGGTTCCTTTTATCCTAATTAATCACTTTCTAAAGAGGTGACATAATTCCTGAGTTGGGTTGTTGAAATTTTCCTTACAAACAGTGAAGTATTTTTAGTAAATCAGGAAGATCTTTTTCTAAACCTTAATGACAAAACCATTTGCTTGAATAGATTAGGCCACATGGTGCCAGTTTCCATTATAATCTGAATAAACTACCCATTCAAATTAAGAACATACCTGTCATGATTCCAGGAGAAAATAGAATGAAACCAGTTGCTGGGAATTTCTGTGATGGAAATAACATTAATACATCTTTCATTATGCCAATCACATGTTTCAGAGTAATGTGCATTTTTTTTTTAATTTCTTATTTTATTGATGGTTTAAAGATGAGGGAATTTTGTTGTTTTAAAGGTCAGAAGAATTATACTGATATCTCCAAATTTTCCTTGAAACAGAAAAGAGAATCTGAAATTTGAAATGTATTATGATGCATCACTGTCCTTGCTTTTACTGTAGACTTATCAAAGAAATAATGGATTATCAACCTGCAGTAGTATTACTCACGAATGTGCAAGGAAATTTATCATTCCATATCTACATGTATTTGCTCAGGTTTGGAGTTGGCCAGGATAAACAGTAGCTGGATGTGTAATAGCCTACCACTCTCTCTAGGTTATGCAGAGTAAGTGGTTTTCCTATTGCTTTGGTATGGGCATCAATGAAAGAGCTTGATGGAGATAACACTTTAAAAAAATCAGTATTTTAGATATATAATTCATAACAATCATAGAATAAACCAAGTCAAAAGAGAATGGTTATTTATAAACCAGAAGGAGTTAATGGTAAAAAAAAAAAAAAAAAGGATTAGACTGGAAAACATGAAACAAGGGAAGTTCTTACACATTTCTGTCTTTTTCAAGGCTTAAATGCTTTCAATAAATTAGCCAACAAACTCAATGACTCTGAAAATTTCCTAGGCCATACCTTGAGGCATATGTCACAGGCGTAGGTCTGCATGTCTGTTTGGGGATTATCCCTCCACTTCTTTGTAGTTCCTCTGGACCGCAGCCGGAGAGAGGACAGGGCTTTGCAGGCAGGGTGCGTGCTACAGGGCTGCCCACGCACTGGGCTGCCAGGAACCGTTGCCTCCCCAAAGGGGAGAGTGTGAGACTTTGTCAGTGTACAACAGATGAGTCCTCGCTGCACCATGGTGAAAAGGAGGAATAAACACCTTCATACAAAGTCACTAAGGAAATGGTAATTTTAGGGTTTTCCTGTTTTCCTTACACAGTCCTTCAAAAAAAATTGAAAAACCGATTTCCTTATACAGTTTGTTAATATTTAATGCTGTAAAATCATAGAATGATACGGGAAAGTATGTCCGAAAGTCATCTGGTCCAACGCCCTGCTCAAAGTAAACAGCAGAAAGTACCTTGAGTTTCACTTTACAGTTTGAGTTTCAGGAAATCAGTTTTACTGTGTCTCTAAAATTTCAAAATATCCTAAAATCCTTTAAAATGAAGGCTATCAATCTATCATAAGTAGTACTAACATACCGAAAGTTCAGTTTAGGATATATGTGAGCTTACACCTCTACAAGACGTCCCTGAAACATCCCTCTACCTATGAAAATAAACAGAAACCTTCTTTTTTTAGATCAGATGCCTGACTCCCATTAAAGAGTCATCTGAATAGTACTGTTGTACTGTATAAATTAAACATATTTAGAAAACATTAGATGATTAATGACTTATTTCTAAATAACATTAATAAGTAACTTTGATAAAATAATAACTGTTATTTCTAAAATAGCAATGTGTCATTTTAAAGCTCACTCCTACTATCTTTTAATTCTATTTTTATCTTTATCTCTTAACCATACCCGTTTTTCTCTCTGTGTTTAACAGTCTCCTATCTGAAACAATAACAAAACTTGCCAATTTGTAGGCAGGTTCATATTACTGATGCTTTGGGGTTTTTTTCGATATACAGACATTCATCCAAGCTTCTGTCCCTGAATAAGATTCTTTCTTGTCTATTGTTTCAGAAAAGCAATTAAATGGAGTTTTCATAGAAATCAGAAATATCCATTATTTCTACTTTCTAGATTTTTTGTGAGTCCCTGCAGCTTCTGTTCCAATTTTATGATATACACTAGCATTAGTATTGCTTCTGCTGAGCAAAGCGAGAGGAAGTGTTTGCCCAGATGTTCTCCCCAGCTGCAGCTTTGCTGGCTGAGAAGGGGTCTGTCCCCTCAGATGCTTGTCATTGTTCCCACTAGGATTTATTAACTCCTCAAACCTGCCACTTGTCCCTGGTGCTCCTCCTAATCCCTTTGAGCAAACACAAGCCATATTTGCTTAAACAGCTTAAACAGCTCTTTACAAATGTGGTTTGTTTCAAAAGACGTGGGCGAGCAAAAAAAGTTTGGGGATTACTCATGCAAGCAGCTCCTTTGCCTGTTCTGCTGGAAAGAGTTTCTGCTGGGAAGTGGGGCTAAGTAGTGAGGGGATGGCGAAGTCTTCAGCCAAGACAGTAAAAAAAGCTTGGCCAAGCAGAACAGACTGGTAGCTGCAAACCTTGAAGAGTACCACAGAAAAGCCTTTGTAGGTTTGGTGGGAGAACTCGTTGTTAGCCATGGACAGCTATAGATGTGCTTCTACTCTTTTCCCTGTCCATCATTAGGGTAGGAGAAATTTCATATCAAAGGTTTGGTTTCGAAGTGATACACTCTGGATTAATTCAGTTCTTATCCTTTGGCATAGTTTTTCAGTTATGACTTCAGGCTCCTCTTGTATCTCCACGGATTTTATATCTTTATCCATTTACAGTATTTAAAGGGAGAGATGTTCTGTGATGTGTTATAGTATTTATCTTCCTTCGTACAGACAGCAATAATTCATGACTGGCACAGCCAGAAGTGACTTATTAGGGCTTTTTTCACTAGAGAAGAAAAAGGTCGTAAAGTAACTCAGTACACCTTGTGCTTTATGATTATAGCTGTATTGTACAATACTCTTCCCCTCCCCCCTCTGCCCTTGCAGTTTACCAAGTATATATCTTTAGTCTACCTGGACCTTTCAAACAGTATCTATTGCCATAAACTTAGTGCAGTCAGATTCCAACCCTGTTTGGTTTCCAAAGTCACATTCTAATACTCTTTAAAATATGTGACTAGACTGGGAGATCTTCAGTCTCTGGTGCCCTCCTTATTCCAAAAAGCACAAATGCAATACCATGCATGTTGCTGATTTCACTTCCTCTGTTTTGTTGAAAAGTGAAAAATGAAAAGTTTGCTGGCCAGGGCAATAAACTGTGGGACACCTGCAGACGTGCACATTGCCAGACTCACATCTTAGCGTGCAGATAGGACATAGTTGTGTTCAGTACAGCTGAGTTACTGCCTGTGTCTGTATCATCTCTGAAACTCACACTCAGGGAGTCTAGCATGTCGCAGCTACACCAGATACACTCTCTCACGTACTGATATATTGTCAGGAATAATTAACTGGGGATGCTGGGGAACTTCCTTCACTGACAAACTCTGAGAAAGGGTGACATCAAAATGCTCCCAGAGCTGTTCCCAGCTTGCAATGGGAGGGGGGCTCCCCAGCCCTACTGCTGTGAAGGACCTCATGGCCACACTGCGGGCCTCAGTGCGTGTCCCAGGCCACCACACCGGGGTATGGTACTTCGTATACAGCTAGTCACACAGTCACATGCAATTGATCCGAAAGCATTTCTGTGAAAAAGGCTGCAGAGCGGTGTTTCAACACATCGTGCAGTGAAGCCAAGCTTCACACCATTTGTATATTATCAAACAAAGAAATGTTATTCAGGATTTACTGAAAGAGCAGGTTGTTTTGAGCTACTAATTCAGTGATGGAAGATCTTTTGTCAACTGGAAGTTACATTTTCTTTTCACTCAGATTAAAAATTCCTTAAGATATTTCTATGAAGATATTATATTGCATTAGATTCCTGCCTTAAAAAGCTCTGTGTTATTACATTTCTTACATAAAGGGAAGACTTAAGAAAAGGATCCAGAATAACCTGCTCTTCAAGCACCTTTTTCTAGTAGATTATTCTATACAAAGTCATCTCTCTGGTCTTGCAATGTTACCAAGCACAACAAATACTATTGCAGTTACTCATCATGATTCAGTAAATAATATTAAAGGACAAAGAGGAGCTATGGGTGTGCCAGTGAGAGAGGAAGCAAATAGTTGGTATTTTTATTTTGTACTGTCAAAACATTTTGGGACTGCACAAATACTGACCAAACAGTCCTTGACAAAAGAGTTTACATTGTAAAAAAATATCTTTCTTAATCTGAGAAGTGCGAACCAGCATTGTTATAATTGCCAGTACTCTGGGATCAGGAGGACAGACTGGGAAGGAAGTTGAATACAGACTTACAATATTATTTCCAAATCATTGCAAAGATTTGTTGTGAGAGTAAGGCAGGTCTAAATAGCCACGCTGCACTCATTCATTTCGGTTTATACATACCCATGAAGTCAGACAGAACTCAATGCTATAACTGAGTCATTCATAGACAGAACCATCTGAGCACACTTTTAAAAGAGCACCCTTTTTTCCAGACTATCATGTATTTCTTTCTGTCTTCTGTGGTTGTCTCTTTGATAGTCCTTGCCTCTGAGCCATTTAGATGATCACTTTAAGAGTGCTGAGCAAACTTCCTGCCTTGAACCTGGTATGTGACCCTTTCTCTTTCACTTGTGTCAAGAGTCTGTCATCCTCTTGAAATCAGATTAATTTCTCATCAATATCCACTAAAATAACCATTCATCCTGTCCTTTGTCTTACAGTAACTACCACACCGACTTCTGTGCATATTTGGGACTCTATTGATCACACCACTACTGAAGATTTCACTGCCTTCATTGCAAGATATAACATCTTTAAAGTTTGATCCCATTGGAATCAGTGGACAAACTCTCACTGGTTTCACAGGCTTTGGAGCAGACCCTAAACAGGTTCTCATCTAGTTTTTAAGACAAATGACTTACATATTTTTCTGCCATGAAAGGTTTTACTTGTTGCATTGTGCAGCAGTCATCTAGACAAACTACATACAAAGATTCTGTCTCTGGAAGGCTCGCAATCTTCAGCCCTATCTCTCCAACATGGGTACCTTATCTTTGGGTTTCCAAACTGCAAAATCAAAGCTTAGTGATCTGTAACTACATGGAGATGAGCTGCATAAATGTAAACATGAAAGTGACTGCTGCATCCACAGACTACAGCAAGTGCCTTACCTGCTTGCAAGTGTTTCTACTCCATCTCAACTAATCTGTGACTGGCATATGAAATAATATTTTTGGTATGTACTGCCTAGCTTCACTCCTAGCACTGCTCCTACTCTTGGACGGTTGGATTTCACTACAATGACTCCTTCCACTCTTCAGTTTCGTGTTCAACACATTGCACAACATGCACAAAAAAATAATTTTTTTCCAAGGATTCCTTAGACCGTCAGTACTTGAAGGTCCAAAAGCAGATTGTAAAATTGGTGCATAACAGCAAAACCTGTTGCAGAAGAAAGCAATTATGCTGAGTTACCACAGGAGCATGTCAACCTTGCTGTGTTCCTGGTGGTAAAATCTCCACTCAGGAGAAATCAGCCAGCAGCGCTCCGGCCAGAGGAGGAGCAGAGAGTTCGTATATGAGCTGATACAAGAACCAGGGTGTTGTAAGGTAACACACAATTTGTTTTCAGTCCCTCAATCAGTTGACAGTTTTTCTAAGAATTTATCATTTGCATTTGGCAGAATGTCAATCATAGAGCCAAACTGAAATATTTGACTTTCAGGTTTCCTCGAGTCTGACTAGTAAACTGAGCCTACTTAAAATACTGTGCAGCTGATGGGAGAGAGGAGTGTAAAAATTTAGTCAGAATTTGGAACAATATTGTACAACATCTTTTTGATGAGCAAGCCTCAGGAAACTCTTTAATCTAATGCTGTTTTAATGCTTTTCAGAAGGCAGGAAATTCACTCTTTTTTTCAGGCAGTCAGAATAAAGCTTATGGATCTATTTCTCTTTGTTAAGCTGGGCCCTGGGACTTAAATTTCTCTTTGGGTAGGAGTAAAATGTAACTGAACAAGATGTTGCTTTCAGAAATAAAGTAAGCTTTAGAAAGTTGCCATTTCCCCCAGCTTCTTATCACTGACTATTCCTAAGTAGGGTTTTTAATCCATATTCAGTCAGTTGTTTTTCAGATCAGCCCCACGATGGTGTTAATGCACTTGGTGGGGTCAAGAATGCTTGTCCAGGAATGAGAGCCTCATAAAGCCACTGAATTCCTGAAGATCATCTAATACAGCTCTAGGAGGTCTTTCAGAAGAGCTCATCCAGCTGCTCACAACCCTCTTTCTGTCAGTCCTCCTGTGCACACCCGGAAGCAGTTACTCGGTTATGCTGAGGTCTTCAGTCCCAGGGTATTTCCACACCTCCAGTCCTCCCTTTGAAGACCCAGTCATCTTTATCTGTGCCTAGATCTGCAGTCCCTTTGTCTGGACAACTACTGATTGTGTTCTGGCATGTTTGCCTCCTTTCAGGTCTTCTTTAATTTTTCCGTGTATTATGATTCTGCCCCAAATCTACAACATTTTAGCAGAGCTGACCATCTTGGGGTCCATCTGAGACTCACAAGCCCATCACCCAGAGGGTCTTGAGGATGTCAAGCACAGAAGTAAGCTCTTTCTTCAGGGAACTTCCTTGATTTGACTAGATATAATTAAGTGGTCCACATCCAAAGGAAAACTTCAGAAGCCAAATGTTTCGGGAGATTTCCTGCTGAAACTCCCAGATATATCTAGACTGGCACAAACTCAAACCCTAAACTTTCTCCAGGTAACTAGAAGGTAAATATTTCATTCCCAGAGCACACTGCCTAAATTTTAGGCATGGCAATCTATACTGTGCCAACACCTAAGTCATTTGCAAAAATGTACCTTCAATCCTTCATGAATTGGTTATCTGAGATCTATCATGGCAGGCCCAGGTGCTTTTTTATGTATGGTGTTGAACATTACTCGGAATACACGTTTAACAACAAAAAGAAATCTTAGGTATCATATGAGTCATAGGAAGCTCCATTAAGCTCCATAAGCAGAAAACAAGTCACAACATGAAGCTATTGAAACTCTTACCTTCTGCCAGCAGAAAAGCTTCAGAAATGATGAAGTGAGGACAGGGGCCTCAAGGTAACAGAGAGTACGCAAGGCTCCTCAGATTTGCAAATTATTTTGCTGCATATGTTGAAGTTCTCAGAACATAATTATTCAAAAGCTGAATGTGAAAAGTAAGGGCATGTAAACTCAATATGAATATTCAAAGAACCCAACTGATATTTAGTACAAATATAGAAAGGAGAAAAGAAGCATGAGAAGCTGTTAAATCAAGCTATGTGTCTGCCTGTCAGACAAATGTGTGTAATACCAAACAAAATGCCAGCAGGGCAGATCCTCAGCTGGTGGAAACTGGCTCAACTCTCCCTAATACAGCGGAATTCAGCTGAATACCTGATCCTATCCTACCAGTTTTCTTTTGGAAATTTATGTTCATATTTGTTTTAATAGTCTGTACTGTGTAAGTAAAAAACCTGACAACCCTCTCCCCTGCCCATTTAGAAAATGGCTTCCTGTCAGAAAGATGCTCAAGATCTTTAAGAGCTTTCTAAAAAGAGCTGTGTACTGTGTGATTTTGAATTAAAAAAAAGGGGGGGGGGGGGGGGGGAGGGGGGATAAAATTCAGCCCTGCTTTTAAATC
>Ga0065711_1050105_pt1 | contig 10988 bp, 4 predicted proteins | sample Hoacrofraction12_FD_59098 | JGI IMG/M metagenome (GOLD analysis project Ga0065711, IMG submission 59098) | Hoatzin crop microbial communities from Cojedes, Venezuela - Epithelial fraction 12 v2 (version 2) | ecosystem: Host-associated > Birds > Digestive system > Esophagus > Crop | place... | reverse complement strand
GGGAATCAACAAGAGAGCAAATAAAGAGAGAAATAAGATGGGAGCAGATGCGGGACAAGAAAACGTTTATGGGGCATAAAAAGAAATACTGGAATAAACACTAATTTTAATTTAAATGAGACAAGTAAGGGAAATTTATTTTGAGATGGGGCACAGCTGTAAGATGAGAAGTGAAAAAGTGTTAAAGTGTTATGGATCATATGCTTTGCCCCAGAATAATGCATTCTTTTTGAATCATTAATAGGCAGCTTCCATAGCGGACGTGAAACAATCAGAATCCTAAATTCTAGCTGTATATTCATACAGCCCTGGTGCTTCAAAGATGCGATGGCTATCATTTTGAGTTATAAATGAAAACAAGGTAATAAAATACAACAAAACAAACAAAAAAAACCCACAAAAAAAACCTGTACCACCACTAAATCCACCCTCCAGAACAAGGCAAACAATTTAACTACAACACACTTAAAAATAAGTGTAAACGCAGATGCTTCAAGGTAACTTTGCAGTTTTCTATTCTTTAAGACACCTTAATTAAGAGATTTGTTATTAGTATTTAAAGCTCTAAACCACTCCAGTGTTATGCCTGAGTTATTCCAATTAGGAAACAAGGCACAACACAATTAATGCTATGGTGATGGATACGAAGTGCTACTTGCTCTTCAAACCTTGAAGGCAGCTCTTGATGGAAGAGCAAGGAAGATGAACTAGTGTTCTTCCACTTCCGCTAGTCCACTTTTCATCTTGACAGCTGAAGGTAAATGCCAGGCTAGAGGTTTCAGCTCTTGCTACGATTCTAGCAAACCATCAGCCTATTCTAAAGAAAATCATCCTGTTCAGAGATATTTCTTTTCACAAATAAAATATGAAAGACAACAACAAAAAAAACACACCAAAACTTTCTGTGCACCATGTATACAGATACAAGCCAAATAACACTTAAATTAAGAGCTGGTCAAGAATGTATGCTTCTGGAGGCTGGTAATGCTACAGAGAGCTCCTTTTTATCTCTACATTGCTGTCTTGTAACCAGACCCATTTATCAGTGCTGGCTGAAAGTCAGGACATCTGTTCCTGATGAAATTTTGACATTTCTAAATTTCCATTTCATGCCAAATGGGAAGAATACCAAGTATTTTTCACATTTCCTATAAAGGCTCTAGAAAATAACAATTCCAGGTTAGCACACTCAAGAGTTCCGCTAATTAGCACATGGGGTGCGTTTCTTCTGTCAAATACCAAATTGTTTTATTATCACCCCAACAACTAACATTCTGAAATATCTGATTTTCTAGATAAGTCAGTATTTTATAGCTGTTCTTAAAGATTTTTTTTTTAATTCAATGATTTTTAATACAATAGAAAAAAAAGTGTTACACAATATAATGCCACTGTGGTATATAAATTACTCTTGTCACACACACGTACATAAATATTTACAACTATACATATATTACCTATATAAACAATTAGTGAATATGGAGCTAAAGACTGGCTGCTTCCTTTTTTTTTTTTTCCTTAAGACTGATTTGCTCTTATTGTCTTGAACACAAAGGGAATAAAAGCTTTTCCAGTAAGGCATGTGATCACCACTCCCTGCCTTCTAAGCACCTCTTTCTGCGAATTTCTTTCAAAAACAAAATTATATTGAAGATATTGCAGCGTGGAGAAGAATCAACTTAAGGGGAACAAAACTAAAATAATCCTCAAAATTGCCTGTTATAATCAAATTTAATGGTGTAGGAGACTCAAAGTATTGATCCTAGAAGGGAACAGAATGCGTTTATATCACAGCAACTCAAACTTTATTTTGGGTACCCACAAGGTAATTCCTGTCTTGGGTAGAGAAGGTCCACATCTACTTCTTGATTTACATCCTGTCTGCTCACATAAGAGACTACAATACAATCAAAAGACCATTCAGCACCAAACAGAAAATCCAGATGTCCATTATATTAAGCATTATGTGCTCTGCCCTAATTAAGTTTCTCCTCCAGGCTCACAGTGAACTTCAACCTAACACTCACGTATTCAGGTTTCCAATACAGTTCACACACTTCATACAGACGTAGGATCCCATGACTCTCGCACCGCGAAAACAGGCCATTTAGTGAGGTTTATGATTTCACAGGATCACTGCAGTTGGAAGAGACCTCTGGATATCACAAAGTCCAGCGCTCTACTCACAAGCACGGTCATCTAGAGCAGGACTACGCCCAGCTGGTTTTTGAGTTTCTCCACAGATGGAGACTCCACAACCTCTCTGGGTAACCTGTCCCTGTGTTTCACCACCACCCCAGAAAAAAGTTTGTTCTCATGTTTAAACAGAATTTCCTGCATGTCAGTTGCTTGTTGCCTCTCATCCTTTCACTGGACACCACTAAGACGAGTCTGGCTCTGCCTTCTTTACTCTCCCTATCAGGTATTTGTAAACACCAATAAGATCCCCCCAAGCCCTCTCTTCTCCAGACTGAACCACCCCAGCTCTCTCAGTCTCTCCTCATATGCCAGATGCTCCAAATCCTTTATCATCTTAGTGGCCCTTCACTGCCCTCACTCCAGGACACGCTCATGTCCTGTAGAGGGCAGACCAAGATTGGGCTCGTCACTCCAGATATGGCCTCACCAGTGCCAAGGATAGGGGAATAATCCCTTCCCTCGACCTGCTGGCAATGCCTTCCCCAATGCTGCTGGTGCATTTCTGGCTCATGTTCAATTCGTTGTCCACCAGCACTCCCAGGACTCCATTTGCAGTTCAATTTGTCATAATCATGTCAATGCAATCACTGCAAAGTTAATTTAGTACAATGGGTGTTGTAATTCTGGGGAGCGTTTGGCACTGGAACTGTTCATACTTTCAGGATACTTTCTTATCATATCAGCTCTCTCCTTTCTTTCGTACTAGGTGTGTGGGGAAAAGCTGACAGATAAGTATTAACCACCCAATCACCAGCCAATTATTGCTTCAATATATACAAAACATGTCCCTGCTTGTGGTCTAACCACTTGTTTTTCTTTTTTTCAACAGCTTCTTTTCAAAATGAAGCATGTAAGAAGAATAAATACACCCAACAGGAACCAATCATCTTGTCCAGCAGCATGCTTTGGACAACCACAAGTAGTAAACACCATGAAGTTCAAGAAAATCTAATGGACAGCTGTGGAAAAGCTTGTCAACAGGCACATTCCCACTCATGACGCACTCTTTACCTAAACATTTGTTTGCAACAGAAGCAACCGGTTTCACCAGTTGAAAGGGGTATTCTGGTCTTGGTAACTAACTGGTCTCACCTGCTACAGCAGTGCCCAGCAAAGCCATGGCCCGGACAGATAGCTGGTGAGAGGCTGGAGCCCTCCAGTTCCCCAGCAGAGCAGGTCTCCTCCTGGCTGGGAATTGCACCACCACCCCTGAATTCACCTATTGCCCCCAAAATGTTTCAGCTCACTTTCAGGTCATGTAGATTTAATTCTGTCTGCTTTGTCACGCTGTAATGCCCGCAGGTTTAGACTAGTGTTCCATGTATATGCTACCCACCTACAAGTTTCAGCAGTTGTCATATCAAGGCTAATTTCTGTACCTCTTGAGGAACAGATCCTGTCCGGACTGCCCCCTTCCCAACAGCACAGCAGGCAGCTTGTTTCCAGCTGGGTGGACCACTGCATTTCTCTCAGCAACAGATACATCGCACAGTCACAACAGACACAAGCAGAAGCAAGCACAAGGGATGTTACAATGTGCCACTGACCTTCTTTGCACATTACTCACTTTTGCGATCAACAACTGCTTTTGCATACTTTGCACCATACAGCACACTCTTATTTCCAAATAAGCAATTCCCTGCCAACACATGAAGGCATCTCTCGCGAGCCTAGGCAGTCACACTCGTTCGTACCACTTGTCCAGGTACACAGTATTGGTGCGAAAGCAGCTTTCGCAGTTTAAAGCTCTGTGTGACTACGGGATGCCAAACATCGTAGCAAAGTGGAAGCCGAGAGCAGCTTCCACTTCTACTCTCTTCTCAGTAAGGACCAGAGTGCCAGGGACGTGGTAAATGCTAGTCCCAGTGCAAGTTCAGGTATCTACACAGCATTGTATAGAACTGAATTCAGTCAGCAACAGAAACAAAAAGTGAGTGAAGAGATCCCAATCCCAAAGCGAGGATTTCAGCATCATTTCCATCAAGCCTTTTTCTCCTCCTGCTTGCAGAACTAGAAAACATTAAGTTCATCTCAGAGGACAGCAAATGGGCAACGAGTAGATGTGATGACACCACATGTAATAAATAAAAGACCCACTCTTCCTCTGGGTCATCCCATCGCTGTTAAAAATACAGCACCTAGCTTGTTACAAAGGATAGACAAATTCTACTGCATGCACAAGTACTCAAACAGCCTCAGAAATCTGAGATTTTATGCCAACGAACACCCTCTGGGCTCTAACCTCTGGTTTTTTGCACCAGCGTAACGATGTCAGCTAGATTTACTTTTTTTAACATAGTACTACAGATTATTCCCCCCCATCCCTATAGGAGAAATCAAGACAGGGAAAATAGTATTAAAAGGAAGCTTTTACTGCTCGCACACTGAGAAAAAATAGAAGTGATTTAGACAGACTGCTTTAACCATCCTAGTGTGACCTATGAGTGCAAAGAAGGCTTTTAATCATTTCAGACCAAACTTTAAAGTGCATAATTTACAATATTAAAATGAGGTTAGGTTAGTGAACCTGAAAGATACTTCATTAATACAAGGTAGTCTGGAGAACCTTAGCATTCTGCTTCTCCCTGTGCGAAAGGTAACTTGGATTAATAGCCAATATACAAATATATACGTATGTCACATATTACAAAATGCGCAACACAGCTAACTGGATGTTATGCTTCTTTACAGCTCTTAGACATTCTTAGTAATTGTACAGACAATTGCCTTGACAGTTATAATTTGATTATGTTACATCAGAAACCATTACATGAAGCTTCACAGTTGCTCAGCAGCATGAAAGCTCACCAATGGCAAAATCTCTGATTATGAGAGGTATTAACTACATAGAAAAAAAAAATCATTACAGTTTACTCTCTTGTTCTGGTGCAGAAGTCACAGCTTTGTGTTACAGGTCCACCAGCATTATGGACACCATCTCTAAGATTATAACTGGCTATGCTAAATACTCCAACTCTCCCACCTCCAACAATTTGACTGCTTCAGAATGACGAGAAAGCTATCATCAAGCCATCACTGTTGTGAGAAACTGATGGATGCCAGATGGTGCAGACTTAGTCTTCTGTAAGAACCATGTGCTGAAAGGACTTCCTCGCAGAGCACAGAAGATCTCAGCCCATCTGATTGTCAGTCTGCTCACCTTAATGCAAGACATCAGTGATTCCTCCTCTTTCAAGTGATCAGAGACACATACTTCTCCCTCCCTCTCCCTCGACCTGGATGCCCACCCCTGCTGCACCCCCAAAATCTATGAGTGCCCAGTGAGCGAAGGGAGTCACTGGTGTGGGAGACCACAGAGCAATCAAGGTGCTAGATGAACACCTCCAAGGAACTTTTGATACACATCACACGCACCTGACTGTCCGTAAGGCACCAACTACACTCTGAAGCATACTACTGAATATTATATAAGGTTACATCACTTATGAAAGCTACACACTTGTATGCTGTGATTTTAACTTTCTACTCAAAACTCCAAGACCACCTTGAGACAGGCACCGAAACCCAAACTGCTAATTAACTGTCAAACTACTGTAGGCACAGACTGTTCAAAAACAAAACAAAACAAAAACAAAACAGGAATATGGTCAAGTAAGCACTGCTCAGCTCAGGCACCCCCTTCCTCTCCACACTGTCAACAGACAACAGAAATAGAGTCAGGGAACAGATTTCCCCAGTTGTTGATTTACTAAATACTTTGTATGGACTAATAAGACACTGGTCTGCAGGTGCATAGAAAGGGGCAGCATACCAGAAGCTCTTCTTTTTCCAAGAACAAATTCTGAGCAAACACCTGTTAATCAGCAACAGAGGCAGAAGTAGGAGCAACCAAAAGAGCCACAAACAATTTGGATCAAACTGTGCAGTTTCAGGAATCCAGACAGGAAAGAACCCAGCAGGAGTTTCTAACAGTAACTGGAACCTGCACTCAGACAAAACCCCACTAACCGCAGCTCCACCCCAGTAACAGGCTCCCAGTACCCACTAGTGACCCATCATCAAAACCTTTCCCTCAGCTGAGCTGTGGTTTGACTGTTATAATTCTGTCACCTGGATATCTTAAAAATCAGTTTTAGTAGCATGCTCTACTGGAGCTCAACATGTATTTCCCATTTAACTCCCAATTTCGAGCACTAGAGTGCATCTACAAATGGTAGTTTATGAAGGACATTTAAATAGTATGCATTTTATCCACTCCACCTTCTTTTAATGCAACACTCTCAGCTTACATCTGAATACACAACTGCATTACACAACAGAGCTGTGTACCAGCCAATACAGACACAATCAAGGTGGGTGAGCGTACACCACACTGGTCAGAGCGGTAAGACAGAGCTCCATCCGTGCCAAGGCAGACCATGGCTCTCCAGCTAAAAACAATCATTTCCTTGTGAGGTATCTGCCTGTGTCAGTGGCTGAAGCTCAAACACTGCAACCCCAGGAACCAAAAACTGGTTACATAAAGGAAAATATAAGTGACAGAAAATTAATAACTGATGAAAAAAAACACAGAGAAACAGACAGTGCAATCAGCAAGCTTTTAAAGCTATTTACTGTTAATGCTCTATTATAAAAGAAATTGGTTTAAAGTTTAAAAGAAACAGCTTTTTCAGTTATTTTCTTTACACCATCTGCGTCTTTTCATACGAAGTTAACAATTTTAATGTCCTATCCCATTTCAACTGAATCAAATGTTTGTTAAATAGTAATCAAGCAAAAAAAGACCTTACAGGTCATCTTATAAAAAGAAGACAATACAAAAATATATAGGGAAAAAAGAAAACTGAGAAAGTTATTGTCAGTGAACACACGCACAAATTAATTATACCTGAGCAATCACATTTCGCCTAACACACCAGGAACTACGCAAGAAATCTACAAATCTCACAGCGTACAAACAGATTTTGATAGAACTAACAATCATCACCCCACCCAACCTCCCCAGATGAGGTTTTGGGCTGCTGGAACTGCACCAAGTTTGTACGCCCTCTTCCAAATTCGGTATCCTGTCTAGCCTCCTTGTTGTTGCAAGAAGTAACCAATACTAGCTGTCTTAGGGATTACAAAAATCAAATTTGTATGTGTACATCACACACCAGAAACACTTGCAAGACTCTAATGTATTGTCACCTGAATGAATTTTTACAGTTAGCAAAATACATATACACACACTTATATTTTCTTTAATATCTAAGTGCACACACAGAGTCATTGTATTATGTCACCCTGATCCACTAGGAATTCTACTGTCATACTAAATGAGAGTCAGCTGAGGTTACCTCTGAGGCTGAATTACCATTGTAAAAGCAAAATGTCATACAAAAGCTGTGAATTTCCATACGCTCAATGTCTACCGTATCTTGATCTGACTGACAGTAAATGATGAGGCTGGCTCAGTTTAAACCAGTGCAGCTGGAGGGCTGTTCCTATCTATAATCATATACAAGCCATTCCATCAGCTGAGGAGCATCAACTCCATCTTTGAGAACTGCCCCCACATCAAGGCCAGAGGACAAAAAAGGCATTACAAGCCCAGTTTGCTGATTTATGGAGCTATCTCATTAGATCCGAGCCAAATCCTGCTTACAAGGTGAGGGAAATAAAGTATACTGCAACTACAATGCAAAGATGAGATAGGAGAAACTTGAGCAGATGAGCTAAGTGTAAAGAAAGCAGAAATATCAGACTCCTTGACTCAGAAGATTCCTGGACCACATCAGAAATCTGTTTAGTTAGCACTCGTTTTGGAGGATTCAGCCAACTTCCCCCTTGAGAGAAGTGTCTACAGCAGAGGTGTGTTAGCTTCGTATTTTGTGTCCAGAGCACACCGACTGCTGAGCAAGCGCTGCTTTTGTATAACCACACGCCCCTCACAGAGGACGTGCTTGGGAGGATAAAAAGGATGCTGCTTCCGAGCAGTGAGGCCTAGCGCAGAGGGAGAAGAGCTATGTGATCCCATAAAAGAAAGAAGAAAAACTGTGTTTGTCCAGAACAACAGATGTTTCTTTATCTTTTTAGGCCAATCAAAACTACAACACCCTGATATTAGCAAGACCAGTTTCGATTCAGCTTTAACCTCTTGCCTGCGCTAGAGCTGGAAAGCATCAGGGGAGAATGAGACTGGTATTATTGAGCACTTATATTATCTCCTTATAGCTGAAGGCGTTGTGTCATACAGTAGGGGATCCTTAATTGCTTACACACCTTTAAAATATAGTAAGACACACAAAATGGATGGATACTATGAAGAAATACGTCCCCACACTACCACTGCAGTTCTAAACACCTGCCATCTTCCAAATTACTAGGTAACACTACCTTTGCGCTTAGTTATTATAGTTTTCTAAAATGTACTTTGCGTTTAAAGAAAGAGATGAATGAGAAGGAAGGGAAAAGAGAAAAGGCAATAAAGGTATTTTAGCACCTCATCCATAACTATGATGGCCTCAGCAGATAGATCCACTAAATCTCATGGTTATGAGATTACACCTCAGAGCAGAGCTTATTTCAAGAGCACTCATCATCATCACATCCAATTGCTGAAGCGATTCAGCATACACTTAATGTTCTAATCTACTTCTTCCTTTCACCCAAGAGTGCTGGCCAGGGATGGCAAGACAAGGAAATCAACAAAAAAGTGTTTATTTGAAAGAAGAAAAAAAATAAAATCAAAAGTGTCTAGATTCTTTTCTTTATTTGGTTAGTTGATCCACCGAACCAGTAACAAAAAAAAAATAAAAATCCCAGTAGGATTAACTCTATTAACAACAGGTGAATATGTACAGAACAAACTTTCCAAATTCTGTCATTTCAATTGCACCTGCAATTATGTACACACAAATACATATGTATCTAGAATATAAATATATATAAATGAAGCCAACTTTTAACCCTTAGCATGACAAGTTTTATCCCCCAGACATATCAAGAACTTCATAAGCAAAGGCACAAAGTCTAAATCACAGCTCCAGCTGAACCGTATTTCTTACTACTATGAAGGTCCATGAAGTCAGTCTCCCTTCATAGCAAGGGAAGAAAAACCATACTGCTCCAGCAGCCTAGCAGTCAGCTGCTGTGAAGGAGTCTGAAAATAACGGATATAAAATACGTAATCAGATTCTTAACACCCTGTGGCTGCTTATCTACCAGTATAACAATTGCAGGAGCATCTGTATTATGTATCTTACAAAACCAAACAGAGAATACACTTCTGTTACAAATATTGCAGTACAACCATGGATCTAAAGTACCCCTGGGTTTTTAAAAGAAAATGTCTTACAGCATCTATTTTTATTCTTTCTTTAGTGGCTACCATTGCAAAAACAGGGAACCACTACACATCTGCAAAAGCTTGTTCCAGAATGTAGCATGTACAGCATCAGTCACCCACAACTTGAGTTTTGAAAGAAAAAAGCATAGCTATTTTAATACACAGAAGAATTTTAAAAATATCAGTTTAACAGATATTTCTCTTTACTTCCAGATCTCGTATAGCTTTATCAATTTAAGTATTTGCAATCCTTTAATTAATGATGTGCATGAGGCATTTCTGTGGCTCCCAACAAACAAAGCACAGAGGCCTGACAAAATAAAGTACTAATGAGCAATAATACGGCTTGGTCCTTCCCCCATTCAAGTAAAAGACAACCCTCCTGCTTTGATCAGTGGAAGCAGGGCCAGTCACTTTTGCTCAGCCTGCTTTAATAAAATGTTCTACCCAAAAATTCACAATTGTACCATGCCGTGTGGATTAATCCCACACAAAACAGCCCGATGCTACTCTCACAGTGGAGTTTTGCAATTGATTTGAAATTAAAAAGGGAAAAATACATGCTTAAGTAATTGCTAACAAAACGTGTTTGGAGGTCTCTCACCTACTCTTGGGCCAGCAGAATGCATCTCCAGATCTAAATTTCAAAATTAGCCTAACGAATACAAAGAGAATTACGAAAATGTACTCATCTTCTCATCTGTATAACACTTAAAAATGTAATGCACTGCGAAATTAAAAATCACTTCAATTGAATGACGAAGAATAACCAGAGGGTTAGATACCTAGATAGAGACTACTAAATAACTTCTATAATGCTAACAAGAGCCGCATCAGAACTAGCAGAAACAAGGTGATTCTAAGTTTCGGGCCGAAGGTGCCTCCCTGACCAACTGTTCCTCCATCTAAGCACAGCCCTGCTGCGATCCATCCTGCAGCTCAGATGGCAAGAGACACAGCATCACGCACCCACTTCCAGCACTCGAAAGTACACACTGTACAGCGTGCAAAGGGGGGGGAAAAAACACAAACTACTCGTGATTTGACATTATCTAAATAATACTTGGCACTCAAACTGTAACTATATTGCAGTATTTAACCCAGGATAAGTGTTCGAATCAACTTCCGATAACCTCAGGCTTTCAGGCAGACCACAAGTTTTGCCGTCTTTTTCCGGCCGCCCTGCCAAGCCACACGGAGGTCACCCACAGCCCGCGACAGCCTAATTCTCGAAACAAGCGCGGTCCCCCGCACTGAGCCACCACAACAGCCAGGCTTTTGCCAACCCGACATCCCGCACGGGTGCCATACCCCAACCCCAGGCGAGGCGGAGCGCTGCCTGACACCGCAGCTGCTGCATCGTTTCCACGGCGTCTCGACAGCCTTTCTCCGTCTCCTCTTGCGTTCAGACACACGCACAGACGCACAGACGCGCCGACGCCGCCGCGAAACGCGTGCTTGGAACCCCGGCCCCCCTCGCTCCCCCCGCCGCGCCAAG
>Ga0065711_1050104_pt1 | contig 10988 bp, 5 predicted proteins | sample Hoacrofraction12_FD_59098 | JGI IMG/M metagenome (GOLD analysis project Ga0065711, IMG submission 59098) | Hoatzin crop microbial communities from Cojedes, Venezuela - Epithelial fraction 12 v2 (version 2) | ecosystem: Host-associated > Birds > Digestive system > Esophagus > Crop | place... | reverse complement strand
GGCCTGGCCAGGCAATAAAAAAAAAAAAAAAAAAAAAATCCAGAAAGTTTGCAGCCATTAGTGTTTTCTTACCAAGCCTCAAAAATTTCGTTTTCAAAAGCCTGAGTGGAAGTAATTTCTTTGTTCCCTCTCCTGCTTCTGTTACTACCAAACTATCTACCATCTTAATTCTGCTTACGACTTCACTGTATTAATTTGGGATCATTTTCTTGTCAGGCTGTTGCAGTAATTTGCTTTAAAAAGTACAGGTAGCTTTGGCACTGGTGAAAGCAGTTCAAGACTAACCATTGTGGAATCTGAAGCTTCTGTGTTCATGTACAACACGGGAACATAGAAGCAGCTGTGGAGCAAGCTCCACGGCTGTCGCATATCCACAGCGGCCAAGGAACAGCCATCAGGTAATAACTGTTTATGACAGTGGTAAAATCTGAATCTGCAACCTACAGCAGAAATATACAAGCAAACACTTAAAAACACAGAAACAACTTTTCATACTGAACTCCAAAGTGCTTCCAGAGACCCAATTTGCAGAGCAGCCTTGACTCCAGCCTTCTGCAAGGCTCTTCACAATTAGCACCCAGCCACGCACTCGCAATAAGTGATTATTTCAGTTTAAAATTCAGTATAAGCTACCTCTCCCCTGTGTCCAAAGCCTCTTGCAGTTTCACGCTAGAACAAGGTTTTTGTGACTATTCTTCTCTTTCCACTTCAACGTCTATGCTCCAGCAGGGACTCGGAACACAAACCTTGAATTCAGCTTTCCATACGTGAACATTATCTAGCATCATAAAATGTTGTTTAGTCTGTAATTCCCCAGTCAATGCTGTTTCTCCCCTGCTGCTGGAGAAATTTAACATCAAAGAGCACTTCTGGGTCACAGGAGGGAACTAATGTAAAACCAAGTCCTCAGATTGCCGTTGTTGATATCAACAGGACTACACTATCCCAAGCCTAAAAATGGCAACCCTGCCACAATCTGTTCCTGAAGTTTTCTTACTTGAAGAAGCTTCTTCCTTCACCACACCCATTTCTCCATCTCCCAAGACAAGTCATTACTTACATATTTAAATTTTCAAAGTTTTCTCATTTTTCACAAGGGGAGGTTTTTTGATGATTTGACTCTTACCTCTTTGGAAGAGCTTGCCTTAGAATTAATGAGTTTTAAAGACCTATCTTGGAACACCAACCTGTGTATGTGTATGGGGGAACGATGTGGGAGAAAGCAGACGTGCAGTGCACCTGACTCTTGGACATCTAACCATTTCTTCTGGGGCTTATCAGATGTAGTGTTTGCTAGGAGCAGTCATGTTCAAGTTCTCTCCACCTGCTCGTCAGTATCTTGATTTAAAAACGGGAAGTTCTGTTATACAAAACCCTAAAAGGGGAGGTATCTGGAAACAGATTTTCAAATCACGCCATCTCATTCAGGAAAAGCAGTACTTCTCACAGGAAGTAAGAAAACTGGCAAGTCATTAGACATGAAAGAGCAACCACAAACTGTCAGAATCGGTGTTCAAATTCCATTCCTCATGTGGCATGGAAAGGGGGCCAGTCTGTAGTTAAAGCACATGGTGCAAAATTAGCGTCTCAGTTCTCAAAGACCCTGGCCTTTAGCATTGCTTTGTGCGCGCAAATGCCCACTTGCTTCTCTTGGGAGCCGAGAAGCCAAATGAAGATCAATCCACAGAGACCAACTGATCCCTCCCTACTTCTTGATCTCCCTCGAAGAACATCAATACAAGCCTTGACACCAAACCCCTTCTCCGCGACTGACAGGCTAGTGGCCAAGCTGACGGTCATCATAGGTGCTGTATCTCTTCACATGGATTCTGCGCACTCGGTCACGAAGTTCAAAACCCTCATCATCCTCACTGTGAGACACCTGGCTTCGGCTCCTGCTTGTTGCTTCCAGCAGAGAGTTATCAGGAACCCGTGGTGTTTCATATAGTAAGACATTTAGTGTTTCCTCATAAATTCGTGCTTCAGGGAATTCAACCTACAAAAAACAGCACATGTCCTTTTCCTGGTCTGTACAGGATAACGTGACTGGAACACATACCCGTAAGTAAAAAGATACCTGAGCCATAAAAGACATACACTATAAAGAGAGTAAAACCATTACAAATAAGATGAGCAAAGCAGTCTAATTGCAGGCAGGATTACTCCCACCACCAGATCTCCTACCTCACCTCTTCTTTTCAATTGCTCTAGCACAGAATACAGCTTTTCTGATTCTTAAGCGCTGATGCTGGTCCCCGGTCACCTTACCCGCACCACTGCAAGTCAGAAGCTAACTCCAGAAGTTAGGGAAACGGTAGATTTATCATGCTAATCGTTATCATTTCATGCATGTGACATCTCTTTAGGATGTACTGTGCTCGAAAGCTAGTCTTTAGGTAACCTTTGCAAAATCAGAGGCAGGAAGACTATGAGAAGAATCGCTGGAAATGTGGGAAATCAAGATAGCTTGATTATTGGGAATCTGCACTCCTGCTGAACTTTTTTTGTTTTTTTTAACAGATATTCCATAGTTTTGCACATAAAAGCACAATGATAATAAAAATATCATGTTTCTAAACGGTGTTTGAGCTCAAATTTCCATTTCATTAATTTCATCCCATCCATTTCAGTTATTCAGGTTGGGACAGAGCAGTTTCAGTCTTCTCCTTTCTAGCATATATTTTCCAACGCTCTGGAGAAATTCATACTCCCAGACACAACCATTTAGTCCAATTACATACAATGATTACATCAGTGCAAGTGAAACACAGTACAAAGTAACTGCAATGAAGTAAACTTGCGCAGGTATAATTAGGAGCAGAATTAGATCTTTACTTAATTTAATTAGAGAAGAATTTAAAGGCACTTACATGATTTACGGCCACAAAGTCCATCAACTTAAAGAGACTAGTGCTGAAATGCACATGCTTTCAGGATTACCATTCTCAGTCCTTGCTTCTTCAAACCTGCTACCATATTTAGTCTTCTCTGAATTCCATCTAGTATGCAGCATCTTTTGCAAGACACCAGCTCATGCTGCAGCCCCCTAAGCAGCGAGCCACCCTACTCATCTCAATGTCACTGACCATCAATTCCAGTCAATATTCAGGAGAGCTGGTATCAAAGCTTTCCCAACAAATGACATTGCCCACCTCTAGCAATGTGGCTTAAGTGATACAAAATCTGTATCTTTCTGCAATGTATCGTCAACCGGATTATTTTCAAACTACAGGAGAGGGGTGGGTAAGACTTCATTACCTTGGTTTGCTTCTTCTCTGTAGCATACACGATCGAGGTACAACAGACTTCAGCAAGTTTGCGACCCTGTCCATAGAAAGACCAGCAGCAGATTTCATCCCCTATAACATCCTTAATGAAGAGAACTCTGCCGTTGAATCGGAGAGAGAGCTTGTCAAACAGTTCTATGTTCTTCAGTAAGTTGTCATCTGAGTTACTGAAACACAGCAACAAAAGAAGGAATACGGTTTACGTGGTTTTTCACCTGGCCATCTCTACAGAATTTATATGCCTACACCACCACAGTTTTAAGCACTGATCTAACAGCAGAATACAAATAAGTAGTGACTCATTGCCATATGCTGCCAAGAAAAGAGAGGGTAATAGCCAATTTCAGATACAAATAAGATGCTCTGATCCCCGTGAGCAAGCACTCCAGCCTTTAGAGGTCAAGTTATATAATTAATAACAGCAGCACAATTTCCCGCATCGTTACATCAACTATCTACAACTACCTCTTGACTGACGCTCAAGAAGATTAAATCACACGCTAACTGCAGTTCTCCTTAGCTTAGTAACAGCAAAAGTCCAAAGAGTCAACACGTGTTAGAAAGGCAGCTAAAAAGCAAGGTGTTCTGCACGAAGCACTGGTGATACCGTATACAAAGTTCTAGGGTGAATGCCTTATTTAGGAAACTAAGTTTTATTGACAGCCAACGCGATGTAGGATCTTTATTACTTTACAAAGCAAGAGCTAGATGTTGTAGAGAAAAAGAACACACACTGTATTATAGCTTTAAAATCAAGTAAAGCTATCAGAAAGCTAGTCTTAAAGTTTAAAATATGTTACTTAAATAACAACATCATGGCCAATCAATGTCCAACTGGATTAAGTAAAAAAACACCCAAAACTAAAGGCCTTACTCCTCTGATGCTAGCTTGAATTCAGCTGTATCAAAAATACGTACTCTGCGCCCCTCTGTCTCTTTTTATAGCTGGCTGGGAAATTATGTGCGGATATGTGGAAGTCACTGAACATATTATTGCCTAGACAACAAAGCCAATCTTGCTAGCTTTAACAGTAAAATTCCTTACTCTTCGGACCCAGAAGGTCAAGGTTCACACCTTTTGCTGCCAAGAATCTACCCAGAGACAGGACATCGTACCTGTGTATGCAGTATCTTCACTGTTGCAAATGCTCCAGGAAGGCTACGAAATACTTGTGAACCAAGATGCTGCTAATAAGAACAGCTGACTGGGCTTTACATCAAATACTTAGTTTGAGAAGTATTTCTGTTCAGATCTAAATCAAAAAAGTAGGATGTGCAATGTGACAAAACCTTCAGCTCGCAAGAACCATGTGATAAAGTAATCTGGGATTCAGGCAGTGACAAGTCCCAGGCCCTATCGAGTGGCAGAGCTGGAACAAACGTGTAGAAATCTTCATTCGTAGACCACCCTGACACCGCAACTGAGAAAGCTCGATGAGGAAGCATAGATGGAAAAAACCCTCGCTTGCTAGCAGCCAGTGTGGAATTTTAAATAAAGATGCCTCATTTCAACACCATCAAGGCACGCAGATTCATGCGCAAGGAATAACTAGAGCCCTACAGCTAGCTACCAGCACCGCCTGGTATCTGGGCTTCTGCTGCTCTCATTACCAGTATGCTTACATTTCCAGACCCACGTGGTTGCTTTAGCACCGCTGCCGTAAGCTAAAGGGTAACAGAAGGAGGAGAGCAACACAACTGGCAGATACAGAATGCAGTCCGCTGTGAAACAGGCTGCTCTTCAGCGCTCCGCAGCTAGCATCTCCCGACTCCCTGAAATATCATGATGGGCAGCATCCATCTCGCTGACAGACAGACAATCAGTTTGCCTAGAGAAAAAAGCTTCCAAGACTGCATCTCAGATGGAAGAGGCTGAAAATGAGGATTCGGCATAGCATAAAGGATTACTCGCATCACTTCAATGACTGGTTTGGGAAAATCCAAAGCCATTCCGGTAGCATCATAAAAAAGGGATCATGAGAATTACAGCATAAAACTAAACAAACAGTGTTACTTTATACAGGAGGAAAGCCAATAAATTCTTGCCCTGGCCCTATCTGGGTTGTTCCTGAGTAGAACAGACACTTGCCCTTGTAACCAAGTAATTTAGAAGCACTGGAACATCAAGAATTTCTGTAGGTTAGAGTAAAAGAGTGCCGGCAGAGGTATCTGCAGACTCAAAAGTAAAACTAAACTGACAAGGTACAGATCATGGCTGCATTAGCTTTGCATTGACGAGGTGATGCTCTGGTTACCAGTTTGTGTTGCATTACCCACGCTACATCTAGTTTCAACCAATATTAATAGCCTCATCACTCTTATTTCGCCCCTTGTTTCTGTTCATCTTTCTCACACAACTGAACTGTGCACTGGACTTCAACAGCTACAGTTTGTGGTGTTCTCCTCCCATTTAGATTCACATCAAAAATAACTGCATGCAGATCCATAGAAGAGCATTATTGTAAGCAAAAAAAAACCCCAAACAAACAAAAAAACAAGTTAGGTCGTACCACATCTTCCTCCATACCCAGTCAAAGGGAAACTTTCCTATTACAGTGGGGAAAACACTGACATACCTGGTGTAGGAGTATTTGTTGTTGCTTCTGTTATAAAGCAGCTTAACAACAGGCTATTGGGAGAGAAAGAAAAAAGGCAGAAAAGGTTAAGTTCTGCGTTTGAACACATTCAGCAAAAATTCAGTTTCTCACTGGGTAGTTGTGGAGAAGCAGTTACTTTCATTGATGATTCTATCAGTCTCTCTTCTTCTTTCGGAGATGTGATAATAGGGATGCTACAGACAGGTTCATACAAGTCTTTCTTGTCCTGTTTTAAAGAAAGAAGAGAGAGAGGAAATAAACTCAAGAGAGACAAACGCTAAAACTAACATCTGCTTCTGCTGTCTTCTCCAACCCCTCCAGCCATGTTCCCAAATCCTGTGATACCACGGAAAAAGCTCTGTGTTGCTATAGCAACCACACAGCGTTACCTTGATCTGCAACCCAGAAATACAGTGGAGAGATTTCTTATCCCCAGAAGGCAGCAGGAATTGAAATATCAGGATGCAGGTGGATGTCCTTCTTAGCTATAGCAAGGACTCTGAGCTCAACTCATATTTGGTTTAAGTGGGTTTATTATTCTCTCCTTTTCTGAAGAAAAGGATAGTGAGAGTTTGCACTAGTTTTAATCAACTCAAAACACTGCAGTATGTAAGAACATCAACCGCTACGAACCGAACATTTGGCAAGAACAGCACGTCACCAGAACGGACTTCAGCCCCTTGTGACACAAAAGCAACAATCAAGAGCCTGTAGCACTCTGCAACTCCAGATTCCTCATGTAGCAAATTAAAGAAAGCTCAATAGCTAATAGGAAAACCTCAGAACATTTTGTTTTCACAACAAAGGTTTTCAATTCCAAACCAGAAGGAAAATTATCAGTGTGTATTTGAGTTTCTTTCAGCAGATAGAAGAAGTATATTGAACCTAGTATGCGAGGCATTTATTAATTACTAAGTTTTGTCCTGCAAGAAACATTCATTTCACAATCTTAAGACTAATAACAACGTATATATATTGCATCTGGGCTAACCTTATTAAAAAGTTGGCAGAACAAGCTGATGTCAATCAGCTGAACTCATAGGGACTGGTAAAGTGAATAAAGCTATTACGGGCTTACATATTTGCAAAGAGTAGCAGTACACTGAAACAAAGGGAAGTCCTTAAAGTAATCAGTGCTTACTGTGTAGGTCTTTTTCTCCATTAAGATTCAAACTTAAAAAAAAAAATACCATGTTTTCAAAGATTCAAACCCGTTCTGCCTACAGATATTATCTAATTAGAAGTGACGTAACTTGGGGGCAAATTAGACTAATGCCGTAAGATCTTTTAGGACATACGCTCAAAATAATGATATAATGTTTATTCAATCAGTTTCCCTTAAATTTCTGTCTTTTATTCCATTTCACACAAGAGGAACTCATTCACTATCTATTTCCTAAATAAAATTAAAAAAATAGATACAGAAAAGAACCAGTCCCTCTATTTTAAGTAACAAATTGTGAATACAGTTTCTACTTTGTTCATCCTCCTGGCATCCCTGTGAAGTAGAGCAGTGCTACTAACCCCATTCTGAGGGGCCGCTGGACAACTGAATGGAAGCACAAAGGGAAATGACACCTCTGAAATGACAGGAACTCGAATCTACACCTTGCACAGTCTAGACTCATATAATCTGAACAGGGCAGAATCTTTCTCTTCTTATAAAGAAATAGCTCCCTTGATGATGCAGCCACCTCACTACTGGCACTAAATGCCCCCAGAGCCCAGGCACCTGTGGCCTGGAAGGCCGTGCCACGACAGCACATGCGGCTGAAAACATTTCCAGCGAGGTCATCAGCTAAATCTCGTCTCTTATCCAACGCACTGCAGCATCTCGAGCGTGCACACAGAGGCAGGGTAACCACGGCTTTGATAAACGTGCCGGGTAAGATCTTACAACTTACCTGACTGCTGTCTCGTTTTCTTTCCAGGCTGTCTTGTACATCTAAGACTTGATGCCATCTCCAAGACCATGAAATATTCTCTGAAGTTGTCTTAAGGACATTTTATAAGCAAAACACCCACAAAAAACTATAGACTACTTCTGTTTCTTACCTGCAGGGCTGCTTGGCACATGTCCACTAAGCCCTGAATGAGATAATACTTGGCTTCTGCCATCAACTCCTTGATCTCCTGTCTGTGTTTCGGAAGCGCAATCGTGTCATCTCGGAGATAGTTTAAAATTGTTCCGAAGTGCTTCCCACAACGGTCTATAAGGATCCAGCCTGAAAAATAACCATCACATCATTTCAATCATGTCAACAGTCAGGGGCAAGAAGCAGCTCCTCAGAGAGATCCAATAAACCTCGTATTTCCTGAAACTGCACGATACTCTTCCCATTTCATTCAGTGGCAGCCTCTGCTGACTTCCAGCAAACTGAATGTGGCTGCACAACAGAAACTGAGAGTGGAACCACTCCTTTGGTACCTCCCGTATGCTCTCACTAATTTCCAGCACCCCAAAAGAAAAGCCTCAAGCTAAAAATACTTGGCTTCCTATCCCAAGACACTAAAACTGCTGCAGGAACCTGACTGCGCCGTGTCAGTTGATAAGTCAGTGGGCTGCCTGACCAAAATGATTTCCTGTGCTTTGTCTTTTCTGTGTTAGGCTTTGATTAAAGAAATGGACTTTTTCAAGTACTATAGGAAATCACTAGTTTACGTCTATTTAACTGACTGTCCAAACCATTCAAACCTTAAAAAACCCCACAAAAACGTGCTTATTGTTAGGTAGGTTGCTTCTTTTATTTAAACACTTATTCCCAGCAAAATGGAGTTATGCTATATTTGTATGCAAATAAATGTATTAACTGCTTCTGTGGTATAATGCTGGGCAATTAGAAACCTATCACTAAGAAAGCCAAGGAAAGACTAGAAGAGGGAGGGCACAAGTGTTTGGAACAAGTAGATTTAGGCTAAGTTCTGTGGCCTAAAGAGAAGCATTTGGCAGTTTTCCAACCACATCTTCTGCTGTGGTTAAGAGTTAAGAGAGAGAAGTGTTCCAAAGATGCTAAAAGGTAGACTAGCCCAGAAAACCCAGTATGGCAAAAAGGCTGTTCCAGTCTCCAAACAGGAGCGAAGAACAGAACAGAGACGGATCAGGAGGGAGTGGAGAGGGGATGCAGCACAGGAAACGGCAGCAGACACACGGTTCTGCAATTTTACAGCACCCCTGAAGTCACATTCACGAGGAAACAGGATGTCCGACTTGCTGGCAAACAATAGCAACGCAGGACACGCACAGGCAGAGGGCTTAATACAGTGCCAAACACTTTTCCATAACGGGGAAGGCAGGCAAAAAAGTGTTGTTTTGGGACCTAGGTACAGAAAACAACTGAGGAAAGTAGGCTAACCCACTGCTAGATTCTCCAGCTGGAGCTGTCAGAACATGAACCTCGTCCTCTGCTCGGCTGAGGTTCTTACACCAAACTGCTGGACAAAATGGATTCAGTAACACTCAGCAAGACCCAGCCTACTCAAGGGGAACTTCGCTTAAACGATACGCAAAATCCACGATGCGCTGCTTCAGTTTCAGTGAATACACTGTGGTGCAAATCAAGTTTAATCCGATGTAATCTGGACATGCAGAAGAGCTTTTGCATACGAGTGTTCGGAAACACCAAGAGGTTAAATACTTGCCAGCCTCTTCTCCACAGTGCCACAACACCCATTCTGAGGTATCATTTTGCCCTGGACTACTAAAGTTAGCAAAACGAAAGCACCCCTAGCCATTGCTGATCATCTTACTTCTCCTACTCTCTATAATTTATTATACATTTTTATAATGCCAATATTCAGTGCCCAGCAGGAGGTGACGTGCTCCTTGACTGATGGCTAAATACTGTCAACAGCATCGTAAGCCACAAGTGGCACATGCTGCTGGGAGGAGGAAAAAAAGAATTTCCAACATAGCAAGCAAGGCTATTCCGAGTTTTAAAGACACAAACTGAATGTCCCTCCCCACATATGCGTTTTGAATGATGCCACTACATGACGCCACATAAATGACAGCCCACATGCTGTCTGTTCAGTCTCCATAACAACATCAACAGTCTGTGTACCAGCTGTGATCGCAGGAAAGAGAACCAGTCCTTCCACTAATTAATTTTAGTAACAAAAGAACGCATTTTTACAAAGCAGAGGATTGTTAGCGCCAATGGGAGCTGGCTGCCTAATGTTCCAGGCTATTTACGGAATATGTCTTTCCCTACATCCTTAACTGAGCGTAGTCTTAAGACACTTAAAAAAGCACCACCAAAACCCAGCTGTTTTACAAACCTCTCAACACCAAAAGACATTCCCTTACCTTCTTTGTCCGTGAGCACTTCCATTCTGCCGCTGAACATGGCCTTAAGCATGGTGTCGTGCCTGGTCAGCACTTGCACTGTGGTGTAATACAAGGAGCCCCCAACGTTCAGCCGCACGTACTTGTTACCAAGGCTGCCCCCCTTGAAGCTGCAAGTTTTGGGCTTGGGCCCTGCGGCCGGACACAGGGTGGTGGTTAGACACGTGTCCCCCGACATCTCCTTCTGTAGGTAGATGACGACCCTGCAGAGCGTGGGCTTGACAGATTCCGCCGTGATTGGTGAAGAGTCACGAGCCCCCAGACGAGGACGGCAAGGCAAAAGCGGTCATAACCACTGCACCCTTGAAACAGAAACATGTAAGATCAGCACGGAAGCCTGGCATTTCCACTTGCAACAAAAACATGAAGCCCACATTAAAGAAGAGATACTTTCAGCAGACTCCTACGGACGCAGCTGCACGCGTTCTGACAGAACAAGACTTGGCGGTTTTTCCGACAGCTTGCGCAGCACCACGCAGCCGAGCGATGGCTGCAGGACTGTCAGTGAGGGACACGACGCTTTTCCGGCCTTGCTGTTATCGAGACTGCAGCCAACACTACCAACGCCATCCAGCGCCACAGCCCAACTTTAAACGCTCGCTGGAATTCCGCTCCCTCTCAACTTGCCAAAAGAACGCAACTCTTCCGTGCGGAGCTGAACCGCGGTGGCAGAGCTTTCTGCCCGCCCTTCAGCGCAGCGCGTGTCTGTATGGGGGGGGGGGGTTGTTGTTCACATTTTTAACCAGAGACGTTTACAAA
>Ga0065711_1050101_pt1 | contig 10988 bp, 6 predicted proteins | sample Hoacrofraction12_FD_59098 | JGI IMG/M metagenome (GOLD analysis project Ga0065711, IMG submission 59098) | Hoatzin crop microbial communities from Cojedes, Venezuela - Epithelial fraction 12 v2 (version 2) | ecosystem: Host-associated > Birds > Digestive system > Esophagus > Crop | place... | reverse complement strand
CCTGTCCTCATAGGAGAGGTACTCCAGCCCTCTGATCATCTTCGTGGCCCTCCTCTGGACCCACTCCAACACATCCATGTCCTTCTTATGCTGGGGGCTCCAGAGCTGGATGTAGCACTCCAGGTGGGGTCTCACGAAAGCAGAGTAAAGGGGCAGAATCACCTCCCTCAACCTGCTGGCCACGCTTCTCTTGATGCAGCCCAGGATACGGTTGGCTTTCTGGGCTGCAAGCGCACATTGCCGGCTCATGTTGATCTTCTCATCCACCAGTACCCCCAAGTCCTTCTCCTCTGGGCTGCTCTCGAGCCACTCTCTGTCCAGCCTGTACTTGTGTTTTGGACTGCCCCGACACACTTCGCCTTGTTGAACTTCATGTGGTTCACACAACCCCACCTCTCCAGCCTGTCAGGGTTCCTCTGAATGGCATCCCTTCCCTCCAGCATGTCAACCACACCACACAGCTTGGTATCGGTGGAAAACTAGCTGAGGGTGCACTCAGTCCCACTGTCCATGTGCCGACAAAGATATTAAACAGCACCAGCCCCAGTACCGACCCCTGAGGCACACCACTTGTCACTGGTCTCCACCTGGACATTGAGTCACTGACTGCAACACTTTGAGTGCGTCCATCAAGCCAGTTCCTTATCCAATGAGTGGTCTTTCTGTCAAATCCATGTCCTTCCAATTTAGAGACAAGAACATCATGCAGGACAGTGTGTAATGCCTTGCACAAGTCCAGGTAGACGATGTCAGTTGCCTGCCCATTGTCCACCAACGCTGTAACCCCATCACAGAAGGATACCACGATGGTCAGGCATGATTTGCCCTTGGTGAAGCCATGTTGGCTGTCCCCAGTCATTATCCATGTGCCTTAGCATGGTTTCGAGGAAGATCTGCTTCATCATCTTGCCAGCCATAGAGGTGAGGTTGACTGGCCTGTAGTTCCCCGGGTCTTCCTTTTTTCGCTTTTTAAAAATGGGGGTGATGTTGCCCCTTCTCCAGTTGGTGGGGACCTCCCCAGACCGCCATGACCTCTCAAATACGATGGAGAGTGCTTTGTTTATTTTAATTTTTGTTTATTTTGCTTTGTTTGTTTTAATTCTTTTAGCCTAAATATTTGATACAGATTTCATTGTCTAGTAATGTTAATAACTGATCGTTTTTCAACTAGAATGACAGTGCTGTGCTTTACAGCAAGCTGCACATTTTAATTACGTATCAGTCTGGCAATTCAAGTCATGAGTAACAAAAATAAATCATGCTACTGCTTAGGCAAGATGTTGTCATTTTGTTGTAATAAATATGTGTTTGTTATCGTTGTACTGGAAATAAAAATGCAACAACTACATCAAGAGTGATGAGCAATCAAGGTAATCTGAAGTTCTTAGTATGTGAGGGGTGGGTGGCTGGGTCAGAAGTCAGAGAAGCACAGTAAGTTCAAAGTTGTCAGTATTCTATGTTGATCACAGTCCTGTGAGAAGGTTTGCAGATATCTCAGATTCAGTGTTTCCTTTGCTGGTTCAGGTGGCACATTACCAATATATCTAATACACACCAAGAGACCTAGGTTCTTTCCAAAAAGCTGCTCCTGAAGGATAAAAAGAAGTTGTCTCTTAGCCTCATTACTGAAGTGTTTTGTCCAAGACGTCAGACTCCTAGATTTTGCTTGGCCTAGAAATCTTACAACCTGTGGCTTTTTGCATCTCAGGGAAACGTGTGATTGGCATGGAAGCTGAATTAACCTCCAGAGATTAGGATCCTAAACCACAGGAATCTAATATACAGAAGTTTAAGTTCTTTCCAGACATATGTACATGTATTTTGCATGGATATTCTGGTTAGAGACTTTTTTACCTGCTTCATCAACTCAAAAGACTATTTTTCTTCATTTTATGAAGAAAAAACCCTTGTTCTTGATAAAACTCCATACCAAAACAAAGAAAAACCTTGAGATATATGTGAAGGCCTTGATCATATCTTCTTTTGTTCATTGTTCCTAATGTTCTTTTCAGGTATGCAAGACTTGGATGACTAAACCAGGCATTTAAGGCTATAAAAATCACAGGCTAATTAATTACAATCAGATTCACTTTATAGGAAAAATAAGCCTCATTTTCTCTTACTTTCTAATGTGTTGCCAATGGTCCTTCTGTGCTTCAATGTCCCCCTCAGACTTCAGAGACAATTTTTCCCTATGTTTTTTGAAGCAACTGGAGCTCATTAAAAATTTTGTTACATTTAGTTTTTTATAAAATCGCTTATGTATTTTTCATGGTCAGCATGACACAACCTATTCCTGTTTATCTGGCACAACGTGATCCCTGTCATCTATCATGGACAACAAAGTTGGACATGAGCTTACAATGTGCACTCACAGCCAAGAAAGTCAACCATATCCTGGGCTGCATCAAAAGCAGCGTGGCCAGCAGGTCGAGGGAGGGGATTCTGCCCCTCTACTCCACTCTGGTGAGACCCCACCTAGAGTCCTGTGTCCAGCTCTGGAGCCCTCAGCGCAACAAGGACATGGACCTGTTGGAGCTGGTCCAGAGGAGGGCCACGAAACTGATCAAAGGGGTGGAACACCTCTTCTGTGAGGGAAGGTTGAAAGAATTGGGGCTGTTCAGCCTGGAGAAGAGAAGGCTCCAGGGGGACTATTGCAGCCTTTTGTTACCTGCAATGGGCTTATAAGAAAGGTGGCGACAGACTTTTTAGCAGGGCATGTAGTGATAGGACAAGGGTAATGGATTAATACTAAAAGAGGGCATATTTAGACTGGATATAAGGAAAAAATATTTTACAATGAGGGTGGTGAAACACTGGAACCTGTTGCCCAGAGAGGTGGTAGATACCTCCTCCCTGGAAAACATTTGAGGTCAGGTCGGACAGGGCTCTGAGCCCTGGGCAAATGGACAGTTGAAGATGTCCCTTTTCATTGCAGGAAGGTTGGACTAGACAACATCTAAAGGTCCCATCCAACCTAAACAATTCTATGATTCTATGGTCTTACTCTGAAAACCAACCTGAAAGCCAGCATACTGCATGATCAAATCTGGTCAAAGTCTGTTATGTCCCAGTCAATACTGTGCCCAACAGAGAAATCCTGCTCAGTTGTATCTTTCCAGCTTCCTTATTTAACTGTTCTCTTATTTTTTTTCTGAAAGTAAATCATCATCCCCATGAGGTTGGTATTAACACCAGGGTCTACACTTGCCCTGTATTACTCCTGGGCCATTATAAAATGGAAGGCAAGTGAGCAGAGGAATGGTTTACACTGGAGTTAGTAGATAACTTGTGCTCTCTGACTTGTATGTTAAGGTTTTGTAACTTCATCTCATGAAAAGTGAAAAAGGGTAAAAAATAACATAAAAATTAAAACCAGGTCTAGCAGAAGGTCTGTCCAGATTAGTGTTCCAACAGTTCCTTTGTGAAGATGATTAAGGAAAGAATTTTGGGGCAAGTCGAGAAAAAATCAACAGCTTCTGAAGTCCTCTCTGAGCTTCCAGAATTAGACGTACAAAGCACATGTACCAGCAGTGTGATTTACTAACTATTTTCTATTAGAGCGAATCTCTAAATGTTGTATTTATTTCAGGTCTTTGGACAAGAAAGATCATTATAATAATTTAATTGGACTTCTTCAATATTACAGGTCATAAAATGTCATCAAGTGATTTCTGTGTCATGCCTTTTAAAAGATTTGATCTTGATTTCAACTACAAATCCAATACGCATTCCACTGATCTTTATGTGTATATATTCATACTAGTGACTAATTATTTAAATACTAGAATTGCCCATTTTCATTCTGTGTCCTTGTTTAAACAAATTTCACACTCACTCTCGCACCTTATTTCATGCTTTCCTGTCAAAGTCCAGGAATCAACTGTAGTATTCACCACTGGCTTTTGACTCATTTTTTCCCTTTTCTTTATTTGTCTTTCTCTCCAAACCCACTTTCCACAAATTTAAATTCTTACCCTCTTTGCTTCTTATCTTTTTTTCAGATTCTATGCTTTATCTTCTATGTCCCGATCTGTGCTCTGCATTGTTTTCCAAGCATATACACTCTTCTTCCTTGCCATCTTAGTAGAAACACGGTGAACATAGCTACATGAGACAGGTTCCTGTTTCAGTTTCTAATGGCACAGTAGCTTGGAGCAGCTACTGAAGGGAAAATTTGCTCAGGTTTGAAACTCTCAGCTGAAGAAAGCTCAGAGTATTCAGAAACATAGAGGCCAAAGTTGTTCAGTCTTTTCCTGAGCAAAAACTGCCATGTTTTGAATGGCTGGATTTATATACTGGATCTTAGCTTTCTGGAACCTGCAGGTCTTAATGCAAGAAAGTATTGTTTCAGTTTAAAAAAAAAAAATCCCTTTGATTTAAAATCATTCAGTGAAAATTATGCCAAAAGATTCATTTTAGCAAAGTGAGTAGCTTCATGAATAACTGGAGTTAGTGGGGAAATGTATCTTCCTTTCACAATAGTAGAATGGAATTGGGGCATTACTGTGGAAGTTCACAGACTGAAGTGAATTTCCAGAGTCTCTGCAGACTGACGCTGAAGAGATCAGGTTTGGAAGGGTTTTTGTTGTTAATCTTCTGGCTCAGGTCCATACCCTGAATGCTACCCCTTCTGAACACGCAGGACTTCCTAGTTGGAACACTCGCTGCCTACGCAAAACCCAGGGCAGACTATGTCAGTGACTAAGAGGTACAGGAGCAGGAAATGTTAATGACAGGGAGCATTGAGCAGGAAGCTAATAAAAGCATTTCTTTCTTTATATTTTTTTTTTCTGCAGCTGCAATAGGAATTAAATAGGTGTCCACCCCTAATTTAGTGATAATCGAGTGTAATAATCTTTTCACTAAACCAATGTTTACTTATGTTCCAAACACCTAATAGAAATGATAAAAGCCTACAGATGGGTCAGACAGGACAGCTGTATGAGATTTTCTCTAAGATAGAGAAAAACTGTATGGAATATTGCTCTATTGTAAAATGAGGGCATTGTTATACTGTGGAATTTAGTTTTGTTCTGGAAATGTCCGAGGTTTTTGTGAATGAGCTGATAGGCAGAACAGTATTTCCAGTTAACAGACAGGTACCCCCTGTTCAGCCAGCTGCTTCCTGTGCATCCCATTCTGAGGCTTTTCAGCCTCACCCACACATCCAGAAAGAATTCAGATGCTTGGCACAGGCCTCTGAATTAAACCAGGTTCCCAAGGTTTAGTTATTGTGGTACACAGCACGTAAGTTTTGAAGAACTTTTGTGAATTTTGCTTACTGTCTTTTTCTCTGAAGCTGTGTAAGAGTTAGCAGCTTCTCCAGGAAACAGATGTTCACCATTCTGGTGAATGGTTTTGAATCTTCCAGATGCCAATGGTAGAATAGCTCAAATAGTGGAACAAGGTATTTAATGTTGTGAACAGAAGTGGTCGATGAAAGCATGGCACCTGTAACAAAAATCCACAGAAGCTGAACAGACAAGCCTATGCTTGTCAAATGAAATTCTTATATGAGCTAGGTCACTTAAATCCACCCATAATTTTGGTGGATGCAGCTTCTCTGAAGCTGTGTGAAGGTTAAATCTAATTGAACAAACAGTAGAAACACCCACATGAGCACATGTTAGTCTCTGCATGTGAAAGCCAACAGTAACTTCCACCAGACTGGGGAGGATGCCTCAATCTATCTTTTCACTTGGTCTGTTTTCAAAAACTTTATGTAAGTTTGCATTTAAGAATTTAAAGAGTCAGTTTTTTAGAACGACAGAATGAAATCTTTTGTGCATAATTGAAATTTTTAAAGATTGATATGATGGATATTCATGTGAAATCTATTCCATCTTATTTATTTTCACCATTAGAAAGTTTTATTTTATAATCTGAATTTCAGACATCATTCTGTGTTATTGCAGTCTGTGGCCGTTTCTTCTTGTTCTGTCTAACATGGGTCTGAAAAAGAAATTAAATTCTTACTATTTTTGATGTACTTGTAGTCCACAATAATTTTTATATTACACTCCACCTCTACCCTTTCTGTTTTTTTTAGGATTTTTTAAAAATCTGGTGGTCAGGTTTTAAAAATCATGGTCAGACCATGTCTGCTAAACCTCTAATCATTGTCACTACTCTTTCATAAACTCTTCCTAAATAGTGAATGTTATTTAATAATTCTCCTGGTTGGGAAGTCTTTTTGATTTGTTAACCTTTCCAATTATGACACTTGATAGCCACATTCAGAAAAGGAACAGTATCAAGATTTTTTGAGGGTTAATTTGTCATATTTCATGAGAGACAGAGATCCTGCACCATGTAACTCTTTCAAAATCTCCTGGTTGAGTAGATACACCCTAATGCTCTTATTTAAAAGGTGGAAATCTACATGTCCTGGGTTCGGCTGGGATAGGATTAATTTTCACAAGAAGCCAGGAGGGGACACAGCTGGGCTGGCTGACGCAAACTAGCCAAACAAATGGCATATTCGATACCATGAGATGTCATGCTCAGTTCGGAGTTGGGGAGCTGGCCGGGGGGAGGTTAATTATTGCTCGGGAATGCACTGGGCATTGGGCAGTGAGAAAGTTGTTTTGTGTATTCGCTTGTTTTCTATATTTTTCTTATCAGTATTGTCATTGTTACTGTTCGCTTCATTTGCTGTTCTGTTAAACTGTCGTTATCCTGAACCTTGAGTGTTGCCTTTTTCTTCCCATTCTCCTCCCCACCCTATCCAGGGGAGGGGATATAGAATGGCCGCATGGTTCTTCATTGCTGCCTGGGGCTAAACCATGGCACTACACTGAAGACATACACAAGAATAGTGAGCTCCAGTGCCAGATCACTCTGCTGGTGGATAAATATGATTCTGGTGCAACTTCTTAGGCATGAGTCACATGGCTGATATTCAGATAAAAAGAATATGGGATTTTCAGTCTAAAATCTCTGCCTTTTCCTTTTCTTATTACTGAACCAGTGAGTGCCAAGTCGTCTTCTCCAACTAATGTCAACCTATGCTGCAATCATCCATTCTATTTTTTCATATGCTAGTTATGACATTTCTCTTTCCATTTTTAAAAATTATTTTACAATCACATCATGTACCTAAAATAATGTGAAATAAAGGAAATAGATCAGTAATTTTCCTACTCAGTATTTTACTCTCAAGAATTTTTAATTCAACCAGAGCAGGAACAAGTAGGAAAAAAGAAGTTATATTCATATAGAATCACTTTTCTTAAAGAAATCCTGAGAGCTGAAGTTATGATACAATTAGATAAGGAAAACTGCATTTTAGATCAATGCAGTGAGACACTCACAGCCAAAATGAAAGACATCATCGGTCTGACTACATGCCTTAATACATGTCAACAGCTTCTCCCAGCACAAGGTGTGCTATACAGAGGTCATTGCATGATCCATCTGTGACCAATATAGCTATGTCAGTAAAGGACTTCAAAATAGTCCTGATAAAAGATAGCCAGCAGTATGCTGTATTCCCGAAGTGGTAACAGCTACATTTTGAGCTCCCTCTTCTCCATCAACAATTCTGTTGGCTATGTTTTGCTGCTATAGTTGGACTCCACAAAGCGTCTCTGACAGAAGTTGCAATCTAATTTGAGGTCTTAAAAAGGTCATAGGAATTTTTCTGGCCTTCTGAGTTGGTGTGAGTTTTACCCCTTTCTAAGGAAACATTAATATTCTTTCTTATTTTCCTTTATCATGTGAATGTGAAGGAGATACTTTACTCCCTGTTCACTCAAAATTCAGCACAACTGCTGTACCCATCATAATTTAAAATGAATTGTTTGGTTGCATCTCATGAGTAGGCATAGTTAGGTAAAGAATTTAATAAATTGTCCCCAATTCCCATTTTAATTAATTGTTCAGGACATAAAGCCAGCACAGTTTGGCTTTAGTGTTTACTCTGATAACCTGCTTTTGATACTAAAGACTCTATTATTGAAAGAAAAAAAGGTCTAGTTTTCTAGGAGTCCGCAGTGATACTGCCTGTCCGGCTTTGCCAACAATTTTATGACTTTCATTTTCAGTAAACCTTCAAATTTAGCCTCTTTTAAAGTCATCCAAATGGACTTTCCAGTAAAAATTAATTAGAGTGTAGGGAAAATGTTTTCAAAGTATTGAAGTAACTTAAGAATTCCATTAATTTAGATGCTTAATTCCCTTGATGATCTGAGTCTTAGAGTCAGGCTTAACAAAAGTATTTGTTTAAAGATTCAGATGCGTACTTGATGATACTACAAATGAAATAAAGTAAGCACCTGGCACCTCCTTAAGTACTTATGAAAATTCTCCTAATACCTAATGCATCTTTCGATGATTAAATAATATGATGGACAAATGTGAAAAGACACACATTTCTTGTTTTAGAATTTCCCATTAGTATCACACCGAAAATTATTGATACTGCAAATTCTTTAGTTAACTAGCTATGTAGATGACTTATAAAATGTGAAAGAACATACACTGCTGCCATTCAAAGTGGGCCTCTACAAGCCACTGCTGTTTCTAAATATTAGAAAACACATTTTACATCAGAGTGAGAAAATCATTGGGAAAAGTTGACTTTTTGTTATGGGTTTGCGTGGCAACGTTTTGTTGGCGGGGGGACTACACAGTGGCTTCTGTGAGAAGCTGCGAGAAGCTTCCCCCGTGTCTGATCAAGCTGGTGCCAGCCACCTCTAAGACAGACCCACTGCTGGCCAACGCCAAGCCAATCAGTGACAGTGGCAGCGCCTCTGTGATAAAGTATTTAAGAAGGGGGGAAAAAAACCTGCTGGGAAACAACTCTACAGACACCAACGTCAGTGAAGAAGGAGGGGGAGGAGGTGCCCAAGATGCTGGAGCACAGAGTTTTTCCTTGCAGCTTGTGATGAAAGACCATGGTGAGACAGGTTGTTCCCCTGTAGTCCATGGAGGTCCACAGTGGAGCAGATATCCACCTGCAGCCCATGGAAAGGACCCCAAGCCGGAGCAGGTGGATGCCTGAAGGAATCTGTGACCGCTTGGAGAGCCCTGCGCTGGAGCAGGCTGCTGGCAGGACTTGCGGACCCGTGGAGAGAACCCATGCGCGAGCAAGTTTGCTGGCAGGGCTTGTGACTGCATGGGGGACTCACACTGGAGCAGCCTATTCCTGAAGGACTGCACCCCATGGGAAGGAGCCATGCTGGGGCAGTTCTCAAAGAGCTGCAGCCAGTGGGAAGGACTCACATTGGAGAAGTTTGTGGAGCACTGTCTCCTATGAGAGGAACCTCCTGCTGGAGCAGGGGAATAGTGTGAGGAGTCTTCCCCCTGAGGAGGAAGGAGCGGCAGAGACAACATGTGATGAACTGACGATAACCCCCAATCCACATCCCCCTGTGCCACTTGGGCGGAGGAGGTAGACAAACAGGATGGAAGAAGGGAGATATTGGGGGAAGGTGTTTTAAGATCTAATTTTATTTCTGATTATCCTACTCTGATTTGATTGGTGATGAATTAAACTTGCTTTTCTCCCCAAGTTCAGTCTCTTTTACCCGTGACAGTAATTGGTGAGTGATCTCTCCCTGTCCTTCTGTTGATCCACGAGCCTTTCATCATATTTCCTCTTCCCTGTCCAGTTGAGGAGGGGGAGTTATAGAGTGGTTTTGGTGGGCACCTGGCATTTATCCAGGCCAAACCAAAACACTTTTGAAATTATTATCTCCTATAGAAATGTATGAGAAGCACTTTATGACACTACCTGTTTTGTACTTTTTTCCTTCCTGAACTCTGCTATTCTTGCTTTTTCTAAGTGTTAGAATATGCTTTAGTCACATAACTGAGTTGCCCATTTTTGGCACACACCTTCTTATGGCTAACTGCTTCAGTTGTTTTGTTACCTATTTGAACAATATCAGCAAGAAATGTGAGAACTGACAAGTCATTTCTTTCTAGAACAGAGAGGTCATCAAATGTCTAGATAGTGGCTAACAATCACTGTGTCTTTGTCTACGACCAGATAAGAAGAAAATGTTTGAGGCAGAGATTCTGTCACAGGTTGAGTTCATATATTTTCAAAGCAGAAGTCTTTAAATGAGTGATGGACAACCTTAATGGGGTTTAGGGCCTCATAATTTTTAAAGGTGTTCTGCAGTTTTCCAGTCACCTTAGTTACATTTTTCAGCTGTGATGTACTATATTCTCATAATAAGGTGGAAGTTAACGTTAAAAACTTCAGAAAGACATTTAATTTCACTCTATGTCAAGATATTTCTGTCCTGAAAGATCTCATTTTGTTTCCTTTTCACTTTCAATATACATTTTACTTTCTCAAATGGGTTTTTCTAAGAGTATTACTTGAGTAGTATTGGAAACAGTTAAGAGTCTTCTACCTGCAAAATTTGTTCTTTACAAATTATACTCTTTCTGAAATGTAAGCAACATCACTATTAATAGTAACTGTTTATATTATTTTTTAAAAAAGCAACAAAACAAGACATATTAAAAGTCTTGTTTTATACAGTTCCTTGAGTTCTATTCATTAATTTAATCAGTTTGGATTTTACCCTAGGAATTAGATAGAAATCAATAGGAAATGACATTTCAAACTATAGTTTCATATTTCTTTTTTTCACTCTGAAATACTCCTGTTTTGCTATGAACACTGAAAATGCCAGATGAGCCCTAAATCCTTTTGGTTACCAGGTCACTGCTTACTGTAATGCTGATTTATCACTTTAGAGTGCAACAGAGTTCAGACATTATTTACATGCATAGAATAAGCATACACGCTTTACCAACACATAAGTTAAGTTATAAATGCCCCACCAAGCTCTTGCTGCCTGTATTTTCATGAGATGTGTCCTGGGTTTGGCCAGAACAGGGTTAATTTTCACCGGAATCCAGGAAGGGGCACAGCCGGGGGGTGGGTGCTGACCCCACCTGGCCAAACAGAGCCTGGTATTCCATACCATGTGACGTCACGCTGGGTTCCGGTGGGGGGGGGGCGG
>Ga0065711_1050099_pt1 | contig 10988 bp, 4 predicted proteins | sample Hoacrofraction12_FD_59098 | JGI IMG/M metagenome (GOLD analysis project Ga0065711, IMG submission 59098) | Hoatzin crop microbial communities from Cojedes, Venezuela - Epithelial fraction 12 v2 (version 2) | ecosystem: Host-associated > Birds > Digestive system > Esophagus > Crop | place... | reverse complement strand
AAGGGTCTTCTTATAAATCATTTTGATAGTCTTAAAGAAAAAGTTTATTGAATCCAGTGCAGTATTTTGCATGAAATAGTGTGCCTAGAGCCTACAACTTTATGAAAAGGAGGTGGCAGGTCTGCAAAGAGATGAATAAGTTGAAAGCACAAAGGAACTTGAAAAGTTGGGAGAAAAATTTACAGTAAAGCAAAAACATTTTAACTAATGACTTGTGAGGGAAATATACTTCATGAATCAAGAACTCTGTGCATTAGGAACATGGTCCATTACAGATTGGTTGAGAGACACCCTAAACAAGAGCTAGCTCACCACAGCACTGACTCAGTTTTTGGGAGGCACAATATTCAGTGAAAAAACAAATACATGGATGTTAAAAGTGTTAGAATATCATACACTAATTAGTCTACCTAAATATAATGATTTTAGGGTTAGTCTTACTTTTTGTTTTTCTTTCCCCACTTGCTGAGAACCCCAAAGTCATGCAGGTGCGAAGGGATGACTGGAGACCGCCTAATCCAACCTGCTGCTCCAAGTTGCAGCATGTTCTTCAGAGCCTTTTTCAGTTAAGTTTTGACCATCGCCAAGGATGGAGAGTCCATAGCCTCTCCAGGTCCCTGTTGCAGTGTCTAGCCACCCCCATGGTGGACAGTTTTGCTTATATCAAATTGAAGCTTCCCATGTTCTCACTTTTTTGTGCCCATTACCTCTCAACCTTAACCACACACCTCTGAAAAAAGCCTAGCTCCTGCTTCCCTTTATTATGGCATTAGGTGGCTGTAGACGCTGATAAAACCTCCCTTTAGCCTAGTCTTCTTATGGCTGAACAAATCCAGCTCTCAGCTGCTCGTCATACATCATGTGCCTCCAGATCCCAGTCATCCTGGTGTCCGTTCACTGGACTCACTCCTGTATGTCAATGTCTGCCTTGTACTGGGCAACCCCACACTCAACATGACACTCCAGACATGGCTTCACAGTTCCAGATAACAGGAAGGAAACATTTCCTTGTGGTCACACTCTTACTGATACAGTCCACTATGCTTTTGGCCACCTTTTCTGCAAAGGCACGCTGCTGACTGATTTTCAACTTGTCCATTAGAAGTCCCAGGCCGTTTTCTGTAAAGCTGCTTTCTAGCCAGTCAGCAGTCTGCACTTGCCTTTGTTGGACTTTAGGTGGACCCTAGTCAGGCCCTTTTTCCAGCCCAGATCTCTGTGGATAGCAGCCCTGTCCTCAGTTGCTCCCCCCATAAATCCTTATCACTTCACAAAATTGCTGGAAGTTTTGTAGCTGCAAAAATGACCTGTTGAAACACCCCTGGCCAGAGATGGACAGTATATCAATACTGTCCTAAAATTCAGTGGTGTTGCCACAATTCTCTCTAGTTCTTCTTTCACAAAATCCTCCAAGAAATGGTGAAGGAAAGCAAATGTACATTTGTTTCCCAGCTAAAGTAACTTGCATGGATCCCACAGGTTTATTTCCGTAGAGGGCTAGGAGTTTGCTGTTGATTTCAACAGACCATTATTTTGACCTCTCTCTGTATCAATATAGAAATTCTCAGAAACTTAAGTATTTGGGCTCCTTGAATAACATAAATTTCGTATCATTTGTTTTCACTGTGCTGAAATATTGTGTAAACTAAGTGTTCCTGTCTTTAAAAGTTATAATTAAATCCAAATGTCTATATGATTTATTTTTAAAACATCCCTCAAACACCATTTTAGGAAAGAATACAATTCTACAATATACAGTGGAGAAAAAAAACCGAATGAATCCTTAAAAGCTGTAGACTACAGCCACACTATTTTATATGAAAGATAGGACTAGATTCAGTAAACTTCTCCTCGGAGTCAAGACCATTGAAGTGATTTATAAACATGAAAATGACATAATCTGCACCTATACTTTGTACCTGCCCTCCAGAAAGTACCAGAACTTCATCTCTGACTTTCCAACAAGTTCACTGGCACTCAGAGTACAGCAATGAAGAAAGATTCTTTTCTATTACGTCAGCAGTATGCTTGAGAAAATTGGCTCTGACAGCATTCCCGTTTTATGTATACACTCCATTAATTTCTGCACTGTCTTTGCTCTACCAGCTAGCCTTAACATTTAAAGGTAGGATAAAGTAAACCATCCTGTACCCCTTTAAATATCTTGCGAACCTTTAGGGTTTATTAAAATCAAGTTTTTAAAAGTCTTGTCTTAAATTTGTATAAAGTAAACATACTCTTCACAAAGAGGTATTTAGGCCTTGGCCACTTGGCGGGCTGCAGGCAGACCGTTCTGTCTGCCATGAGCCAAGCGTGAGCAGCTCGCTCTGCAGAACCCAAGCCTTAGCAGGCAGAGACTTTTCCTAAGAAAATGCAAAGCTGATGTTTAGTCCCTTCCCAAATCCCATACACCAGTTAGTGGCTGTGGACTCACATTGAAGGTTGTATAGATGTCATCCAGAGCTAAAAAAACAGAAACACCACAGGCAGGGAGGTCATTTCTGGCACTGGAGAAGGCAGCACATGGCATCAATATGGGGAAGCCTAGAGAATGTGTCTGATGGAAGTCTAAAAGGAAGTGGGATAAAGGGGGCCGACATGCCAGGAGGCTCATTAGGGTACAAAGCAGACAATTTCCTCCAGAGAAAATGGAAGACAATTTGGGACAGTCAGGATATACAATGCTGAGTACACAGGCACAGAAATTGTTTCAGATGGCCCAGCGTTTTCCCCTTTTCACAGGTGCTTTGTGTACTGTGCTGCACTTTGTTATCGAAGTTTTTAATTGGTGGAAAATATAGAGCGCTCACCCTTTCAAAACCAAGTCTTTGTCAAAACCTCTCCCTGTTTCCATCTACTGTGCAAGAAAAGCTCCTTTATCATCAGAAAGTCTCACTGAGTGCATTGGAACCTCCATGTCTGCTACACTGTCGCTTGCTTTGCTGATGGAGTGATTTCATACGTGCATCTTTGGTTTACATCTGCTTTAAAAATCCCAGTCATGCAGTCCTGATGAAGATGAGGCAGGTGCCTCTGTCTTTCCCCCTGCCATCTGCTGTCATCTTCCCCAGGGAGTGCTGCTGCTACCTTTGCCCCACCTAACATCTACCTGTTCCTAAAAACAGGTGAAAGTGCTAAATGAAGATTATTAATGTCTCTTGCCATAGTTAAAAGTGATACTCCTGGTTATGGCTCTGCCATACTGCTTCGCACACAATGCAAAGTTTCTTTGGGAAATGAGAGATGGGCTCAAAGCACAAAATGCGGATAAATTATTTTAAAACCCACAGCAGATATAATGTTTGAAACTGCCCAATTACAAAGTAGAAATAATTGTGTCTTTCTGTATCCCACGTCTGGCTGGAAGCCCATCTTTAAACGCAGAAAATCTGTCTGACGAAATCAAGGCCGAGAGATCAAACAGTGGAAATCAATGACTCTCACAATTAGTTTGGGCAGATTGCACATAAAAGATAGATGTTCCTATTTTGTTTGTCACATGATCCTATTTAGGCAAATTGTATTATATCCTTCAGACAAGCATGTGAACAATGATTATTTTAATAAACCATTTCTTTGGCATGCTTAAAAAATATTTACTCTTACTGTAAACATTTTTAAAGCAGTTAAAACTAAGGACAGTATTATTGGCACAATTTTCTTTTGGGGAGGCTCTAATAATCTGGACAATAGTTTAGTAGTTGTGTTTGGTTTTTTACTAGCTTTTGGGCCTATTAAGGCTACATGACTTCAGAGCAAGTCTTTGCTTAATTAACAAAAGGTACCTTAGTTAGTCCAGCGTCTTTTATTAGACAAACAATTTAGAAGAGAGATACATGAGCGTAAAGCTTGAAGCAGAGATTGTTTGCCCAAAGGCGTCTGCTATTGTAAACTGTGTGTAAGGCCGTATGCAGTGTACCATATTGTCACTGTTGGATGTCAGCAGACTTGCTTAAGATTTACACCAGCATATCTTATTAAAGAACCTGGTGCTGTAGTTAATTGCACAGGAATTTTCCTTCAGCCAAGCCTAGCAATCTGTCACCCAACAAACGACTTCTTAGAGAAATGGACACAAATGTTGATTAATCGACCCCTTTACTGACTCTCAGTATAAGTCACTTCTGATAATGAGTCCGCCAGAAGCTGCTCATAAACTTTCTTAGCTTGACTCTAAGCAGCCTTTTAATAAATGCGTTAGTGGCATATTTTTTATCCTGGAGCCCACCTTGAAGCTCAAGGAGAGACCTGAAATAGAGAACAGAAAGTTCCTTAACCCACAGAGGTCCCTTCCAACACCTACTATTCTGTGATTTTGTGATTCTGTGAATACTCTCCAGCACAGCTCTTCATCTGCTGGCTTGCTTGTGATTCCATTTCTCTAGACAAAAACAAACAAACAACAAAAAGCCACACAGGAAAACCCAGCGAAGAATACCCTATCCCCCCAATTAAAAAAAAAAAAAAAATCAAAACCAAATAACCATCCACTTAAAGGAAACCTCTCGGCAGCTTAGAGGCACACTACAATAGCATTCAATTTGCCAGGAACTGGCTAAATTTCTATTATTAAAGTTTCATTCAGAGAATGAATATCAATTCAATTCTCAAGATTATATTTTACTTTAAAGATCTTAAAACACTCTGCACAGTTCTAAACACAGACCACTCACCAGTACCCTGCGCGTCCTGGACAGGAGCATAAGCAGCTACTCTAAAAATCACCAAAGGTGCAGAGAAATATACCAAAACAAACAAACAGAAAGGTTGGAAGGCCTAACTAGTTCTAGTTTCCAACCAAGAACAGGCAAGGTTTAGTACTAAAAATCTGGTACGATAAGAAAGATTAAGATGATACTAAGAACAACCTAATCCACCACAGTATGTTGTATGTCCCTGTGGGTATGAATGAGTAGCTGTCACTGGAGACTACACGAACACGCTGTACCCAGACTCCACATACTGTGAGCTGGGTAACTCACTCCTTTATCACCTCCTGTCTTTCATTAAGTGACTATGGTTGTAGGTGCAACTTCATCACAGTTGCTCCCAACCCTGTAATAGATACAGCTCTCTAACCCATGGGAAACAGAAGGCTGTTTTACTGCACAGAAGGAAATGAAAATACTTATGTCCCCTCATCCCTCCCCCAAAAAAACCCCAACAAAACATTTTTGGATATAATAGCAGCTCCTGCAAACAGCAACAACTCAGAGAAACTGGTACAGCTGTGACAAGAGACAGAAGTCAGAAAGGTTTGGCAGAGTCAAAAACGTTTGGAAATTATTTCAGAAGAAAGAAAGGATTGCAACTTGTTGTTCATGATATAAAATCAGTATCTAGATAGGCAGAAAAACTTGCCTCAAAGTCCTAAACCACTGCCCTCAGATAATTTAGATTAGTTTTTGATGTGTGATAAAACCTTAGTAAAAATATAACTGTCCGTATCTCCCTTCCCCTACCCTCCACACCTGAAGGCAAACCAGCATGTTCACAACAGCGACTGTCCTGTTTCCCGGGCATGCAGGCTATTTCTCGCTTTGAGATGTTAACAAGCCTCTACTGATAGTCCTCACATTTAATGCAGAAGCTAACCTCAGCTTTATACAAGACAACATCAATTTATTTAGCACATCTGTCATGTATGCTCTGAATCATCTATGGATGGTTTTGAATACATTATGTCACCTTTTGCTGGTTCTGCAAAGACAAACCTTAGTGAAAACAAACTAAGCTTTGCTTCTTTTTGTCTGTTGATGCTTTTTTTAAAAAAAAAGCTAAGTGCAATCACTTGATGCCTGTTTAAGAAGCCATAAAGTAGCACAAGTATAACGAAGGGACAATTTGGTAAGTAAGGGGAAGACATCATAACCAGTAAACACATGAAAGAGCTTTATTCAAGACTACTGGCTGAATATATAGCCCCAGGAAACAGGTTGTCTTGTTTTTAAGCTTGTAAATGGAATTGGTTTTAAGCTTTAAAGGTTGTTTAAACACAGCTAATAGATCTCCATATTGCCTTCACGCTCTCTTCTCTGAAGATGCTAGCACAACAGAGGTTTGGCAACGAATGTTTGCTGTTTTGGAAGTGCTGTTGATTGACTCTTCTGCTCTGCTATTACTTTGAGCTTCGCTTGCATTTACCACATTTCCTGCTGTCCCTTCTCTCTCCTTTGAATCGCAAGCTTGCAAAAGTAAGGACCATCATCTCGCATGCAACGCTCCAAGTGGCCACTAAAAGTCAGTCACATATATAGACACACTTCTGCACAAAATTTTTTTTTCAGCTCACAAAGCCAGAATTTTTCTGACTTGATGCAAATAACCCCAATAATAACAAAAAACCCACCCTCCACCACTACTGATTTGCAAAGCTCTAGTGCCTCCAGTTCAGCAGAGAAAATACAGATTTTCTTGGCAAATCAGCAGCCTGTGTCCAGTGCTATGGACTCTTTGCTCTGAGTGTTATCTGCTGATGTTTGTGTCTCTCTTGGAGAATGACAGAGCACTGAATTGCACATTTTAAGGCGACTGGTAAAATGGACTACACAGAATATGATTTTTTTAATTATTCATTTATTAGACCTGGCTCCTCAGAGCTTACGCAGACAAAGCTGTGATTAATAGGTCTTTGGCTGAGTGAAAAATTCATGCCTTTTCTCTGTCTATGCCTGAATAAACTAAAGCCAAAACATAAAGCTTTTGTAATATGCCCATTGATGCCAGTTCATTTATCAGGGAAGATAGAAAGGGATCCTACCCAAGAGTAATATTTACTTCAACCACAAAGGCTGTGGTTATAATGAATTCATCATCTAAATTTCTACATCCCCCTGTGCTGAGATCTGAAGAAGCTTGTCTGCTTTTTTCACCTACTGTTTGGCACAGAAACTGTTTGAACAGAGCTGGACTGTAAATGCCATGATCACAAATCTAGCATCTATCTGGCACTAGGGAGACAAGGAGTTCTATTTATAGCTCTTCTGGTCAGAATTAGCCAGTGGACATGCTGCTGCTCTGACTATCCTTGTGAAAACCTTCACAGGAATATACCTTTTTCTTTGTGATAAGCTATGACAAGGCCCTAAGGTTTGTCAAGACATCCTTCTTGTCCCCTCCCTTCTCTTCTATAGTATGTTGGAATTGCTCAGATGTATAAATGAACAAAAAGCGTTAGAAGCAGCTGCATCTTCTGAATGGAAATTGGACAGGTTTCAAGCAGAGAGGGAGACACATGCTGAAGCTGGTAAGCACTGTGAAACACTGAAACTTAACATATTCTCTGGGACACTATAAGCCTTTAAATTTTTTTTATTTTTTTTTTTAATAGTTTTTTAGTTCTCTCTAACCCCTGTCCAAATGTATTATAACAGAACTTTTTTCTTCTCAAGTCATGAGGTAAAAGCAGCTTAGGTAGCTTACAGAGAAGGTTTAATGAACTTGTAGGCACTGAAGCAGAAATTTCTCAGTGTCAGTTCTGACAGGCAGCAGAAAAGTATGTCAAGTTCTTATTCCCACCAAAACTATTGCACAGAACTTTAATCAATACAGTAAGCAACAACTCACAGTGTGAGATGGAATAGAGATGGATGTGCGCATATGCATGATATTCATGTCATTGAAAGTGTGCCAGTTACCTGCTGAATTTTATTACCTTAAACATCTCCTTTAAAAAATGAAGTGCATGAATTGTATCCACCATGATACTCGGAGCACTGAGAAGCACAAGAAATATTGGTCTGGTTCTTTGGATAAAAACTCTTCAACCAAAGTCCTTCTGACTTGACCGCGGTCAGGTGATATATGCCATATAACCTGTTACTGCAAAACAGCAAAACTCTTCTGAATCCGAAGAATTGCTAATTTAAGCCAGAAAGAGATGCATCTAGTATGTGCTACAGTGTACATAAATACGTCAAATTTAGAGATTAATTTTTAAATACACATTTCTTTAGAGAACGTAAATAAACTTTAATTTTGCCTTATCATGCTATTTCTGCCTTGGTGGTTGAATAATTGACTACTACTTGCCAAGACACCCTTGTAAAAGCAGCTGTTGAAATCAAGTGGTTCTTTCCTGCCTGTTTTTAAGATTTAAGTAATCAATGTTTTATCAACAAAGTAGCCTCATTTGAGAGTTTTAGATTGAGCTGCAACAAACTGAAAACAAGTATCTCAAATGTTTTTACTCGCACTGAAACTTGTCTTAAAAAGTAGCATGTAGTGAAGTAGGGTGCCTGGCTCCCACTCTATGTTAATTCTAAGTTAAATACTGTTTACACAGGCAGCATGCTAATCATAAATCCTTGTTAAACACTGGCTACTAATTTACTTTGTACTTGTTCAGAGCCTTTCATCTGATCGTCTCAGAGCCCTCCGCAAACACATATTCATTTTCACAGCATTGTGGGAGTAGCTAAACAATTTCCAAAGATAGCAGATCTCTCGGGTAGAAACAGACCCTCTGTCTATATAGTAGGCCAATACTTAGAATCCTTACCCAGAGGTAATGGAAGATTCAATAACACTGCTCTAGACTGTAGGAATCTGGTAGTTTCAGCTGCACTGGGGTTTTTATGTTAAAGGTAGCATAATGAAAATGAAGCTATACTTTCCTTGTGTTCTATTCACAACAACAAAAAAATTTATTTCTCATAAGGCCAGACTCTTAAACCAGTGACACAAAAGCATCCCACACAGCAAACACGGAGCAGAAAAAGTCTGAGGCACCAACATTAGGAAGGGAAGTCACCTATCTCGATCTGATAAACTGTTTTTGGCAACAGATTAAAACAGTTGTTTCATGTTCATAGTCAGTTTTTAATAGCTTGGTTTTGTGTTTTAAGGTACTGGCTCAAGATTTCAGGTTTATGACAGGAAGTGTATTTAACTATTTTTCTTTATGTTTTTGCTGAAAAAAAGTAATAAAGAAGATAGAGTGACTACAGCAAAAGATAATTGGAATCAGTGAAGAAATGCCTCAAGGCGGTTATCTAATATAAAACATAAATTGTGTATCAACTATTACGTGAATAGCAAAATTAAAGTTCTCCAAGTTGTTGGTATGGCTAGCAGAGGACACAGGCTCAATTTCATTAAAAGCAGCAATGTGAGACACTGAACTCAAGATTAAGATCTCCTCTCTAAAAACTGTATACGGGAACAGTGGACTTCCTGAAATATTCATGTGTGTATTGATATAGGCACCGACTACCGACTAATTGAAGCATTATCTATGTCAAAGGACACATCTAGTTTTTATGTTGTCATGGCCAGAGTTTTAATAAAAGATGCACAGAAAGTAACCACTGAAGTACAAGAGGATGGAAAACAGATGTATTCTCCAGCAATCAGATGAGCACATCTTCCTTTGCTTTCCCTCACCAGAGCAAACTGCAGATACCAAGATCTTCAGCTGCAATGGGGAATACAGCAGTGAGTTTAAGCTCCTTTTGTGTTCCCAATATTGATTGGTTTATGCTGCTCTGGTCCCTTATATTTGATAGAAAAGCCTACAGTTGTCTTTAAACTTGTGCAGACTGCCAAGAGCCTAGCAGCACAGGTCCAGCAGAGAAGGACTATCTGAGCAGTACAGGACTGGCCCCAACCCCCTACCAGCATTTGCACAGGCACTGTGAAGCAGGTTGGTGTTAGAAATGTCAATGGGTCTTTCTAAACAAAATGCACATTTCATCTGGAGACTGAACAATACAATACCAGCTTAAAATACGATACGTTCGTGGTGTCTTCAGAAATTTTACTATAGTTTTCAATTCAAATATTTTTTTCCAACTTTCTCTTTGACACTTCACTTCAGCCCTTAGTGTACCTACTTGCCTTATTTCCCTTTCTCTTACTCCCTGCTGCATTCGCTTCAGTGCTTCCCTTCCCACGTCTTCTGCGTTGTTTTTTTTCCCTAATTAGATGATCTCCTCCCATTCTTACTGAGCATGACCTACTTAAAATTTAAACAAATGAAATAACCAAATCAAATTAAATAAACCAAATAAAAAAATCCATTGTTCCTGTCTGATGTTTATTCTGCTTGTTTATTATAATCCATTGCTCTGCTCTCTGGAAAACTTACACTGTGAAGTCTTCAGCCATTGACTGTCTTTGTCTTTTTATACAGCACCCAGTGCAACAAAATCGTATTCCTAAATGGCATCAAGGTCTTACCATAATAAACTTAACCACTAGCCGTAAGGCTAACTAAGAGCACCAACAGTTCAACTGTGAGCAAGAGATCTAGTCATAGAGATGGAAACAAAACCAAAGTAACACAATCACTAGCAGCAATTAATGCAAAGTATATTCTAAACATTAACAATCCTAAAAAAAAAGAAAACAAAAAAAACCCCTATTATTTAAGTAAGTTCCTTCTCAGAAACTTCCCATCCAAAGCATTATAAATTATGTCTGTTTTGAGCTGAAGTTCCAAGAAGTTTTACATCTTCCAGCAGCTAATGAAGACTGGATATGCATAGACAAAACATTCTGCTGTTATCTCAGTAGACAGAAAAAACAAACAGAATATTTTATGGCTTAAAATAATTCCTCCACAAAACATTTTTAATACCATGTGACCATGTTAGGAAAATATGCCAAGTTATTTTGTCATTTTCATTTGAAATATATAGACAGCTCTTCTGCCATTTATCAAAACATTAATTTTTCATTGGACCTGGAAGCAGCTGGGTGTGTACATGGTTAAACACCACTAAATATGCAGCATTTTTAGAAAAGGCGTCTTAATGGATAAGAAAATACTCTCTTCGTGTGTTATCAGCCTTTTAACCACATGTAAGCAGAGCTTTCAAAGAACAGGTCTGACCACAAAGGAAAAAGGTCCTGGAGGACAGGAGAGGTGCCCTAGGACTGGAGAAAAGCGAGTGTCACTCCAGTCTTCAAAAAGGGCAAGAAGGAGGACCCAGGGAACTACAGGCCTATTCCACTATAGGGAAGTGAGAAACAGGGAGGATAGATGGTTT
>Ga0065711_1050100_pt1 | contig 10989 bp, 12 predicted proteins | sample Hoacrofraction12_FD_59098 | JGI IMG/M metagenome (GOLD analysis project Ga0065711, IMG submission 59098) | Hoatzin crop microbial communities from Cojedes, Venezuela - Epithelial fraction 12 v2 (version 2) | ecosystem: Host-associated > Birds > Digestive system > Esophagus > Crop | place... | reverse complement strand
GCTCGTCTATCAACGTGATGTATGGTTTCTCTTCTTGCAGGAACACCTTAAAAAGGACGAGCAAGAGCTGCTTCTCGCCTGCCGACAACTTGTCGATGGGCACAAAAGCTCCTGACACGGCATCCCGAAACACTATCGTGGCTGCCTTATCGGTCTTTATCTCTATCCTTTTGTGGCTGTCGGCAAAGTAGCTGTTCACTATCCCGAAGAAATCGTCTATGCGCTTCTGTATCTGCACTCTGGCACTTTCTTCTTTGGTATCCAAAATTTGCATTCTATAGTCGAAGAAAGACTTGGTTGACTGATTCTGGTATATCACATTGTTGAGCTCCTGAAGCAACAGGCTCTCATTTCTCCTTTTGTCTATGGCGGGATTGTCGAAAGAGCGCAAGTAAGCCACTGGATATAATTTGCCGCGACCTGGCTGCAGCTCCACAGACTTGGCATCATCGCACCTCTTGCCCGATGCCTCGGCGAAAATACAATTGAGCAAGGTTGTCTTACCCTCTCCATTCACACCTACGACAACGTTGACATCCTCATTTATGTCTTGCCAGTCGATAATGCGCCAACCCCAAAGGCCGTCGATATGCAAGCCTCGCAAATAATCTTGCGACGGGAGGTCGGCCTCATCCACGCCCCACATTTCAAGGAGTTCTTCTGTCGAAAAATACTGTGGTCTTACAGATGCCTTGCGGCTCAAGGCTTTCTTTATCGCATCGGTCACCACTTTCGACGCCTCGCCACTCCAGCCGAGACGCTCACGGCAGTAATCCTTAATGGAGCCCAGCTCATCCGCTGACAGCCCTAAGTCAGACAATGCCAATGCCATCTCCTCCACCCTGCCCTTGTCTTGGGGATGAGCGAAAGAGGAGCTGGCATTTGCCACGCGGTCTAACCAAGCGAGTGCCTTGATTAATATATTATTCATAATTGTCTTCAATGTTAATACTTGCGTTTCTTTCAGCCTGCCCCGCACAGCCTCCTCTCTCAGAGGCCGCGCGGGTTGGCTTTCGTCATTAATCAGGTGTAGTTATAGAAATTGTTGATCAATTCGTCATCTTATCTGCGTAATCAACCAGATGATTGAATGCAAATTGCTCATTGCTTATCTTTAGTCTAAATTATCTGTAGAAAGAGGCTTAAAAGGAACTTCATGATTAGCCCTATCGCCTGGCAAATCCAAACTATGTGATTTAAGAATCTTACGTGCCACCCTATCTTCATTAAATGCTTTTACAATTCCGTCGTACCCAGGAAATAGGGTTGCGGCATCAACACGCCTTAATTTGAGCCATCTATAAAGCAGATACCAATCATTTTTGCCAATTATTATTTTATAAAACAAAGGATTGGGTATATCGAAACAATCATCGTTAGCATTGACAAAGTTACTTATTTGCTCGTCCAGAGGCAACATTGCATCACTTGATTTATTTTCACCATCTGTCTCCCATAATGTAAAAATGCCTTTTTGAGCAGCCAAATTTGGATTTTAAGAACCTAAGTCAGACTATTCATATGTCGAATTAGTGATTAGATAACAATACACATACACTTGGCCTTTTGAATCAGTGTGACTGCTATTTTTTGTTCCACGCATACCCTGATTAATATAAAAGGTTTTTACTGTCTGAGCCTCTCCTAAATTTGCTGCAAGATAAGATTTACTCCACTTTTCATCATTTACATTATGCATTTTTTTAAAGCGAGCCTCATTATCAGTAATACCAACGTAAAACTGATTATAATATCTTGCACCTGTTTGTGAAATGTCGTGATTAATGGTCGACACAATTTCTTTTGCATTCATATCAATTAAATTTTATCTGATTACAATATTAAAAAATAACGTATGACTTTAAAGTCTAAATTTATATAGTTTATTCTTAAAGCAAAGCTTATCTGCATTCCTTAAGAAGTTACATCCTTTAAATAATTACTATCGCCATGACTGTCCAATTTTTTTAAACCTTCATCTGTTGCTATTGAATCGAACGAGAATAAAGACGACAATTGCTCTGAATTGTCCGTGTCTTTAATGACTGAACTCAAAAACAACGCTTTCCGTAGTCTGTCAGCAGTAGGCTTCTCTTCGCCTTCTACTACGTAATCGTCTTCATGCTCTGTCAACTCTCTATTAAATTCTTCTTCGGTGATATTTTTCTCTAAATATTCGCTGTAAAGACGGAAGAAATTACGCTCCCGAGTTCGATTATTAACTGCCTTTGTGAGCATCTCGACTATCTCACGAGCATCCCAGCCGATTACTTTCTCCACAACCGACATTCCTTGGGAATATCCATAAAAAAACACATTGCTGTTTTCATCTCCCATGCATTCCATCCAAGAACCATCTTGAAGGGTTACATGCATCTGTGGAGCCTCATCGTTCATAGATAAGGTATCCACAGAGCTCTCGGTCTGCTTTTGTAAAGTTTCCATAGTGTCTATTTTTTGGGTTTGTTTTTTAGTTTCTTTTCAGCCTGCCCCGCGCAGCCTCCTCTCTCAGAGGCCGCGCGGGTTGGCTTTCGTCATTAATTAGGAAGTAGTTATTGCTATTGTTGATATTATACCTATCAAGCTTTGTCTTTTATAACTGATTTATTAACTGGCACCGGCATTTTTTCTTATCGAAATCTTGAATTTTTCCTCGGCCACATTTACCATCTCTTCATAGAAATCGCCGCGGAGTTTCTCTTGCTTCAACTTATTTTAGGCTAAGACGGTGAATTTAAACTGGATAGACTGCTTTCTTTGCCAATTTTCTTGCATATTGTCGCATCCTTGTTTTTACATCGCTGTTATTTTGAACATTATATTCTAAATCAGCATGCATCGGTAATGAAATATCACTATCTGTATATACAGGCTGTGAAATATCGACATATTGATCACCGTTCATTGGAGCGTAAACAATTTGAGCAGTAATACCATTTTTATATAGTTTATTATTCTCATAAGTCATAATAGATGCTTCAGATTGGGCCCAGGCATTCGGATGAAAAATACACCTTATGCATATTTCATCGGATTCTATATTATCATCAACCAACTGCCTTGTCATATTTTATAGCATCTATTATTGTATTGTATAGATATTCAGGAATTGAATTAAAATCCGTTTTGATCCCATCAGAAGCATAATTAACACCTGTTTTATATTCAGTGAAAAATCCAAGATGCTCTGATCCTATTTCTATTGATATAAGTCCTTTTGGCGTATTCAAATCAACCACTATATTTCCATAAGTGGTATAAGATATATCTTGTCTCTTTAAAGTAATACCACAGTCGTTGCGCAATAAATTTAAAAACTTACATGCATTAGAAATCACATTTTCCTTAAAAAAGATACCTGAACTGCTGAGTTTTTTAATCATATCCTCGGCTTCTCCTTTTTGTTGGGAAAATAACAAATGATCATGCATGTATATACCATAACTCTGATTCTTTGCATTTACAGTCTGCAAGTCGTCCTTAATAAAAGTCTCTCTTAAATTCATAAGCCTATTAATTTTGAAATTTCTATTTGAAAAATATTATGTAATATTTCGGCTGTTTCAAGTCTAATTCAGCACTTGCTATCGGCCCAAAATTCTTTATTATCAGTCTCTTCATCATCTTTCCGTAAACTCCTCGCTTTTCAGCCTGCCCCGCGCTGTCTCCTCTCTCAGAGGCCGCGCGGGTGGGCTTTCGTCATAAATTAAGTGTAGTTATAGAAATTGTTGATATTATACCTATCAGACTTTTTCTTTTATCACTTAACTTTCGCAAGTAGTTAAGCTACCGCTGTATTTTTAACTGATTCACTGTATGGCACCAGCTTCTTTTCTTATAGAAATCTTGAATTTTTCCTAGGCCACATTTACCATCTCTTCATAGAAATCGCCGCGAAGTTTCTCTTGCTTCAACTTCTTCTCCATTTCCGCAAGCTTACGGCGCAACTCTATGTTCTCATCAGATAAGCCAGTACTCTCCGAAGCCCTTTGTGAGGTCTTCTTTTTCATTGTCCATCCATCATTATGTCTTTTTCGGATGCAAAGGTACAATTTTGATATTTCCGACACTCTTCTTCCACCTTGCCTTATCTTCCAAGGCGTTAATAATCAAATTATTTTAACGCATTAACACCCAGAAGATTTTGCCATTCTTTAATTTCCTCATACAAATGTGTGGTTTTAAACATATCATAAGTATATTCTGCTGTCAGTTTCTCCCAAACAAATTGAGGCTGAAACTCTAGTCTGCTATTAAAACGTGCATTTATAAGGTCAAAAACATCATGACCTCTTACGATATTATAAAAATCGCAAAATTTAAGAATACCCGACCTAAGAACAATCAAAGCTAACCTATAATTTAAACGTTGAAGCAAATTTGATTTCCCTGCAAATTTATTTTTCATATCTGCTTTAAACATATCAGTTATCTTTTTCCTTGGGTTAGATACAATGCGCCCTTTATTGTAAATATTGTTTATCTTCACATTCTTGTTTATCCTGCATCCTAATTTAAACAAATAATTTACGAGTCTTAATTGACCCATATATGACACTATAGGATAATGTATATTCCATAAAGAGCGCATTTCCGAATGGAGGGAAAATAGAACTTGCCTTATTTGCTCTTCTTTTAGTACCATCATTTCCATATCCCTACAATCGGTAGTGAATATATTTTCATATCTTTCTTTTCTTATGCTATACCTATAATAATCGGTATCAACTATACCAAAAATATATTGAGTATGGCCATTATCCAATATGTCATGAACTATTTCTAATATATCATCTCTTCCTCCATCATGCAAATCATCTTTTACAGCTTCTCTTACTATTACATACTCGTCCAGAAATTTTTGGTAAAAAGCCTTATCATCCTTACCTTCTACAACTAAGAATACGCGGGATTTCATAGTATCGTTCTTCAATACTTGTATAATTTCTGAACGGGTCGATTTCTTAGATTTTTTTTGTACCCCATCAATGGTAGATAGACTTGATATCATCATTCTCTTGTACGTCTTAAGTCATATAAATCTTGAGTTATTGAAAAATCATGGTCAAAAATAGCTACTGAATGTGTACATAATATCAGTTGTAATTTTCTTAGTCGTGTAATTTTTCTTACATTCATCAAAAAATCAGACTGCCAAGCCAAATGAAATGACAATTCAGGCTCATCTATAAGCACTAATGAGTCGTCTTGAGCATTAAATAACAAATCGTATATTAATATCAAGAGATGTTGCTCTCCTGACGACAGATTTTCACCCAACAATATTGTCTTTACATCATCACGCATAACAAAACGATAACCGTATTCTTTATTGATATGGAAATCTTTATCGGCAAAACATAAATCCAATACTATCTTTTTGAAAACAGCAAGACGGTTGATGAAAGATTTATGCTGAATAAGAAATTCATACAACAAGGGAAACATCTTAATAGACTTATCGTTCAGTTCCTGATAGTTGGATGTCACTATGCCTTCTATTTCAAATCCGTCATCGACAAGTTCGTTAAACAGTGGTAATATTTCTTTAAACTTACAATCGTACTCTTCCGCAGAAATAGTTTGAAAAGACGCATCATTACTTTTCCATAACGACTGGGTCATCAGCACGTTAAGCGATTGAAGTTCTTTTTGGAGTAAAGAAGCATTATAATCAACTGTATTATCATTCACTTTATGTCTTAATCGGTCGTCCTTTATATAATACAATGGAAAAGAATATAAAAAAGGTTTAAGATTCGGCATTTGAATGTCATTCTTTTTGGCAGGAAGATTCCACGTATCTTCTTCTATCAGTGTATCGCCTCTTAAAAATTTAAAATTCAACGTGCTATCTATTAACAAGCTCTCATCGATATTGTCATCCTCCTCAAACGTTTTTTTCTGTGTAACAATCAATTGTTCTCCACTTTCGTACTTTATAGTAATATCGTCGAAAGGAATTTCAATGAGTCTATTTAAGTCCTGAGTATAAATATATTCAAGAAGTTTAAGTAATGTCGTTTTCCCATATCCGTTAGGTCCAGTTATAAATCGTATATCATCTTCAGGACCATCCTTTATTGTTAAATCATAACTATATAATCCAAAAAGGTTTTTTATTTGAATACTTTTAATCATAGCTAAGCCCCCTTGTATAATTTTTTTAATTCTGATCTCAACTTTTTATTTACAGATAGACTCCTCCTTTTCTCTGTATTTTTAACTCCATCAAAAATAAGCGCCGCTATATAAGATGGGTAATCGTCTCTCTTGCTGTTATTATTCTTTATATGCATTGCACGAAGATTTACAAGTTCGTCACCTCCCCCAAGCTTACGAGGATAAACATGGTCAATTACCCATCCATAAGGGTTGTCCATACCATATTTGGCACGCATTATAAGGGTATTTGCAGCATCTAACCGATACATAGCACTATCCATGCCATCTACCACCTTTGCTTTCTCCCAAACAGCATTTATAATATTATCAGTATAAGTCATATAAATATAATCAATAGTTTTTAATGATGGTTCCTCACTCTTTCAGCCTGCCCCGCGCAGCCTCCTCTCTCAGAGGCCGCGCGGGTTGGCTTTCGTCATAAATTAGGAAGTAGTTATAGCTGTTGTTGATTTCTACATATCTATTGAACGATTAATCAGCATCTCTGGTTTTTACGCCTCGTCGTGCTTGCTTCGCAAACACTCGAACGTATCAATAAAATCTTTTTCACTTCTTTTCAAAAGTTCTAATCTTCTATTAAGAAATGCTTTCTTCATATTATTCTTGTAGAGGTCGTATGCCTCTTCGTCAACAAAAAACAGTTTCTCCCTGTCTTTGTCACTCATACTTGAAAATATATCATCTGATATTTCTGTTGTTTCAAAGTATGATTTCTGCGTACTAAACAGGATATTTGCTGTTGATTTATGTGTTTCAGGCGACGTTTGGTCTATACTATATACCTTTCTCTGTACAAATTCTTTATTACCAGAATCATCAGGAAAACGATTTAAGCAGAATAGTATTAACGCCCTGGACCTTACCGCATTCAAATTAATAGAAAGTGGGAATGGCAAAGTTGAGTATTCAAAACTGCCATCATATAATATATTTTCAGACCTACCAGTCAAATAATCTATAAACGTATTATACGCCTTACGTTGATATGCCAAGGAATAATTTGTGAAGAAATTGGAATACGTTGTCACCCAGAACCATTCTTCTAAATCTTTCAACTGCTTTTCTGATGGATCAGGAAGCCTTTTTAAAAATTCCATAAAGAATATCAACTGCGTATTGTATGGAAGCAATTTATAATCTGTAACATTGAGATTATGATACAAATAGCTTACAGCGGTTTTAATATGTTTCTTTGCCTCTTTTATCGTCTCTGCGAAATCCTCTCTCTTAGCTAAATCTTCTATATTCTTTTGATCGATATACAATTTGCCGAATGAACTTTGAAAACACCGGAAAAGTGCATTTCTTCCAACACCATCAAAGTTATATTCTGCTAATTCTTCTTTCAATTCATCGATAACATCCGCAAAACGGAATTTGCCCTGACTATACGACAAGGCATTAGCCATCCAGTCATAAGAGATGTCTGTGCCTTTGGAATTTATTCGGGAAAATATGTCCACAGCCTCATCTATATCGGCATTAGCAATCTCTATCACCGGTACCTGATAATCTATTAACACCCTGGTTAAATCATCTGCTCTGTCAAGATAATCATCTTTAAAAAGTTTCTGCTCAATATACTTTCTGGTATATTGACGGAAATCTTTTGAACTCATAAGTACATAAAGTGGAACTTGAGAATTATTTGACTTTGTATGAGGGCGCAAGTATTCAAAAACTTCATCCTCTAAATTATAGTATATCTCAAACAGATTAGCATATTGTTCTTCATCGCGCGGCAATTCGGTACTTTCTGGATTCGTAAGACACCCAAACAAAGCTGAAAGTCTTTGATAGCCATCCAACACATACGTATTACCATTGTTAGAGGGAATACTATAAGAGCCGACAACACTTACATTGTCAAAATTCATTTCCTTTGATGGCTTCCATAGTATTATGGAACCTATAGGATAATTGTGTCGTATACTATCGAGCAACGACTTGATATCATCACGCTGCCAAATGAAATCACGCTGGAATGGCGGTATCCGCAAAATTCCTTCAGACAACTCATCAAGCAGAAATTTCAGCGATTTGATACTTGTTTCTATGTGAGCTTTTGACTGTTTCATAACAAATCTCTTATTGATTTGGCTATATCGGATAATTCGTTCTTATTTGACTGATTTGCTGTCCTTGATATAAGCTGGCTCTTATCTGCATACATAAAAAATTTCGGAAACTCATTTTTAAAAGGACCGCTCTTCAGCTCCAGTCCACCATTTAATGTATTCAAGTTTGAAACAGAGATATTCTGAATAAGAGTTAATTGATTTTGATTTATAAAACCTCCATTAAACGAAGCCTGTACATCGGGACTTTGATTACTATGTATATCTTTTGAATAACCTTCCGCGATGCTGATATAGTCTTTTTGTTGCTCTGTAAGGTTTAAATAAGCGTTTATCCAATCTGCATTATGATTGGTATAAATGTATTGACCACTAATTATACTATCTGGCATATAGTTTTCGATGGATCTTTTCTCTAATTCATGATAAGGTATAGAATATTTCTTCAATTCAGACTCTAATACCGTATTTTTCGGAGTATCATCGGGACATCTCTTATCACTGTCGAAAATAACAAAGATCTTCAACATCTTGCTTTTACAACCACTACTGTTATACCTATTCTTAATCTTAGATGCGACATTCACTTTGCCTCCTGCACCGTCATACTTAAGCCAATTATCCTGCTCATACTGACCTACATCAATCTTTAGGCTTCGAGGTAGAAATTCAGATAATATTGCATTCACGAAACATTTGTCGTTCTCTTCATTCTCGACGATAATACAAAGGGGTTGGTTTAAATAAGTTATGCATTCTCCTACAGTGAAAACTTTATCAGTAGCTGTAGGCGCTGATTTTCTCACGTCACAGTCAATGTCTTTATCGAACACGGCATTTATTGAATTTACAAAGGCCTCATTCATAATCTCTTTGTTCGACGTGGTTGTATTTGAAAACAATTCTGTTCCTCTGAAATCATCACTATCAAGATATAGGTCGTATCTGTTCTTATAAGTGATATCATTAACAAGCTTGTCAAAATCTGACTGACTTGTACTATTAAATATGTCTTTATTCAAACGTACTTTCATCTGCCTTCCATATTTGCGTCTCTTATTGCTATTACTTCATCCAATGACTCCTCAAATACATTGTCGGGCCATCTGCTTGAGGAATCTATCATTCCCCTTTCTGTCAAAACGATTTCTTCTATTGAGCTGCTTTTACTATCCTCGTCGAATTTCACATAATACAACGCCACATCGCTATTGCTGATTTTTTTCTCAGCTATCAATCGACGGAGTCGTAAAATGAAATTCTTTGAATGGGTTTCTATCAAATAACTTTTATTCCTGTCCTGCTTCGCGGATTCAGCGATTAGTTGACACAAATTTCCATGAGCGGCAGGATGAAGATGGGTCTCTGGCTCCTCAAACATTATCATCGTGGGGGAATCGCATGGACGTACAGCTCTGATAACTATGGGCAGGGATTGGATTATACCCTCACCTGTATCGGTTATGTTATTTTCAAGTTCGCCATTTACGAAATTAATATGGTAAAGGGGGGCATGGGATTTATCAACCTCTATACGCCATCCCTCGAAATTAACACTATACCATTGTGAAATCTTAGTTGCATACTGGGAAGATGCCCTCGAGAACTCTGACACCAACCAATCATAACTATATTTACCATCAATACCGGAATAAAGGCGACGGGACGAGAGATTGAGCCTCAAATCTATGGGAGGACTATATCGGTGACTGCCTATATAGTCTGTCAAAAAACACATTTCCTTAATTGAATCTATTGTATCAAGATTTGCAGATTTTTCGGTTGGCAGGATCCCTATAAAGTGAATGTCATCTTCTGGCTGAAAATTAACTTCACCTCTCTCTGGGTCTTTGAAAGACCAATTTTCTATATGAGACTGACACTCCTTGGTTGAATCAATATAAAAACTATATTGGAACTCTTTGCCATTTGAACTGTCACGAATGTCAATCTCTACTGCCCGCAGAGCCTTATTATAAACGACATCACGCATTTCCTTACATACGTCAACACCACTTTCTGTCTGCATCGAAAAAACTTCCTCGTTATCCATCATAAACGAGGAGCTAATCAATACAGGGAGCTTAAGGATTGCCGACTTACCTGAATTGTTTTTTCCAAACAAAACTGTTATCGGCTTTATGTGCAATTCCTGCTTTTCCTTAAAGGCTCTATAGTTCTTAAAACTTATATAATCAATCATTGAATAATATTTTATAATTAAATCACGTATAATTTTAAAGTCTCAAGTTATATTTTTCTTTCTCGAAGCCTGCCCCGCGCAGCCCCCTCTCTCAGAGGCCGCGCGGGTGGGCTTTCGTCATTAATTAGGAGTAGTTAAATATATCTTTCAATATCCGTACTTACCAAATATTTCCTTTATTTTAGCATCCTCTACATTATAGCGTGCGGCGTTCAAATAAATCAAAAGCGTCGATGCCGTGGTCGTAAATGCGCTGGATGTCTTCGTCCGAGGCGGTGTCGATAATCACACCGGAGGGCTGCTCGTTAATCAGGAACAGGTTGAGGTCGTAATTCCGCTCCAAGAATGCTGTGAGGATGTAAGGGCTGTGAGTGGCGATGAAAAGGTTGTGCCCACGAGCATCCTCTCTGCCGGAATATAGCTTATCTTCGTGCGACGCCACTCCCACCGCTTGTCTTTCCACTGCCATGTGAAACCTGTGGAGGCGGAGTAGCTGAATTTCAAATAATCGGTATCATAACT
>Ga0065711_1050098_pt1 | contig 10989 bp, 7 predicted proteins | sample Hoacrofraction12_FD_59098 | JGI IMG/M metagenome (GOLD analysis project Ga0065711, IMG submission 59098) | Hoatzin crop microbial communities from Cojedes, Venezuela - Epithelial fraction 12 v2 (version 2) | ecosystem: Host-associated > Birds > Digestive system > Esophagus > Crop | place... | reverse complement strand
TGATGACAACCCTCTGAGTTCTGCCATTCAGCCAGTTCTCTATCCACTTCACCGACCACTCATCCAGCCCACACTTCCTCAGCTTCCCCAGGAGGATATCATGGGAGACTGTGTCGAAAGCCTTACTGAAGTCAAGGTAGATAACATCCACAGCTCTCCCTTCGTCTACCCAGCCAGTCATGTCATCATAGAAAGCTATACCAGTCTGGACTGGTCCCACTGGCTCACGTTCGAAAGCAACAGCAGCCACCTCAGCAGAACCAAAACCTGAGTAAATTTGGGAACCACTTCCTACATCAGAAAGTCAGATCTAAATATCTACCATTTCCATCATTTTTTTACAGCTTCTGGCAACCATCGAGGCTGGTCTCAGTGAGACGAGAGTATTCGCGTTGATTATCTGGGTTCTGCCAGTTTCCGTGGTGTGATTCTCTGGCAAAGCAGACAGCTCAACGTGGTTACACGCTTTGTTACTCATAAACGCTGGACAGCGTTAAAACCAGAATCGGCTTTTCAGCATAATGGGTCACAGGGCAGAAACCAGGTGTCATTTCCTAGCGACAGGACTTCTTACAATGGCTGGATGTTTATTTGTTGTTGTTGCTCAGTAGAACGTTCAGTGGGGACAGTGCGCCGATCCCCCACAAGACATGGAAATGCACGCTTTGCCCTGAAAAGCTTGGGAGCCTGAGAGGGTTTTTTCTCGCATGGCTTATTTGAACACACACAGATGCCTACACATAACTGCACCCTCTGCGTCACAGACCACAGCGTGTGCTCACCACGCGCAGGGAGGGTCCGAGTGCTCTGTGGAGCGTGTACTGTACCTTTACATTTCTCAGGCTCCTTGTGTGCACAGTGCCGCTGCCCAGGCGCTGCAGCATTGAAGAAGTGTGTACAAAGGAAACATGCTACGCGTACTCTGCTTCTGTTAGAGATTTTACTTCTGTGTCTGCTCGCTCTGCTTTCAAAAATATGATTTGAAATCTAAAAAAATGTTATTTTATACCCAGAAAAACTGGTTTGCTCTTCTCACGACGAAACATAAATCTGAAAAGCTGCTATAAAGCAGAGCAAGACAATTGTCACTAGACAAGGAATCAGCCAAGAAATTTACACTGATAACTCCACCCTTCTGCTGCAATTCCTCAAATATGTCCTGCGAGATTAGACCAATACTACGGTAATACTTGTGCCAGCAATCAAAACGAACAGACATTTTTGCAAAGGCAGAATTCATACATGCAAAATTTGTTTTTAACCTGCACAAATGGAGTAGTTAATGTTATACCCTCCTACTGGATGCTGGAAAGCTCAGCTCCAACCTACTCCCAGCCTCCATCAGCACTGTTCTCCCCCAAATCTTCATCAACACAGACCTGGTCCAGTGCAGAAGGTGAGTATGAGAGTGCCAGTCTTTAGAAGTATTAGTTAAGGGTCCCTCAGCATCAGGAGGCTACGCTGACAGGCGTGTATTTTGAACCCTGTGGTGCTGTGACCGACTACCTCTCCTTAAGACAGACCCACAGACAGTGAGTCAGAGGTTCCTCAGTCTCTGTTGCCCCAGAAAGCCCACAGAACTGCGCGAGGATCTTCAATTACTGCCATTCGCACTGAAATGAACAGGAGGGGAAATATCATTACTGAGCATTTCATAACTTACATGTGTACATGTTCTGAATTAAGGTTTCACCAGCAGTTCCATTTGGACATTGCTTAATTTTTAAACATTTGGCTTTGCAACCTTCGTAATGTTCCTTTAACACCTGTAGCACTTCCTGTGTTCCTGAAAAGGACAACTGTCAGTGGAGGACCACGCGGCATCACAGCACCGCCCGGGTCATCAGCCTCGCTGATACCTTTTCGTGCCTGACACAGCCCTCTGCTCCTTTTACTCCAAGAGAAACAGATAGCAGCGGCGCTCTGTTATCCTCCGTCTACACCAGCGGTGGAGGGGGACGAGTGTTGGAATTTGCACTATTCAGTGGATTCATAAGACCATTCCTAAGGCTATTTAGTATTTACACAGTTGTTTCAAGCATGTTTCTACAAAACAGTGTGATTTATTAGGAGCTGGCTCTTACACAATGAACTAAAATAAAGCAATTAGTTCGTTAAGCTTGCTTAAGCTGACCACAAGATCAATCTAGCAACTTCAGAATCATCTTTGATTGAATTCTGATACCGCTGATAAAATAGCCCCACTTGCCTTTTTCTTAATCTGGTGGCTGCCAGACTAATGAATTGACCCTTTCTTGGTCATGTGGCCTTTTCACTACCTTCTCCCAACTGTAAAAATTTTGTCATCTAACTGCAAGGAAGCCCACTGTCCTCCCCCAGGCAGGCAGCTGCGGCCGCCTCATCCAAGGACACTCAATTCCAGTCGTTTCTGCACTACGGGCTGGGGCAGGCAGCACAAGAGGCAAATTCTTGGCCGGCTGTGCCGACATGAAGGCCAGCCGCGGGGAAGCTCTGTTCTGCTTCCAGCTCTGGAAGTCAGGGTGTCCCAGCGAGCGCAGCCCGTTGCGTCCCCTCCACCCACGGACCCCTCCGCTCTGCCCGGCATGGGGCTGCCTCCCGCAGCTCCCGCCGGTGCTCCCGTCCTGCTCTGCCTGCGCCTGACCTCCACCTCCAGCCTTCCATCACCTGTTCCTTGCCCAGGCTGTCTCTCCTCTCTTAACCTCCAACAGGGCCTCCAACTTTGGTTCTCCATGCCAGGTCCTAGTTCAGTCTCTTATCTGGTTCTTCCTCTCACCGCCTATCCCCATGATTTTCCTGGCTCTTCCTTCTCGTATCCTTGTGCTGGCACACTGAATGCTGCTGTGTCTTCTGTCCCTCCCCTGCTGCCAGTTCCTTGACAGCCAGTCTCAGCATAAAGCTCCTCTAATTCCCAGTTTCGCTTTCTTTGTGAAGCTCAGTCTCTATTGCATCTCAAACCTCCAAATTCCCAGCCCTAGGTTTTATCTTCCTCTCATCTACACCTCAACCTACCCAGACCCTCCTGCCCTGTCCTAGTCTTTTTCCTTGTCTTGAATCATCGGTTTACCAGAGGTTTGGCTTCAGTCTCTTAGCCAAGGGTTGCAACGGGTTTAGTTGTTCTGCGGGAGAGAAGTATGCTTCAAAGGCTGATGGCACGACAAAGCCCATTTCAATTTGTGAGCATCATACCAATCATGAAAATAGCGTATGCCTTTGTCATTGCTTTTCTGTCTTCCCCTGAACAGCACCTTGGCTCCACTGCCCATATTAGGAGTATACAAAAACTGGGAAGGCTGGAATAGTTGGCACAACTCAGGAGCTGAAAGGGGAGAGGGAGGGTGCTAGGCACAGAAACCGTACCTGGAGGATGCGCACAGACGTTCAGAGCCCTTGTGAATGTCTAGAGCCTAATACTGCAACGGGGCGGCTGACAAGATCCGTCCCCTTGAAAACAGAGACCGCCCCACCAGAGCGAAAGCTTCTGCTTGGTGCAAGATGCCGTTGCAATGCAAAGAAGGATATAAAGAAGGGGAACCTCAAAATGTGGTTCTCTGTTGAAGGACTACAGTACAGTAAGCTGTTGCTATTTTTACTGTCTGTTCCTTTTATGTGTTCGGAGTCAGGTCTGCTTACTTGAGTGACAAGAAATTATTTTTGCTTTTTCCTCAGTTGGTTCTAGAAAGCAAATGTATGATAAAAGGACAGAGTTTGATTAAGGTACCTATGTTCTCAAAACCAAGCAGCATGATTCAGGGTTGTAAAACTATCACGTAAAAAACAATTCTAGTCCTGCCAGCTTCAACTTTCAACTCCTTGGCCACCTATCGATGTCTGTCAAGCTATTAGTAACTGTTTAAACAGACTTCCTAGGCCTTACAGGAGCCCTTCCAGGTGGAAAGACAGAACTTACCAACGCTGAACAAGCACGTCCAGAATGCCATGCATGAAATTATTTTCTCTTATTTACTCATACACACACAAACTTTTTCAAGTATGCTCTGTGTCCTAACGGCCCCAGGGCCAGCGTTCTTCAGTGGATTTAGTGCAAGGGAAAACTGCAAATCCAGCAGGCTATCAAGCAAGCTAATCTTCAGTTTTACAAACGGAGAGTCAACCAGTTCAAACAATTTATCTTTCAAAGTCAACACTACAAACAACAGAAACAAGCAAGAGCTTTTTCATTCACAACAGACAACAAAGTGTATATTTTTTTAGTGTAGATATTCTAGACAGGATAGTATCAGCTGTTAGAAACTCCTACTTTTCTCTACAGTGAAAGACAGGGCAAATTAAAGGCTTCAGCTGTCTGTACTTTGAAAGCGGAGAAAGACTGGAATGAAAAACTCAGTTAAACTGAAACAGATGCCTATGATTCCAGTTCCGGTCAGGCCATCCCTGAAGAAACCAACCTTTCTTGACTTCATTTCATTCTTCTGGTACTTGCAAATCTATTTCAGACATCCCAGGGTAACTCGAAAGGACAAAGCAGGATCCAACAGGGCATTCTGTGCTCTGGTGGACAAGTGTCTCTTACCTTGGGTCTGCAGCACCTGAACTTCAGTAGGCTGAGTGCCTACCAAGGACCAACCATGTCCAGGACTAACATAACTCCCAAATCTAAGAGGCAAGAGGGGATGGGTGTCCACAAAAGCTAGCTGAAATTTACAGAGGTTAAGCTTCATCTGTAGTCAGTAAGATAAGCCTGTGCTTAGGCACTCTGAATCACATTCTGAAGAAATCACTTTTTCCATTGACCTCATGCGGACCCTGGGGAGTTGAGCTTTCCAAGAGAAAAGCCGCTTCCTCCCCAGGAAAGTGCATTCAAGCCTAAGTGGCCGTGGGTTCACCAGCTCTTTACATGCCGCAAGTTGCCGTTGGGCTCCGATGCTGCCCGAGCGCTGTAGACCTGCATGCCTGCAGGTGCTACAGACATCTGCCATTGTACCTGCTCCACTTGGCTCTCACGTCAGCCTTCTAAAACTGGCTGGCACCAATAATCTGGTATGGTGCAGCTTAGGTTTCATTTACACTGCATGTCGTTTCATGCCTTCAAAGGTCTGTGAAGATTAGTACCAGGCTGACTGGTATGGCACGGTATGTAGGAATGCGCGTCTGAAAGCAGCACAAGTTTTTCTCTGCTGAACTTCATAAAAGGGCATATCCTGCCTCTGTTCTGCTTAAAACAGAGAGCACTGTCCTCTCTGATCTCCCAGTCCTCAACAGCCACAACAGCGTAGCAGTGTAACCTGGGATTGAGAGAGCCTGAAGACAACCAGTTCTGTGCTGCTACCACTTTCAGATGGTAAAAGTGTGGAGCTGAAGGAACAAGGCTCCCGCAGTAGCCAAGAAAGGGAAAGGTCTCTGGGAGTGGTGGCCCCATAAAGGCAGAACAATTTTATTACAAGTTTTTTTAAAGATTACTGTAAAGAACTCAACTGTGTCCTAGAAGTGACTGGGAGTGGCAGCACATCCATGCTGAGCTGTGTAAAAAAGCCAGCTGCCCCATGCCCAGGCAAGTATCGTTGCCAGCAGGTTAACCAAGGCCGCAGGCAGAAGCAGTTTTGCTCGGGCTTACACACATCTTGTCACTGCTGCAAGTGCTGCTGTCTGAAATGCAGAAGATGATGAAGGTCAGCTTAATAGGAGAGTCCCCAGGAAAACAAACTCCCATTCACATTCTCACAAAAAGAAAAAAAATTCTTCAAAAATAACTTGGGAAGGAAAAATCGAGTTGGAATAAAATATTTGCCTGTTGGTCTTAATAGCTGCAGCTCTGCTATCTATTTTCTCTCCCTCTTCCAAACTGTCAGCAGGGATTGAGTGTTCTCCTGGAGCCAGGGATGGATTTCCTGCATGGTGACAAATAGCAGTAAAGCCTGAAGTCAATTCCACAGTGAAATCATTATATAAATTGCTCTTTCCTGCAGGAAAGAGATGGATGAAAAATAAAACAGATCAGAAAATCGTACGAAATGAGTAATCTTACAGTTCAGTTATGGGTAGCGAAAAGAACAACCCCAACAACGATGCAGGCTCAGTCAGGGAGCCAGGCGTTATAGGGAGCACCCCTGTAAAGGAAAATTTCTGTTGAGGAGTTCTGAAAAAACCCTGAAAACTAGATCATACAAGTGGAGAATGATCCTCCTAAAGGACATCATCACACTCCTGCTAAGAGCCATGAAAACTAGAGTAGAGTGAGTGCGAGCAACCCTAATATTTATTATTATTGTGGTAGTACACAGGAGCCTTGATCTTGTGTGCGAGGTGCGGTACCAGAAGAGTGTTCTGATTTGGAGACTGAAAGCTAAATGAGAGACCAGAAAAATGACACACATTTGTCACAGATGCAGGGAGCATGAGGAAAGAAAAGCAGTCAGTGCGCTTGCCAAGCTTTTTTATAGGCCAGACAGACACGGAGAGCGTTGGAGAGAGCTCTGAAAGATGATTTTTTCAACACACATTAATAAGGGGTTGGTTGCAAGGCTGGGAGGAAGCGCAGAGATGTTTGAAATGGTAACAAGTAGGCAGTGGAACTGGTCATCACAAGCTGATCTCAGCAAGGAGCTGACATCCCAGTAATACTCTGGAACAGATGAGCAGGGACGGGCTAGGGAAAGACGGGGCTTGAAGAGGCAGGCATTTGACACACAAGAAAAGAGAGAGTTAGCAGACAGAAAAGAAAGAAGCGACACAGAGCAACTGGAACAGTCCTGCATTGTGAGGACAAGGGCTTGGTTATTTAAGAGTTTTCTTTCCCCCTCTTGTTTCTCAGAGGGAGGAGCGGTGTTTCAAGGGAGAATAATACAATCATTTGACTGTGTTAAGAGATTTATGGTCTGACTTTACCACGTGTTAAAATACTGATTCTCTTTCTAACATATGCTTTAGATATGGCCATTGTTTTTTCTGTATAGAAGACTGACTTCTGCATACAAAAGCTGGGACTTCATAGCAGGATCCAGCGATGCTGGGTAAATACAAAGTGACGTAAGTGAAGCACAAGTCTCAGATTTTTTCCACTCAATTAAATAAAGATAGCAAGAGAGACACTGAGCAGTGTGTGGTGGTGAGAAGCTGGAATAATTAAACAATAATATGACAGATGGTGCATTTACGGGCAATTACAGCATGCCTCTGCTGGCACTTTAAGGCACAAGGCCAAAGACTTAAGCGATTCAAACCACACAAGTGGAGCAGTAACCTCCCAGAAACGCCAGTTTAGAGCATCTGGCTTGGGAGCCCAGAACAGGACTTACACGTAGCAGTGAGGCAGGCAGGCAGGTCTCTGCATTTACCGGACGTTACTGCTAGAGACAGAGCAGGAAGAGCAGCGCGTCAGAAAGCTGTGTTTGTGTCCCTTGGATATCGCATTTCCAGGCACTTTTACGTCTGTAGCAGTGAAAGACAAAGCTTCAGACTGAATAAGGACGTCTCCTTCTTGCCTTGTGCATACAGCTTGAGGATACCACAGCATCAAACGACGACAGATTTAAAATAAGTATATTCAGAAAGCTCAACCAAAAGAAATCACTCATCTGTCAACTCCCTTCCAAAAACAAGGACTGGTTTAAACATCAAGCTATCAAGTTTGATGCTCTGAGGGCATTTGTGATTCCCTCAGGGAGTCACATGAGGCTTTCGGTTCCCCGCCTTACCTCACCCAACAAACCCAAACCACCTTCCTCCTCCCATCTCGGAAGAAGATGGGCTCTGGTTCCACTCAGCAGCTTAAGGGGACAACTGCATGAAATCTGTATGTGTATTTTTGAAAGCATTGGCATGCATTATTCAACACACCTCGCAGTCACGCTGGTACGTTACGTTTCTGACCTCGTCAGCATATATAGAGCTGAAAAAAGCTCTAGATTTTTACAAAAGAAGAAGAGAGATCTGCCTGGAAAGCAAACACAGATCAGGTGTTGTTAAAGGCTTCTTAAACAAAGTGTTTACTTAAACTCAGAACAGAAAATCACCTTCAAGATTGGTAACTCTCATGAAAGTGGCTTTGTTTTTAAACACTCCATGTCTGGAGCTACATGATTATACAGGACTCTGAATCAGATTTTTGTTTTTAAAGTAAGGACTTGATTCCAGACTTTCTTGTTATGTCGAAAAAATGGAAAACATGTATTTGAATGGCTCAAAAAGCAGAATGAGAACAAAAAGAATTTAAAATGTATAAAGACAAAAAACAAGCCTCATAAACAAATGGGACTGGCAACACTGCTTCACCTAAGTGCTTTCTTCTTCTACTTAGTAAGAGATGTTTCTCAAGACTTAAGTGCTGTTTTGTATCTGCAGGGATTTCAGCAAGCCCCTGCCACTTTAGGAAGCTCTCTGGATTCCAGCAATGCACAGCTCTGCTGTCTGCTGCACTCAGTATCTGGGAATACGAGGAGGAAAACAAGCTTATCATTTTTAAAATTATTGCTGGTTTTGTGGATGTGAGGCTTTCTGCAGTGTACAAGAATAACTTGTTTGTGACATCAGTAAAATAAGGATATGCAACCTGGAGCACGTTGTCCTCTCCGTGGATACCACTCTCATGCTTTGTCAGATAACGCTGGGTTTTATCCAAAGGTCAAGTCTCAGGACTGTCGGAAGCTGCGTGCCATGCGGATGCAACTTGAGACCTGGGCATCATCGTGCTGTATGCAAGGACGGCCTTGTTCTGACTTCTCCAGCCCCATGGGGTGGCACCACGACAATGCACTGACTCAGCACAGTCCCACTGCAAGTGCACAGTACTTTTTACCGGATTGAAAGGGTTTGGGAAAGTATTTCAGCCTACTTGCTACTTCTGGCAACTGGAAAGGCCCATGAGAGAAATGAGTGTATATTCAAGCACATGTTGACCCCAGAGGCAAAAAATGGGGTGTAACTACATTTTCTTTAGCAGAAGAAAAGATCGGGTCCCTTGCCTGTAATTGGAAAAGTCACATCTTCTCTTGTTGTTCCTCTTCCAACAAAACAAGGGGAATTGCGTCCTCTGTGCCACGATTTTCCCTCCTCTCAACTATGGCTAACACCACTCTACTGAACAAATACCAGCCTTACTCAAAGCTAAACCCAATCCTGTTTCTAAGACACTTGGAGAAGTATGATATTAAGCTGCAGACCATGCCCATGCCTCTCTCCTCTCTCTCATCCAGTCCTTCCAGTCCTGAAGATGGTAACTGTGTTTTTTCCCAACGGAAAGAGGCGTCTTAAAAGCAGACTTACTAGAGGCTGTTGAAAACAATCTCCACAATCGCGCCTGTCCCAGCGCTATCAGCTTTCTATATAGGCTGCCAAGTTGGCATTTGACTAGCTAAGAAAATGGATTTAGCACACGATGCCAGATTCCACTTCTCCATCATTAAAACGCTCAAGTAACAAACTGAGTTGACCATTGTTTCTTATCACCAAGCAAACAAACCCCGTTGGCAGGAAAACTCCAGTTTGGAAAGTGATTCCCGACATGACTGAGATGGGCTCTGGTTGCTATAAATGCCAGCCCTCACGTAGTGCTGGACTCCAGGTGGTCATCGACACTGTGAAGGACACTGTCAAAACACCTAGGCTGCATTTTGATTTCAATGTCTTGCTTTCAGTTCATCTTCTGTTGCTCTGCAGGCCATATTTGTTACCACAGGGATAGCTGTTGGTTTCACAGTGCGAGATTTTCAGTCATAACTGGCTGCCTTTTATGTTCAATTTTAGCTGTAGCTAAGATGCTAACTGGATCAGGGTTTTTTTTTTTATTTTTCAAACAAACTAAGAAGCAAGCAAACAACTACTACATTACTGATCTGCAAATTCCATGTATGCTCTAAAACGCCCTGGTCCACAAAAATCCACTGTCTTCATAAACCAGTCCCTAGTCCTTTTCCCTTCCAATCAATATGAAATACTAATTGGCACACGGGCTAGCACACCAGGCAAAGAGGCAGCTTTTCCCACTGAAATCAGTGGGCACGCTTCTGTGCACTTCGAAGGGTAAAGAAGGATGCCCCGAGCAAGCACGTCCATTTTACAGCCTCATCAATGCCTATCTTCTGACCTGAAAGTAGAATATGTGAATCACAACAGAAACAGCCCGGACCAAACCAGGAGCGTTCTCCTTGGCCGGCTCCACAAAGGGGAGGGAGCCGGAGCCCCGCTCTCACCCTCGGCAGGTTCTCTGCCGGCCTCCAACCCAACAAGCAGGCGAGACTTCCAGCGAGGTGGAAGCAGGCTACCTGAGGGACCGCCGGTTTCCTACTCTACGTTGCCTCAGAGGAAAAAGGAAATAGTTCTAGAACAATGCAGGCAGAGGCTTTAAATAACTGTCAGAGAGGTGCCGCTTACTGGAAGTTAAAAGTTTTATCACAGGTCTCCCGGCAAACCTGAGCCATCGCTGACAGGTCCACGGCGTGGAAGCGAGCGGAGGGAAGCGTGCGGCCAGCTGCAGCAAGGCAGAATGGAAAAGACACCGGGCCGCCGACAGCCCGGCCAGGCCCGCCCGTTGGACCGTGCCCGCGGGTTGGGGGGGGGAATTAAAAACAGAAAACAAACACAGAAAAGCCCCCAAGCCCGAGTTCGCCCGAGAAAGGGCGCAGGCACGGCAGCCCCGGCTTTCCTGGCGCTGTCCCACCGGAGAGCCCCGCGTGGTGCCGCCCGCCGCCCACGCTGCCGGGGCAGCCCCTCCTCAGCAACTACAGCTCCCGGCGTGCCCCGCGCCACGCAAAGGCCCACGCTCCCCACGATGGAGGTCGGCGGCCGGCGCCTACTCACTCGAAGGACTACAGTCCCCGGCATGCACCGCGGCACCAGAGACGGCCTCAGCGCCGGGCATGGCGCCGCGCAGTGCAGGCCGGGAGCTGTAGTTTCCCTCAAGGAAGGCGCGCCCTCCCGCCCTCCCTCAGCACCGCGCATGCCCGTGCGGGCGGTGCCAGCGCGGGAGCCGCCATGCCGGAGGGGAAGGCCGCGCTGCGGGAGGTGCTGCCCAAGCAAGGTACCGGCGGCGGGGCGCGGCGCGGCGGGGCGGCC
>Ga0065711_1050097_pt1 | contig 10989 bp, 6 predicted proteins | sample Hoacrofraction12_FD_59098 | JGI IMG/M metagenome (GOLD analysis project Ga0065711, IMG submission 59098) | Hoatzin crop microbial communities from Cojedes, Venezuela - Epithelial fraction 12 v2 (version 2) | ecosystem: Host-associated > Birds > Digestive system > Esophagus > Crop | place... | reverse complement strand
AGAAAGTAAAAAAAAAAAAAAAGGCAGAAGAGTCCACCTCTAGTGTATGTACGCAAATGCATGCAGCCTGGGAAACAAGCAGGGGAAACGAGAGCTCCATGTGTGGTCACAACACTACAACATTTTTGGAGCCACTGAGGTGTGTTGGGATGGCTCACACCACCGGAGAGCTGCAGTGGACAGACACACACTTCAGGAAAGACAAGCAAGAAAGACAAGGAGGGGGTGAAGGAGCAGTAAAGGAGCAGCTCAGATGTGTGGAGCTATTCTATGGGATGGGTGACTGGCTGGGTGAGAGCCTGTGGGTCAGCATCAGTGGAGAGGGCAGGAAAGGACAGCAGCCTCCAAGGGCAAGAATTCAGTCCATCCTGATATTCAGGGAGACAAGTAGATGTATCAAGCGATTGGCTTGGATGAACTCTGGTGCAAAAAGGCAGTCTACAGGAGGTGGAAGCAAGGACAGGCTGTAAACGAGAAATTTAAAAACACTGCCCAGGCATGTAAAGGCGGTGTCAGGAAAGCAAAAGCTCAGCTCCAGCTGAGACTTGCAAGGATGTCAAGGGCAACAAGCAGGGCTTCTACTGTTACATTAGTAATAGATGGCTGAACAAGGAAAGCGTGGGCCTGTTGCTGAACGGGTGTGTGATTTAGTGACAGGAGAAACAGGTAAAGTGGAGTTACTCATTGCTTGCTTTGCTTCAGCCTTCATTGACAAGGTCTCCTAAGCCTCTATGCTTAGAGGCAGGGTTCAAGGAGGTGAGGAGCAATCAGCACCAGATGATGATCCAGTCAGTGACTATCTGCAAGAACTCAATCCCACCTGAGACCACAGGATAATACAGACTGTATCCAAGGTCATGAAAGAAATGGCCAATGCCCTTGCAAGGCTGCTTTCTATCGTATTTTAAAAATCATGCCACTCAATGCACCAAACGCATCATCTGAGATCCCCATTTTGCCTTTAAGTGCAGGCAAATATTGCATCCATCATCAGAAAAAGGTCAAAAGAACAATCTGGGATACTATAGGCCAACCAATCTTACCTCTGTCCCCGAGAAAATCAAAGAGCAAGTCCTCTTGAAACAAATCTGGGGCACAGGAATAAGAAGTAAGTGATTGTGACAGTCAGCTTGCAGTCACCAATGGGTACGCCATGGTATAAATCACATATGACCAACCTTGTTGCCTTCTGTGATAAAACTATTGGATTTGTAGAAAATAGGAAAGCAGTGGATATCATTTACTTCAACTTTAGAAGGGCATTTGACACTATCTCCTATGCCAGTAGGTCGAGGGAGGTGATTCTTCCCCTCTACTCTGCTCTGGTGAGACCCCACCTGGAGTCCTGCGTCCAGCTCTGGGGCCCCCAGCACAAGAAGGACATGGACCTGGTGGAGCAGGTTCAGAGAAGGCCACAAAAATGATCCAAGGGCTGGAGCACCTCTCCTATGAGGCAAGGCTGAGAAAGTTGGGGCTGTTCAGCCTGGAGAAGAGAAGGCTCCAGGGAGACCTTATTGCGGCCTTTCAGTATCTGAAGGCCTTTCAGTCTACAAGAAAGCTGGAGAGGGACTTTTTACAAGGGCATGTGGTGACAGGACAAGGGGTAATGGCTTTAAACTAAAAGAGGGTAGGTTTAGATTAGACATAAGGAAGAAATTATTTACTATGAGGGTGGTGAGGCACTGGCACAGGTTGCCCAGAGAAGCTGTGGATGCCCCCGTCCCTGGAAGTGTTCAAGGCCAGGTTGGATGGGGCTTTGAACAACCTGGTCCAGTGGAAGATGTCCCTGGCCATGGCAGGGGGGTTGGAACTATGTGATGTTTACGGTCCCTTCCAACCGAAATCATTCTAGGATTCTATGATATTCTTGTATCAGAGTTAGGACATTAAAGTCTGCATGCTTTGACAACTAGACGGGCAAAAAATGGGTTGGATACTCAGGCTCAGATGGCAGTGGTTAATGGGTTGTACTCTACCTGAAGGCCAGTAAAAGTGGAGTACAGCAGCAATCTATCCTGAGACCTCTACTGCTTAACAGCATTTGCTTATAAAGTTTGTGAATGATACCAAATTGGGTGGGGATGGTAGGTGTGGAGAGAGACGGAGCAGCTGAGATATTGGAGGGCAGGGCTGCCCTTAGACAGGATGGAGGAATAAGCCAATACAAAACTTAAAAAAATTAACAAGGACAAATGCAAGGTCCTGCACCTCAGAAGGAAGAGCTCCTTGCAACAGAACAGGCTTGGGAAGCCCAAGAACTCCTGGTCCTGGTACGCAGCAAGTTGAACATGAACCAACAGTGTGCCCTGGCAGCAAAGGGGGCCAACAGCATCCTGGGCTGCTAACAGCACAGCCAGTAGATTGAAGGAAATGATTAACCCCGTTTACTCAGCACTCATTAGACTGCATCCAGAATACCGCATTCAGTTTGGGATCCCCCAATACAAGAAAGACATTGACGAACTGAAGCAACTTCAGCAGAGACCACCAAAATAGTGGGGGCTGGAGCACCTGCCCTGTGAGGAGAGGCTGGGGAGATGGACTTGTTCAGCATGGAACAGAAATGGCTTTTGAGGGACCTAACAGCAGCTCCTCAGTGCCTACGGGGGGTTGGTAGACATTGCTGAGCAGACAGCGCTGGGATCTTTACAGCTGTTGCATGGCAGGAGGACAAGAGACAACAGGCCCAATTTGAAATGGGAGGTTCAGGCTGGATACTCAAGTACTGGCACAGGTTGCCCACAGAGTTTGTGCAGTCTCCATCTCTAGGGGTTTTCAAGACTGGATGAAACCCTGAGCAGCTTGGCCTGACCTCAGAGCTGACCCTGCTGTGAGCATCTTAAAAAACATGCAGTCAGAGACCGTGAGAACCAGCTAACTGGTAACAATGGGTAAAATGGCAGTCAAGTAGACCTTGGCTGAATTAAGGAAAGGTCCAGCTTTCACCATCCCCAGTAGGAATCTCAGGAAAATTACTGTTGAGGCACCAGAGAGGAACTGGAATGATAAAGGCACCAAAAACAGAAATCAGTCATTTAGCCAGACATATACATCTAGTAGACGTTTTAGTGCTATGCACCACCACGTAACCAAGAAAGGATAAGGCAGCCTTTCCTACTGTACATCAATCACAAAGTCAAGAGTTGCACCGCAATAGTAAATGAGCCATGCTTGTCTGGCAGTAAGCAAGCTGACACGAGTAAGAATGTGAGTATCCTGATGCAGACCCTACATCTGCGAAGGGAAGTTCTGGATATCCACTAAAAGCTTGTGACAATCTCCCTTTTCTGAGAACCACAGAGACTGAAGAATTTGCATCCTTAACTCTTTTTATGAGCTAATTATCAAAGCAAAGAGGAGAAAGCTGCAGAAGACAAAGGCAAGCAGTTATGGTGACCAACTCTTTCACGAAGACTCAGGAGATCGTACAGACTGAGAAGCATCAACCTGAACTGCTCATGGTCTTACCCAGCCACAAAATGCAGGAAATGTGAGTGAGGTGGCCTGACTACCACACAAAAGAATGCAACTCAGGCCAAGAGTCATTAAGCAGTCTCTTTCCTGAACAGCTTGCAGACAATTCCCTGGAATGCAATAATATGCGATATCAATACTGTAGAAGTCACACCTGTCCAACCCTAAATGGGCTGAGGTTGAAAGGTGGATAAAGGAACAGAAACCTCTGACTACTGGCAACTATGAATCATAAACTATAACACTTATACTGCTCAACACGCCTGAAATCACAGGTTTTCCAAAAGGTGTCTGAGGCCAGTAAGAGTATGGAGAACACCCTTGTTTCTGGACCAAAGACAGAAGAACTTTCAAAGGACAGATGCTCAAGAAGTATTAAATTTCCTTTAAGAAATTAGCACTTTGAAGACATGATGACCATCAGATAAACAACTGAAAGGAGAGAATGAGAGAACATGTCCACTGCATGAGAGCAACGTGCAGAGATTTGAGAGTATTCAACTCTCTTAAAAAATGGACTAGAAATATTCTCCAGTATCAGAAGAAAGGAGGCTCTGAGAAAAACAGCACCCTTGTCAAGTAGCTTGAACCTGTATTTGGTGCCAAGAGTGCAATCAGCATTTAGTCAGCCTGTGTCCTTGTGTTATCTACCCATGGAGCACATGCATTCCCAGAACATACTCTGGCACGTTCTGGCCTTCTCCAACACAAAAAGGGAGGTCTAATTATATGGAAATTTAGTATTTTGCTCAATTTGCTTGATTAACACACAGCCAGAAACCTTCAAATTGCCTACTGGGCTCCAAACTGGCAGGAAGTGAGATTCAGGAAGAGAAGCATTACCGTGGGATGTGGAACAGACTGTGATAATGATTCTCTCTCTTCACTGAGGGAATAAGCAGAGACCATCGCCCTCCATAAACACCCTGGAAAGCTCCGCTGGTTATCAGGGTTTAGTGACCATACCCTGTCATTAGCATAAGTGCTTGCCTGTTACATCTTAACAGCTGGGCTCACAGACCTTGGCACCTGAAGCCAACCCAGATCAACCTGCAGGTGACATGCTATCCACATTAGCAATCTTAGGAACACAAGACAGTTCTGGATGAGACTCATGCACCAACCACGAGGCAATGATATTTACATTTCACCTCGCTCACGTGAGCTTTTTCTTATAACAGTGAGGAGTCTGAGCAAAATGTTTGCCCCCGTATCATGCAACATCACAGAAAGTTCCCAGATGTAGAAGTGGCTGAGGCTGAAGAGTGCAGAACTATTGGACGTGGGTACACCTTGCTAGCTCACAGCTGCTGGTAGCAGCTATTGCCAACTGGACAATCACAAAATCACAAATGGCAATTCAGTCAAATACGGCAATTCAAGCAAATCTACATAAGCACTTGGCAATAAAAGGAATGGTAAACGGAGCAGTGTCAGTTATGAGTTATTCTGGTGCTTATCCAGCTGACACAGGTCTATGATACATAGACAAGTGCTGAAGAGTTTGGGTTTGGTGTTTTTCTAAAAGTCAAGGGCAACCTCCGAACCATCTGGTAAGCTTGTGTAGTAATACCATAGATCTGAGCAGTTTTGATGCTGGTACAGTCAGGAGATTGTAGAAGAGAAGACTGCATGCCAGAATCTTTTTCATGACCCTCAATCTCACCAGATAACATTAGTATCTTCAGAAAGCTGAATGCTTGGCTGCGGCTGATCCATTTACCTGGTGGATGTGAACTCCTGAGCTGGAGATGGCCTTCAAAGCTCACTCAGCCAGCTAGTCCTGGAAACTGAGCGCCTGCTGGCAGCTCACCTACAGCTTGAATGAATCAGAACAATTTCCGGGTGGGTGTACCTCACCAACGCAACAGAGACACGCCAAAGGCAGGTTGTGTAATATAATTCACTCACTGCATGCAATGTATGAATGAAAAGAAGCCTTAAGCAAAGTCAGCAAAATAATAAAAGGTAAAAAAAGTGTTATTGGTTTAGAGAGGAGCAGCAGCATTAGTATAATTGATCTCAACATTGTCGCTGAAATGACACGAATGCTGCATGACAAGCAGGGGGAGGACACTGCAAAATCTTTCAAGTCTCAAGTGAAGAAAATACACCAAAAGGTAGAATATACACACGGTGCCACTCAAAGATGAAAAAAAAGTAATTTTAAAATAGCTAACCCAAGATAGCACTCCTAGTGTGAAATCTCAGTGGAGACACCGCAATCTTTAACTTGGTTTAAGCAGTCATGATCAACCCTATGCAGCCAGCTTCAAGAAGGCACTTGAGCAATGGGGAATATTACTGGAAAAACACTTTTCACCTGCAACCTCAAAACTGGCAAATATTTGACTCTAGGCCTTCAGACTTAGGAGTCCCTTGGCTCAAAGGTCAGGGCTACTACAAAGGTGGATGAGAAGAGCACTTGACTGGAGGACAGGGACAAGGAGACAGAAAACAAATATGACAGAATCCCTTCAACTTTAATCCTTGTTGATACTGCCCAGGGAGCAGCTTAAGATGGAAGAATTAGCATCTGTAAACAGTGTGAGACAGACAGGGGAGCACCTGAGAGCTAGAGAAACAGGAAGAAGATGGCAAATGGGGCTGTTAAAAACAATCAACATCTCTCCTTGCATCCAGTTGCTGTGCCCATGTTGTGCCCCACTATGTCCAACTGCACAAAAAGAATGATGCACCTGGGACAGAGAAAAAGGGGAAACAACTCGCAGCACAGGAATGACAATAAGTTTCCTCTTGTCTATGTGGTTTGTTGGCTCCCTGTATAAACCTCCACCTTCCTTACACACTTGTCTCATCAATGTTGGATGGAAGGGGCTGTGGCAGAAGGCAGATGTTGCAGCAGTCACCTGAGAACCATGAACACAGAACAGAAATGCCTCCAGAGAAGGTAGGAGTTCCCTGAATCTTTCTTCCACCACGAGTTTACGGAGAGTGGAAGAAGTGGAATGAGTAACAAAATGTTCTAAGGGAGTAAGGGATACAGGATTATAGAGATGAAAAGGGGAATACTGTCTTCCTTGCAACTCTCAAACCCACTCAGCTTTTCTGACTTGTACAGTATAGTTACAGGAATATGTCATCACAAGCTAGATGAGAGGGCATTGATTCAAGGCTCTTCAGTTGCCATAAACATCTAGGAAATGCAAGGCTCTTTATATCACCAACAAAGGAAGAATAAGCTGCTGTTTATTTAGCTTCAAGGAGAGTCCAGGCAGTTTCCAGAATAGCTAATGAAGTGTCCCACAAGAATCTGTTCACATAACTACACTTCAGGTTTGCAGGTCCTTACCTGAAGGACTTGCACTGGTGTGGTGCAAACACGGGTATCAGTGAAATGCCTCTACTTGCATCATCAAGATGAACAGGGCATTGATGAAGGAACAGGAACTCAGGACAGATATTTAGCTTAGAAGCGTGCATAAAATGCTTCACCGCCCTGAGAAGACATCTTCACAGGTGAGGTTTATAAACATAAAGGTGATGGGAGCAGTAGGAAAAAAGAATGGAAAACATGACAGGATAAAATGTAGGATGTTCATGCATTAAAATATGTAAGTATCTTCAAGTGTCTTAGCTTCTTGTATGCTAAGTCTCATTTCTTCCTCTTCATAAGACAACAAGCTCGAGGGCTGAAGGATGCAAGCAAGCAAACTTGGTAAACCAGTCTGGCAAGGACACTACACATGGGACAAAACAAGGAAGGCGCAGAGAATATTTGTGAGAGAAAACAAGAGACAGGAGCAAGTGTTACTGGCAAGGACAGGGAACATGCCAAAGACAGAGGGTGCCTCACAATACTAAGCATCAACTTAATGACTTTGAACCTGATGAACAGCATAATAAGGTACTGTAATGACTCAAAAAAAGTAGGTGAGATGGTTAAGTCACTGATTTAATAGCAACAATTTGATAAGATTGGGGTAGGGTTGATTTTAGCAGGTAAAATCTAACAAGAGGCTGCACTTGGTAAGACTGAAGATGAGTATGGATGAGAGCAGAAAAGAGGGGGTATATTTCAAGAACACCACAGAGGAATCTGCCATGGTTAGCTTATATTCAGAGAAAAAAAAAAGTCCCAACCTCTTTGTTTTGCTGATAGAGGGATTACATTTCTAGACATTACAGCTCCAAGGAGAACTTTCTAAATGTCACCCTATCTTCAAGGGTGTGTCTGAACACAGATGCATGCTCCTAGTCAGGGTGTGAATTCACAGGATGCTTGCTGCTCTACATTAATTCCTGTATGAATTCACTTTGACTGTAGTTGTGTGAATACTTTCAACTACCGTAAGAGAGTGGCAACACCAAAAAAAGTTTTATTCTCACTGTCCCTGTATTACCATCTCAACAGTAATGCACAAATCTTTGTGCAGGACTGCTGCGAGCTGCATCAGTGAATTAAACTGAGTTAATATGAACCACTTCTTTTGCTAGACCAGTTATATCTGGGATGAATTGCTCAGTCTGAGCCACTTGGTGACCACGCACATTCTTTTGTTAGCACGAGGGAGAAGGATGCACCAAAATGTGTTCTTAAGGAGACATCTATGATGACTTGAGCAATAAAGCATTAAGAATGCCTGTGCAAAGTCACCTGCTGCATTCAGAAGGTGGAGGGAATCACTTTACATCTAAGAGTCCACAGAAGGAAACTGGTGCACAGCAGCCAGTATTGCTGAAAAATTCACACCTTTGCTTGCTGCACACAAACTTTCTCATACAGAAAAGCCCTGCAGCTGCACAGAGGCAAACAGCAATTCTAGAAAGACTATAAACTGTTTTCTTCAGCCTACTTGGAAATGAATTGAATGTGTTTAAAAATGTATAATATAACTGGTGGGTCATGAAAGAAGTGGTGTTTATGTGACTATGTACCACTGTGATATTTCATCTCAGTAGTATCCTGTTACAAGTATTGCTGAATTACACTGAAATATTTTATTATCCTAAAGGACAACACGTGGGTTGGACAGAAACAGAGGCAATCTCCCTTTTCTTAGACTTTGCTACCTTAACTTAGAGATTCTCACCTGTTCTGCTGAGTAGCTTGTGGTACAAAAGCTCCTGAACTGGGTTAAAGCTTGGTTTGCTCCCTATATAGCAGCATTCAAGCAGCGGCCATAGCAATGAAAATAATCTCTGCTTCTGAACCAGCCAGCATACCTATCTACAGTAATTGTAAAAAAAGATGCTTGGCTATGTTTTGCCTAGCCAGACAAAAAAAAATACCCTTCCTTCAAACTATGGTTTATTATGATTTCCCCCCCTACTTTCGTTTTCATGTTTTGTGCTTTTCATACAGCACAATCCTTCTGCTCCTATCATCCAAAACCAATTCATCTGGCAGGTACTTCCAAGATGAGCAAGCATTCCCACTTCCAGTAAGAGAAACACAATTTTGACTATGCAGACTCATTCCTAGATTACCAGATATTTGCACTGATATTACAGGGACCATACATCAGCCCCAATTTCCACACAACTCCTATAGACACCTGTACTAATACCACAGTATAATTCTATATTCATATTCTACCACATAGGTAGAATATGATCCTGCAATGGTGTTTTTATAAATGCAGGAGAGAAAATAGCAACAAAGATCCTTCAATCTCCCCCTATCCAGCTCTTTTGCTAACATTAGCAGTTTCGATCAAGATTAAATTCCAATTATAGCTCACTAAACTCACTAATAAAGTAACTGACCTAAGACAGCCAATTGTGAAATATATATGAAGAACTTTTGCTGCAAACATGTAAAATACAGTATATGATAGTCTAGCCTCTGGTTTTACAGATGCTTTTTTTTAAGGGCTTCAAAGAAGCTGACAGTTTAAGGAACAAGAGATCCAGGAGATACAATCTTACTGAGGTTGGATCATCTTCAGTATATTCACGAATAGCCAGGTACATATACAAGAAGGACACTCTGCCTGCTAATGTAATCTCTCAATAAGTAAATGGGTAAAATGACTCTAGTGAAGTCTATTGCTGTTCCTTGTAAAAGAGCTCACTGCATTTGTTGCGATGCTGCCATGTGAAATCACAAGATAACAGACTCAAAAGACAGAGCTTACTGAAGCTGACATAAACCTTAACTTTATTTACTGAAACCAACAATCACCATTATAATATTATGCAGTTTGGATGTGCTTTTTTCCCCCCAAAGGGGTTTCCTTCCTGTCTGTCGCAATTCAGTTCTCAAATTGCTGTTGTTGCTTCTGCTCCTTTTAGAGTGACTTGACGCTGTCATTTTATTCCATGTTCAAGGCTGTTGGCTCACTGCCATATATCCAAATTCCTAATATTCATGCATGCATTTAATGGGTAATCTAATGTGGCCTGAATAATAGCTTTTGATAGGACCATTTATGAATATGGAGGAAAGGATGTAAGAACGAACATGGGGGAAACCTGGCATTAGCACACAGGAAATTCATGGGAGGATCTTGATGTATGCATTCCACAGAGAAAGAAATAACACTGATCTCAAAAAAATCGTTGCAATAATATTCTTTATTCAAAACCAAACAAAAATATCGTAGCACCCTTACAAAAAACAAAACAAACTTCACCTTCTTCCAGCATCTCCCACAAATAACAGCATTTTTCTCTCACATGCTTCCTGCATGCCCAATCCTGCCTCACTCATTAGAAGAGAGTTTAAGATTGTGAGTAATCAATACCTCATGGCCACAAAGGCAGCTGCTGTGAAGCTGGTGAAACTGCTGGACAGGCTAATGAACAGGACAGAGGAGGTTTCTTATCTCTACCTCCATTCCCCTCCACTAATAAAAACTACGCACTATTAGTACCATGCATCAGGGTGGGTTGTCCTAGGCAATGAAGATGAGGTCCACACTATTCCATATTATGTGACGCAATACTGGGCAACCAAAGAGAATGTACCATACGACTATAAGCTGTCATGTCCCCTGACATCAGCAACTTTGATTTAAACTGTCTCTGATGAGAGCAGTAGTCTGATTCAGCCTGCCAGCACATAAACAGGAGCAGCTCCAGACTCAGAGACAATGCATCGGCAAGATTAGGAGTGAAGCAATATTTTTCATCATCCAAGTTACTGAACAAACACAAAAGCACCTTGTCAGCAAGTGGTCCAGTCCACGAGTGTACTAATTATGCTATTTTAGGGTTATTTTTAATTGAGAATATTATATAATGATAAAATAATTACACCGGTATATAGAATCAAAGAATGGTAAGGGTTGGAAGGGACCTCTGTGGGTCATCTAGTCCAACCCCCCTGACAAAGCAGGGTCACCTACTGCTGTAGGTGCACCTTGTCCAGCCGGGTCTTGAATATCTCTAGAGAAGGAGACTCCACAACCTCCCTGGGCAGCCTGTTCCAGTGCTCCGTCACCCTCAGAGGGAAGAAGTTCTTCCTCATGTTCAGACGGAATTTCCTATGCTTCAGTTTGTGCCCATTGCCCCTTGTCCTGTCACTGGGCACCACTGAAAAGAGCTTGG
>Ga0065711_1050096_pt1 | contig 10989 bp, 11 predicted proteins | sample Hoacrofraction12_FD_59098 | JGI IMG/M metagenome (GOLD analysis project Ga0065711, IMG submission 59098) | Hoatzin crop microbial communities from Cojedes, Venezuela - Epithelial fraction 12 v2 (version 2) | ecosystem: Host-associated > Birds > Digestive system > Esophagus > Crop | place... | reverse complement strand
AAAAAAAAAAAAAAAAAAAAGTAGATAAAGTGAGGGTCATGACCAGACTTTGGTGACTGATTTGTGTTCAAAAAGAAAAAAAAGCACACACCCCCCTCCCCCAGTAACAGAAAACTCTTTCCTTAAAAACAAGACTAACAGATGTAATGGAAGAGTAAAGCAGGTCATATGCTCGACTGGCTATCATATGACGGCTTGTTGTCCTGGTTTGGGCTGGGGTAGAGTTAATTTTCCTCGCAATAGCTGCTGTGTTTTGGATTTAGTACAAGAAGAACATCGATAACACTGATGTTTTTAGCTGCTGGTAAGAAATCAAGGACTTTTTCACAGTGTCCCATGTTCAGCTAATGAGCAGATGTACAGGAGCTGCGAGACAGCATAGCCAAACAGCTAACCCAACATGGCCAATGGAAATATTCCATACCATAGATGACATGCTCACTTTGTAAATGGGGGTTCTCTGGGGAGCAGGAATCTGTCGTTTTTTTCTGGGAGTTTCAACTATGTCCTTTTTTTCCATGAGTTAGATCTTTTTTCCAGGACTTCCATGAGATTTGTGAAATCTGAGAGCTCCATGTTCCACAATTGCTGCTTGGGGACTGGCTACGCAGCTGGTCATCAGACTTTGAGAAAAAAAATGTATTGTGTATTTTTTGTTCTGCATATTCAAGATTAGTAGTAGTAGTAGTAGTGGCAGTAGTAGCATTTCCTTTGCTGTCTTATTACACTGTCTTTATCTCAACCCACAAGTTTTAACTTTTGTCTGTTCTCCTCCTCATAACACTGGGGAAGAAGGGGAGAGGTGAGTGAGCAGCTGTCAAGTCCTAGTTGCCAACTGCTGGGTTAAACAACAACTTGTGTATTCTATCAAAACATGGATTTCGCATAAGGCTTTTCTTATATTTGGGAAGCTCAGGGCAAATATCTGCTGCTCTGAACAGCTAGCTAGTTAAATGAAATGCTCTATTGGTAAACCTAAAGTTCCTTCAGATGAAACTGAACATTAATCAATAAGTTAAAGAAAAACATAAATCCAGAAAACAATGGTTGTGGTTATTGCATAACACACAAAATCAGATTCTAAAATTGCAATTATTTGTATATTTTTAAAAAGCATGAGCATGCTAAAGGATGAAAATGCACCACAATAATTATTTTAAGAACACTTTAAGACTACAAACATTAGATACTTCAATAATGATTGTGTTTTACATGATATTAGTATTTATGATTATTGACATGCTCACACATTCTTTAGGTCCTAACTAACCATGAATTTGCAAAGAATTAATCACTTCACGCTTTTAAAATTCTGAGTATTTTCTTCCTTAAATGAAGTATTTATGTATTCAACTATTGTCGTGATCACTGTATGCAGTAGTGGGTTTTGTTGTTGTTTTATACTTTCTGGGAATCTAATTATGATTATTATATATGTTAGTAATTAATAACCTCACTTTTAAAAAAATCAGTATTGTTCAGAAACAGCTTGGGTATAAGAGCTCAAAGAATTCTCAATATGCATAAAATTCAAAGTGTGCGTCTTTTCAATTAAAAGATTATTTTATCTTGTCCAAGGCCAGGCCGGGAGGTTAGCCCACACGGTGGGGCCTGGCTCAGCAGGGCCAGGCAGGGCAGGGTTGCATTGCAGCCCAGGAAGGTCCATGGAGATCCTCAGCTGTAGGCAGTGCTCAGGGGCTGCGGTTGGACTCCAGTTGCCACCATCCTGCAGCTCTGCTTGAGGGTCTGTCTCCACCACCACTGGCTGGATGGGGTCCAGCCTTGGCTGCACTGGCTCTACCTTGTCCTTGAGCCCCCATAACCAGGCCTGTGGAGAAGGCCAGGCTTAGAATGGTCTCAGGACCCTTCCACTGATTACTATTGCAGATTCGTAAGCCTGTGTGCAGCTCTGTTTCATTTGGCCTTAATTGTTGCTCTTTTTTTGATATGGTCTCTTTGACAGGTAAATTAATTTTGAAAAAGACTGGCCTTAAAGACTGCAACTTCTTTATATCAGGAAATCATTTTCATGATTTGCACATCACGAAGCACAACAGGATGCTCAGAAGTCTGGTTCAGTAGTTCTTAATAACACTGAATAACTCTGAAATCAAGAGCAACTATATGAAAGCATCAACTATAAAATGGTTCATTGTCCATCCTACTTTATAAGGTGCATCCTGATTCTTTAACAGCTTATGCAAATGACTTCAAAAATGGTCAAAGGAGTTTCTGTATTTTACTGCAACTATTCATGAAGTGAAAAGCAAATTAGAGATGTTTATTGCAACTTAGTCCACATTTCAAAATTAATCTAAATGAAATCTTCTTCCGTTGCTCCCGTGTTGACCATCAGCATTTTACAAGTCATTGTTTGGCACCTTGTATGATTTATGCTTAACTATATCTATACTCGGAAAGTTAGAGGCAGCATAAAGAATACTTTCTCATATACTCAGCTCTCAGGGTGAAAAATAAGTAAAGATTAAATAAGTGTTATTTAATTTATTTACAATCCTGTATTCTTCGTGGTTATATTTCACTCATATTTCTGAAGTATTATTCAGTTTAAAAATGAAAACTCTCATCAATAACAATAGCATAATGTAACTGCACACCGTGTTTGAATATCAACTCTTTTGCATCTGGTCAACATAGCTTTCTGGCTTCCAAGACTTCTGTTCATTTAGTAGTGAAATGACTCAGAATTTTCTTTTTTTTCTCTTTCTTTCTTTAGCTAAATAATAAGAACACAGTGATAATGCTACAGTTTTCTAAGCAGTTCTTAGGAAATCATCTTTTAGTGATGAAAAGAGAAAGAATCCCAACTGTGATTGTTAGAAACTCTACAATTAATTGACATGTCTATTTAGCACAGTTGACTTAACTGAATCGTAGGAGCTCTGTCAAAATAGACTGTATTGGTCTAAGGCACTGTTGTCATGGCTTAACCCCTTGTAGGCAGGTAAACAACACACAGCCATTCACTCACTCCTCTCCAGAGGGATGGGGAAGAGACACAGAAGGGTAAAAGTGCAAAAAACTGTGGGTTGAAATTAAAACAGTTTAAAAGGGAAAGACAAAGCTGCACGTGCAAGCAAGGCAAAATAAGGAATTAACTCACCACTTCCTCTCAGCAGGCAGGTGTTTATCCATCTCCAGGAAAACAGGGCTTCATCATGCATATCAGCTACTTGGGAAGACAAGGGCTGTTACTGTGAATGTTACTCCCTTCCTCCTTCTTCCCCCGGCTTTTATTGTTGAGTATGATGTAGTATGGTGTGCAATATCCCTGTGGTCAATTTCGGTCAGCTGTCCCAGCTGTGATCCCTCCTAACTTCTTGTGTGTCCCCATCCTACTCGCTGGTGGGCCAGCATAGGAAGAAGCAGAAAAGGGCTTGATGCCGTGCAAGCACTGCTCAGCAATAGCTAAAACATCAGAGTGTCATCAACATTGGTTTCATCACAAATCCAAAACAACACCATAGAAGGTGCTATGGCAAAAACTAACTCTATCACAGCCAAAACCAGTAGGGCCAGTTACAATACTTACATGCATTAGTGGTATTAGAAGATGAATCTCATGTGTCATGCCATCCTGCTTACACTGGCAGGGAAAGAGTGACTGCTTCTCAGATACAAAGAGAAGTGTATTTATTAAAAGCTGCAATCATCCAAAGACAAACAGATGGCTGCTATTCAAGCAGGGCAAGGAAGTCATTATACACATCTGCACAATACCAATACACTCTAGTATATCCGGAAGCAATTAGATGCTCTTTTAGAATAAAGCAAAGAGTTACTCAGAACAGCTTTCGTTCCATTATTTGGACAATTTTACACAAAAGTTGTAACTATGCATAAATGATTTTCATAATAATGAACACAGTAGTCTTCAATGATTGAATACTGTGTATGGGAAAATGTATCTACAGCTCACACAGAAGAACATAATCATTTCTTTCTGCCACAACCCATCCACTTTTTCTGATTTGCTGTTAGCAGGATTTTGCGTCAAGATCACTTAGCACAATTCCTGCCCAGTTCTCTCTTAGACTGGACTGACCTGCCAAAAAGATTAGCCCATAATCACGTCATATGTCAGACTGGCATTATACACAGGACATGAAAATTGAAGATCCTTGCCTCAAGACTAGTGCTCTCTTGTGAACTTTCATGTGCTGGCATCTATACCTACTATTGAGCTTGAGTTTCACAGCTCATAGTACAGAAACAAAAGTTCAGCCATCTGGACAGCTATGTTGATGGGTTATAACACCCAACTACATTCCTGCACAGCTTTTCCAATCAGCTTTTAAACAACTAAATCCTCTCTCTAGAACAAAAATCTATTGGCAATGGATTGTTGTTAAAGTAAATTATCAGTCTTTGCCTAACATTTGCCTAGCTTCATTTTCATTAACAAGGCTTTTAGTAGCCAATCCAGCAAGAGACTATCTACTCCCAGATTTTGACTTATATCCAAAAAGCATACCTAAACTTATGAAAAAACAAGGTCAGGAACTGAGCTAGAACAGTGAACTCCAACTGTCCACTGTCTTAAACAGTCATTTTGGCTCTTGGCTTCATTTTGGAGCATCCAAATTGTTATGTCTTGAGCAAATTTGCTATAGGCAGGACTAGTTTCATGCAAGAGGGAGGTAAACTAGACAGTCTTAGTTGACCTCAATGCTTGAAACAGGTTCTTTATTGGTCCTTTATCTTCTTTTTTTTAGTGATACAGTCACGGAAATCCAGGTCAACAGAGAATGTAATCTTATTAAGTTTGACTTTATCTATACAATATACTGTTACATTACATGCACATATTTGATACTAAGCCCAGGTATCTTTACTTGTATTTGTATAAACTGACCAGAACTCTTTTGCCTGGACATAAGCCAGCTTTGATTTAGAAGCCACATGACTGTGTTAACATACCCTCTGAGAATATGTTGATTATGAGGAATTTCCCTGTTCTCTAAAGCAGGCACAAATCTTAAAGAGCAGATGTGACTGTCATACTATTAGGTGTAAGTCAACTCAGATAAGCGTGTGTCTGTGTGTAATGTTTTAGGGGTAGTAAATATTTCTGATCCACTAGTAATTCACCTTATATTGTTTTTATCTAAACCAGAAACTACTTCACATAATTAGGTTTGTTCTGAACAATTAATCTGACAGATCAGTTTCCTAGTTTGCTTATTTTTAACAAGTCTACAACATTTAAATAACATCCAAGTTTTCTCAGCAGAGATTATCCAAAACCAAACCAGACATAACTAAGCCCAGCAAACAACTTTATACAATCATACAATCATAGAATGGTTTGGGTTGGAAGGGACCTTATAGGACCATCTAGTTCCAATCCCCTTACCATGGGAAGGGACACCTTCCAGTAGATCACGTTGCTCAAAGCCCATCCAGCCTGGTCCTAAACACTTCCAGGCAGGGTGCATTCACGGCTTCTCTGAGCAACCTGGTCCAGCGCCTCACCAACCTCATGGTAAAGAATTTCTTCCTTGTATCTAATGTAAATCTGTCATCTTTCAGTTTAAAGCCATTGCCCCTTGCCCTGTCACTGAATGCCCTTGTAAAAAGTCCCTCTCCTGCTTTCTTGTAGGCCCCCTTCAGGTACTGGAAGGCTGCTATATTGTCTCCCCAGATCCTACTCTTCTCCGGGCTGAACAGCCCCAACTCTCTCACGCTTTCCTCATAGGAGAGGTGTTCCATCCCTCTCATTATTTCTGTGGCCTGCCTCTAGACCTGCTCCAACAAGTCCACATCTTTCCTGTGCTGAGCACTCCAGAGCTGGATGCAATACTCCAGGTGTGGTCTCACCAGAGTGGAGTAGTGGGACAGAATCACCTCCCTTGACCTGCTGGTCAAGCTTCTTTTGATACAGCCCAGGATACAGTTGGACTTCTGGGCGGTGAGTGCACATTGCTGGGTCATGTAGAGCTTCTGGTCAACCAATACCCCCAGATCCTTCTCAGCAGGGCTGGTCTCTATCCATTCTCTGCCCAGCCTGTATTTGGGTTTGGAATTGCCCTGACCCATGTGCAGGACCTTGTACTTGGCCTCGTTAAACTTCATGAAGTTTGCACAGGCCCAGCTGTCAAGCCTGTTGAGGTCCCTCTGGATGGCGTACCTTCCCTCCAGCAGGTTGACTGCACCACGCAGCTTGGTGTCATCATCAAACATCCTGGGGGTGCACCCAATCGCACTGTCCATGTCGCCAACAAAGATGTCAAGTAGTGCCAGTCCCAATACTGACCCCCGAGGAACACCATCATCACTGATCTCCACTTGGACATTGAGTCATTGACCGCAACTCTGTGAGTGCAACCATCCAGCTAATTCCTTATCCACTGAGTGGTCTACCCATCAAATCCATGTCTCCAATTTAGAAAGAAGGATGTCATGAACTACAGTGTTAAATACTCCACACAAGTCCAGGAAGATGACGTATGTTGCTCTTCTCTTTTCCACCAACACTGTAAGGCTGTCGTAGAAAACCACCAAATCTGTCAGGCACAATTTGCACTTGCTGAAGCCATGTTGGCTCTCACCAGTCACCTCTTTATGTTCCATGTGCCTTAGCATAGATTCTAAGAGGATCTGCCCCACGATTTCTCCGGGCTAAGAGGGGAGACTGACTGGCCTGTAATTCCCTGGGTTTTTCTTTTTTCTGTTTGTAAAAATGGGGGTTATGTATACTCTTTTCCAGTCACTGGGAACATCACCAGACTGCCACGACTTCTCAAATATGATGGATAGTCACTTAGCAACTTCATCCACCAGTTCTCTCAGGACCTGCAGATGCACTTCATCAGGTCCCATGTGAACCTGTGTACCTTCAGGTTCCTTAGTTGGCCTTGAACCTGATCTTCTAACAGAGAAGGACTGGTGGGAGATGTGGTGGTTGGAGGCCATTTTGGGCTTAGCGACCATGAAATGATAGAGTTCTCGGTTCGTGGTGAAGTAAAGAAGAGAGTCAGCAAAACCACCAACATGGACTTTCGCAGGGCAGACTTTGGCCTGTTCAGGACACTGGTTGAGAGGGTCCTGAAGAGCAAAGGGGTCCAGACAGGCTGGACATTCTTCAAGGAGGAACTCTTAAAGGCACAGGAGCAGGCTGTCCCCATGCGCCACAAAACGAACCAGTGGGGTAGACAACCAGTCTGACTGAACGGGGAGCTCTTTCTGGGACTGAGGGAAAAAAGGAGTGTCTACCACTTATGGAAGAAAGAGCAGGTGACTCAAGAGGAGTACAGGGTTCATGTCATGTTGTGCAGAGAGGAAATTAGAAATGCAAAAGCTCAGCCAGAGCTCAGGCTGGCCACTGTTGTAAGGGACAACAAAAAATGTTTTTACAAATACATCCATAAAAAAAAAAGGGCCAAGGAGAATCTCCATCCCTTATTGGATGCGAGGGGGAATATTGTCAACAAGGATGAGAAAAAGCTGAGGTACTTAATGCTTTCTTCACCTCAGTCTTTAACATTCAGACTGGTTATTCGCAGGATAGTCAGCCCCCAGTGATGGAAGAGTGGGAAGGAGAGCAGAATAAACCTCCCATAATCCAGGAGGAAGCAGTAATGACCTACTATGCCACCTGGACGCTTACAAGTCTATGGAGTCAGATGGGATCCACCCAAGAGTGCTGAAGGGAACTGGCAGAGGAGCTGGGCAAGCCACTCTCCATCATCTATCAACAGTCCTGTCTAACAGGGGAGGTCCCAGATGATTGGAGGATAGACAATGTAATACCCATCTAGAAGAAGGGCCGGAAGGAAGATCCTGGGAACTACAGGCCTGTCAGCCTGACCTCGGTGCCAGGCAAGATTATGGAGCAGTTCATCTTGAATGCGCTCACTGGGCATGTGAAGGACAACCAGGGGATCAGGCCCAGCCAGCATGGATTCATGAAAGGCAGGTCCTGCTTTACCAACCTAATCTCCTTCTATGACCAGGTGACCTGCCTAGTGGATGAAGGTAAGGCTGTGGATGTTGTCTGCCTGGACTTTAGTAAGGCCTTTGACACTGTTCCCCACAGTATCCTCCTGGAGAAACCAGCTGCCCATGGTTTGGATGGGTGTGCTCTTCGCTGGATAAAGAACTGGCTGAATGGCCAAGCGCAGAGAGTGGTGGTGAACGGAGTTAAACCCAGCTGGCGGCCGGTCACAAGTGGTGTCCCCCATGGCTCAGTTTTGGGTCCGGTCTTGTATAACGTCTTTATCAATGACCTGGATGAGGGGATTGAGTGTTCCCTCAGTAAGTTTGCAAATGACACCAAATTAGGTGGGAGAGTTGATCTGCTTGAGGGTAGGAAGACTCTGCAGAAGTATCTGGACAGACTGAATCGATGGGTTCAGGCCAACTGTATGAGGTTCAACAAGGCCGAATGCCGGGTCCTGCACTTGGGTCACAACAACCCCATACAATGCTATGGGCTTGGGGAAGAGTAGCTGGAAAGCTGTCCAGCTGAAAAGGACATTGGGCTGTTGGTCGACAGTCAGCAGTGTGCCCAGGTGGCCATGAAGGCCAATGGCATCCTGGCTTGTAGCAGGAATATAGTGTGGCCAGCAAGACTAGGGAGGTGATCATGCCACTCTACTTGGTGCTGGTGAGGCCGCACGTGGAGCACTGTGTTCAGTTTTGGACCCCTCACTACAAGAAGGACATTGAGGTGCTGGAGTGTGCCCAGAGAAGGGCAACAAAGCTGGTGAGGATTCTAGAGAACAGGTCTCATGAGGAGTGATTGAGGGAGCTGGGGCTGTTTAGTCTGGAGAAGAGGAGGCTGAGGGGGGGACCTTCTTGCTCTCTACAACTACGTGAAAGGAAGTTGTAGTGGGGCACGTGTTGGTCTTTTCTCCCAACTAACTAGTGATAGGACGAGAAGCAATGGCCTCAAGTTGCATCAGGGGAGGTTTAGGTTGGATATTAGGATAAATTTCTTTACTGAAAGACTGGTCAAGTGTTGGAACAGGCTTGCCAGGGAGGTGGTGGAGTCCCCATCCCTGGAGGTGTTCAAAAAACATGTAGATGTGGCACTTCAGGATGCTGTTTAGCTGTCATGGTGGTGTTGGGTTGACGGTTGGACCTGGTGGTCTTAGAGGTCTTTTCCAACCTATGATTCTATGATTTTCTTATTCTCCTTCAGTGGGCTGTTCTTTATTGTCCCAGTCCCTGCCTTTGCCTTCTGCAATTTGGGTGGTGCGGCTGGAGCACTTGCCAGTGAAGACTGAAGCAAAAAAGTCCTTGAGTATCTCAGTCTTCTCCATATTCCAGGTAACCAGGTCTCCCGTTTCCTTCTGGAGAGGGCCCACCTTTTCCCTAGCCTTTATTTAATCACCGATGTATGTATAGAAGCTATTCTTATTGACCTTGATGTCCTTGGTCAGATTTAATTCTATCAGGGCTTTAGCTTTCCTAACCTGATCTCTGGCTGCTTGGGCAATTTCTCTGTATTCCTCCCAGGCTGCCTGTCCTTGCTTCCACCCTCTGTAGGCTTCTTTTTTGTGCTTGAGTTTGTCCAGGACCTCCTTGTTCATCCAAGCAGGCCTCCTGGCATTTTTGCCCGACTTTCTCTTTGTTGGAATGATCCTTGAATATTAACCAGCTTTCTTGGGGCCCTTCTTCCCTCCAGGGCTTTATCCCGTGGTACTCTACCGAGCAGACCCATGAAGAGGCTAAAGTCTGCTCTCCTGAAGTCTAGGGTAGTGAGCTTGCTGTGTGCCCTCCTCACTGGCCTACGGATCTTGAACTCCACAAATTCATGGTCACTGCAGCCAAGGCTGCCCTTGAGCCTCACATTCCCCACCAGCCCCTTCTTGTTGGTGAGAACAAGGTCCAGCATAACACCTCTCCTCATGGGCTCCTCTGTCATTTGGTGAAGCAAGTTACTATCAGTGCAGTGCAGGAATCTGCTGGATTGCTTATGCCCTGCTGTGCTGTCAGTCCAATTGATATCAGGGTTTCTCAGGGACTCCATAAGAGCAGGATATCTTCATACTATAACTAGGTTGGGTATTTGTCAGCAAGTTATTTTTTTGTCTCATCTAATACACATATTTTCAGTTCCACATAATCTACATTTTTAATGTTTTATAGTAGTAAGTCATCTGCTCTGCAGATACCCAGCTATACTGAATCTTCTGCTACTTCCATCGACATACAATGCAATAGAAAATAAAACTACAAACAACAGAAAATTCAAGAGGCCCAAAACCCTTGATCCATCATATTGCAATAAAGAAGGAATACGCAATAACAGGGATTCCTGAAAGCATAAGCATAGAGAAGACAATGAAAACCCCAGGGGTAAAAACAGGGGACATTAAAGGAATTCAGTCTTGACAAGTGGATAGAACTGGTTTTGCAGTATGAAAAAAGGAAGCAAAGAATTGGTCTCAGCTTATGTAGAACATTTCATGTATCATTATAGAAGTGTCACGGCCCCTATAAGAAAGGGAGCACAGAATGGACAGAGGGAGAAATTCCTTCAACACTAAGCATGTTACAGAATCATAGAATCACAGAATGGTAGGGGTTGGAAGGGACCTCTGTGGGTCATCTAGTCCAACCCTCCTGCCAAAGCAGGGTCACCTACAACAGGCTGCACAGGACCTTGTCCGGGTGACTCTTGAATATCTCCAGAGAAGGAGACTCCACAACCTCCCTGGGCAGCCACCCTCCTTCACCCTCAGAGGGAAGAAGTGCTTCCTCCTGTTCAGACGGAACTTCCTGTGCTTCCGTTTGTGCCCATTGCTCCTTGTCCTGTCACTGGGCACTACTGAAAAGAGTCTGGCCCCATCCTCCTGACACCCACCCTTCAGATATTTATAGGCATTTATAAGGTTCCCCTCGCAGCCTTCTCTTCTTCAGGCTGAACAAGCCCAGTTCCCTCAGCCTCTCCTCGTAGGGGAGATGCTCCAGTCCCCTCACCATCCTCGTAGCCCTCCGCTGGAGTCTCTCCATCAGCTC
>Ga0065711_1050095_pt1 | contig 10989 bp, 9 predicted proteins | sample Hoacrofraction12_FD_59098 | JGI IMG/M metagenome (GOLD analysis project Ga0065711, IMG submission 59098) | Hoatzin crop microbial communities from Cojedes, Venezuela - Epithelial fraction 12 v2 (version 2) | ecosystem: Host-associated > Birds > Digestive system > Esophagus > Crop | place... | reverse complement strand
GAGAACCCTTGCCCACGGGATTCCTCCCAGTAGCTCCTTGAAGAGGGCAAAGTTAGCCCTCCTGAGGTCCAGAGATTTGATCCTGCTTATTGCCCTGCTTCCTCCACGCAGGAACCTGAACTCCACTGTTTCATGGTCACTGGAGCCGAGTCTGCCTCCAACCTTCACATCCTCCATCAGTCCCTCCTTGTTTGTTAATACAAGGTCCAGCAGCATGCCTTTCCTTTTTGGTTCCTCCACCACTCGAAAACTTAATGTATTTTTTTGTATAGGATTTCTCTGTGGGAAAAATCTGCTGTGCAAGAACCATTTTTCATGGTGACTCATTAGAATATATATCTGTGAGTGAAATGACTGTGGGTATTAAGGAATAAATGACGAAATGAATAGCCAAAAAATTTTATCAGAACCAGATGGCACTCAGTCCAGAGGTCTGTAGGATTTCAAGGACAAATAACTACTAACAGTATATAACAAAAAAGTACAGAACTGCTTATATATGAGTGAAGAATAAATAAGCTGGAATTCTTCAGACAGAAAAAAGAGATAACTTGTGGATGGGTGGGGGGGATATGCAGATGTCTACAGAAACACAGGATGCCTGGAAAGCGATCAGCTGGTCAGTGACTTTTCCAGTACAAGAAGAGTCATGAAGTAAAGCTGTTAGGAACCCAGTTCAAGACAAAGGACAGATGAAGGTTTTTCATTGTGTGATAGTAAACATGGAAAACTCATTGCCAAAGGCTGAAGCTTACAGGAGTTCAAATACTTGGAAAGAAAATACGTTGGGGATCCTGAATTACACAGAAAAAACCCAGGGAGTCCCAGGGCTGAAAACAGTTAGATTAGTGATGCAGGCATCTAAAGTGCATCCAATGTCATTGCCAAATACAAACCAAATATACCCCTACCAAAAGTGGACCAAAAGATGGGTGTATTTTAAAGCTACAGTCAAAAGAGGGAAGGTGAATATGGAAATACTGCACTAGATGAAAATGATACAATCACCCTATTTCTGCAGCAGACAGCAATGAAATACATAATTTAAGAAAATTAGTGAGAGAACATTCTGTGTACATGTTAGGAACTCAGACAGAATCATTTATTTTCCAGCAACAGCAAAACAGGCTTGACATTTTTAAATAATACATTGTAGCTGAGATGAAGGGCCTTTCAAATATGCTTCAGTGCACACCAGCCTGAGCAGACTGCAACAAACTAAGTCAGTAGGACTCTCACCAAGGGAATCAATGTGATTTGCAGTGTTCCTGGTAGAAATGTCATTCAAAATCGATGACAAGATTTCTGACCATATGCTATTTTAGAGTAGTCTTTATTATTCTGTTTCTGATACTACATCTGGTGACTTTTGACCCTCCTCAGAAATATCCCACTTCCAGCTCAAGACCAAACTAATCTCATGCTGATGTGTGGAATTAGCTTAATGAAACTGTAGGAAGATAAAAGATACCTTTGAAAGCCCTCTGTAAAATAACTGACTGTGAGCTAACAATTAGAATCTTAGTATTTCAGCTGCTACTGAAATACAGGAGATAATAGCTCATTTTTTCAATCTTTTCTTCCTCACAGATGGAAGAATCTTTAAATTTTATGTTCTAAATTACTTCAGAACCTTTATAAAAATAATCACAGATGCTACAAATACCATTTAGAATATAGTATTATTAAGCCTATTGGTTCTTGGCTGGAAAATTGCTCAGTCTGCTGTAAAAATCCACATTACTTTCCATAAAATGTTACTTTATTGCTGCCACTGTGAGCTTTTTGCACAAGAAAATTGTTTCTGCTACCTATAGTTGAAAGTGAGGCTGATAAAAATTGCTTTGTTGTACCCTGGAAATATGGCTTTTTGTGAACTTTTACTCAGCATTTGGAAAACCTTGGTTTGAACTCTTTCTGCAGTGAATTTGGATGGGGTCTTGTACCACAGTTCCCAAAGCAGCTGGCCTAACTCCCCAGCCACTGCATGAGACCCTGAGGAGGGAAGATGTAGAAACCGATGTATGTGGTTGGCTGAGGCCAGGGTTGTGAATATTTTACCCCTCAATCAGAAAAGAAAAAACCTTTTGCTCTCTCAGTTCTTATATACACACATCTGCTACCAATATATTGCAAGAACAGTCTGTTGGACATAACAAAGACAGCGTTTAGGTGATGAGTATATGAACACAGATATTTGTTTATGAGAAAAATCAGATCGGTAAGCTACAATGACTCTTTTAGAGGGCATCTACTGTTGCTCAGTGCTTATTTTGTCTCTGCTTTGTAGTAATTAGTGCTAAACAATGAATGACTAACCCCCTCCATTAGCCCCCTTCAGTTCATGATTTTTACAAGGAATCTAATATATTTAGCATTAAAATGTGGAAGAGAAGGGGGCTTAAATTCTTTATACTCCTGCTAAAACTATACAAAAAAGGGAAAAGTATGTAAATCCAAAATTAGTGCTCATCACTTTGATAATCAAATACTGATGAAAATCATGCAATGCTGAACATGAGTATATAAGTAGAGTGGATTACTACAGAGCCCCCTTAATTCAATGAACATATTTTCTGTATATGTACGTATTATATATGTAATACTAATACATATAATTTAAATGACCTAGCCTCAGGCCTGCTTGGCAGCTTGGGTCAAGATGACAATAGTATACGTACACAAATAAAAAAGCAAGAACACACAGCTAAGCTGTGCTGAAAGAAGCTGAAGCTGAAGTTGGTGGAACGCTAACTTCTGCAAAAGACAACTCAAAAATGACCCCAAGACAAATCAGAAACTACTGGTTTCTTATGTGACAAAACAATCACCTAGTACATCACTTACATTATCACAATACTAGAAACACTTCAAGCAGTTAAAGCAACCCTAATATTACACCATCATGCAAAAAATACACAGTGGGCCTTGTTGTGCCATCTGTTTTGAAAGCAGAACTTGAGATTAGTGGGGACGTACCCTTAAAAGCCAGATGGCACTGTGTGACCCATTACTCTTGTCAAGTCTGAAAAAAGATGAGTGTTTCATCACAGCATAAAGAGCTTAGCTGTGACCCATAAATCAAACCATATTTAATGTGTTTTTATCTTTGAGGCAGTACAATATTTTCCTCAAAGATTTACTGTTTTCTGGGAAATAGTGAAAAACATTGGTCAGGCAGCAGTTGCTAATAACATTTTGGGGAAAATGTGAGGCGTGTTTTAAAGTTAATCCAAAGAAGATTGGAGAGAAAAGTACTTAATAGTTGTAATGGACTGTAGTGAATTGTGGGACAGTGCTATGCCTGATTAGACTCCCTTGGAGTCCATCGCAGGGAAGTTCTTATCATAAACATTTTAAAATTTTAGATTTCTGGGCAAGTTTACATTTTGAATTTTTTTTTTTTTTTACATGAGGAATACAAGTTGTATATGAAAATGTCTGTTCATGGCAAGGTGTACAGAAATAATTATTTATTAGATCTACAGCATATAAATGATAGCTGTGGTCTCTGTTTGTACTGAAGAATTTGTTCAACTACTGTACCACAATAAAATTTTTAAGCAATGCAAATTGACCTGCTGGCTGATAGCATACTCACAAGCACCCTCTACATTTCAGTCAGAAAGAAATGGAGCATAACATTCTTCAGCACACAGTAGAACATGTTCTTCTAACACCTTCTTCAGTCAAACAATATTTAGTCAGTAGAGTTCTATTGTCATCTGGAAATCACCTAAGCTCCCTCTGAAGTTCCCTTTAAGGAGAGATATCAAACTCTTCCTCTATCTAGCAAACTTAGCATGAAATCAGACTTCAATCTCCCAAGCATCTCCTAGATCATCTTATTTACAATGGGCATTTCTATAACTAAAGTAATTAATTCTGCTGATTTTTACAACAGATTTGGATGTTTCTGAACTATACTTTTGATCAGGGAGCATTGCTGAGTTCATGCTGGTGAAAAAGAAATACAAAGACACCCTAGTCGTGTAGAAAAAAATGCCCTCCGTGAGGGAAGTGTTTGTCCAGTACTCAACAACAAGTGGAATGGAGTGGAAGAGAAGACGACACACAGCTATGAATAGGGACATAATTCACTATAGCAAGCTCTACACTGCAAGAACTGAAAGACTTTTCAACTATGATGTTCTAAAGGGTGCAGCCATTGCAGAGTGCCATTCATTGTATCTTTTGATTGACAGTTTGTTTGTGCTCAGATGTTCAAATTTTAAAATCAATGTGTATGTATATCTGATATGCACACCAGCTTTGATGTGTGCCTTGAAGCAGAGCTGCCCCATGCTTTTATAGAGTGTTAGCAATCTGTCTTTCATCAATGTTTCTGATCTCTCTTTTTTTGTTTCAATAAAAGTGGAAAGAAATAAAGCTGAATGAACAGGGAAACTCTTAGGAAAACCACTAGACACTGTGATTGGACATGGCATAAACCAGACCTCTGAGATAGAGCTGCCTAGATTTTCTTCCCATAGTGAAGTCCTTAAAGAAGATGAAATCTTTCACAGCAACAATTAAAAAAAAAAAGTGTTTTAATGGACTATACATAGCCTATTATGTCCTTGCACTTCTGCCAGGTTTGCTTTTATTTATGCACCTGGCTTACTGTAGTCTCTGGCTGATGTCCTCTTCTTCCCCTGCAGTCTGTTGCTTCTGAGGTTTGGCTGGTTGCTCATCCGCTGACCTTGGAGTGCAGTTCCCTTGCGCAGTGATGTAACTGTGATAATCTCTTTTTCATTCTGATCCTTTAAAACTTTATTTTGATCCATAGGCTCAGTTTTTGTCCTGGAAAAGAACAGTCTTCCTTCTCTTCCAGAAGGTCTGAGATAATCTAGACACTACTATTTCAGGTTTCTAACACAGAAATGGGGTTAAAAAGATAAACCAGGCATTACCTGTCATAGATATAATTATGAAAACCCTCTGCATCCTTGCGAAAGGACAACTTTCAAATGTGTTTTCTAATCTATTGATTCTGAGGAATTTTCTAGTTGAACCTATTCTACAGTCTTCCCTGCAAGAGGAAAACATTATTTCCATCACCTCCAAGGTCTGACTATGGCTTTGTTTGTTGGTACAAGTAAATTCCTCCCAGCTAACTCTTATTTTAAGAAAAAGGTAAGTGAGAAAGAAACTATGTGCGTTCACTGAAAGAATTCGCAAGGATTTGCGTCAACAAGTAACAACATTTTTCAGCAATTCCAGCTATTATTTGAGCAGCATAATTTGATTATGCAGATTTTCTTCTTAATAATTCTGTGCAATCAGCACAATATTGAATATCTGCACAAAGATGGCGACCCCATGGATATAATCCCAGCTGCTTCTCATGGCTTATGACAGCTTTCCTGCAAAAAGGCTTGACAAAAATGCCCTATTGAACTACATTCATATGAAGTACAAGAACATGTTGACTGTCTGTGGCATTGTAATTTTTTTTCATTACTTCAAAGCTGTCAGTTTTTATGAAACACCTTTTTCTAGGAGAAACATCTTCCAAATATGACATATTGCTCCACTAATTTTTAAGATACTCTGTGAGTGATACGAGGTAATGAAATTAAGAATGGGTCTATTATAGATTGGGTTGATTTTTTGAAGGAAATGATTTTGCAAGAAATTAAATAATTTTCTGGTGAGAACATAGACATTTGAGGGTTGGACTAGATGACTTTTCAAGGTCTCTTCCAACCCAAACTATTCTATGAATCTATGATTTCGGTTAAGCTAATACTCAGAGGAAGTTTACTGACAAAGGACTGTTCTAAATAGTAATGAAAGTCATTGTTTAGGCTTTGACATAAATAAAAATAACTTGCATTCAGAGAACTTATCTTGGCAGTCTCCCAGACTGCAGGTAAATACCTTAGCCACCTGTTATATAAGGTTTGTCAAACAACAGCTTTTCAATAACCATTTCTTACACTGTAGAACTTTCAGAGGATGGAAAATCTTATCTTGAATAAATGCAGTTAGCTCTTTGAGGAAAACCTCTAAAATATTTTATCTGTTAAATACAAATAATTATAGACCTGAGCTATATATGCAAGTGTTTCTCAGACGTATATATATGTGTCTGCATCAGCATAGGAAATGTTGGAGGCACACATATACCAGTTCAAGTCCCAGAAGAACTGTGCAATCTGAGTGGACCTCTAGGCTTGCATTCATATGGATAAGAGAACTTTAACTCGTTTTCTTGGACTGACATTTGATCTAGCTTTAGATTGATAAGAAAAAAAAAAGGTAATGGATAAGTTAAAGCCATGTCTGTTCAAGTCAGGTGTCGTAGGTTTTGTGGGTGTTAGGATTTGCCCCTTGGCTTCTTGTTTTCAGCAGGAATAATAAAAGATCTGAAAGGCAATATTTTGAACTTTATCATAAGAAATTCCGTTTCTAGGTTTAGGATCTGAAGCATCCTAGTTTCAAAGGAGCTATATACAGTCATTTTGGAGCACCTTTTTTCTTGTCGATTTCATCAGAAGTAAAACTGTGCCTGGGGAAACAACTAAGGAAGTCCTTTAAAGAATCAAAGGCACATCTTTGTAAGAAGTTAAGCTTGCAATGAATAACAGGGAAAACTAAGAGACTCAAAATATGAAGGTACAGGTATTTACTGCAGCCCATCCAGAAAAATTAGTTCAAAATGGGTCTTTGTTTAAGGAAAAATAGTTAAAAGCAGGAACCTCTTTAAGTTAGGTAGCTTCACAGTGTGTTTATTCTTCTTACAAGTGTAGTTTCAGTCACTTAATATCATTCCAGTAGGAAAATATCTTGAAAACTATTTGGGCACATAATATTGTAAACTCTTTACCTTTAATAAGGAGAGAAAAGACAACATTGACTTCTGAAAAAACAATTCCCGGTGTAAAAAGGAGAAGTGGTGAAGGTGTTAACCTGCTCTAATTAGCATGGCCTGTAGCCTCAGCAAGGTGATAAGTCTGTCCTTTAATATTAGAATATCTGACATTGTTCAGAAAAGTATTGAATTACTAAGACATAGTCTTAACCTTCCAAATGAGTTCTTAGCACTTCTGTGAACCTTTACTGTAGGGACTGTGCTATGGAGGAGAAAGAAGTGATAGTGCTCACTAATAATAAAATTACTACTTTAAACTCAGCTGGTAGTTTCTGGTATAAATAGTCAAGCTGGCAGTTGCATAGGTGGGTAAGAGAAGAATGCTTCTCTTGTTGGTATAGTATTTTAATCTGTGTACAAACAATAAAATTGAGCTACACTTGTTTCTGATCTACATAGTGAAAAAAACTTTCAGAAAAAAGAGAATGTATTCCACTTGTGTGGATAACTGCAAAATTCACACGTGACTTGATCACTAATAATTGAATCACAGCATTAGGTAGGTTGGAAAGGAACGTCTGGAGTTGATCAGGTCCAATCTGCTGCTCAAAGAAAGGCTGGTTAGACCAGGCTTCTCAGTGTCATAACCAGGTGAATCTTGATTACCTCTAAAGATGGATGTCTCAAAATCTTGCTGGGCCTCTGGTTTGATCACTGTCATTTTAATCAAGATTTTTGAGGCAAAATTGCCCTTACTCTGGCTTGTGGCTGTTTCTTTCCACCCTTTGACCATACACTTCTGAGTAGCTGCAGCCACTCCACACACTCCCAAACTTGCCTACACCCTCCAGCCATGTAAATCAGGCAGCATTGAGGTCTCCCCTTCCCATACTCATCCCCCGCCTGAGCCAGCTCAGTGCCTGCTGCTTTCCCTTGTGCATCCAGTGCTCCAGCAATGACCATCACAGGGACCCTCTGCTGCATTCACTGCTGTACATCAGGATCTGTCCTGCACCAGGAGCCCACATCTTGGGACAGCACACCAGGAGTGGTCTCACAGGTGCCAAGCAGTGAGGCAGGATTATTTAATGTTTTCTGCTGGTCACTTTTCCTCATAAAGTCAGAAGGACAGTGCGGTTATTTCTGGACTGTATATACTTGAGATATCTAAGGAACATGAAATTAATTGGTTTAAAAACCAGACAAAAACCTAGGAATAATAGAAGGCTGGGGCTTTTTTAGCTTTTGTGGCAGTACCTCTCATTTTTAAAAAAACTTATTAAATTTTTTAATAAGAAAAATTGCTTAATTATAGTCCTAATTAGAAATTTGGAAGCCTTTTTTTTTTTTCCTTTGATGCTGCTTTATGAGAATCACAGACAGCAGAGTTTTGTTCTCATTTATATTGAAAAAAAATTGGTGTTTTCAAAACCCAAAACTGAAAATGAAAATAAAGCCCAAATTGGTTCACATAACTTCAAGTGTTAGAACTTTATTAGGTAGTGAATGGATGTACTAGTTCAGGGGACTAACGTTAAAGTCAATAGGAATTCTATATCACCACAGCTACTTATACCAGTGAGCAGCAAACTAAGATTTCTGAGTGTTTTAAAAAAAAATTTCCAATCAGTCATGCTAAAACATATGGACTTGCAGACTTTCTTAATCAGAAGTCAGTGTCAATAGCAACAACTTTGCTAAAAATGAAGAAAGCAGTTTTTCACTGTTCCTTATGAGAAAACGTGGCAGAATCAGGATGACATAGTTAACACAGGCATGACTAAAGAAAAGTACGAATAATCACTTCATCTAAAGCATGTATTTTACATTTTATTGTGCCAGATGTACGTAGTGGCATTGTAATCATTGTTGTCCTGTTGAAGAAATGCATTAGTGTAAGGTTCTGACTGGCTAGAGAATTTCCTTTCATGACACCTTCCTTCAGTGTGGTAATATCATTACAATGGAATTTGCATTTCCTTATCAGCCAAGTTTATAATGGTTATATTGTATTGGTTATATAATATTGGTTAGAGCAGCCCCTTCAACTTAAAAGAAGCCATGTTTCATTTTCTCATATCTGTAAGGTTTCATTAAACTTTGTAGCCCAAACAAGTACTAAATTACAGGTATGCTGTGTACAAATTTTGCCATACACTAGACAAACTTTTTGGCCCCAACTTTTCCTTGTAATTCCCTCAACATTTGTATGAGGCAAATGAATCTCACTCTGCTGAAACTGAGATTCATCCTAAAAGGTGTAGCTTAGCTGAAAACCCTGAAAGTAGAAAGAAGAACCAAAAGACGAGAATATGAACATCTTGATACCTTTGAGACTCCAGAAAGCTTTCATAAATCTAAGTGTTTTAAGCTGATAATTTTTTTCCTCAAGGAATTATCATAGACTCATGGAATCATGGGTTGGAAAAGACCTCTAAGATCATCAAGTCCAACCGTCAACCAAGAACCACCAGGCCTACTAAAACAAATCCTGAAGTGCCACATCTACGCGTTTTTTGAACACCTCCAGGGATGTTGACTCCACCACTGCCCTGGGCAGCCTATTCCAGTGTCTGACCACTCTTGCAGTAAATAAATTTTTCGTAATATCTAATCTAAACCTCCCCTGACACAACTTGAGGCCATTTCCTCTAGTCCTATCGCTAGTTACCTGGGACAAGAGACCAATACCTGCCTCACTACAACCTCCTTTCAGGTAGCTGTAAAGAACAATAAGGCCCCCCACAGCCTCCTCTTCTCCAGACTAAACAGCCCCGGCTCCCTCAGCTGCTTCTCATAAGACTTGTTCTCTAGACCCCTCACCAGCCTTGTTGCCCTTCTCTGGACACACTCCAGCACCTCAATGTCTTTCTTGTAGTGAGGGGCCCAGAACTGAACACAGTACTCCAGGCGTGGCCTCACCAGTGCCGAGTACAGGGACACGATCACCTCCCTACTCCTGCTGGCCGCACTATTCCTGATACAAGCCAGGATGCCGTTGGCCTTCTTGGCCACCTGGGCACACTGCTGGCTCATGTTCAGCTGGCTGTAGACCAGCACGCCAAGATCCTTTTCTTCCAGGCAGCTTCCCAGCCACTCCTCCCCAAGCATGTAAAATTGCATGGGGTTGTTGTGACCCAAGTGCAGGACCCGGCACTTGACCTTGTTGATTCTCATACAGTTGCCCACGGCCCATTGATCCAGTCTGTCCAGATCCTTCTGCAGAGCCTTCCTACCCTCAAGCAGATCGACAATCCCACCCAACTTCGTGTCATCTGCAAAGTTATGGAGGGAGCACTCAATCCCCTCCTTCAGATCATTGGTGAAGATGTTAGACAAGACCAGACGCAAAACTGAGCCCTGGGGAACACCACTCGTGACTGGCCATCACATGGATTTGACTCCATTTGACACCACGGTCTGCGCTCGGCCATTCAGCTAGTGTTTTATCCACCAAAGAATACAGCCATCCAAACCATGGGCAGCTAGTTTATCCAGGAGGATACTGTGAGGAACAGTGTCAAAGGCCTTACTACTAAAGACCAGGTAGACAATGTCCCCAGTCATTCCTTTATCCACTTGGTGGGTCACCTGGTCATAAAAGGAGATCAGGTTGGTCAAGCAGGACATGCCTTTCATGAACCCATGCTGGCTGGGCCTGATCCCCTGGTTGTCCTTCACATGCCTGGTGAGCGCACTCAGGATGAATGGTTCCGTAATCTTAACTGGCACCGACGTCAGGCTGACAGGCCTGTAGTTCCCGAGATACTCCTTCCCTCCTTCTTGTCGATGGGTGTTACACAGGCGATCCTCCAGTCATCTGGGACCTCCCCTGTTAGCCAGGACTGCTGATAGCTGATGGAGAGTGGCTTGGCCTTTGCCAGTTCACTCAGCACTCTTGAATACTTTTGGAAGGAAGTTTTTGAGCAAAGACTTATAGTCAAGATAATCTGTAGGAAGTTGCTTTCTGACTAATTACAGAATCACAGAATCACAGAGTGTTCGGGGTTGGAAGGGACCTCTCTGGGTCATCTAGTCCAACCCTCCTGCCGAAGCAAGGTGACCTACAGCAGGCTGCACAGGACAGCGTCCAGGTGGGTCTTGAACATCTCCAGAGAAGGAGACTCCACAACCTCCCTGGGCAGCCTGTTCCAGTGCTCCGTCAGCCTCAG
>Ga0065711_1050094_pt1 | contig 10990 bp, 10 predicted proteins | sample Hoacrofraction12_FD_59098 | JGI IMG/M metagenome (GOLD analysis project Ga0065711, IMG submission 59098) | Hoatzin crop microbial communities from Cojedes, Venezuela - Epithelial fraction 12 v2 (version 2) | ecosystem: Host-associated > Birds > Digestive system > Esophagus > Crop | place... | reverse complement strand
GAAGGAGACTCCACAACCTCCCTGGGCAGCCTGTTCCAGGGCTCCGTCACCCTCAGAGGGAAGAAGTTCTTCCTCATCTTCAGCTGGAACTTCCTCTGCTTCAGTTTGTGCCCATTGCCCCTTGTCCTGTTGCTGGGCACCACTGAAAAGAGTCTGGCCCCGTCCTCCTGACACCCACCCTGCAGACGTTTATAGGCATTTATAAGGTCCCCATGTCCCAAGTCCTCAGATTTGTCCTGGGCAGGGAGGAGCACGGCAGCCTGGCCAGACATTAAATGAAAGCAAGGACGAGAACACCACTTTTTGTCCATTTTCATATGATGGTTTTTTCCGCAAAGGCATTTTGATAAGAAAAAGTATTTTGTGTTATTTATTGCAATTAGCTCTGAGTTGACTCCGCTGAAGATAAGGACCCTGGAACTGCAGAAGCAGCATCACCAGTGAGATAAGCAACAGCCATCAGCGTGCAGCGGGTTTCCGTTTCAGACGGAGGACGTCAGACCCCCCACTAGAATAAAAAATGGCCAGCCCTACCCGAACACATGCAGCTAGAAATCTTTTTTTTTCCACTTGAAGACCTGGCCTGGGATCTGTACGATCCATTTACTCACCTGCAGATTTTAATTCAGGCTATCTGAGACTAAAATACACACTAAAATACACACTAAAATACATTTAACTGTGTATTCGCTAGCATTTAATGGTTTCGGCTCCATTAAGGGTGATGATCCCAAATCCAGCTTTCTGAGGCTCAGTTTCAAGCCCACCATTTGTCAAAGAGCTGGGAGGAGGTGAGGTGTCCATGGAGTGGACATCATTCTGGCATCAAGGCACCTCTGCTGATAATGGGCAGAGCAGTGAATTGCCCCCAAAGCCCTGCTCTCCGAAGCAAACATGTTGGATCTGGGAAGGGGCGGCTGATCCCAAGGGAGTTTGGACATCTGAGATGCTTCATGGTGCCCTGTGAGCCCATTACTTGTGAGGGAGAAGATGCTCAGGCATTAGGGAAATGGAAAGGGAATGCGGGGAGCGGGGGGCTGAGGAGGAGGAGCCGTGAATTTCCCTGTGGGATCCTGGTGGCTTTGTCACTCCTTGCTTCGTCTTCCTCATCTTTTTCCCCTCTTTCTCCCTTCCTTAGGCCGGATCTTGATCTTTTCTTTTCTAAGTTCCAGGTACCTCTGTGAAATGACCCTTAGTCCAGGTCTTTTTAGGTGAGCAAAGCCCCCGTCAGCCGCTGCCGATTAATGATTACATCCATCCTCCTGCTTCCCAGCCTTGGGAAACTGCTCTGTATTGGGTAATCCCTGGTGGATTTTTTTTTTTGTTCCCAAACGGACAACAGCCAAAATATAACTTTACTCAGGGCTTAAAAACCATTTCCTACCAGAACTGCAGGTCAGAGACAAGGGGCCCCTTTGGAAAGGGGTCCATGGATGGAGGGATGCCCATGGTGATGTCCCACCTCCGAGGCGGGGGTTAATCTGCACCAGGGCAGCAGTATTTGGGAGCAAGATTTTGTGGTGACGTTAGTGGCCTGGCAAAGGGACATGGCGGAGGCTGACTGTTACAACACTGAGCACTTCAGCCCTCGGCACGATTTCCATTGGCACCTGCATCGGGAGCTGAGCAGGAGACCTTTGCTCAGCTTCTTATTAACCATTTAGTTTTAATTAAAGGCATTCACCAGTCTGCTGTCACGGACCAGCTGGGAGACTGAATGGGCGGTCCCTAACCACCATGTCCACCCATTTTTTTTCACCAATCTGGCCATTTTTATTATTGCAGAGGAGGAGGGGGAGATGGTTTCTTAGGAAAAGAGGTGTGAGGCTGTTCTGGAGCTTTTGAGGAGGGAAGGGGTGCAAAACCCTCATGCTATGGTGTGCACAGGGATGAGGGACTGAGCCATGCAAAAGCCTGCTTAGCCCAGCTTGAACTTGAATCTTCTCCAGGTGTATTATAATGAACGGCCAGGTTTGGGTGTGCGCACCCAAGAAAGAGGGTGAAGGCATCACCCCAATCTACCCCAAGTGCTTTGATCCCGATGCCACCTGGAGCGGCCGATGGGGGTGGCTGATAACGGCGTTTCCTGGAGACGGAGCACTTGGGCAAGGACTCCTAGAAACAGCTCGCAGGGAATGGCGAAGCTGAGATGGGTGAGATTAAAAACCCCCTCTGCAGCACTGGATTTCTCATCTGCCTGCAAAACAGCCGGCGCGGAGGTCCCATCTGACATCTTGGAGGTGAAACAAAGTGGCAGGACACCCTGGGGACATGGGGAAGATGGACAACGCTGGTGGCCGAAGCTGCAGCTCCCGTGCACTGGGAGCGAGCAGGGCAGCTCATGCACCCGAAGCAGCACGGGTCATGGCTGGAGATGAAGACTTGTCCTAAAAGACCCCCCTAGGCCCCTGGGGTGAGAGATTTGGGTCAATCCATGTTAAATACCCCTTGTAGGCAAGCACAGGTATGGTCCCTTGGGACCAGCGATGCAAACACAGGAAGGATTTCCACCCGGACAACCACCACCGCATGCCCTCATCCCATGCATCAGTGGTCCGACGTGGTAGGGTGCGAGCCACCCCCTCGCGATGAGACCTTGCGTTGGGATTTGCGCACGCAAGGGTGACAGTAAGGGACAGAGGCCACCGGTTGTCCTCCGGAGACCCCGGCAGAGCGCCCTGGGTGGAAAGTGCGACGGTGCCCTGCCGTCTGGGCTCCTTTCCAGGCTCGTCATGGGACTCCCAGCAAATCCCCCGGTGGCAATCCGATCTCTGGGACGCCGGGCACCTATCCCTCCCTCCGGCACGTCGGGTTTTCCACGGTTTAAGGTGCCAAAGTTCATTGACAGTCCTGGAGGCTCAGGCACACCCACAGTCTGTGCCACCCTTCGGGGGACGACACAGGTCACCCGGCGAGGAGGAAAGAAAACGAGGTGCAACCGGGATAAAGCCACTTTGCTCCCGTAGATAAAACCTTGGAGGAAAAAGAAAAATAAATCACCCTCGTGACACATCCTACGTAAACACCAGAGTTTATGTCGCCGCTAGTAGATGTTAGCCGGCTTGATTTCACGGAGCAGTCAGACTTGATGATGAAACACTGTCTGAAGCTTCACGGAGACAAATGACACATGTTTCCCAGTAGTCCTTGAATGGCTATCAAATGTGTCATAGTTAGGAGCCAGCCTGGAGGGACTTTTTCTCCAGTAGCTCCTGTTCCAGGAAATGAGTCTGCCCTGTGCATTCCCTAAATTTCTCCGCGATCTAGGAGGCATCTTTGTTAAAATTAGAAGGTCCGATTTGGTAAAGTTTCTACTAACTCTTGAGTAATTTAGGAGGTGAAATAACCATGCGGTAAAAGCCTCCCGTCTGTTCTGGGAAGAGATGATCGCCTCGGGAAACTCAGCTTGCCTGGGAGTGACGCGGTGCCATTTCTCCCTTTGCAGCTTTGCTATGGGTCCAGTGTGAAACCTTCATGACCATGTCCTTGTGCTGCTGCTGGTACCAGCACCCATGGCCCGGAGAGGACCGTCATCCCCCAAGTGAGGTGCACAGCCCTGTACGCGTGTGGATGCCAGCAGCTTTGCACAGCCCACGGGGCTGGGGTCAGGGACGTGGAGCACGGCTCCGGCTCCCAGATCTCTTGACGTGCATCCAGGCAAGCAAATTCATCTCCGCTATGGGGTGGCCATGTGAAAGCTGAGGATTAGAAGTAGTGTCGCAGAATCACAGAATCATAGCATGTTAGGGGTTGGAAGGGACCTCTCTGGGTCACAGAATCACAGAATCACAGAATGGTAGGGGTTGGAAGGGACCTCTGTGGATCATCTAGCCCAACCCTCCTGCCGAAGCAGGGTCACCTACAGTAGGTTGTAGAGGACCTTGTCCAGGCGGGTTTTGAGTATCTCCAGAGAAGGAGACTCCATAACCTCCCTGGGCAGCCTGTGCCAGGGCTCCGTCACCCTCAGAGGGAAGAAGTTCTTCCTCATATTCAGACGGAACTTCCTGTGCCTCAGTTTGTGCCCATTGCCCCTTGTCCTGTTGCTGGCCACCACTGAGAAGAGTCTGGCCCCATCCTCCTGACACCCACCCTTCAGATATTTGTAAGCATTTATAAGGTCCCCTCTAAGCCTTCTCTTCTTCAGGCTGAACAAGCCCAGCTCCCTCAGTCTTTCCTTATAGGAGAGATGCTCCTCACATGTCAGGTCCATGTGAGACCCTCGGTGATGCTGGAAGGTCTCCTGGAGGCCCACCTAGTTGGCACTGGACAAAACCATGCCCAAAAGCCCTCGAAGCAACCCCAGTGCGGAGTACTGTGGTCCTTTCGCACAGTGTGGTACCCACCAAAACCACTCCGGTTTTCCCCTTTGCCTCCCCAGCCTGGGCTGGGCTGGGACAGACCCAGGGCTCAGCTCAGAGTGGCACAGGGAAGGCTTGATCAGCCCTGCACTGCCCCAGCCCCAAATGTCTGACATGAGATGAAGGACTGTGGCAGTATTTGAGCCCCCACATCACCATCTCAAAATGGAAAGATTGCGAGAAAAGCCCTTCCAAGCAGATGAGGCAGTCAAACGCCAGCAAAATCACAGAAAGAGCAAGTGAACAAAAAAAAAAAATAGTGCCCCCTCCTTTGCCTCCCTCCCCATGAACTCTTTTGAACTTGGAAAAACCAAGCCAAAACAGGGCTGAGTTCAGCCTCAGTTCAAGTCGCAGATAAAGTTCAGCCTACTTCTAATTTTATCCCGACGGTTCCCACCAGAAAATAGGCTCCAGCACGGCGCCGGAGGGGTAAGCCAGCCCTGACCCTCACCCCTCCACCAGCCCCCCTGGGTGTCTCCCAAACCCCCTGCCCACCAGCTGCCACGACCAGGTAGGACGGCGAGCATGAGGCCACGTGCCCCAGCCACCCCCCCCAGGAGCATCTCCTGGAGATGACCATGGCGCATCCCCATCCCATGGGGCTGGTTGTCCCCCGCCGTGTCCAGCCACGGCCACCCTGGACTCCATGTGATGACTGCTCTTGGACTTGGCTTTGCTCAGGGCTCCTCCAGGAGCTTCCCTTAGGAGCGGTGCTTTGATCCGGCGCCACGGGGGCAATTAGCTGAAGTGGAATTAGGTGACTAGGGGAGGAATCAGGGGGCAATGTGTGTTGCAAGGAGGAGCAGGGGGACATGAGGCTCCCTGCAGCCTCCTCGCAGCATTTCCATGGGTGACATGCACGCTGCCCGTAGGATTTCGGGGTGCAAACCTGGCATGACCCAGGCGTGATGTTCGCAGCAGCAGACAGAGCTAAAAAAGGGAGAAAACCCTCGTACAAGGCGCTGGGGGTTTAAATTGGAGATGCGGGGACCAGGGATGGTCACCTGTCCCCAGAAAGGTGGGTGCAGATGGGGTCTGGCAGCAGGACAACTGATCATCCCCGAAGAGGAGACGTCCTCAGCTGTGGACAGGGAGCTGAAGTGGCCGAACGTGACAGCACAGGGCTGCAGAAGGGAAGGAGCCCTGTCTGCAAACATCAAATTGAAGTTACAGGATGGAGAGAAAATGGGGAAAAAAACCTGGTAAATTGGGCTGAAAAACTGAACCCAAGTGGCAGAGTTGGATTATTTGGGCTTAGCTGGTCCTGGGAGAGGTGTGAAGCCCCCACAGCACCGCTTTCAAGTGCTCACAGAAGCAACAGAATCGCAATTTCAGACCTACAGGAGGATGTGTCCACGCGATGATGGACCACTTGCAGCCTCCACATGGAACAGAACGCCTCTCCCCAGTGCTTCATGGCCCCAAAGAAGCCAGGCTGCATTTATCTTTGGGGTATCAGCATGGAACTTTGCTTTTTTAACAACCGTGCCGTGTTTTTTTGTGCTTGAATAGGACAGAGCAGCCCTGCAACCCGGGGTTTGATTTCTCGCACGGGTTGTAAAATACAGCCCCAGGGACAGAAGTTACCTTTGCTGTAAAACAATCCACCGACGGGATTTCACAACCTTCCTCATCATCTTTCTCTCCCCAGAGCAGTATTTTTACAGCGTTTGCCCTCAAACCAGTTTTTCGTCAGACGACATGGGTAATTACCACCAGACAGGTTTTTGGTAAGCCATCTCCTGACGCCTCACCCTCACGCGGCGTAGCCGTTGAGTTACCCAATGTGGCCTCTTCCAGACTTGCTTGAAAAGGTGAATTTGAGCTCTTTTGGAGGTCAAAATTGAAAAATAGCAAAAAAAAAGCAATTTCAAAAGCCATCGCTGAGCTTGAAGGGTGCTCTTCTTGCCCCAGCGTGCTGGTTGGTGTTAACTACTGGGAGATGTGGTCTCACTTCTCTGTTCACGGGACTGGTGGATGAGGAGAAATGCCTGGTGTAGGACCAAGGGTTGGGCTGGGAGTATTTGGGAGGGCCATGCCGCAGCTGTGGTCGCTCCTTGCCTAGGGGGGTTTGGAGAGGAGATGGTAGGTGAAGATGATGGCCCTGCAAGGCTGCTGGAGGGGATGAACCTCCAGGAGACCGGATCATCTCACTGCTATGGGCCCTTCTGCAATGCGTTAAAACACAGATTTCCCCTTTGCACCAGCGCTGGGACCTGTTTGGGACACACTCACCTGTAGTGAGGGAGATCTGCATCTCCGGGGCATGGCTGGACAGCACAGAGGAGGGTTTCTCCCTACCCGTGATAGGTCCAACCTACAGAAGAACCACTGGGATTCAGGAGATGTTATCAAGGCAGCGAGTAGTGAATGCCGATCAGGATTTCTGTCAGGTTTTATCCCATGGACAAAAAAGTGCCAATGACAGATAATTCGTCTGTGGTTGACACAAGGGACCCGGGGAACCCCCAGCTCAGCCGATGCCTGACCACGGCACGTCAGGTTGATGCTCCACATGACCCACCCGTGCACAGCACCCTGGCTCCGGCCCCTGCACAGGGGGTTGCACATCTGATGCCGGAACATGGGGCTACGTGCCGAGAAAGCCCAGGCTCCTGCAGATTGTTGTTTATAAAAGTAAGAGAGAGCTGCTTGTTCTCCATCTCCACGAACAGGACAACAGCCAGAAGGAACTCCTCTCTGGTGTGTGCATGAAGCAAAAGCCAATGGGATTTGTCTCGTGGATGAGGGAGCCTGGGGACCCCACTGGTACCTCCGAGCAACCCCCAGGTAAAACCCAGGCTTGGTGCTGCCTGTAGAAGTGTGGAAATGGTCTCCATAACCACCCATCTGGATTTTGCAGAAGTCCTAGGTGTTGGGAATCTCATGGACCACTTTCTCCATGTCTCATGCACATGTAGATGATCATTGTAGTCTGGTTCCTCAGCCAGCTGTGTTCACCATATCTCTCCCAGCTGCAAAGGCGCTGATCTGCTCCAGGACCTGGTTTCTTCTCACAGCTCCATTGTCAATGACTGCTATGGGGTCACCAGCAGCACCAGCAGGGTCTGTGCAGATCCCCCCCTGTCTTGACTGCAAGACCACATGTTGATGTTGTGTATTTGGAGGTCTAAGAACGACATGTGTGGGGACAGACATTAAACGCTGATGCATTTCCCTCTGGCAGGGCTGGGAGGAGAGGCGCAGCGGCTGAAGCAAGCCCAGGACCACGCAACTCACAGTGGAGGTGACTGCTCCCATCAGACCTTTGCCACCTCCCGGCATCACTTTCCCAAAGCAGAAACTTTTGACGGGAAAGCTCGATGGGAAGTTATTGAGAAGGTCCGGGCTAATAAAGCCCAAACGCTTTGTTTAAATGTTATTGCTACAGCAACATAACATACACAGAATCACACAGAATGGTAATGGGCTGAACAAGCCCAGCTCCCTCAGCCTCTCCTCCTAGGAGAGATGCTCCAGTCCCCTCCTCTTCCTCGTAGCCCTCCGCTGGACTCTCTCCAGTAGCTCCTCATCTTTCTTGAACTGGGGAGCCCAGAACTGGACACAGTTCATTGATATGAAATGCTTTGTTTGGTGAAAAACTCAGATGATTTAGGACAGAATGGAATTTTGAAATCTCGGCATTTCTCTTGAGAGAGGCTTTGCATTTTTTCCCCATTACCTCTGTGCCATGGCTACGAGTGGTGGGAAATCGTCAGCCGGCTTTGATCCGGCATGGGGTGAGGCATCGGCTTAGCATCCAATCCACCAAGGCTTTGCCCTTTGCAACGCCGCTAACCCCCCCTCGAAGGCTGCAGCCTCCTTGGTGGAGGAAGCCAAACCTCGCTAAGAAGACTCCGTTTCGGTGGCCTGCCCTGGGACCATCCATCCTTGAGACCCTGCGCTCATCTTTAACAGTGAGGATAACCAGAGCAACTCTCCAAGAATTACAGGCAGCGTCTGCATCCCTGGGAATGTTTAAATCATTAAATCATAGCCCAAGGATGGGATATTTTTTGGCAGAAAGCTGTCTCTAGGAATTAATTCAGAGAAGTCTTGAGGAGTGGGCTAGACACAAAGCTAGGCTCAGTAGTCACATTTACGTACCCACAGAAGTCTCTGGCTTTATAATTAGTGATCACATTGTCAGATCCAAAAGGAAGAGGCCATATAGCCCTGTAATGTGCATTTTTGTTTCAATATTGTTGTTCTTCTCGTTGCACCCCAAGAAATAACCATTTAAGCTACAGTTCAGCTTGCAAAGACGGCAGCAATGCTGTTACATTAAGCGTGAACGTGCTTTGTCACTTCTCTTTATTATACATTTTGCCACCAGCAGAAGCATTTAAAAACTCTGCTTATTATTCAGTATTAGAAGTGGAGCTGCTGGGAGAGGAGAACATCCTGGCTATTTGCAGGGTTGCTGCGTTCTAGGAAAGCCAAGCAAACTTGCTCTGATTCATGGGGTTTCTTTATTTCCTGCTGTCTGGGTTTTTGGCAGCCACAAGGCATTCACAGAAATATTCCTGCATCTTGAATGCTTCAGATCTCCAGCAATGCCCATCCATCTGCTCCGAAACCTTGTGTTTACTGCACGTTATTTTCTCCTTCAATATATCTTGGTAGGCCCAGAGACCGTCCCCGCTCTTGGCTTGGCTGCTCCCAGGTCAGCTCCGGTGTTGATAAACTATTTGCAAAGTTGGTCCAGATGCTCACAACCTTGATTTGATGGAAGAAGCCAAACTCCAGCTCCAGTACACCTTGAAGCTGTAGGGTCTGGCTGTAGGTTGGGGAGGTTGATGGGGACGTTTAGGGATGGATGCTTGGAAAGGGTGACTTTGGAGGAGAGAGCTGGATGGTTTTATCCCTCATTTACCAGCAGTGATTCGTCCCACTTACTGCAAAACTTTCACCCACCCAGCTGATGCAGCAACAGAATTTACGGGAAGGACCCAGGAGTATTTAGAACTAACATGACAAAACCAGTTCCTAGTGGGTCAGCTCTTCAGTGGTAGATGGCATCAACCAGCTTATTGTTTTCCCCTGTGCCATCATCAAAATAACCCAAAGCAATGTCTGGTGGTTGTGTGAAGGACTAAATAGGGGGTTTACATACTTCTAATTTATAGCCCTATGCAAACATCCAGGAACGATGCCCTTGTCCATCACAAGACATTCTAGGGATGCAACTGGTAATCTGCTCTCCATCGCCAGAAGTTTTCTGAGCTGGTTAGACAAACTCTTCCAAGAAATGTGCTGGTGCTGTTGGTCCTGCTTTGGGGCAGAGGGATGGATCAGGTGATGCCCCATGTCATGAGTAACGCTGCCTGGTAGGTCATGCCGTCTACCTTCCATGTCAGCACAGAAGAGATCAGGTGTGGGGACACCGTTGTCCCCTGGGCAGGGGACCCATCCTGGGCGTGCCACACCTGGGACCTGCAGCAGAAATGGGCTTTTGAGGGCAAATAAAACACAAGGGGTCATGAAAAAGGAAAGGAAGCATCATGGATCAGCTCTGTTACATGAAGGACATGGGTCACTCTCCACCACCTGACCTTGGCTGTCTACTTTACCAGCGTGGATGTTGCTTATGATGGCTGAGACCTCGACTGCAGGCAGAAGAGTAGAAAAAGCAAGCTCTTAGGCAAATTGAGTTAAATTCATATAAAATGCTTTGCACGGACTTTAAGGTTCATACCTAGCTTCTAGGAGATGGAAGAGGAGATGACCCTGAAAGCCAGCAGCACAAGTCAGGAAGCATTTAACAAACCCAGGGTTCTTTCCCTAAGCAGAAACAGGGTTGCGTGGAGCACCGGATGACTTGCACTGGTTGCAAAGTGGCCTGCACCTCATTTTAACACCTCATCTCTTTATTCATGGCCTCACAGCCATGAGCTGAGCCCCCAGCCAGCAGCAGGGATCCCTCTGCCGCGGCCCCACCTTCTACCACCTCCTTTTTGTGTTTATTTTGCAGCTCGGCTGCACTGCAGTGAGCTCCAAGTGCACACACAAGGTCACGTACGGCATTTTGCAAGAATGCTTCTTCAAAAGCAGGAACTGTTTCACCTCCAATTTTATGGCTGGAGCCCGATGACACAAGGGCACAAACCACTCAACTCCAGTGACCCGCACAGCTTCCCGGGCCAATGCACGCATATCAATTGGCCAAAAATTAATTGGTTTGGGCTAGAGAACGCTTTTCCAGAGAAGACTGCTTAGAAAAACTGCTTTTTTAAAAATTGCGGTAAAAGGCAGAAGAGCTTTGTGAGAACTCATTGCTGCTGCGTGCTGAAGGGTTGGGTGAAATGGAAGTGATAAATGGGGGGGGGTCCTTCAACAGCCCCCCCCAGCCGAGGTAGGACACAAATAGATGGGCAATTCCCTTGGGATAGAAGCTGGGGTGCAGGGGAGCAGGTGGCTGTGAAGGCAGAGCCAGGAGAGGGACCCAATCACAGAATCACAGAATGGTCGGTGTTGGAAGGGACCTCTGTGGGTCACCCAGTCCAACCCCCTGCCGAAGCAGGGTCACCCAGAGCAGGCTGCACAGCACCGCGTCCAGGTGGGTCTGGAATATCTCCAGAGAAGGAGACTCCACAGCCTCCCTGGGCAGCCTGGGCCAGGGCTCCGTCACC
>Ga0065711_1011810_pt1 | contig 10990 bp, 9 predicted proteins | sample Hoacrofraction12_FD_59098 | JGI IMG/M metagenome (GOLD analysis project Ga0065711, IMG submission 59098) | Hoatzin crop microbial communities from Cojedes, Venezuela - Epithelial fraction 12 v2 (version 2) | ecosystem: Host-associated > Birds > Digestive system > Esophagus > Crop | place... | reverse complement strand
TCTGCCATTCAGCCAGTTCTCAATCCACCTCACCGACCACTCATCCAGCCCATACTTCCTGAGCTTCCCTAGGAGGATATTATGGGAGACTGTGTCGAAAGCCTTGCTGAAGTCTAGGTAGACAACATCTGCGGCTCTCCTCTGGTTATATTTGGTAATCTTGTAAGATCATGGAACTCAATGATAACAGTCACATTATCATAAACGCAATGTTACTACAAGGTAAAAGGTTTTGTATTTATCTGATTGAGTGATCGAGCAGCTCCAGCCCAAGCTTGTCCGTAACTAGCATTCAGTAGGATATGTATTTACCTTCTGGCATAACTTTTGTAGTGACCTCCACATATGTTCTCCTGCATGTGTGAGGCCATGACTTCCCTGAGCACTGAGCAGGGTGCACGTGCCTCGGCAGCATTCATACATTTTACATCGGCAACAGCAGAGTTTTTTTTCCCCACCATGCTCAGAACAGAGCTGAAATGCACCCACCTGTGGGTCAGGAAGGACCGATGTGCCAGGGCACAGCCCAGCCTAGGGGATCAGATCCATCTGGTCTAAGGGCATTGCAGAGGAAAACCCCATGCGAAATGGTCCCACGGGGGCATGCAGGGAGGCGCACACACTGGTCAAGGGAGGCTCTGACCTGTCCCTCAACTGGTATGCGGCAGCTGTGGTCTTGGGAGCTGTGCTAATTGACATGAGTTGAAGATATGACTACATACCTCCCAGGTAGGATATTTAATTTGCTGAACCATGTATTAACTCTTTAACTACCAGCTTCTATTTAAATACTAAATAAATATAATAAATATATAAATACTATTCTGATATGCTTTATTCTCAAAGCCTTACTCTGATATGAAATAAATCAGTGTAAGTCAGAAGAAAATCCTTTATGCAACATAGCTGTAAAAACAGTGAAAGAGCAGAATCATAATTTGCTCTGTCAAACTTCCATGCTTAGATTTATTCCATGTAAGTATGGGTGAGGGTACTGGGTTCAGAGTGCAGCTCACTGGGGAGTGTTAGCACATGCACACACGCTTGCACACACAGGTAAATGTGTGTGTAAACTATATGCTGACAGAGACATATGTGTGTCTACACATATAAATCTTTCCTTGTGTATGTGTTTCTGTGTGCCTGTGTATACATATATATTTACAGAGAGACAAAGAAAGAGATTGAGTACATATGAGAAAATAATTCAGTCCTCCTAAGATCTGAAATGCCCTCTGGATGTGTTAGCCTCTCTTTACTAAGCCAGAAGAAACCTAGGCAGACTGAAAAAATGCTATTTTTAGCAATAAATTTCCTAGCTTGTGCTACTAATACCATTGTAACTTATTACACTGAAAGGTATTTGGAATTTAATTAACTTGGCTTTTAATCCTGATTGTTTGCTTTGTTCTTTCTTCCACTGCGAGCAACGAAAATGAACTGTGTACTTTCACCTTTATTGCCAATCAGTGTCCAATCACTTTCACTTTTACATTCTCAGACATGCATACAGTGCTGCTGTGTGAGAATACAGACATTTTTCCTGAAGTCAACAACTCTTTGTTAGGAGAAAGAAATGAATAATCAAAAATTCAGGAAACATTTTGCTGTGTGAAATAATGTATTTATACTATCTTTGCTGATCACAATTCAAACTATTCTGGTTCAATTCTGCCTTTAAAACTTGTTGTTTTAAGATATCCCTGGACTTAATCTGGGGGAGATGCTAGTCTGAGGTCCACACAGAACACTTCCTAATTTCTCCACTAAAATGGTTTTCATGACGGTGGCTCAGCGTGCAAGTCTGAGTCAAACAAGCAAATTCACACCACCCAAACCTCTTTTCAGCTCCAGCCAGTCCAGACTAGTTTTTGCATACTTTGGCAAACCTCAAATGCAGAAGAAGTTGGCTTGTCTTTCCACAACAGGCACATTGACCCTGAGTACACAACAGGGCACCTTCTAAATGCTCTTTCTACTTCACCAACTGTTAACATTTTCTTCTTTTAATTTAAAGCTTGCATCTGAGACAACTGCTGCTTCAAGGAGGAGGAACATTTTCCCAGTTCTGCCAATGGATGTTGTTATTTATTATATGAAGACTGTATTGATAAACTGTTGCCTAAACCAACCACTGTTGATAAAGCTATTGCAGTAGTACATTTCCTTAAAAGAATAGGAAAAGCATAATTGCATTTAGTGACTAATTGACACATGAATATGAGGGCTTTTAGTTACCCCTTTGCCTGGTCCCTGAAGCAAGGCAGAATCTCTCAGGGCTACCTACAGACACAGGAGTTCACTGTAAGAGGCTGAAGAAAGCACTTACCTCTTTGCTCCTTATTCATCGGACACGGCTTGTTGATATGCATTTCAGTTCTGTTGAGTTTTAGCCAGGTAAATTGTGTTGAATTTGATAACTGTCAATGCATAACTGAGACAGCCCAATTTCTCCCAGATCTGAGCATTGGAATTGCTTCTTGATCTCAGATCAACACATAAGTGATTTCTATACAAGAATGGGAAAATGCTGCTCACATTATCTGTGGTGACACTTCCACGCAGCCACTGGCCTGCTGTGGAGGACAGGCCTGACACTTCCTCAGACCAAGATTTTATTTCTGTGTACAGTTCTGCTTCTTATTTGCTTCCCATTCCACTTTCCAATTTGTCGGTACTCCTTCTGCAAGGAACTGGAAAGAAGAAAATCTCAGCTTCAAGATTGTGTTGGATTTAGTTCACATCACCGTAGAACCTTTGACACAAGGAGATGATATAGAGAGTGCTGCTATCAATCAATATCTGTACCTTCCTAGAGCCCTTTTCTTGTAGAGGTAGCTTCCATTTGGCCTCTATTAGAACACACCACCCGTGTTTGACTATGCTGTATTTTTTTTTCCCATCAGAGATACTGAAGCGTACTTCAGTGCTTGAGTGGAAATCCCACTCAGCACTATTTGAAAAATGCTTTGTTTGTTAACTAAACAGTTTGTATGAGTTATCACAGAGTCTAAAAGGATATCAGAATTTTGAAAATTTATCTAAGGTAAAAACGGCTGCTTGAGATCAATGTCCAGATCGCAAACCTCATTCATTTTGCTTTGACGTACCAGGAATAATGACTCCTATTCTCCATTTCTTTGCATGCACCTCAGTAGGATGGCTCATTTGCAGCTGAAAGAGAAAAAAGACCAATGAATGGCAAATTAAATTCTTGCAATTCATTTTCATCATCCTTTTCTCAAATTTGCAAAACATTTTTGCTAACACAACACTTTAAAATCTACAACATATGTTTCAGCCCATTTCTAGGTGGACTCCTTTATTAAATCACAAAACTGTAACTGCAGTATCCTATAATAATGGTCCTAAGAGTGGCAGTGAAATTACTGTAATTTCCCCCCTTGAAAAAATGGGCAAAACCATCCACAAATTCAAAACATGTTCCTGTGAAAAGACAAAAACTTCTTTTTTTCATCCAGGAGTTCTATTTCCCATACTATCATTACATACCACTTGTTGGCATTACCATTCTTGTTTTTCAGGAACTGCATATTATATTTTAAAAATATGAACCACAAGTTTTATATAAATTTATTAAATTCTGTCTAGAATTACGTTTCATAATACAATGTGATCAATCGCCCTGTTTTCGAATTTCAGAACAACACTCCAGCCTGCCACAATGTTAGCCTGTACGAAATATATAGGACATCAGCAGAGCTGCCAGGCTGCTGGGACTGTGCTTCCTCGGTCTGCTTGCTTACACTTTAAATGTTAACATTGGTTTAACCTTCATGCTTCTGCAAAAGTGCATGAGGGATTTGAAACCTCTCACACCCTCCACAACCACATCATGTCAGCACACTGAAGTCTTTGCTTTTCTGATTACCAGGCTAATGGAAGACGAAAGAGGGAGAGAAGAGCAGGCGAATGAGCCCTCTGCTCAGATTAGGACAACAGGGAAGAGGAAAATGCCTTGCCTTGGCAAGAGTTAATACTTCCTAGCCTAGCCTAGCATGGCTGGCTGCGTCACAGTGACTTCCCTTGCAGGACTGAAATGTTTGACGCCACTGTTTGCTTAGGGTTGTGTCCAAAAGCACAGTTGTACCCGTCAGGAGCTGGGAGCGTCCACAGCCTTCGCTCAGTGCCGGCTTTCTGTGCCACCCTGAGGGACCTACAGAGAGCACAATGCGCTGGTGAGGTGGAGCTGGAGCAATAGCACACACTGAGACGAGGTTTTATCACTTAATTATTCATTTACAGACTTTTGATTTAGGAGCATTTTTTTAAGGTATAGGCTTACAAAGGAGCAGTAACTTCCGTGGAGTGACAAAGGGTGTTCTTTCAAGCACACTTCCCTCTCTAACCGGCTTACGCATTTCCCATCAGGTTGGTGTTTACTTAGCGGTGAAATTTGTTTTGCTGTAACAAAGTGGAAAAATTAGATTTGCCTAAAATGAAGCGCTTCCAAGCCTGTCCACGTTTTTAAGTAAGACTGTAAAGCCATGACTTTGCTACCGCTGTTGCACTTTATCTTTATGTGCACGTTTCAGTGTTTGCAGAGCTGAATTCTATGTCTACAAGCAGACTGTTTTTCAAAGCCATGCTGTGGAGACAAAGGTTGAAACCCAAATCACTTCACAGCAGTCTGCAAGTCTGCCTCTCTCTTCAGAAGTTGTAAATGTGTCTAAGCAAAAAGCAACAGTTCTCCTCTCTGTAAAGAATGAGCTTGGGTGAAATACCTCAAATACCTGCAAAAATCCTTGTTTAAAAAAGAGAAGGGAATTCTGGTTCTAGGGATCAGCCTGGAATACTTTGGGGCTGGATTAGTATGCAGGAAGTAAAGAAATGAAAAGGCGAACCACGGCTTAAAAATGTCATTGCACAAACATGCATGCATATTCTCTCAGGCCCTGCCTGGTGGTTCAGTAATGCAGCAGGCAATGATAATGATACAATTTCATAGCTCCACTAATCCCAGGGGGTGCACAAAATGCTTGACAAACTGATGTTCTGTATAAGCAATAGGCCTGGCCTTTCCTTCTCATCTGTAGAGGAGCAGAAGAGATTACAGTACAAATATAGCAAAATCTGTCTCGTAAGCTCAGAAGCAAGTGGAGGCATAATATATTCCATTCAATGAGTAGATAAAAGTTTCTATTAATAAAGAAATTCAGACAACCTTACACTTAATTAGCAGACAAGCTAGAATTGTTCCATTTCGTTTTGGGGGAAGCAGAGTAGTGTAATAGGAAACAGACATCACCTAGAAGACACGTAGGCCAATTGTGTGCATAAATCCCTGGTTCAGAAGAGAATATGGAGGTCTCTGATCTCATTATATGGGAGAGAGAGAAAAATCCAGCTCTGGCAAACTTCATTTATGAACCTTGCTGTCAAGCTCTAATTTCCTCCACTGTGTTGTCTTTGCTTTTTGCAGTTTGCTTACGATTTTATGAGTAGATGTGATCCCAGTTTATTAAATGACACCGTTGTTAGAGTCATGTAAAAAATTTCCCAAGTAAGGGGTCACTGTGTCTGAGCGATGGGTTTTATTTGGGTGGGAAGCTGAGGTCTAGCAAACTAGGTGTTGTTTCTGGATGAAGCCTCTAAAGACAGACTGGCTTTGAGGGAGCATCATTTGGGTGACTGGATTCATTCTGAGAAGTCTGTCCTTTTTCATGGACAGGGAACCCTGTCAGACCAGGTGTATCATTTGCCTGCCTAACATTAGGCTCACAAAGTAGTCTCCTGCAAAGAAAATGAAGAAACTCAGTTAGCTTCTTGATTTATATCAGAACTTTTTAGTGCAATGTAAATGTAGCACACTTTTTAGTGCAATGTAAAGTAACATTACCAGGCCAATAGTAGTGTTCACCAGCTTAACACATTGAGATACGTCATCTCCTCTAAAGACAAGAACAAAAGATTATTTAACAGGCCATCACAAGCTTGCAGAAAACTTTTTTCAACCCCTTACCATTTCTGGAACAAAGCAGTCCAAAAGGCTAAGAAAGGACATCTTGTGCTTTGAAGATCTCGACACAGACGACACAGCTGCTTTGCAATGTTATCATCTGTTGTTTCCCTGTGGCATATTTCTGCAAGCATCTTCAGGAAGTGTTTACAATCTCAATGACAATTTCTCATGAGAAAAAAAAGAACTCTTAAAGCATTCTTCACGGTTACCTTAACTACAGTCTGTTACAGGAATATGAAGCAGCAGCGAACAAGCATCTTTATTTCACACAGGAAGGGTGCAGGAGTGGGATGCTGGCACAGATCCCCGTGTCCAAAGAACGTTATCTGTGCGGAGGAACTCGCAAGACTGTGAGGCTGAGGGTGCCGTGTTCAGCAGTGAGCAAGGTAAGTGACTGTGCTGGGGGGTGATTCCTCATCTAGCCCTCTCCTAAAAGCAGAGCTGAAATCCCAGGCAGAGCGCACATACAGCAGCAGCTCCACTCGTCAGCGTGGCTTAGCCTCACACCTCTAAGAAATCAGGCTAAAAATATTCATCATGGGAGCACCTGTGACAGTTGCAATCTCATGGATTATTCAGGGTCTATCAGATGGCAAAGGGACAGATGCTGTGGGCATCTGCAGCATTCACAGACTGTTCATCAGTGCTATGAATTTATGTGTCTCCTGCAGGTTCTGCTACCAGCTGTATTCCTGGTTAAACGGGTCAGACAAGGAAGTACATTCACTAAAGGAATTGCAGTTTCCTAGACTTCAGAAACTTCAGTTCCAGAGGAAATGTCCTGTATTGATTTGATGTGGTTCAAGAAGGACTAGAAGCTTTATAGCAAGACCAGCTTGACTCAGAAGACGGGCTGTGTGCTGCAGATTCAAGATTCTTATGGGTGAAAGAGGCCTAGAGAACAGAAAAGAAATATTCTTGGTCTCCATGCAGAGGTTGTTAAAGGTGTATAGAGTGAGACATTCTTATAATCTCCTTATTATTTGAAAAACCACTTTTTCATAATGCCTTTATTCCAGCAACAATGCCACTGTTCCAATAGCTCTGTCAGAGCTACTGAGCTGTGAGTTAACCCTGTCGTTGTCCCGAGAGAAGGTGGAAGCTGCTGAGCTAAAGCAAAGCCTGTGGATAGACCCTTTTAAGCCGCAGACACAATCAGCTCAGGGGAGAGGAAGTGACTGAAAAAGGAGGCTAGGGGAGGCATAATAAAGATTCCCTGAAGAAAAGTACTGGTCAGAGCAATTAGCTACCAATCTAGGAAAAGCCATAACTGAAAGGAGAACAGGGGGTCTATTTTAATTCCTCAGTGTCTGGGAGCACTTTGGATGGGAGCTAAAGGAACACTTCTCCTTTCTAAGCAGATCACTAGAAAGATCAAACCTATGATGTCCCCAGGATGTTTGGGCCCCTTGATGGCCAGGGCCACCTCCCAGCCCCAGCTCTTCATTCCTCATTATGGCACATTATGGTACAACTGGAACATTAAATATGTTACATTCATTATGAAGAGCTATGGTCTACAAACATGACTGCATGGCTTATCTGGTTCCTAACGCAGGCTGTAAAGGGATGTCCCTTTTTACCATAGTCAGGGAGGAGTTGNCAGACTCATCAGAGACTTCAAAAAACCCCAGCCTTTCAGTTAACAAGAAGCCCAGTGTTTTCATGTACCAAATCTGTTATAAGGGGAATGTCATGCAATATTGGTGGGAGTAGTTATGAGACATCAGCTGCCATCTGATTTCAGAAAAGTCACTCATTTCTTTGCTGCAGTTCACCAATGACCAGCTACACACAATACATCCACGATCGACTGTCAGTGGAAAGTCTTCATTCGATTTCACTGGGCTGCAGATTTAGCTCGTGAGAGGCGAGGCCAGGCAATAGAATAATGTGCTTTAAAATGAAAAGTGATTGTTAGTGACTATTTTCCTCCATTGAAATCAGTAGAGAAGTTTACTTCTTTGTCCTTTAATCAAAGTAGTAAAGCATTCCAGCAATCTGTAAGTCTGGCCATACAGAGTTACAAAACAGGGGAAATTCACAATAGTGCCGTTTTTCTTTGCAACTCTTTTATCTCGGTGAAAGATATTTAAGCAAACCTGTCACAAAACACACTGCTGTACAATGATGTATAAATTGACCAATGTTTCTGTTAGGAATTCTTGCCATAAGTTTTGCAGCAGAAGGGAAGGGCAGAGCAGAATTGTGTTGAAAAGCATTGGTGTTGGTGGTTAAAAAATCACTGCTCCTTTTAAAACTTCATCTTGTGTCTTTACTAGGCTGTACCATGAGACACTTACAAGCTGTGTTATATTAAAATATTTAATTAGAAATATGAGTTATGCCTTGCATGGTAACAGGAAATCACCATAAAAAATCAAATAATGTATACTCTGATAGTCTCAGACTGTCAGAGCAGTCATGCATAAGTTCAAATCCCTTTTCAGTGGCACACTGATTCAATTCTTTGATGAATCTAGGCCCATGCATTCAGCAGCTTCTTCCCTTTCTCAGCATGAGTTTAGTTATGTGAAGTCAGAAATGGTCTCTGTATGTTTTAGACTTTGGGAGCACATTCAGACGGAATTTAGCCTTGCACTTAGGGTTAGACCTCTGCAGTAATTCAACTCTGCTTGTTCCATCTCTGAACAAAGACAAGCAGGGCTATGGAGTTACGTTACTCACTGCAAGTTGAGGAATCGGCTTTCCATGTGGTGTTATCCTCCCACCCCCTTTCCCACAGGAACTGCACAATGTAAGTTAAGCTTGCTCCTTTGCCATTATCTTGCTCTAGTGGCTCGGTTCCAACGCATGGCCGTGTACCACCTCATTATTTATATCCTGCTAGCATCTTATTTAGCACCTCAGCTTCCATCACAAATGTATTGGGATAACTGCTTTTTCCTGGATGAGAGACTCATTATAGTTGCAGCTTCTCTGCAGGGGTCAGCACCTCCTCCCTATGAATATGATAAGGTGCTCTAAGTGCCACCTAACCTGCAAACAGTGTTTTTCCCTGCAGAGTCACTTCCCACAGGCTACAAGCTGCTATTGAATTTTTGCAGTAATATTTTAATTTAATAACTTAATTTTAGATTTAATGGCTTGCTTTCCTGTGTTTTGCAGTATAATTAATTCATGTGATGGGAACTCATTAGTCTTGGGGATCTGAGGTGCATCTGGGCACACAAGGGTTGTAAACATGTAAACCTGCAGTACGGCCTGTTGAAGGTTGGCAAATGCAGAGCTGTGCACGGAAAGAATAAACTGTTTTATCCTTAGGGATAACCAGAAAATACTTTGTTAATAGTTGGGTATGTCTTTTAATCACATGTGTGGTTTGTAGTAATATTAGCAAAACCAACAAAAGTCTGATCCACTGACATTTAAGGTGGCTAAGTCCTAGGCTTCCTGGGCCTAGGAGCTGTGGGTGCTTCTGCCTCTTGAAAACATAGCTCAAGCAAATACTAGAGACCCTCTGAGCCTGACACTGAACAGTCAACCATGGGACTTGGTCTCCTTGGCTTACTTAGAGCTGTAGTGCTGTGTATATCACATGGAAGAGATAAGGCCTGTCACTATCATTGAAAATCCTGAATTGCTGAAGGAGCTGAAGCCTTGGTGTCCCACACCTCCAGAGAACCGCAAGACTGTCAGCTATGTGAAGGCAAAGGCTTCTTGTTCCATGCTGGTAGTGCTCTTCTGCTTTGATATGATGGGTCAAACCATCACTGATCCAGAGAATACAAATAGCTCTGGCCCCAAGTGCTGGTTAAAGCATTTGATCAAGTTCTGTGTTCAAGACCATGCTCTGGATTAGACAGAGCAGAGGTTTGAAACCACTTTCCAGGCAAACACTTGAGCTGCCCAGTTATCTGTGAGTCTGGGCGTGGGTATCTCATATCTTCAGTTTGCTTTAAGGGCTGAAGAACCCAGCTCCAGGAGACAGGTTGTAGCCCAGAACGCCATGGCCAGGTGTGTACACCAGCCTGCCCCACAACTGTACACTTCCCCCTTCTGCACATCCCTTTCATAGATGCATTGCTTTCTTCAGGAGCTGAGGAACAAGAGCAAACACAAAGAGGAGAAAACACAGCCTCAAACGTGTTTCCACAGAGGAACACCTTTGGGTGTCAAGGATATGCTACTCACTGTGTATGCAGGGCTAAGGTTCCCAGAAAAGCACCCTTTCCCCACTGGACATGACCAACAGCTCGAATGACAGCGTTGTAAAGCAGAGTGCTGCCAGCTGCCTTCTATGGGAGCTGGACAAATTGTGCACGGAGGCCTGTTCTGTGCAGCGATGATTTATACAAGCACTGCACACATTTCTGTGTGTGCTGTCAGGGTGCCTTGATCCTTCTCTCTGGAGGCTCATCTTCTTCTGTACAATTTCTGTTGTGAGCCAGGTACACTTGTGTACCTGTTTTGCTCAATTAAACCTTTTCCAGGGATGTGAGTCATCTGTTTCATGGTCCAGAACATCCTCATTTCATTTCCTCTGCCCTCTGGTGATTGACTTGATTAATACTGTGCAAACACCTCGAGACCTCATTGCACAAGCTACCGTACAGCAAAAGCAGAGCTTGTCCCAGAATGCTGGTTCTGAATAGGACAAGATGGGAGAAGCTCAGGAGTAAGGAAAAATTAGAAAGAGACCAGATTTTTATATGATTCTCAGTTAACTTGGTTCTTACCAGTCCCAGTTAATTTCTGCGGATGAACTTGATAGGAGCAACAAATTCTGGTTCCAACACAGGGACCGACCACAGTCCTCAGTGACCCAGAGTGAGACAAATGAGTCTCACTGACCGTTTGACATGAGTTTCTAGCAAGCTCCAAACCCTGCTAACAAGCTCTGCCAGCTCTTCCTGACCAAAGGATGCTTTCAGGTCTTCATTTCCATCTGACCCCTGCTCAGGAGGGTCAGGCACCCTTTCAGCGGGTGTTAGGGACAGGCCCACTGGCAGGAGAGGTCGGGGCTGTCCGGGCCGGACCCAGCCG
>Ga0065711_1050093_pt1 | contig 10991 bp, 7 predicted proteins | sample Hoacrofraction12_FD_59098 | JGI IMG/M metagenome (GOLD analysis project Ga0065711, IMG submission 59098) | Hoatzin crop microbial communities from Cojedes, Venezuela - Epithelial fraction 12 v2 (version 2) | ecosystem: Host-associated > Birds > Digestive system > Esophagus > Crop | place... | reverse complement strand
TCCTGTGCAGCCTGCTGTAGGTGACCCTGCTTCGGCGGGAGGGTTGGACTAGATGACCCACAGAGGTCCCTTCCAACCCCTACCATTCTGTGATTCTGTGATTCTGTGATCATTTGGGCTATAATTGCCCTTGTACATGTGGGTGGACAGAAGGAGGATGTCTACGCTCTTGTCCGTATTATTCTGGGTTCATGTGTATCTGCCACATAGGAAGCCCTAAGTGCAAAAAATACTGAGATATTCCCTTTATTATTGTTATTATTGTTGTTATGTTAGCTTCACATGTTTTAAAAATAAAAACATTCAGCTACAAAGAGGTGCTTTGTGATGATTAGCCAACACCCACAGGCACAGAGCATGACAGAGTCCCATATGGTGAGCTGTTTTAATTTTATTTATTTTTGCAAAGTTGAGTGTATTATACTTACTTATTTCAGGACTTTAATTTCGGTGCTTAAATTTCTGTGGTGGTTTTTTTTTTATTATTTTTTAATATGACACCCTGCTAAACTGTGGAGACATGAATACGACAGTTTCACCTGCTCTGGGTCGAAAGAATAAGCATTTGAAATTATCTGTAAAAGGCTACTGCTAGGGATTTGCTGTGTTTGCATGAGAGAAAGGATGCAGGCACAAGAAGCAGAAGTAGCCAATTAAGCACTGCCACCAGCAGACAGGAGTCAGTGATGCCCAGTAAGTCAGCAAGAAACATCAGGAAAATGATGTTCCTTTTAAGAAAGTACTGCCTGGATATTTCTGAACCTGAAGTATGAAATCTGTATATTTTGATGCCGAAATTGTTAGTTTCTATGAAATGCTGCTTTGTAGGAGATGGTCCTGATGTCGCAGTGGACCCCAGCCTGCAGCCACCTAGGAGAGTGTTGCTGGAGGAAGGGTGATTATTGTATCCTTTTTTATGCCAGAGCACAAACACTAAAACATTTGTGCAGGATGCTAAGGACTGAAGTTAGATACCATTTTCACCCTCAGGGCACCCAAGCAAAGTAACCCGTTTTCCAGAGGATTTCTACAGGGTACATCTGTGTTAATGGCTTCTTGGGCCAAGAGTGCACCTTCAAAGTGAATGCCCTCATTGCCCTTTGCTATGCTCTGGCTTGCAGTGTGGAACAGCCGAGCAGCACACAAGCTGGTGCCCTTCTGGGCAAAACTAAGCCAGAAAACATCTTCAAGGAGCTCGTTGACCATGCTGTAAACACCGCCAGACTGCCAGTCCAAGTCACAGGCTTGGCAGGGGGTCTGATCAGTCCTTCCTGCTGGGACTATGACACTGTGTAGAGAGCAATGAAAGATTCAGAAAGCAATGAGATATTTGCAGGGCTAAAACCTGAATGCATGAGAAGGAATATGGATGTGCAAGCCCAGTGAATAGGCTTGGCAATATTGGTTGCAGACCAGAAGTAGTTCCGGGAGCAGCTGCCAAGACTGTTTTTTTTTCTCTAGAAATTATTTAAAAACTCATACATAACTGCTGTGAACTTCTTCCAGGGAGCGCAACCTAAATGCAGATTCGTGGATCCATGTTCCCTCTTGAGCCATCCCTTCTAGGAGGGGTAGTGATCACTTCCCACTGCTTGCTGAGAAGGGCTTCTAATATACAGGTCTGCATGAGTTTTCTAACCACTGACAGAAGCTGTGTCTACATTTTATGAGAGTCTGAGATGAAAGCCCACTAGTGGGCATATCTTCCAATGTAGTTTCATCCAAAAAAGTCCCCTGTTAACATGCTGTGAGACTGCTCCATCAGGAAATTCAGTTTGCTTGATCTGAACTAGTATGTGAATGTCAATATACCTTGAGTATAGATATGCTTGCTTCTAAATTGCCACAAATGTTGGCTAGAAGCTAGACACTGAGATGTTCAAATTGCAGCGGGTATTCAGAGGAGCAGAGCTTGAGATGCGTAGCTAATTTCTTCATGTGGGAGAAGTAATGTAAATTCAGACATTTTTAAAACTAGTAGCAAATTAGTTCAGACTGCAACTTTGAATTATGCGTTTGAATTTTACTAACAATTTGTGCAAATTGTGCCCTTTTGTATGTGTTGCCTTCAACATTATACAGAACAGCACTAGTAATGTTTAAATCCACAGAGTTTGCCACAGTGGGCTTTCAGACAAATTTTGAGGAGACATCAGGTTACAACAAAAGGTGGTCAGTCATGTCGCATCAGAAGGATTTAAGACACAAAACAGGAAAAAAAGAAAAAAAGGGAAAAGGCACGTGGCAGATTTGCAGTGTATTAGATTATCTTCCCTTAACAAAACAGGCTATTACTCTTTCTCTTAGGATTAGCATCCTGCATGGAATTTAACATTTGAAGAGTCTGTTCTGCATAATCCTTGGTAAATCCATGATGTTCTTTTAGACATTTTCCCCTAAAACAGGTAAATCAAAATCCTTATTAACTTTTAGTATGGAAAAAGAATTTGTTCTGATCTGCCTCCAAGTTTAATCAGACATACCCCAAACAGAAAGAAACACAAGGAATAAACAGACATTGAACCCTCAGATGCACTGCTTTTGTCTTACTTTTTTGTTTTGGGTTTAGGTTTTTTTTGAGACGTTGTTATTAACAGTGGCAGGATGACTGATCATGACTTCAGCCACATTAGTTCTGCTCCTGATCACCTTCATTGTCTGGAAACATTTTTCGTTTAAGAGCAGCATCTTTGGATATTAGCAGTAATATTTTCAAATGGTGCGTTAGCATGTAGTCACGTCATCCACAGAAAAGGATGGCTTATTCCTTTTGTGGCATTTTGGAAGTATGGAAGATAAGGGGAGAGAGACGAGAGGTTTTTCAAATAGACCATTCTCTTTAAACATTTATATAACATATCTTGATACTTTCACGATAAAATTTTGGTATTTCATAAAAGATTTCTGTTAGCCCAACACTGTCTTTTAACTCCATCCTTCAGCTATTTACAGACCATCATGCTTTCGCCATCCCACTCTCCTCAGCCATCTGTTAATCAAGGCACATACTTCTAGGACTTCTTCTTTTGTTTCACTCTATCCTTTGATTTTTCACAGTTGGCCAATACCTTTATAAAGCAAGAAAGCAAGCACACCGAAGTGAGCACAGCAAAAGCAGATCTCAAAAACTCAGGAAGGAAAGGAATTAAAACCACTCTGTGATAAAACAATGTAGTTCTGTTGCCACGGAGAACAAAACCATTTAAAATGTGGTTGCACGGGGATTTTGGAGAGGTCTTTCTTGTGCCCCTTTTTTCAGGGTTTGTTGTGAAACCCTGAGATCTCAGATTCCAACCCCAGGAAACGAAACCCAGGCAGCTCGGGGTAAGGGGAAACAGGCACTTGGTGAGTAGGTCCTTACTTTTCTCAAATCTTTATCTGCCTGATAGATCAAAGACCTGCCTGTTTTCTTTCTAACCTCCATAGAAATTGAACTCTGTGAGCTATTTACACTGAACCAAACAGGATTGGGTGGAAAAAAGATCTTGTGGGTGTCTTTCTGTCTGCTTTTGCTTTATGTTTTATTGCCCATGGCCTATTCCAGGAGCTGTGGTATAGTGTGGAGAACTGGGACAATCGTGACATCTAGACATGACCTGTGAGTCGACATGAGTCTCCAAAAATCTGTGACACCAGCTGTGTACACATGGACTTCCACCTTCCCCTTGAGCTCCGGAAAGCCCCTGACAGCTCTGCACTTGCCCACCTGGGGATACCTTTCTTGCTTCAGCTGCATGCCAACGTCAGCTCCATGTCCCTGCCAACACTGCCTTGACAAGGGCAACCTGAGCGCAGACTTTCCTGGGAGTACTGTCTGAAAGCAAAGATTAGAAAGGAACAAAAGGAATTAAAATTTTGAGCTGCTTCTGATTCTGTTATGTTCACTTCCAAATCAACCAAAAGCTGCTAACACTCCATTTCCAAGGAGCAACATATAAAAATACTTCTAAAGGCCTTGTACTGGAAGAAACCAAAACCTTTTAGTGGCCCTCTACACTGTTCCAGCACTCTTTTTAGGCAGTACCTGTCAGTGGCAGTAGGATTTTACTCGCCTGCCTGAACCATAAGACGTAGTACAGGAACAATGTAAAATGCTGTAACTGGGCGTGGTCCAGTAGGGTCCCACCATGACAATGAAGGAATGAAAAGGGCTGTAGGTGGTCCATGAGGTTAGACCGACTGTGTAACAGGAATAGGATTATTTTTTCTAAATCTAAAAATATTCATTCTGGAGAAAGGATATTCTGTGATTATAATTACAGATGCTCTGCTGGTCAATATTTGACTGAAGAAAGCAATCAGTTCTTCCAGCAATAGCAAGAAAATATTGAAATGAGTGGTAACAATTACAGATTTTTTAATTTAAGTTAACTGAACTTTGAAACAACATACATATTTAAGGTCAACACTTGAATGCTACCAGCAGATGTGAAAGCATATTAAAAAGTAACAAATGCATATGGTGACTTCCTTATCTTTTAACAGCAAAAATCATTTAACAGTAAGACAGTGAATTTAGTCATGTGGCCAGACAGTGCATCAGAGTTCCTAACTTTAATTAAAGTTATGGTGGATTCAAACTCATAATCCGTCGCTTCTACCACTTCAGTCTAGCAGGCAGTATAATGTAGTTATTATTTTTGCCCTACATATCAGCATCTTTGTCAAAACAATAGAATCTAAACTGAAATTAGAAATCTTATGTTGGGATGGATCAAATTAACCTGCCAAAATCGTTATGTGAGCATACGTTTTTTTCTGAGTCAGCACACACATGCTCTCTCCCAGGACAGAAGGCAAATATCATACGGACTATCACTCTTCTGCTTGAAAGCCAACACTTCCCTCTTAAAACAATCCAGAAAAGGCTATTTAGCCTTGTGTGGAGATGTATAGCAAATGTCATCACACCTACTTTTATGTGTCTGCGGCCAGAACTGGAACGCTCTGGCGTATGTTAGACCTACTGCTTCTCTAGAAAACGCATAGCGATCTTCTACACAGAAGACTCACATCAGTTTGCGTGTTGAACAGCTTCTGTTACCCAGTAGAAAACATTGATGAGGGACTGTGGCTGGAGTACTACTTTTTAGTGTAAAGACAACTCTACAGATCTTTTCAAGACTTTGAAACCTAAATTTGATCCCCTTAGCAGGTGTCTCTCTTCTTTTTGATGTCATCAGTACACAAAAATATGTTCCTAATGCAAGATTAACTGAAAACAAAGGTATACAAATAAAAAATAAGATGCTTGTATCATCTCATTGCAATCAATACAAACATTCATTATAAAAAACATTCTTTTGTAAAATTTTTGTCGTCAAGAAGTGTTGCACATTATCAAAGACCTGAAGAGTATGTAAGATTTACATACTCTTCATATTCTACATACTCTACATACTCTAATATATTCCAGGTTCTTCCTGGTCCTTAGTTGTTTTTTTTCATGAAAACTTACATTGAAAACTCTCCATCTAGAAATGTTTGATCACAATAAACACCTGTCTATGTCCAAACTAGCATTTTTGGGTATGTTTTGAACTGTCAGCTACAGAGATGATTTCATACATTGTCACAATTTTCATTGCGGCAGGGGAAAATCGTCAGCTGTTACGGAGAAACACCATTATCACATCTGATTGCAGCTTTTGGGGACATAGCAAGTGCTTCATTTTCTCACTTCTGAAATTTGAAGTGACAATGCTAGATTGATACAACTTGTGTGCCAGAAGGGGATCAAAGCAAGAGAAACAAAAATCCAGAGCTGTGCTTCTCAGCGGCAGCAGTTACCATCTAGGTGCCTGCCAAGGAGACGCGGCTAGCTTAGACACTTCCACCGGCAGGTCCTTTCTAGTCCAAATCATTTTGACAGAGAGGAGTTGGGGAGTGATGAGGCACGCAGTTGTATCAGTATTATTGTCAGGACTGAGAGGCCAGATTTGTTACGTGAAGTCTACGTGTTGGTTAGCTGGAGGTGGTCACGTCTTCAGGGCTGAGCTTTGGGCACAGCAGGACATAGGGCTGGAAAACAGTTACTCTGGGCTCATTCCAGTCTAAGAAGAAAAAGTACCTGGAAAATTCCTCACTTATTCAGATGCATTTTTTATAGTATTCAGAAGGAAAAAATTGAAACCCTGAGCAGATGTGAGATCAGAGCATTTTGAACAAGACAGGCTGTATTTTCCACTCTCTAAAACACAGTCTTAATAAAGAAGAGGTGTGCGGAAGTAAACTCATTACTTATTCCTTGGCCCAGAATCACAGAATCACAGAATAGTAGGGGTTGGAAGGGACCTCTGTGGGTCACCTAGTCCAACCCCCCTGCCGAAGAAGGAATTATTAAGAGTTGAATTTCTTCAGAAATCATGGAATTAAACTATTTTCCAAAGTTTTTTGGAGACCACAGGGAAATTATTATTTTTCTAAGGAGAATACGAAAAAGAGTAGCACACAAAATGATGAATTCTTTATTTCCTCTATGCAAGTTGATCAAATTGGGCAGCTGATGGCTGTACATGAGGAGGCAGGCAAAGATTTAAACTTGGCTTTAAGTCATATACGATTTGCATGATTTTGAACAAATGACAGAAGAACTTAAGACAGAATGGGTTCTGGAAGAGGGTTGTTAGTAATGGAGGCTGGAAGGAGTTCTGCAGAGTCCTAGGGGCCAAGGCAGTGCTATTCAAGCAAGAAAGATGAAATATGAATTGCCAGACATTAGGTCTCTTCGCGATAGAAAAATGATGATTTTCTGACTGCTGAATTAGAACAGGAGTTTCAATTTTTATTTTTAAATTGCTAATACTTTGATTACTGAAAATCTTATTCCATCAATTCAGTATGGTCAAATGATATGGGAATGTTAGAGAATGAAGTATCATGACAATACAGTAAAAATGACAATGACGTATGCCTCCGTCCCAGACTCCCTACAGACTTTTCTCCTATCAGAAAATCTAGGCTTAGCATAGTGAACAGCACTGTAGCCTGCATTATCTTTTCGTGTAGTGGCTGCAGAGTAAGCCCAGGACTGCAGGGGAGAGCAGTGCTCCTTTTGCCTGCACCAAAAGCTCCCTCCACCCTCCCACCTTTTGGTTATGAACACCAAACCCTGAATTCTTTCAGGTTAAGGGCAAAGGAGGACATGTTGTGGTGTTCATCCTTCCATGTGAGTAGGAAGGTGATTTGAGGCAATGAGGAATCAAAGAAGGCAGGACAAACCATTTATCTGTATTCTTGCTTTGATAAATTGTGTAATTAATAATTTGGTAGGAGGAATGCAGTGGTTAGCCAGCCAAAAGCACTAATGCTTTGGAAGAAACTATACATCCAAAATGAAAAGCGCATTTCACCTTGGTGACAGTTCAAGGCTTCTTAATGCCATAAGTAAAGTTTTGGGTTGTGTTTTTAGCTTAAAATGTGGCTGTTTTAAGAAGCACTTAGGATCATTGTAGACACCATTATCTGGATTCTATTAATGTTCCTGAATTATTGTCATCACTAATTATCTACAAAGAAGGCAGAAGAACATATTTAATTAAACAGTTGTTCTAACCCTTCAGTGGATCTAAAACTTAACCGGAGGATGCAAATTGAAAATTTGAAGGCAAGTACAATCAAACACAGCACAGTATAACAAATGAGCCTGGCTGGGGGAGTGACGAGAAGTCCTTCAGCACAACGCAGGAATGTGTTGGAGGTAGCTCTTGCAGAGGTTGGAAAACTGGAAGTAGAGAATGTGCAAACATTAATTTCCCCGGTCAAGAGAAACTGCTGCAATTGCAAGCTTCTTTCCCCCTCCTCTACTTCACTGTAAAAAAACCCAGGTTAATCAATGAAAAACGTTGTTTTGATTTTTTTTCCAGTCCAAGGATGCCTGTACCTGGTGACTGGGGCAAAGAGCATGAGCCAGAAAGGAGGTGGACACAAAACGACGTCTAGTTAAGCTAATTTGTCTGTATTCTTTATAGCAATCACCTTCATCAGGACATAAAGGGAACGGATGAGAGAAAAGCGTTTAAAATAAGGATGGTGAGAATGAGTGAGGAACCTGGCTGTGAGGTGTTTGGTTCACCTTCCCTACAAGCTTTATTGTATACTCTTGGTATGGAAGATGATCTTTTCTTGCACCAAAGCAAGCAGCAGCCGTCAGCTTTTTTTTGGGCCACAGGCTGTTCTGGGGAGGTCTCGCTGAGCGAAAGGTGTTTTTGCATGGAGGGAAGACATTCAGAAAATTACTTGGTAGCCTCGTGGTGTGGGCTGTTGCGTAGGAAGGGGAGATTTTCACTCCCCACCACGTTCTAATAATTGCATGTGAAGGAAGTTCTTGAACAGGACTAGATGGTTCAGAAGACTGATTAAATATAATCTGTAATTTTTTGCTTGCAGAGTCCAATTTAAACCTAGATGCAGCTAGTAGGGAGTGTGAGAAAGCTCTTTGAAAGGCATCATGCATGACCATGACTGATCAGAGGGGTTTTGCTATGTTTCAGCGAGGTTTAAAAACACAGGCTTCCTAAAAGTAGGACAAAATGGAGAAATAACCAGTATTAATGGGGCAAATTAGTCCTTTGCTTGGGCATTTCGACATGCATACATTTTCCCAGGTAGGTTATTGACAAGGGCTGTTTCTGCAACAGCTAATTTTGTTTAGACTTTTCCATGTGTTGCCTCACTGTGATGCAACGGAGATGAAAAACATGGAGATAGCTTATCAGAAGGGACGCCTGTGTAAATAAACTGTTTCCACTGCCCTACATTAATTAAGACCCATGGTGACAGTCAGGACTTGCAAGATAAGCATGAAAAATCACTTCTCCTTGCACCCCTGTGGGTGATCCATGCAGTCCGAGGCTGAAACACACCAATTCACAGCAGCAGGGAGAAACTTCTGCCACCATCATTTATGTTGTTCATTTAGTAAAGACTGCTGGTTTTTAATTGCCCATCCGTAGGAAATCTCTCAGTTCAAGACACTCATTTGTATTTTGACTACCCTGTTGGCAGGACCCTTGCAACATGTTAAATAATGTTTAAATAATTTTGCTGGTAAACAGCTGGCATGCAAGACTTATTACTAAGGCATACAGATTTAAACTCGTGAAAAATATGATGTGGGTGATCTCACTTCATTACCTTTTCTGGAGAGGAGTGTGTGTCATACTCTGAGGGATACAGTGATGCACTGGCACTATAAACTGGGGGAACAGAAGAACAAATATTTTCCTTTTCTGATCACACAGTGCATAAGATGTGAAATGAATGCTATGGTTGATGAGCGGCAGCAGGCAGTAGATCTGACACAACACACAGGATTTCACTGGAATGGCTGCATCTCACCTTCTCCAGGCACTGACATAAATTACTCGAATGAGCAAATGGTATTCTATCTTTACTTAAAAAAGGAAAAAAACAAGCTTTTGGAGTTTGGCAGGCACTGGAACTTCCATGTTAACAGGCTGTTTGCAGAAACAGTGCCTTTTTTCACTGAATATTTGAATTTAAATTATCTTAAGTACTTTGGAAAGTTTCTTTTAACCTCATTTGTCCAAAATCTCTATCTTGGATAGTTATTCTGACTTTCATGAAATTAAGACAGTAGGCTTCATCAATACAAAAGCACATACACCCCCCTTTTTCATCCTTTTCAAAAAATCAGATCTGTTGTTCTAAAACCATGGTCCTGATCTTTGCATTGAATTTTTAGGTAGCTGAAAGAGAATGAAAAGTAACCATGAAATCCCAGCATATAGAATCCATTGCATGCGCTGCATTAGCTGTTCTTTGTTAGGGTATCTCTTGGCAGGAAAAGAAGTTTTGGGGGTGATTTTGTACCCTCAGCATCTGATTTAAATGGGCAACTTGATGAAAATGGAAAGGCCCGTGAGAAGGAAACAAAAGCTCCAGACCCTGACCCTGATTGAGTGTCTGCACTGGTGTGGGCCTAGACATGACATTACAGGAGTCCAGGCCAGATCTCTAACTTAAAAAGTCAGTGACTAGTTAGAAAAAAGGGAAAATAATTATCCAAGTCACATAAAATGAAAAGTGAAACAACTCATTGCCTAAAGCTTATAGGAGAATAAATTCAAAAGACATTTCCTTGCTAAATGTCTGCCTCTAAAAACCACATAGGAATGTGAGAGGGACTGGCTACTGCCACTGGAATAATCTAATGTGATGGCTGAAGGACAGGTGCATTAAAAAAATATTGCTGTCTAAACCTAACACCTTTAATATATGGCCTGAAGTACAGGTGTAAGCAGCTACACAGACTTATTTGTCATGAGTGCCAATCATTTGATGAAATTCCTCTGGCTTACTAACACTTTTTGAAAGGTCACTGAAAAATCATGCAATCATCGAATCATTAAGGTTGGAAAAGACCTCTAAGATCATCAAGTCCAACCATCAACCCAACACCACCTTGTCTGCTAAACAATATCCTGAAGTGCCGCATGTACACATTTTTTGAACACCCCCAGGGATGGGAACTCCACCACCTCCCTGGGCAGCCTGTTCCAATGTCTGACCGCTCTTTCAGTAAAGAAATTTCTCCTGATATCTAATCTAAACCTCCCCTGACACAACTTGAGGCCATTGCCTCTCATCCTGTCGCTAGTTACCCGGGAGAAGAGACCAACACCTGCCTCACTACAACCTCCTTTCAGGTAGCTGTAGAGAGCAATAAGGTCCCCCCTCAACCTCCTCTTCTCCAGACTGAACAGCCCCAGTTCCTTCAGTCTCTCCTCATCAGACTTGTTCTCCAGACCCCTCACCAGCCTCGCTGCCCTTCTCTGGACACGCTCCAGCAATTCAATGTCTTTCTTGTAGTGAAGGGCCCAAAACTGAACGCAGCACTCCAGGAGCGGCCTCACCAGTGCCAAGCACAAAGGCACTATCCCCTCCCTGCTCCTGCTGGCCACACCATTCCTGATCCAAGCCAGGATGCCGTTGGCCTTCTTGGCCACCTGGGCACACTGCTGGCTCAT
>Ga0065711_1050089_pt1 | contig 10991 bp, 6 predicted proteins | sample Hoacrofraction12_FD_59098 | JGI IMG/M metagenome (GOLD analysis project Ga0065711, IMG submission 59098) | Hoatzin crop microbial communities from Cojedes, Venezuela - Epithelial fraction 12 v2 (version 2) | ecosystem: Host-associated > Birds > Digestive system > Esophagus > Crop | place... | reverse complement strand
CTGTCCTCCAGGACCTCTCAAAGATGATGGAGAGTGGCTCAGCAATGACATCCGCCAGCTCCCTCAGCACTCGTGGGTGCATTCCATCGGGGCCCATGGATTTGTGGACATCCAGATCACTTAAGCGATTTTGAAATAATTCAGATGAGTGGCATTCCTCAGGGGTCTGTATTGGGACCAGCGCTGTTGAACATACTTGTCAGCGACATGGACAGTGGGACTGAGCACACCCTCAGCAAGTTTGCCAATGACACCAAGCTGTGTGGTGCGGTCGACATGCTGGAGGGAAGGGATACCATCCAGAGGGACCTTGACAGGCTTGAGAGGTGGGCCTGTGTGAACCTCATGAAGTTCAACAAGGCCAAGTGCAAGGTCCTGCACATGGGTCAGGGCAATCCCAAGCACATACACAGGCTGGGCAGAGAATGGAAAGAGAGAAGCCCTGAGGAGAAGGATTTGGGTGTTCTAGTGAAGGAGCTCAACATGGCCCAGCAGCGTGCTCTCACAGGCCAGAAGGCCAGCCGTAACCTGGGCTGCATCAAAAGCAGCGTGGCCAGCAGGTCGAGAGAGGTGATTCTGCCCCTCTATGCTGCTCTGGTGAGACCCCACCTGGAGTCCTGCATCCAGCTCTGGAGCCTCCAGCACAGGAAAGACATGGACCTGCTGGAGCAGGTCCAAAGGAGGGCCACAAAAATGATCAGAGGGCTGGAGCACCTCTCCTGTGAGGAAACGCTGAGAGAGTTGGGGCTGTTCAGCCTGGAGAAGAGAAGCAGAGAAGGCTCCAGAGAGATCTTATAGCAGCCTTCCAGTACCTGAAGCACGCCTGCAAGAAAGCTGGAGAGGGACTTTTTACAAGGGCGTGTAGTATTGGGACAAGGGGTAAGGGCTTCAAGCTGAAAGAGGGTAGATTTAGATTACATATAAGAAAGGAATTCTCTACTGTGAGGGTGGTGAGGCACTGGCACAAGTTGCCCAGAGAAGCTGTGGCTGCCCCCTCACTGGCAGTGTTCAAGGCCAGGCTGGATGGGGCTTTGAGCAATCTGGTCCAGTGGAAGGGTCCCTGCTCACGGCAGGGGGATTGGAACTAGATGATCTTTAAGGTCCCTTCCGATCCAAACCATTCTATGATTCTGTGATGCATTTGATCTATTTCCCAGACTGTGCTGTTGTCGGGGTGAGGGCTTTCTGTGTTTTCAGGCTGTTTTGTGTTGTATGCATATCAAATTCCAACAGCTCCATGCACCCAGTATGCCTCCATTCAGCCTGGGTTTCCTTAGTGTGTACCAAGGAATCTTCTGCACTAGGGGGAAGGACCCATCCTTTGCTCAGGTAATTCTGCTGCCTTTTTTTTTTTCAGAAGTTTTTCTACATGTAGATTTGTTTGTTACAAATCTGTTTGTTGCTGTGCTGTCCTACACGCTTGCTTTTTAATTAAGACATTTTTAATGTCTCCAGAGGTCAGTGGATTGACATAATTTTTTTTTCTTACCACAAAAGGAAATAAATATTTTACAGGTGAGCATCTTCCTACAGAATTAGAATGTTAGGAATTACAGCACTAAACAAATGTCTTTACTAACAGTGTTTCAGTCATTACTACTGACAGGAACCTCTTGCTCAACTCTTATTCTGTGTTTTTTGCCTTAAAAATAGGATGATAGCATTACCTCCTCCCCCCCCCCTTTTACTTTGCCAGGGTGGCAGTATTAAGAGTACTTGCTTTAGAGCACATGTAAACAACCACCTTGCATTATGCAATGTGATTAAAGCACACTTCGTACTGCTTTCAGTATCTGTTGATTACACACTCTCGAGTAGGAGGTCTTTAAGAAACGTGTTGCCACCGCAGTCCAGGTACTGTGTGCTGAGTAGTGACATGAAAGAACTCTGCTCGTAAAATTAACTTGATTAATAAGGGGTCTATTTCGAGAAAGGCTGCAGAGCCAGCTGGGGTTGTAGCTGTGTGCCACAAACCGCTGTCTGGAACTTCCTGCAGCCCTGTGTTCCTCCCTCTACTTCTGCATAGGTTGGTACAAGCCGAATGGGAGAGTTTCTGCTTGCACAGAGTGATTTGACACAGCGCGTGTTGCTGCCAGTATGACGCTCGGAGCAGTTTTGCCTAGTACTACCTGGAGTTATGCCACGAACACAGGCACCTCACTACAGTCTACACTAGTCAGCTTCACAAGGTCAATGACCAAAAGCCTTCAGATTTATGTTAAAAATGCTTTCCTAGTGAGTACTAAACCAGGAATTAATGCTCACAGCACCGCAAACTTTGTGGAGTTTAAAATATTTATTATTTGTACCAAAAACACAGTAATAAGGCCTCTTAAAATACATAACTGATTTGTGAAACAAGTTCTTTCTAACTAGTGATCTTTTCCTTAAGTACAAAAATTAAAAGCTATGTTAACCAGAACAGAAAGTATCTGCTAGCTACATTACGACGACACCGACACCGGAGCTGTGCTCAACAAAACGCTTTAAATGTACATTTGAACACTCTGATTATCTGATTTGCATATTTAAAGGCAGGGCACTGGATTATCTCAAGAAGACGCAAGCTGATACGGATACTGCAACTCTTCTATATTTCCATAGCTATTTTCAGCCTCATTTCAGTGCCTGGAAGTGGTGCCACCACAATACTGCTGAAAGTACTTCCCAAAGTAATATACACACTTTTTCTTAAAAGTTGTATAAATTATTGCTGTTTCAAAATTATCCACTTTTTGTTGTTCCTGTTACAAGATGGTTAGAGCAATTTCTAGGAATTGTTACAAATCAATACAAATAAAACACCGATGTTTGCCTCAAGATATCTGTGAAAGAGTGCTTCATTTTAGTGAGACAACTGCAATATGAAACACCTTACAAGAAACGTAGGTGTACTATCTGCAAGCCAACTCTTTTATTGCAATGCATTGTATTTTAATGTTGTACGCTATTATTTTATTGCATCATCTATGACAGCGTGTCCTTTCATTTCAGTAGAAAATTACGCACTGTACAGCAACTTTTCTCCCCTCCCTTTTGCAATATTTCTATTTGATTCTGTTCTGAAATGATACCAGGTACTGTTTTTTACATCACTACACTGCTACAGGGTGGCTCCATATATATAATTTTCCTGTACAACTCATCATACCTCTAGAATAAACAGAAAGCACTTACAGTTATATTGCCCAGTTATATGGCCACACAGTCTATGCCATTCGTTTTCTGAAGCTGCATTATCTAAGCTGCAAGCTACAAATTTACTTGTGCTACAGGTATAAGAAATAAAGGCTGTAGATTAAAGTAGATGGAATCGTGACTCAAACTGAATGGTTTATAGATTCCTAAATTAAAAGTTGAACAGATTAAATTAATGATTTGTCACAGGTGAGCAACCGAAAGGAAACCTATTATTTAGGGCATCTTGACTTAGACACTTTCTGGCCTCCTCTTGTGCTGCATGCTGTGCTACTTGTTCCTTATGAGTCTCAGCCGCAGCAGCTTAACACTGTTTCCTAATTGTTGTCCATCTCTGTTTTTCTTCCATTGTGATCTTCCTTTGTTTTTTCAGGGTTAGGATAACTATAACTGAAATAATAACCAAAATGTAACCTTCTTTTCTGGGTCCTTTGTTGTATGTTATTTTGGGCTTTATTCTCTCCTATAGGATCTGATGGGTAGAAGCTAGTTTAGATTTCAAAGTGCTGATTTGTAACTCCAAAGTTCCTTAGAGGACTAATCATACTAGAAACACACTTACTACATAAATTTTTATTGCCTTGGGAATGCACAGTAATTTAATATTTAATTTAATAATTAAATATTAGTAATTTAGTAAACATTTAATAATATATAATTTAATAATCCATTTAATAGATGCATTGCCTTTGTAGACTTTCATTATTCGGAGCAAAAATTTGTGCATAGTGCTGTAGCAAGATTTCTGGATAGAAATATTACTCCTAAAAATAAAACTGAAGCTCTCTAAATTAAAAACAAAGTATGTTTATGCTGTTGGGCATCAGGTATTTACAAGCAAACTGACACGTGGCTTATTATAAAAAAAAATATTTACTAAGAGTGGTTTAAATCTTCTGTTTTCTGAGGGTGATGGTCTCACTAAAATACATACTAAGTAATAACTATTTTAATCAGCAGCACTTCCATGCACGTACAAATTTCAGATGACTACCAGGTACTGGATTTTGGTAGCTAGGAAATTGAACCGCGTAAGACCTCTATGGTTCATTGAACATAGTTCTATGGAGCTGAAATAATACGTTTTTATTCCATTTTGAAACTGGTTTTCGCTTCCCATTACTGTTGGAAGACTAGTTCAGAACTCCATTTCTGTGATGAGAAACTTGTTTTTGATTTTTACTTTAACTGCAGCCTGTTACCCAGTACCAGGACTGATTCTGACAAAGATTAACTGAAATGGGTAGGAGTTTTGCTTGGAGAAGGGCTGATGATTAAACTTTAAAATATGTAGTACATTAGGAAAAAGCTCCCAAAATGGAGACCTCAATGTAGTGGGAGTTTTTATGGTTCCATTACTACAGCTATTTAAAAACACAGCACTGAGTTAACTGTTGGTGAATCTGAACTGTCATTCTGGCCATCTCATATCTTAGCCTGGTGTATGGGGCGGGTTTCCGTACACAGGTTAGCACATCCTGGCTTAGCTGGCCGGCTTGATTTAGACCCAACGTTGCTGCTGTTGCCAATAAATCAAACTTTCCTTTCTCCCACACTTCTGGTCAATGCGCAGCTGGGTGCTGAGGCTTGTTTGCAGCACTGCTGAGGCACGAAAACATGCACACATGCAGCACAACACAATTTCAATTTGTGCTCAGGTCTTCTGCCCATTGGTAGAAGATGACAGGCGTACGATGGAAGTGAGATGTGACTGGTATGTGCTATGGGTTCCACAGTGTTTATTTCCAGTTCAACAGGTAGCACAGTGGCTTGCCAGAAGTGTGCAATTTTTAAAGAGATTATAAACTTTGACCTGATCAATGGTATCTGTATACATCACTGCCATCATTGAAGAAATTAAAATGGAACCTCAGAAGTGTTGGTAAAGGGGTGAATTTTGAAGAGAAGACAACATAAGAGGTGGGAAGAAGAATGGAATTTTATTTTTTTTTCCCACAAACCCTGCTAGTTAGAGTCCCTAACTGGATTACCAGAGAAAACATCCTCTAGGAACCATTTTTCTTCCCATCCATGATCTTGTAAGTTTTATGCAGTTAATGAATTTACCGTTTAATGTTTGCTCGTACTGAAGGGCATTGGGACCTTGAACAGGTCTCCACTGAGCAGTGGACTATGCATATAAGATAGGAAAAGAGGATTGAGGAACCTGAGCTTTGCATCCCAGTGAAATCAGGAATTTGGTAACAATGGAGTCATGAAACCTGTTTTTTCTATAGACCTGTGTCTCAAGGTTGGGGTTCCCAGTGGATTCTCTCACGTGTGATAAGGGTGAGGGAAGCCCCGTCTTTATTATTCGCTTTTGCAAAGACACTACTGTCTCTATTTGCACCCTACACACTTGTTTTTCTGAAAAATTTGAGAAATACAAATGAGTCTGTCTGGAACTGTCCAATGGGCTCAGAAGCTGTGGCTGGGAACAGGGGATGAGCGCAAATACCTGCAGAGTGTGTACTCAGCAACCTTGTCCCCTTCGGAAAATTTGCCATAAGGAGACGGCTACTAGGGGTTGGAGAAAAAGCTAGCCTGAAGACAAATGACTGTGTCTAATCTTTTGAACAAAGGATTTTCCTTTAGAAAACACAGAAAATACAATGCACATGCATTGCCTGGTGATTCAGGTGTGAAGTAATGTTAAAGGAAGAAATGAAGCTGTTACTGTGAAAGAGTTTAACACGTTTTCTGTGTAAGGATACTAGTGAGAGGATTGCCCGCTGCCACTGCTGCTGGGAACGCCCAAAGCACTACTGCAGAGTAAGCTGCTGTGACCACTGGCATCTCAATATACCACAACAGGTCTGCTCTGAACAGGGCCAGATAGCACTGCACTTCAAACGCCAAAGGAGCTATGTCTACACTAGCATTCATACTTTGCTGCACTGTTGTTAGCAACGGAAAGTTCTTACCTGAAAAAATAAAATGGACGTAGACACAGTCTAGTAGAATTGTATCCATTCTTGTTTTGCAAATGATATAAGTTCTCTTTAAAGGCTAGACGTATAATACCAAATATTTAGAGAGGTTCTTAGCATTAAAAATAAATACACATCAGTGCACAATGCATACAAGAGATTTAGTTAGCTGACGTTTACTATATATAAGCAATTATATGATTTATTTGTTGTATAAATCGTTTGAATGAGCAAATTCGGGTGTTTGTGTGTAATGAAACTCAGTGTCTAAAAACTTTGGCCTCCTGTCTGTCCCCTTCTCCAGGCAATGCAATGGTATCTCTGGAACAGCCGGGCTGTTACCAAACAGTGGGAAAATTGCTTTCAAAGCTTGTGCTTGAAAAACATTTTTTTCCTTGATGTGTAGTTTAATTTGCTTTCAGGGATACAAGGATGCAAAAAATGTTTTTCATCAAATTAAGTAAAATTAAGGTGCTTCTGTAGCAGACTAATTAGACAGCTATCTAAAATAAATGTTTTGTTTAACGCCTGATTTCTCGTTTAAATATATAAATACCAGCTAGTGTTTTAAAGCTTCTGTAGCTGTGAATGGCTCTGCTGTCCCTCACTGCAAGCTACCTTTTTATTACTTCTTCCCAAGAAATTTATTTTGCTGACATGGGCCCTAATCCAGTGAAGTGTTAGAACATCTGCTTAATTTTAAGCATGCGAGTAAAGCCAACAGAACTGTTCGTATGCCTAAATTTAAGCACAAATTTGCATTTGCCTTAGCTGGGGTTATAGTTTCTGAGTTATGTTCTTGAGGATTGTGGGTATTTCGCAGAATGGACACCCTCCTGACTGAAGAACAGACTTTCACAGGGTTTTAAGGCATTTTGTTATTTATCGGAAGATCTTGAGAAGAAAAATGTACCAAGAAGTAAACACTAAAATTTTTGGACACCAATGCATTGCTTTAAATATGTACATTATGCAACTCCTAACAAACTTCCCACGATTTCCTCTTCCACTTCTACGTGACACTGTAGTCGCTGAAAACAGCTGAGATACTAGCTGATTGTTTTCGTGAATGACCACCTTATTTGCTGTATTGGTTTTCCTAGTTGCATTGAGCATTTTAGCTTGGCGACGGGATGACCTGTCTTAATTCTAGTGAGCTGATGAGTTGGAAGTTCAGTATTTCTTAATATTTTGCTCTGTGATATCGAAACATTTTTTAACTCCGGGTACGTACAAGTGATCTTTTCCCCCAGAAAAAGTAAAAGCTTGAGAGGTGATGACTGCCACATAGCTCAACTTGGAACTTAAAAGTCACACAGGTACAACCGGAACCTGGTGATTCTGACGCAGTAGCTAGAGGATAGCTGGTTACATAGTGAAACGTATTCCTGTGATTTTCACTCCTGCTGGCAATCTCAGACAGACCTAGGACAGAGTGGACCTGGAATCTGAGCTGCCTTCTCCTTACAAGGGCTTGCATGAGATCCAGGAGGAAACAAACCAATACAGTGTGTATATAAACTTCAATGACTGTTTCTCTTTTGTTACCCAGTGAGTTTTCCACAGAAACGGAGAATCTGGTGCCACTCTTCATCAAAACCAACGGTTTCTAATGTATATATCAGCATTAGAACATTAGAAAGCTCTATGTTGCCTTTTTTTTTTTTTTAAAGTGGGGTGGCTTAAAGGCTTTGTGTGTTTCATTTGTACCATGTAAGCTGTCAGGCACCACAGCTAAGGAGAAGAAAGAATGCAGAGAATCTGTACTAAGCTTTAATTTTATTTAATAGCAGGCACAAGATTCATTCAGAGAGTTTTAGTATTGGGTGAGGAGTTAAGGTAATTACAGCAGTGGGGCAGAAGGCTAGAAGATGACGGAGAAATGTAGTACCATGAAACATTCAGGTTTAGAGAGTACTTTGGGTTATTTTAAATAATATATACTAGCCACCTACCAATAACCTTCTCCACATTTGGGGGAATTTAAACACAATATAATAATTGCACCTTGTGTGTTAACATATATAATAAGATTAAGTATACTGCAGTTTGCACTCGCTCTCACACTTACAAAGTGTGTAAAGGAAAGGGATTTGGCTGCACTAAATGAGACAGAAGAGGTTAAAATCAGTAGCTGGAAAATGAAAGAGCTGCAAGATGTTCTGCAAGGGCTTTCACTATGAAAACATTCATGCCTGATTTGAATCTGGAACAGGAAAGTCATTTGTTTGGACTTCAAGGTAGGTTTCCTGTCTGAACTCTGCAAGTTATACCTGTCCGCAAAAACACTTAAGCCCATTCTTTGCCTCAGGTTTCAACATAGCGTAAAGTTCAAGAAAGTGGTTGAAAGGTATCCTGAATAAAGATGGGCTTTAGCAAGAGACTAGGTGTTTTGCTGAATCAAGAACCTAAAGACATGCAGTGATTATATACCCTTATTATATAAATATCAAGAAGAGTGGAAATTTATTTTTATCATTACTTTCTACTGAATTTCCCACAGCGCATAGGAAACGGCGGATTTTGGAAGGAACATGAACAGTATTTCTTCTGAACTACCTTGGAGCCTCAAATGGTCTTGGGTTTCTATATTTTATGTCCCTGAGATATCAAAAAATATTTTCATAAAAGATGCATATGGTAGCATTAAATAATAATATATTTGTCTCCCTACTAGATATTGACTCAACTGTATGTCACATGAACATCTATGAGCGTTTATTCATACATTTTTAATTCTCTTACTCAGAGTACTGAAAGATCTGTAAATTGTTGATGCTATCAATGATGCACTTTTTCTGACTTAGCCAAAAGATTGATTTAATATGGCACTCTTTCCCAGTATTAAAACAATTATTTTTAAAACTTCAGAATTGTTTTGGCTAGGCTACTGTATTTTCTTTCATGTGTAAACCTTCTTTTAAGACACTCGTGATCAGTATAAATGAATGCTTTTTTTAAGCTATTTTAAAAAAAGAAAAGTCTTACCAAGTCTCCAAAAACGTATTATTTCAGTATGTCAGATTAATACATAGCCTACAATAACGCTGTATGTAACACAGCTCACAATGCTTTTAAAATTGAAATGCCAGGGTAGGCTGTCTCTCTCAATGGATTTCCCTTATGCAAAGACCTTATCCAAATCTTGTGAGGCTGCTAGAACTCATGAACTACTAAGGCACCTCTTAATCACATCCTTATCTCAAATGTCATGTTTGCTTTCTACTCCTAAATAGATGAGCTGTTGGGAAGTAAAAAAGCTGGTGCTATCTCGAAGAAAGGAAGGGAGCAAACTGGAAAACCAGGGGAGTCTCAACAGTGATAGCAGAGCTGTTTGTGTACTCTGGATTGAGAAGAACAACATCAGGGCACAACAGCTTTTCGTAACTGCACACGTGCAATCTAAGCAAACGGAGTTCACTGTAGTCTTTGAATAATTTGACCTGAAACCCACTTCTTTCCCAAAACATTTTCTCCTACTTGAATGATTGTACTTGTTTGTTATTTTAGGTCTGTTCATAAATTCTGAGCTCCTAAAGCTGATGTTTCTGATTAAAGAAGAGTGTGCTGGGTTCAGTTTGTATTTTAAACCAGACTTCAAATTATACTGACATTTAAAACAAAAGAAAAAGATAGTAAACTAGAATATTGAAACTACAGTTTCCAACACACTCCTCCAAATAAACTTCAATAGCTGGACTACTCCTACAGTGAAGAGAAAAAGGAATTTTTAAAGCTATTACGTAGCATAAGCACTCATGGTGGGGTAAGGGAGACAAGTGCTGAGGACCTTCACTTGAGCAAAGCTACGCTGCGTATTGATCACAGCTTTGGCTTTATGCTGAGGCTCTGCAGTTGAATTTACTTCCAAATCCAGCACTATCCACTTCTCTACACCAGACTGTCCAAGCTATTGTTTGATGGCACGCAGCTGATAACTTCGAGATAGAGCAGGAAAAGTACAATGCACAAATCTTCTGAAATAAGGTGAATGTCTGTATTTCCTTGTCACGTTCTTAATCTAAATTCTAATTGTTTCTATAGGAGAAGCTGTGGCTGTAACCCCAGATTGGGAGCTTCCAAGGACTGTTCTTTGGCCTGTGAATACTACCTCTGTTTTTGTCAACCTGCTGCCCTTCTCTCTAGGAGAATGAAAAAGTAATTGCCAGGTGAATGTTCAAGGGAAAAATGGTGTTTTTAAAGCTGCCGATGCCACCTTTTTCTACTGCAGAAAACTAATTTTAAACTCAGTTTCAGAAATAATTATGCCAGTTTTGTGGATTTGTTTCAACTGGACTTGTTCTCTTACCTTTTCTAAAAAGCATTCTCAGGAAACGTCAGCATCAGAAATGTCAGTACCAAGCTGACAAAATTTACTGTACTTTGCAGAAACAGTTTTCCTGTACAATATGTTTAGAATAATTCCCCAGTCCTATTTATAATTTCACTTTCTAGCAGTGAAGAATATAAACAGTCTGATGAAGGTTTTAAAAACATGAACTCATACCTTGTATGGCAAAAAAAATGGGTAATATCTAAAATCTGCAGGGAAAGAAGCAAGGCTCTGAATCGACCGGACTGCTGGGCAGGCAGCTCACTGTGCCTCACTGGTGACTGAAGTCCTGATTTGCACCATGACAAGAGTTACACCCAGATTTTAAGATTAGATTGATCCTCCTAGTTCTTGTTACAGATACATAGGAAAAGAGTTGTTTTCTGAATCTCAATGCACACAACTATTTTCCTAAATACCTTCATTTTGGAAAGGCATTAAAAAATTATTCAAAATGAGCTGCTACAGAGGAGAGAACAGCAACTTTAGCAAAGGGCTTAGACAGATGCAGCGTGGAGAGTCGGGGGGGG
>Ga0065711_1050092_pt1 | contig 10992 bp, 3 predicted proteins | sample Hoacrofraction12_FD_59098 | JGI IMG/M metagenome (GOLD analysis project Ga0065711, IMG submission 59098) | Hoatzin crop microbial communities from Cojedes, Venezuela - Epithelial fraction 12 v2 (version 2) | ecosystem: Host-associated > Birds > Digestive system > Esophagus > Crop | place... | reverse complement strand
GGCTGCCCAGGGAGGTTGTGGAGTCTCCTTCTCTGGAGATATTCAAGACCCGCCTGGACAAGGTCCTGTGCAGCCTGCTGTAGGTGACCCTGCTTGGGCAGGAGGGTTGGTCTAGATGACCCACAGAGGTCCCTTCCAACCCCTACCACTCTGTGATTCTGTGATTCTGTGATATGGCATTGCAATAGAGTTACCTACTACTCCTGCTTATGCACTAGCCTTGCCAGCTTCTCACACAGGCTGTCTTAAAACAAATTCCTGGATTCTTCTTCTTCCAGATGCCTCCATGGTACTCAAAACACTAACCAAGCATGTGTGAAAAGTGACACATGTTGAATCTCATTTAGAAAAGGCCCTTTACACTTGTACTGGAACACCTCAATGAACATGGTTTTTCATTTCTAATGCTCGTTCTGCTCTCCAGAGAATCCTGCTATTATATTTCAGACCTGGTTTATATCACTATAGTCATAATCAAAACTATTGCTTCAGTCTGAGAGTTTAAAGCATTTATTAAACATAGCTAATGGTGCATGACTGCATGAAAGCTGGATTCTTCATATCATATTTCAGGTGGAGAATCTGAAAACTTATTTCAGTAACAGTCCCAAAGCCAAGACACACATCATAAAACTTTTTTGCTTACTGCTAACTGCAGTGGGTTTAGAGAATGATCCTTCTCCCACCGAATTCATGAATATAAGTATTTTTGGCTTTAGTGATCCACGGTGACCCAGTTTCCCCAATAACAAATGTACTTCCTTTTGGACTTAAATAGGGGAGAGAGAATGAAAGAGCAAGAGAGCAAGAGAGCAAGCAAGAGCCAGAGAGATTACCTGATCTTTTTATCGTGGGCTAGCAAGGCAAGAGGCTGGTACAAAGGGCACGACATGAAAATTAATAAGAGGAGAGGGTTTAGTTCCAGGCTCAGAATGATACTTCTTCAAATTTTAGGAAACTTTGAGTTTCAAGTACTTTTCTGAATTCCCATCTCCTAGTGTGGTGCTGGAAGGACAAACTTCCCTGAGGCTGGACAGGACCATGTGGGAATCAGTATGGAAAAGCTCCATCCTTATAAAGATGATCACACTTGAAACCAATTACTTCTAAACAACTAATCGCAGGTTAACATGTACAAAGGCAAGCAATGAGGCAAAGATATTTCTTCCCCAAATCCAACATAAAAGTAGGTGGAAAGTACCTCTCAGTGCACATATAACCATTTACATATTTAGAAAACTTTATGAGCACGTACAAAGGATTGCAGTCACTCAAGGAGCTTACAGCAGACAACAGTGGTACTAAGCAGAGCAAATGATGGGTCCAAGGACTTGCCTAAACCGTCATTTCTTACAAAGGAATTAAACTGATGTTATTCTGTTGTGCCTAAAATGTAGTCATCTTGTTTATATGGGTTGCTCATTATTCCTGTTCGGTGGATAGACATAGTCATCGTCAAATGGCAGTGTACTCTGTCTTGAGGAAGATATCAACAGTCTGCAGGCTGAGCAATCCAGTGGACATGCCTGTCTCTCCATGCGCAAACAGGTAGAGCGTAGGCAACCAGCTAAGAGTGCATGCCCTAGCTTTCAGACAGCTTGTGTTTAATGAGAGGAATCTCCACCCTGATCATTATTTTGCAAGCCTCCAAAATCACAAAAGCTTGCTGAGCTATTTGTTCGTAGTCTAATTTGAGCCCTCCCCTACCAATATCTTGTTGTTCAGCTCCTGACTGTCAAAACGTGAAGCTTCACCATTTATGTCCATCGGACAAGGATCTGACTTCAAGACCACTGCAGCTCATGTTAATCAAAGGCTTTCTGATTTCTGTATTGGCCATTTGAGTAGTATAGTGCATAAAACACATAGTATGGCATGAAACAGAAACTGTGTAAATACTCAGCTTAAAGGTTTGTTGGAAATTTGAAACTCTGATTGGGTTCATGAATATTTTCGAGCAAACCTGAACTAAAAGACGACTATGGTTTAAATGATGCGCAGCCAGTGCTGTAAAACGAAACACAATGCTGCACAACAACATGGAAGATGATACAGTTTGCACCACCCTTTTTAGCAAGAATTCTATTTAACTTGAAGTCTGAACAGTTTTATTATTCCTGTCAACATCTGACAACAAAGAGAAGCAAAGTACTTCTAAGCAAACGTCTTCCCATTCCTATGGTGTCTAAAAGAAAAGTCAGAGAATGAAAAATTAAAATATAAGGCTAGAAAATATTTTGTCCTTATTTTCACATGAAAATAATACCCTATTTAGAGCTGCTACTGCTTCTTCTGACTTCTAGCCATGCCCTTTGTACTCATACTAAAATTATGAACAGCTATATTTACATTTTATGGCTCTTTAGTACTACAGCATTGTACATTACTGCCAGAAAGTCAGAAAACACAGAGTTCCAAATCATCCTCCTGCTCCAGAAAATCCCCCCAATTATCATTTGTAGAACAGCAGGAGGGGAACTGGAGGGAGTGCGAAGCTTGCACCATGCCTTATTTAGGTAGACAGCAGCTAAGGGGACAGTGTAAGATCCACAGCTGCTAAGCCCAGACAGATCGCCACTGCATTCAGTAGGTTTTTAGTGAGTAGAAAAAGGGCTTTACGTTTCACGTCTTTGTTAGGCTCTAGCATTTCAGAGGTATCAGACAAAGGAAGAAGAGGTATGATTGAAAGATGAAGTACTTTTGGGTCAAAGTCAACATTTTGACCTTGATAGGTAACTCCAGCACAGCCCACTCATGCTAATAGACTAAGACAGGGCAATGTTCTCCTGTGGTACCTAGGACATCAGCTGCACAAGGTCTGCAGATGAAAAGCAGGACTTAATTACAAGCTTAGGGGTCATCTCCATGGAAAATAGACAACTGTTACATGATATTCTCTTAGCCATACTGTAACACATTCCGTGCCAAGTTATTGAAGTGCTATTCAAGTGTATGCCCTGGACAGAACATGTAAATACTGCAAACATAAAGGCAAAACGGCGGTAAGTGCTTTGATCTCTTCTGCTTCGCTCTCATGCCCCACATATTAAAGCCTGCACTAAAGAGAAGTTTGAACAAGTGATCACTTTCAGAATGATAATAATTTGACAGCCTGCTCTAATCTAATTCTAACCTACTTCATCATCACTCATTCAATGGTAAATGATGAGTCAGGATTTTTAACAGACACAGTTACACATTAAACTTACATACAAAAATTTCCAATGTTAACTATGTAATCTGCATAAGGGACCATGTTTCCAGAAAAATGTTGATGAAGTCCAAAGTTGCACACACGCTTCTTGACATTATTCATGTTTTCAAAAAAATTGGCTCTTAGTCTTTCTTTTATGCTGTGTTTAATATAGTCTAAATTTTTATATATAACACAATTTAGAATTACTCATTAAAGTATTCAAAGAGGTAATGAGATTTATTCTCTCCAAAGTTTATATTTTATTCTTTGTTCAACTTCTTCAGGTAAAAACTATTTTGCATAATTTTAACTGTATGCATAATTAGATATTTGCCCAATTCTATATGAAGTTTACTCACTGAAAGCCTTCTGTAAGCAAAATCTGAAGAAGGAATCAATGGAAACTAGGCATGCAGAGAGAATATTTCTTTGTGTGTACTTAAATTAATAAATTAGTCAGTATATTAGTCCCAGCTTCTCTTTATAATATTTAAAGAACACAGCATTGAAGAGATTCTGTGATCCTGCTTTGGCAGGGGGGTTGGACTAGATGACCCACAGAGTTCCTTTCCTACCCCTACCATTCTGTGATTCTGTTATTCCCTTTGTTACTGAATCACATCCCATGTTATTGTAGGTAGTTGGACCACCCAGTCCCTTCCACAGGCTGATGAAGCTATGGGCTGAGATCTCTGTTCTGCCTATGCTTTCTCAATCCTTATTCCTAATGCAGCAGGCACAGGAATATAGTGAATCTACGACAAGAAGGAATAAATAGATCATTTACTTCAGTTGAAAAAAGAACAGAGTTCCTGTGGTTTAGGAGATGACTCCACTTCTATAAAACACAGTCCCATGCAGAAGTTTACATTAAACTGTGACTTTGCTCTAAATTTTTGCTCTGTAAGATGGCATTTTTGGCTCTGCATCACTGGATCCCTGTTGCCTTCCAGTACAAACATACTCATTTTTGCAAGTAAAAATATTTTTTCCAGTTGCTAGAATGGCAGACAGCATAGGAACTGAAATATCAGGCTATTGCAGACATACTGTGGCTAGTGTGATGAAAAGATTCACTTCATTTCCTTTTCCAAAGATTCTTATGTCCTGCTTAAGAGTCCCCATGTGGCCACTGACCACCAGATCTTACAGTTCTGAAAAGGTAGTGGTGATAAAACCTGAGTCAAGACTTCCATTAATAAAGAACATATGACAGTATGAAATAACAGTACAAAATAAATCTAAATGGCCACATAAAGAATACGAGGTGTTACCTCAGACAAAAATGCATTCTGCACTTTTTAGGCATTCAGCAACCAGTCTTTCATCTTTCTTGAATGAGCAAGATCTCGTGTAATCCTCCAGGAATGCAGGAGGCTGTCTTCCTTAGCTTTCATCCTTCTAGAATCTCTTGGAAACACTGGTGATTCTTGCATTCAGATGTCTATTCTTCACTAAAGATAGCAACTTTTAAAGATCCACTTGTCCATATAACAAGATAAAGTCCATTCTAAGAAGTAATTCCTTGTCTTTTATCACCAGAACACTTTTGAAATTTCCTGGTTCAAATCTCAGTCTGCGTGTTTTGGTGTCACACAGATTGGATCAGCTGACCCCGTGGCAGTCTCCTGTGTTCAGCACTTTGACAGTTTGGCTGTGTGATTCCAGCCAAAATCTCAGTTCAAATCTTCCCAATTCAGGAGACCCTGTCAGTTAGAACTAAAAGGTCCTACATGAGAAAAGCTCTTGAGGTAGCAGTCTTCATCCTATTTACAGTCCACTGTTGGGGGAACTGAGCCTGGTTTCCTGAGCGATTTATCCAGATACTAGTAAGAAGTGACAAGGCTATAAGCATTTAGTGGGGAAAAATAATTTTATTGTCTTTGTTGCACATGCTGCTTTACCACACTTCTTGCTTGTCTAAGCACAATTGTCTCTCTTCAGAATCAGATTAGACTTATGACATGACATATCTATGTAGCTCCTTTTTAACTCTACAGAAGTGATTAATCTAAAATGATGTTGACGTGGGGATAACGCCTGCACAAGATCTGTTGCATGCACTTTGTTACCAGTGTTTTTACCTCTGCACACTGCTCTAACCAGAAATCTGCTTAAATCACACAAAAGATGCAGGAAACCTGACCCTGCTGAAACTGATCAGGGCTATTTCTATTCTTTTGGCTCTAACGTATTCCACACCCTTGTCCACAGGAGACTTTTGTTGTCTTTGTGTCAAATATGGCCCTTCAAGTAAACAAAGCATTGCTGCTATGGACTTAACCTGAGTTTCTTTATGACTTATGTTAATCAACTACCTGCAAACCTTCTGTTCTCCTGAACTTCGGTAATGCTTCTTTATGAATGGTGTGTTCTCTGAAGTCAGGTTTCACACTATTTAGCTGTTTGCTCTGAACAGTTCTGTCTTTTTTTAGCAGGATCAAATGCCTCACTTGTCTGTTTGCCCTTCTCCTTTCCCATTTTGCCAAGGATTATCTTATTTTATTGGATTTTTATTCAAATGAAATTTTTAAATCCCTGAGGTTACAGACCCACAATCTCTTGGCTGAGACAAAGTCTAACACCAGGTCAGAGGAAGTAGCCCAAAACCATTAAAAAAGAGGTAAGTATAGCAAGACCCAAAGAAATATGATTTTATGACACTCATGTCTACTAATTACATGTCCTGTCACATTCTTGTTACGTATCCTGTCACATTAAATAATGAGTCTGAGCAGTCACACCTGATATCCCCAAAACAAGGATTTTCTGACATGTGTATTATTGAATATCCAGCAGGACATATTGTGGCACTGGCTCCATGTACCAGACCTGTTATTTTCAAATTCTGCTTTTTGCCAGGGTTTTGTGATACCTGGTTCCAATCAGTTCCACAAGTGCAGTCAAGAAGAACGTAGCCCTTTGGGATCTTAATAGATTTTTTTGTGCAGTAAATGTAATAAAGGAACCAAACCAGATTTCCCAAGATGCGTATGAGAGCCGAGTATTAAACATTGGTTTTTGTCATTCAGACAAAATCAGACAAGCTATGTATAAGAGGTAACCTTCTCATACTTCTTGGATAAAGTACACTTTCTGTGGAAGGCTTTCCTTCTCCTAACATATCATTGTGTTTCTTTGTGTGATTCATCATGCAAATGTTTGTTTTTCACATTAGCAATATCAATGTGAAACATGTACTGCTAAGAAAAAACTTTGTTTTTCAAGATTTTCATCTAAGTATCTTTCATAAGAAAAGTCATCATTTTTTTCTTATATGTACAATGCCAGTAACTATTCCCACATAAAAATATATTACATAATTTTTAACAGGGAAAAGTTTGAGTTTCGTTTTAACTTTTTACCTTCAAAATTGTATAAACAGTAAGCTTCTTTCAGAGGTTGATAAAAACTCTGAAATTCCTTCCCACATTTGTTTCTTCCTCTTTCTTCTGGTATATTTGTAATCAGTGTTCCTCAGCATAACAAAAGATATGTAATAGGTGTAGAAGGAGCTGCACATCAATATGTGTAGAAGCAACAGCAAACAACGTGTTTTTTGCCCTCTTGAAGGTCTTATCAGATTCATAAAAATTTCAGTTGGAGCAATGTAGTGACAAAAACATTTATTTCTCATGCTTACAGCAAAAGTTTGTAGCTCCTTAGTTGTAAAATAAAAAGAAAATTTCAGCATTGGATGAAACATTAGCAAATATTTCATGTGCTCTCAAGGGATGCTCTCTTAATTCTGATAAATTTTAAAAGAAAAGACAGAACTCCTATGGGATTCAAAACACTTTCCTGAAAACAATCATATCAGAAGAACAAAGTAATTGTGGAGACATATTGGCAGGAGTAGACAGGGAAACACTGCAGTACTTTCAATCACATCTTTCAGCAAGACCCATAGACTGATAGAAGATAATTAGTCCACTTCCTAAAATGTCTCTGTTTTCTGCACGGGTCTTTCCTGCCTTGCTTAAGATTGAAGTTAAGAAACAACATGGTTTCCACAATCAACAAAAATGCGGTGAAAGTCAGTTTTGTGTTTTATTGTTTCCAGACGCAGCCAGTACCATCACGAAGACATCCCAGTGCCTGCTAGATATCTGTACCCAAATAAAGAACCACCTGTTCCATGAGAGACCAGCCAACACTGAAGACACGGTCCAATGGAAAAAAGTGCATTATTCAAGAAGGTTGCTGAGAAACTTCTTGTTCCAGCTACAAGCATCAATATGTCACTGCCAATGCAGAGAAGGGGTCTGCTTTAAACTGGATGCCGTAAAAATCCAACAGATCTATCATGTCAGACTATTTTACAAGAGAAGTAATTCCTTGCTGTTCAAGCAGAATACAAACTGAAACTACAAATTTCAACAGCACTGACCGTGAAATGTATCCTATATTATAAGTACCAAATCACCTTTCGAATCAACATCAAGATTTATTCAGTCTTGCAAACTACCTGTAGGGTAAATTCATACATCTGTTCCTTCTCAACCTCATTGGGAATAGGAAGTCAAAACTAATTCATTTTACTGAAGTAAGACAAATTAATTTCAGATAATAAAACAAGATTTATTTTAGGAATGACCTGAGATAAGTAAATGGTGATTTGAAAATATTTGCTGAACCTCGTTTGAGTCTGTTTTCTCTTAACCACTTAAACATAGTGGCAGACTGCATGGTATTCCCACCAGAAAATTAACATATTTTCCTTAAGAGCCAAAGGATAGTAACACGAATATGCAAAGAACAGAAGTCAAAACTACTTGGCTTGGTACCGTGTTTTACTAACTAAGCATTATAATGATGAGAAGGAAGAAACCGTTACTGATTGACAGTGTTACTTTAATTTGCAGTGCTCAACAAACCAGTTAAGACATAAACAAGAAGCACTGGTCAACGCACAGAAGCAAGCAAACAATGTCACCAAGTAAGTAAGCAACTGGGTTGGCTCTGGAAGTTGGATCTTCTAGGAGCCAGGCTTATGTACTTGCAAGGAGGGCATCTGTTCTTTAACACGACCACTGATCTAGGAGCTATAATATTTCTTATGCATTGTTTATTGACATTATTTGAATATATTGATGATGTAAAATTATATATAATTAATATATTATGTATACTGACAGGACAAGGAGTAATGGTTTTAAACTAAGGGAAGGTAGATTTAGACTGGATTTAAGGAGGAAATTTTTTACAATGAGGGTGGCACAGGTTGCCCAGAGAGGTAGTGGAGACCCCATCCCCAGAAACATTCAAGGCCAGGTTGGACAGGGCTCTGAGCAGCCTGATCTAGTTAAAGATATCCCTGCTCACCACAGTGGGGTTGGGCTAGATGACCTCTAAAGGTCCAATCCAATCCTAGGCATTCTATGATTCTATGATTCTATGACGTTTTTTCATCTAGTTTATGTGCTTTGGAAGCCAGTTCTGGTGGGATAACCAGAAATTTTTAAAATTTGAATACCCCAAGAGCATTAATGACAAACTTAGGAAAGGGAATATGGTCTGTAGAAAGAGGAGATTAGGGCTGTGTGCAAGAGTCTTCCAATCTTCCGTAACACTGAGGACAGAGTTTTGCAATGACAGTTTTTAATAAATGAAGGTCAAAGACATTCCTTCTTTGATTTAGGCGTTAAATGCTCAGTTACATCCTAAAAGTAATCCTGATACCTACTTTACAGCATTTCTTGCCTCTCAGAGCAGCTGAACTCATGATATACCCTTTTTCATCTATGCCTGAAGGTCATGTCCCAGGTTAAACCTATTGCCTGACTCATGCTCAGGAAAGCTTTGTTTTATGGAATAAATGGCTGGGGTGCCACTGCAGTTCCAGTTTAGATGTGTCTCTAATAGATCTCTAAGAAGCCTGAAAAGCTAGTTCTGAACATAACTATGTCATCAGTCATTATGGTTATGCCAGCACTAGCTTTTTGCTCAATTTTTAAATAAATAAAGCATTTAACATATATTAACTTCTAGTCAGCATGAGGAACTTCAATAATTGTCCATAGGGCACTCCAGAAACATGTATTAAAGCAGAGCTACTCTTCAAACATGCAAGAGTAATTGGACAAGAGTCACAGAAATCTTTAGTTTACCATAGTGATCAGTGTACTGGGCAACACTCTGCCTAACTCTAAATGATGTTTAGGAGGAGAACAAGTGTTCCGTAGCAAAAGCAAATGTTCTCAAGGAAGCTTCAAGAAGTTCAAGACAGTTCTCTCTAGCATACTTTCCTTCTGGCACCTTCTCACTGTCCTGCTTTTCCAATGCCCCAAATGCGTCAGGGGACACTCTGGCTCCTCACAGTGCTCCAGAGTCTGGGACACACCATGCTGCCCTGGGAGCTTGGCTGAAGGCCTTCAGGATTCCTCATACTGCATTCTCTGGGTAAGTGCTCTGACTATTCTGTTAGTAAGCAAAAGGCATCTGAAAGGGACTGATGCACAGTGCTTTTTCTCATTTTGTCATCTTAAAATCCATCTCTACTCTAATAGAACTCTGTTCTCAGAATAGGAACTAGTGGACTTGTGCCAGAGATCTTCAGCAGAACTGTAGAAGATTGGCAGAACTGAAAAACAGACCTGCAACAGAATAAGAGGTGAAGCTGATGGAGTAGATGTTAACACTGAGCTAGACTTGAGTCAGTAGGGCAGACACATAAAGATAAAACATTTAAGGCTGAGGAAAAATGAAGTATAGGAGAATTAACCTAGGAGGTAATTGCATTGAGGAATGGATTGAGCTGTTTAGAAACTATTCACACACATGGACTTGCATAGTTATCTTGACTTGAAGACCATTGTACATCCAGGAGTTAGTGATCCCCATGTCATTTAACCTGAGCGAGTGCAGACCTGTGCCATGCTGTGCTACACATACAGCATGTGCTTCAGGCCCACGTTGTGCTGTGCATATTCCCTGGCTGCAGGACAAACTTTGCCAGCTAACTCTAACAGAGTAGCCTGTGGGCAGCTCTCTCTTGGTACCAGCGATTGTCCCACCTATGTGTTTTTACCTTATCTAAAAGTGCAGCAAGTTCTCACACAAACATCCTTTCTGTTTGACAGAAACTGTCGAAACTGTCAAACGGAGGGGTAGAGCTTTTTTCTTGTAAGAAAAGACTGCCATATCTCATATAACAAAAACAGATTAACCCTGTGCACAGTGCACTGCACATTCATTGGAGGCTCATTTGATGCTGCACAACTTGGTGTCTCCAGCATCTACAGGGAAATTAGATTTCTTTATTGTATTAGGTCTAACAAATAGCAACTTAAATGATAATTTACTGAATCTGAGCATCTTTCTAACTGAAAGAATAACAGATCAGCAGCACCTGGTGTGAAACAGCCAACACAGGAAAGTGTTCACAGAATCACAGAATCACAGAATGGTAGGGGTTGGAAGGGACCTCTGTGGGTCATCTAGTCCAAACCCCCTGCCAAAGCAAGGTCACCTACAGCAGGCTGCACAGGACCTCGTCCAGGCGGGTCTTGAATATCTCCAGGGAAGGAGAATCCATGACCTCCCAGGGCAGCCTGTTCCAGTGCTCCGTCACCCTCAGAGGGAAGAAGTTCTTCCCCATGTTCAGACAGAACTCCATCTGCTTCAGTTTGTGCCCATTCCCCCTTGTCCTGTTGCTGGGCACCACTGAAAAGGGTCTGGCCCCATCCTCCTGACACCCACCCTTGAGATATTTATAAGCATTTATAAGGTCCCCTCGCAGCCTTCTCTTCTTCAGGCTGAACAAGCCCAGCTCCCTCAGCCTCTCCTCAAGGAGA
>Ga0065711_1050091_pt1 | contig 10992 bp, 6 predicted proteins | sample Hoacrofraction12_FD_59098 | JGI IMG/M metagenome (GOLD analysis project Ga0065711, IMG submission 59098) | Hoatzin crop microbial communities from Cojedes, Venezuela - Epithelial fraction 12 v2 (version 2) | ecosystem: Host-associated > Birds > Digestive system > Esophagus > Crop | place... | reverse complement strand
GCACTGGAACAGGCTGCCCAGGGAGGTTGTGGAGTCTCCTTCTCTGGAGATATTCAAGACCCGCCTGGACAAGGTCCTGTGCAGCCTGCTGTAGGTGGCCCTGCTTCGGCAGGGGGGTTGGACCAGATGACCCACAGAGGTCCCTTCCAACCCCGAACATTCTGTGATCTTTAAAAAAAATCTGTGGGTATTTGAATATAATAGAAACAAGGTTTAGAAGTGGTGACAGACAAAAGAAAAAAAAGGAACTACCAGAAGCTGATCGAGGCCGCATGCAAATATCCAGAGGTGCAAGTACAAGTCATGAAAGTCTGCAATACCATCATCCACAAATACACAACAGACTTGCTTCCCTTTGTAGTTAGTCATGGGGAAGCCATATAATAAAGGTGGATTGCTGCACTCAATGGCTTTCCATAGTTACATACAACCGTAAAGAGACAGTCAGAAACTACTGGCAGTGAACCACCACTCTAACTGCAACACAAGTAACCTCTGAAATGCAGCTATGCACCTATTTTTTCCCCAAGCCCATGATCTATTTATTCAACATCCACTTTGGACTGCTATCTGATGTCTGGAGCTATGAGTCACCACAGGTGCGACTCTTGCGTATGTGAGTCAGGACAGTATAAGCCTCCTAAACTCCCAGTTGAACAGGGATTTGGATTACTGAAGCTTGGTAGAGAGCATGCAGAAGGAACAGAGATGGGAACTTCAACTACTTGTCCCAGGGCCATAAACAGGAACAGCTGTCCACGTGCTGCACCATCTCTTCAAAGCACCTCCTCTGCACTCAGCTGAAGAGGTTTCCAATCCAGCCAGTACCTTCCCGTGTGCCTAAGAGACCATTTTGATGTGGCATCACCAGCAGATCATCTCAGCAACAGACTTCTTTACCATACTACTACTGTCCCCTGTATATGCCACCTCTTCAGCCTCTGAGGTCCAACACTGCGTATTTAGGAAAATCATGATTTCAAGTATGCTTCTTTTTAGACTCACAAGTAGGTTTAGCCAAAGAGCTCGCAACTTCAGCTGAGTTGTTTTGCCAGGCACACATACTTTGAAGAAGTGGAAAGCACCAGGAACACAGCACAACCAGAGCCGCGTGGTGCTGCACAGAGGACAGTGAGTCACTAAACCTAAACAAGCAGGAGACAAACCTTTGGGGAAGGTACAAGCGTGAAATCAGTCAAAATCTCTGAAAAATTAAGATAATTAAGCCTCTGCTTCCAAGGCAGCCTGTGCTGATCTAATGATTTGCTGCCACATTCCTGATTTTGTAGTCCAGCACAGACTGTGGCCCTGCATCCTCTCTCTGCCAGTGCTGGCCTTCCTCCAACCCTGCACTAAGCCATTTCAGCTTGCTAAGCTGGCAGAAGGTAAGTCACCGTATCAGCTAGGGAGAAGGTATTCTTCTCAGTCCCATGTAGCTTCCCACCAGATGGTCTGCCTTCTGATCAGCACAGGTAGCCCCACATCCATCCCTCAGACCCTGTGAACAGTGTCCCAGGCTAAACTTCCAGATGTCTTGTAGTACAATCATTCTCATATGACCTGAGATAAAAATCATATTTTCTCCTGTTTTCTCAGAATAAGAGGATAATAAAAGTCCCTTTTGAAATCTGGTTACTCAGATTTTACAGTGGTATCAGAGTATAATGGCTGGGTTGCAGGACAAACCGCTGTGCTACAAGCCTCTCTCCTTAAGCCCCTCTAGAGCAAGCCATCAGCCCAGATTTGCAAGACAGTTGTTCCATTAAAGACCATCATTCCATCACTCAGAGCATCTATAGTTCTCTCCATACTCCTCAGGACTAAGAATCCCTCGCTTAAGACTTCATGGGACCTCTTTCATCCTTTGGCTCCTCAAAAACTCACAGGTCAGCAGAAAGCAGCTTGGATTTCATATACCACTGGCATTTTTGTTGAAGGATATTTCTCTCTCCCTTCACACGTTGAACCCATCCTTCTTTCCCTCTTCCATACAAGCAATTATTTCACATAAGCAGAGCAACTCACCCAGCTATCAATTGTCTCTTCTTGTCAATTCTTGCTTACAAGAGATCAGCATGCCAAGGCAACAACAGCTCTGTTTATGGGTAGAGACTTCCAGATACTGTTTAGAGAAGATCTTTGTTAGGAATTCTCAAGAGGCTTCCTACCCAAGACTTCCCTTGAGAGGAGCTGTCTCTCTCTCCGACATAGTTTATGAAGTAAAGAGGAACATTTCTAGATAGGAGTCTAACCAGAGAAATGGAAGCCTGAAAGCAGGAATTCAAGTTATTGGCCTGAGACCATCCGAGCAAAAAGGAAATCTCCTACTCTCTCCTCCCTCAGCACCCTGGTAGCGAGAAACAAAATGACAGAAAGCTGCACAAGCACCTGCATTGCAATGTAAGTACGTTTGACAGCAAAATAAATGTACTAAATCCAATGTTTGTGCTGATGGCTGCTTTTTACCGCTTTTTCTTTTTTGCAATAGTTTGGATGCCTCAGGCCTGAGCTGCAGATGGGCAGTCTGTTGCAAAGTTGATTGTACTAGCCCTGACCCAGCTTTCTTCATTTTGTTTTGATCTAAGTTCAGGCCTCTGCTGAGTACACAAGCAAAACTTGGTCATTCTCACATTAACTAACATCTGCAGCATTTGACTGCAAAATTGTTTTAGACATGCCTAATGCCCAAACCCATAGAAATGCATGGATTGCTTCAACAGTTTAAAATCATTGTGCAAAGTAATTAAAAACATCGTTGTATTTCCAACTGTTAAGATACCTCATAAATTCCTAAATAATCTATGTCACTTTCTTGGTGTGAAGTACCAGATGTGTTAAGCTGCCGATACTTCCTAAAGGACACAGAGGAAATTTAGTTTCAAAACAAAATAAACCTAGAATAGTTATTCCCCATAATAATTGCAAATACTTAATTACAGAGTAACAAGCAGCTTTCGTGTTCCTCCCCTCCACCCATCATGACAGTATGGCTGTCAAAGTAATTTGTATAATTGTGATTATTATTTTGAAAGCTGGATTGAATTTTGTGGTTGATTTTCCAATTCTAGATATCTGGCTATGTATAAATACTGACTTCTTTCTGCTGCAAAGGATTCAACAGCACATCTACAGAAAATAACATTAGTCATATCCTGAATAATTTGCAGTCCAGGGTTTTTGACAGCCTTAACTATAAATATTAACACCATGGACAGACTTCTTCATAGATAAGCAGACATTTTTAAGCACTAAAATGCAGCATTAAGAGCCTATCAGTGTCACATACATACTAAATCTACTTACCTAGCTACTTTAAAAGTACTTCTTTTAAAAGCTACACTAAAGGCAGATTCACTACTTGCACAGATCTGGAACTTTAAATCTTTCAAGGGATTTCACAGCTGATGGAAAATTTGTACTTCTAATTGAAAGGGAAGGTAGGGGAAAAGGGAAGAATCAAGCCATCATGTATTTCAGACACTCCATTCCCATGAAGTCCCTGTATAGAAACAGATCTAGTATCAGGCTCCAGTGAATAACATCACATTTACTCCCCTACTCAGCATCAGCTGGATCCATTCTGAGCCAAGGCGAAAAAGTAGCAATATTTTGTGACAGAAAAAAATCCCATTACTAGGAAGTCAAAAGCGAAATGTGCCATCATAGTTTCATGCAAAGTGAGACTGCCAAATATTTTTTAAGATGTCCTAGAAGCCTTACCATGTAAAAGCAATTTGTCTGATTAAAGGCAGCATTATGTTAAGAGCCATATAATAGTATATTATATACAATAGCCTGGGTAATAGCTCTGAACAGGCCACATCAAAAGTTTGCAGTTGTTGGGGAAATAGCTGGTTGCATGGGTTTTATTTTTACACATAACCCCGAGGGTAAGAGCTGCATGTGCTTTGGATCGGGTCTCTTTTAGAAATCCACTGTGTTTCAGCAACAAAGTTTTTCTCTACAACTATCACTGAAATCATTCATCAAACTCTACAAACTGTCAGAGTGGGTAGAAGCAGCTCCTACGGCAAAGTAAGTTTAGGAGTCTTGTTTGGGTGTGTTTCGCTATTCATCCAGACAGCAATCATTAAAACCACAGGGCTAGACAATACAGGTTTCTACTGTGGATGAATTAAAGTACATATTGTAAGCAAAAAGGTATATTTCAAGGGAATGGAATATGCCACATGAGTAGCCTTGAAGTAGCTTGGAAAGTGCACAGATGTGGAAGGACCTGCCTTCTAGACAGATCACCACACTGAGTTACACAGTGCACTCTATGATATTGCCAGACCTATCCGCAGAAGCCCACAGAAGTCATATCCCTGGAGCTTCATAATAAACACATGGGATGCAACACATGTTAAATGAATTTTTCTTCCGGTTTTGCTTTGCTGGTTCACATGCAACATGACTCTACACACTAAAAAACATTTAACTTGCATCTTACTAGAGACAATTCACTATCTGCAGTGTTTTGAGGGAGACCCTTACTAGAGGGATGAACACCACACTGGATAGAGAAAACAGCTTCAGGGACACAGGACACAGTTTATCTCATGGGAATGCGTTGCTTGCAAGAAAGGTGACACAAAGGCAACTTAAAGATTGGTTATAACTGTTCCAGAACAAGCCATGAACACTTCAGATAACCAAGCTGGCATGCCTGTTCAGGGAAGAGGTCACCATGGAGCTACAACTCTTATTATATAAATGTTACTATTTTACAGGATGTAGTACTTGCCAACATCAGCCAATTGACTCCTTTTGAAAGAAGATAAGACAGAGAAGTCGTACTAGAGGAAACGGGCACAAGGCAGGCTGGGAGAGACAGGATGGTCTACCAATGATTTTATCCCATATGTTCACTTACCAAACTCAGCTGGTGGAGGTAAAATGGGACAATAAAGGAGAAGAATGGATATGCACTCCTCAGCAAAAGTCAAATGTCTAAAGCTTTTTAGGTTTATATCCCAACAGAGTGAAAATATGCTCAATGTAATTAGGCTGAAGTACCACAAAAGTGTAAGAAAACTACAGGCAGAGCTTTCACTGGCACTATCAGACAACCAGTGAATACTGCATAACATTCCAGCAAGGTCTGGGGTCCTTACTAAGCCTTCAGATGTTTAGACCTTTGAAGTAGTTATGTATATGCAAATTCAGCCAACTGTAAACTGTGACATTAAATCAAAATGTGCAAAGTGAGAACCTGTCAATAAATCTTAAGGTAATGCAAAAAAGAGTCCCTACCAATGAAAAAAGTTTTGATAGTAAATCTTTTATCTACCTCAAAGCGTTATATGAATATGGAACAGCCATATTTGTTTTCATAAGAAAATTTAAGCCAATATTCCACTTGGTGATCCTAACAGTAACAGCTCTCCCTAACCAGACAGGTGGCAGAAATTTCACTGAACATTTGCCCATCCAGAGCGCTTCGCAGAGAAGGAGGGTACTGTCTTCTCAGCAATTATCAGTTGCTCCAATTTTAAACTTTTCTTCCTCTCCCCGAGATTCACAAGAGCTTTATTTCATTATACAAATGAACATTTAAAGAGGACTAGATTTCCTGAACAACTAGAATAACCAGCTTCAGAAATTTCAGTCATTTTGAGAGACTCTAATCTTAGAAAGGCTGCATTCTCCAAGTGTTAAAGACAAAGGGTAAAGACTGTGACTAAGCTTGCAAGATGAAAGAGGAGCAAGACTGAAAAAAGGAGGTTAGCATCTCTGGAACAGTATGTCAGACCTCTTTATTTACAGTCATTTTTTTCAATCAATCAATCAGCTACACTCCCAGAAAAATGTAGTGTCTTTCCTTAGACGTTAAGCTACAAATGACAAATGTGGGCATAAAATCATATATACTTCCAGCAAGCACTATGGTGGTATCTGAACTGCTGCCCTGCCCATTAACATCTCAGTTTCTCAGTGCTGCAGAACAAAAGGGGAAGAACAAAGCACAAAGACTTGCTTTTACATTTTGATCTTCTTTGGGGACATGGAAATAAGCACAGATTAATTGCTTGTTTCCATATTTTCAGAACATAGCCGTAGGAGAAAGAAACCTGGAAGTGGTAGAAAAAGGAGATTATTTAAGGCAAACAAATAAATCAGTCCATGAAATAGGAAAAAGGGATCAAAAGGTTCTCTGACAGAAGGATAGAGTGGGAAAAGACATTTCAAAGAGTAACAGCACCCTCATTCTTAAAAGCTGTTGAGCAAGAGGCAGCAGCAACCTCTGTCATCTTCTTCCAGGGAAGTGCTCATGCCAGCCAAACTTGGCTGACCACCTCAGCTACCAAAGCCTGTTGGCTCATCCTCTAGTGTTTTTCTGGAAGCTTAGCGGTAGAGGTGGAGATCACTTCAAAGAAGAAGAAATCGTGCATATTTCAGAACACCATAGTGTATCTGCATCCTACATTAGCCACATAAAGACTGCAGGCAGTGCAGTAACTGTGTGAGTAGAATTAGAGGTGCAGTCAGATCCTCCAGTGGAATTGCCCAGGGTGATAGCCATGCAAACTTGGGGAAAAAAAGAATGTAAAAACCCCAATTTTTTTTCCCTTGATGTCATTTACCTCTGCCAACAGATTTTAGAAGGACCAAGTATGATCTCTGCATGAACAGTGGATAGCATAGGAAGTGTTTCCTTGTGGCAGTTCCAGTCCATGTCAAGTTAGAAAGCTTTTTCTCATACCCAGGTGAACTAAGAAGCACTGGGAAGACCAGTCTCCCTCTCACAGTACTTATAACAGATCAGACGTGCTTGCTGGGAAAAAGGAATAGTTCACTCTGCCCTAGACAGAAGACTGGTCAAGGTGACATTTTGATAATGCTGTCCAAAAACTTCCTTTCTGCAAGACATGAGCTTGTAGATCTTCTAAGTTTTCAAGCTACAAATTCACAACTGAAGAGAGTCCATTCAGAAGAAGAAATCAGATCTCTTGCACAGCATTTGCCTTCATCAGATCTCAAGGGGCATTACACAAGGCTATCATAGATCTATCCATTCTGCAAATTGGATAATGTGACTTGTGCAACTGCACTGCAAACTAAAGTGTGAAAAGAGCCCCAAGTGCCAGGTAGTGAGCTACCTCTCTAACCAAGATCAATCTGTCATTCCAAAAACGCTTTAGGTCAGAAATCATGTCAGCACTGGATCAAGGAAGCACTGGATCAAGGACATGTTGACACAATTCTTCAGGTTGAAAAAAAATTCAGCCTCCAACCTCAATCAGCACTGGAGTAAAGACCCATAAAAAGCAGACTTTCTATGATGTGGACATCCCTGAAGTAGAAAAAAAGTGCACTGCAGCCTTGCCAGCTGACTCATCACACAGGCATGGGCTTGCTGTTCATCAGGCCTGGACTGCCAACAAAGACTCCGCAGTTAAAGGCTAAACTACTTCCTAATCTAGTCAGGCACTCTGCTCCTCTCCCTACATCAACATTGATTACGATGGTTTCTTATAGTAGATTTCCCCATCCCTCCTTAGAATAGAGTTCTTTTCTAAAAGCTCCTCCTTTGTGTCTTGTTTGTAAAATCCCTGATGCCAATCCACTTCCTTCTAAGGAGCTCATGAATAAAATATGAAGGTTATAAGTACAGGAGTCTTTGATGTGTTTTCAAGCATTAGGAACTCAATCAGTTCTGTGCAGTTATCCCTTTGAAGTTTCAACTGGGCATTTTCTTCCTTAAAAAAGAAAAGATCCTGTCCTTTTGAAGGATGACTTTCTTAAAGAGATACTACTTATTTTGGCTTTATTCTTCATAACTGTCTAAAGTTCATAGGACAGTATAAGGATCAGGAAAGCAAGTGGCAACCACTAAGGAGGGCTACCTTTGGGGTAAACATGGATTTATAAAACTACAAGGCCATTATGACTTATCCTGTTTCCATAGGTATTGACATCAATGCAATTATTTCAACATCATCCTAAAACACAAGGCAGACCTCACCCTTCATTATTCATAGCAATGCATAGCAACAGTCATACCAAGGAAGGGCTCTACCTCTGAACTTCTGAGCAAGTTAATTGACAGAGGAGCAGTGAAAAATTTCAAAGACACACAAAAGGAAACAAACACTAAATTTTGCCCTGTACCTGCTTACACAGAAATATTGCCCTTTATATTCACTTAGCACTCATGATGTGTTATGCTGCTTCCTAATTTTGTCAGATTTCAGGAATGAGTTGTGATTGTTCAGAGGCTGAGCTGCTCCCGCATCTTATACACCAGCCTCCTTGAAGAAGTGCATTAGTGCCTTGCAGTGACATACATCTTAACGTACTGTGGAGCTCAGAGATTACTGTACCCAAAGAGATCCCATGCAGTCATCCGAAAAACAGAAATAAAATCAATTTGCTTTAATTTCCTTTATACAGACATTCTTGTCTGTCAGGTTTTCTCAAGGAATACTTCTGTTACAAGATAAAGGTTTCTCGCTAGGGAACATGGTCTTTTATTCTCTCCACTAAATGATTTTTTCAAGCCATATCCTAAAGAAGTGACTTGTGCAATTTCTATAGTTACAGTCTTCTGCAACAGTGGTACAAGTCTAGGAAACCCAAGCTAGCATTAGAAGAGCCCGTAGCAAGCTGCACTTTACTTTCAGCTCAACCAAACCACGAAATTAGTCAAATAACAGTTTAATCTGTGTTGGACTCTGCAAGGCTTCAGTATGGCTGTCACTGGTAGCCAAATGAGGTATTTTTGTCCCTGTAATATCTGAATACTAGTCATTTTGCACACAGGTGGATTTATGGAAGCAGCAAGAAAAAAAAAAAAATCAAACTTGAGCACCCACATATCTATAGAATACCATAACTTTCCAATCTGAAACAGCCAGATATTCATATAGAAACATCTACCCTGACTGCAGAGCACAGGTCTGCTTTCATCCACCCACATGAAGGAATTCGGGGTCTTACCTTCTAATAATCTCCTCAAAGATGGGTTTGCAAAGCTGCTGTGAAGGCAATGCTAGAGTCTCCTAACCACACATGCACACCACCAATGATCAGTGCATCTCACAAAAGGTCAGCCTTTCTCTGTCCCCATTCCACTTTGACAGTCCAGTGCCCAGCTGAAACAGTCCAGAAGACCACCCCAATAATACTATCCAGACCCAGCAGGTTCTGGTCTGCTTAAGATTTGCCAAGGAAAGTGAGCTCACACCATCCCGTCCTTTAAGTCCCTGAAACAGAAGATGCAGGTGCAGATACCCAGAGGCACTCAGACCTTAAACAAACATTGCACATTATTGAACTTCACTCCTTGCTCAGTCAAATGGAAATCTAAAATAAAGCAAGCCTTTGAGTACACTGAAAAAACCCATGTTTATTTAATTTTAGAATATTAAAAATTGGGCTTTTTACCCTCTCTGGCAAGAGACAATTTTATTGCAGCTTAAAAGGCATTCACACCATTTGTAACAGGCTGTAGGTATGAAAACTATGAGGGAGATCATCAGCTCTGCAGCGACCTAATATGTTCAAATAAATAGTTCAATTAGAAATGAGGACGATATATTCTTGACCTAGTTTTGCTTCCATAGTGGATAGGGGTACCAAACTGCACTGTGCAAATGGCACACAATTTGTTCTCTTACATGCGACTGAAGTGAGATTTAGAAAGTACTTTTCATGGAAGATGTTTAACTGCACTCATTTTTTGTACTTTTTATCAGAAGTTAAAAATGAATGAAGATTACTTTAAGTACATGATACCAGGCAAAGAATAAATAAAACTGAAGACTGCTGAAAGATTATTTTGATACATTTTAACTACTGAAATAGCCTAGATGTGTTGGTAATGAACATTTTAAAACAATTTCCTTAACTCCTTGGATCAGTTTAAAGGAATACATATGTATAAAAAATTCTCTTCAGGCATAAATGTATTTAAAGTAGTTATTACAGCTTTTACAAATTGCAGTTATTTTACATGCACTTAGCTGAAAATAGTATTCAAAACATTGTCAGCTGAATCCCAAAAAGCATCGGACTCCTGTTGCTGTGGCAACACATTGTTCGTGGTTTGCCTGTCTGAGGCAACAAAAAGTCTATATATAATTTAAAACACTCCATATTTTAAGTCCAGCACTTAGATTGTGCCACCACGTCCCAGTTGAAAGCTAGATTATTCCATTTCCACCTAGAGGTGTCCTCTCATTGAGAGCCAAACTATTACTTAACATACTCACTGACGGCAAAAGGCTTTCCAGATGCTAAGAAAAGTGATTGTTTAACAGTCTGTGGAGCAGCACTACTAACAATAACAAAGAAAGGGGTTTTGCCTTCTCCATTTGCCACCACAAGATGGGGGAGAAGTCAGAAAGAGGCATTGCTCTTTGGAGCTGGAGACATTCTGCTTGTGGAAGATAAATTACAAGCTTCATTCCCATTTCATCTGTGGTGAATTACTCTAGTGAACTCTGTTTACTTCCGAGCAAGCGAGATTTAGACACCCTCTCTGCTTTGCAGCAGAACACCTAAAGACTAAAGTCTTCCAGAAACAGATCAATTCAGGCATACATGCCTGTGTGGCAGAAGGACCGAGCAGGAACAAATCCAGAGAAACACAGAAATACTCCAAATAAAAACAAATCGACAAAAAAAGCCTCGGGGAAGTCCTAGTACGAACTTTTTTCAGGTTAACTACTTTGTGTGGGGAAGAAAAAAGAAGTCTAGGACTTTTGACATTCCTGCCATTTAGTTCTTTATCCTGCTGTTTGATTCTTCCTCTATTCAGGCACTGCACTTTTCATTTTTCTGGAAAGGAACAAGACTGAATCACATAAGTAACTGCTTTCACCATTAGTTCTTTGCCCTCCTTCCTACAACAGCCTGCAAGCCATTGAAGTGTACTCAAGAAACATAAGCATCTGCAATTTCTATAAAAGTGGGGATTTACCATAAAAATTGAGAGCTCTAGCCTGGATTTGTTTTAGTTTTTCTTTTTTTTTTTTTTTTTTTTTT
>Ga0065711_1050090_pt1 | contig 10993 bp, 9 predicted proteins | sample Hoacrofraction12_FD_59098 | JGI IMG/M metagenome (GOLD analysis project Ga0065711, IMG submission 59098) | Hoatzin crop microbial communities from Cojedes, Venezuela - Epithelial fraction 12 v2 (version 2) | ecosystem: Host-associated > Birds > Digestive system > Esophagus > Crop | place... | reverse complement strand
CCCCCCCACCCCCATTTTAAAAGCGGCTTTCCCAGGCACCAAGAGATTGGAAAAGGGAACTTTCCCAACGGGCGGACGTGTCTTATGAAGCGCTAGCTGCAAGATGGAGCCCACGTTTTAATTTGGTCTTGATAGATGGTTCTTATCAGGGAGCAAGGCCTGTGGATAACCAGCCGGGCCTTTTTTGTTTGTTTTGTTTTTAAAGGTGGCTTCAGAAGAAACCTCCCAGGGACCAAGCACACTCAAATTCCCAGCCCACACAATACACTGAGTTTGGTCACGTTTTTAAACGGCAAACAGCATTTTCAGCAGTCTCACCTTTATTATGTATACTTCATGCATTTCCCCCCTTCCTCTCACTCTCCGCTTGTTATATGGCCTCATTTAAATGAGAGCAAGAAAATAAAAGGGCCAGATTACATTCAGTCCAGTTGCCATGGCCTGTAGGAGGCCAGAGTCGCAAACACTTCGGTACAAATGGTACAATTCCTCCTCCCTCTCGTCACCCCTGCAGTTGTCCTACATGTCCTCACTTTCCCTCACTACATGGTTCGCACTGGAGGCCCTTGGCACTCGGCAGCGAGGAGCTGAATCTATTCAAGCTCCCAGACACCTCCTCCGTTCACTGCTGAATTAACTTTAAGCATGCAAATCACACTAATCCAGAATTCACAGGAGAGGAAGTCAGGAGGGTTCCCAGTGCTCTGGGAAATATTTTTCCTTTCGGGAAGGGAAGGGGAGGGGGGGGTCACTGCACTCTTCTTTACAGCTCGCTGCAGGTCACTCTGGCTCATCTCAAAGAAAGTTTAGTTCAGAGGCTCAGCTTGACATTCATTGGTTTCTAAATCTGAACCTCTCGAGCAATTGTCCCAGCAAGCCCAGGGATTGGGGCCTGAGCAAATAGCCACCAACTAATCCTGCTGTAGTAGGGGGGAAACGAAGCAGTTAAATGTCCAGTTTATCAACAGAAAACAACAACTGCGCCTTTGTCCTAACAGGGTGCATTAGGAAACCGTTTGGCAGGGCTCATCTGCATGAGAAACCAAGGCAGCTGGGAAACACCGACATACGTTTTAGAGAGATCCATGCAGACATCAGATGGGAAACATATTATTTTCATTGATTTTCTGTGAGCTCACCTTCAAAAAGGAAGAAAAAGTCAGGAATTCTGAATAAGTCTGACACAGCTTGACACTCGAGGGGCTTCATTTAAAACAATCAAATTCGACAACCAAAAAGCCCACAAAGCAAGAGTTAAAACTGAGAAGTGACACAGCAGGTCCTCTGCCATCGCCTGCTAGCTACAGGACAGAAAGAAACCCACTACTGACAGCAATTTGACCAAATGGCCAAGCCCAGGACTGCAACAGCTGCAGTATTTATTCTCTACAGCTCTGCAAACCTAAGGCACCATGCAAAGACACCAGCTTTTCTGCTATAGTCTCAACAAAAGACTAGATATAGAATATGGAAATGAGGAATATAATTTGGAGACACAAAGACAACAAAGGAAAACCATGGAACTGAAAAGACCACTATAAAGTGGGTAAAAAACCCCAATGTCGTTCCCCCTGCCCCTCACATTTCTTTTGCACTTAGTACCGATCTAGTCTCAGTTTTTACCCAACTGAGGGTTTCTAATCAGTCACAGACATTTTTCTCCAAGGATTTCTAGACAACCAGAAGGTGCTGGAAAAGCACAGGCAAAGGATTTTCTCAACATGTTCCCTATTTCCTCAAGAGTTGAGCAAGAAGCCCCGTCTTCATGCTCAAAGAGAGGTATATAACCCATACAGCACGCACAGAACTGCATTCCACTCACTTTCCAAACCCAGTGGGAAAACATGCTGAAGGTGGAAAAAAAAGCCGCAACTTTAAAGGAGGTGAGCCTCAGGTTAAGACTACTGCTGCTGCTTTAACAACCACTTTCAATGCTTAAGAAAGTGAAACTGCTTATTAGAACAACAATGTTCTGTGCAAGGAGAAGTAGATATCTAAGAAAACGTGTTCCCAGAGCAGCCCATTTACAGACAAGTCAAGGCTAGATGATGAGGTTATCACGGGGAGGATCGCAGCTCCACAATCCTAGGTCTCAAACTGCAACAGGAACTTAAACAGAACTTTAAAACAGAAGCAAATCTAACCGTTACTAGATTCCCCAAAAAGAAAAATCCGCTCAAAGGGATGCTTCTGTGGCCCAGCAGTACAATATTCATATTCCAGTCACAACAGAGACAAACATCCTCACTGCAGTGGGGACAGTTTCTACTCCCGCGTACCACGCTTGAAAACCTAGAGACCCACAGTTATTTCAGAGCTACACTGGCATTCTTTGAGGCCAGAGTGTGCCCCACTAGCCCTACGCTAAGCAGCCACCCTGGTTTCCACTTCACTTAGCATTAATTACAAGCCTTTTTCTTGGATAGCTTGGCAGCTTTGCGGTTCAAAGAGAGGGGGGGGAATCTCATCCTGTTAAGTGTAGCCCAACGACCAAAAGACTCTGAAAGATAGGAAACCCTTCCCAGCATGAACAAACAGCAGAGTTGCACTTGAAAATACAGGTTTTAATTGCAAGTGGCATTTCCAAGCTACCCTGCTCCTGTGGCAACCTCGATGCGGGCAAGGCATGCTATCAGACAGTTAATACCCTCAGAAAAACAGCTTCCCATTCCCAGCCACATACAGGGCTTGCAAGGCTTTAAACGTGCACCATTTGTATCACAAAGACACTCAAAGCCTCTGTTCTGGACAAGCCTCATCTAGTTAGGCACCCAACAAAAAATAGGCATACCTTCATCTGGCAATTCCATCGTTTGGTCTCTCCAACAGACTCCAAACCAAGCATTTTGAAGAGACCAGATTCTGTAATTTACATACCAAAAACCTGTAGCTTAATCACAGATCACAGGCCAGTTTTATTACTGACAGGATTTCCACAGTGCGCACTGCAGCATTCAATGCCCAAGCAGAGACTCCCCAGACACATGCCACATACTCCAGCGTAGGTCCAGCAGAAAAGAAGGCAGCAGCAGGACACCAGAAGGCACGTGGGAGCACAGCACACCTCTCTGGTACTAAACTCCCCAGGTTTAAGGCTGCATGTTTTGTGGCAAGCCTAAAGAAGATCAAGACAGACTATGAGCTGTATTGAGAAGAACAAGGCTGCTTAATGCCCCTACATGTAAGCAAAGACCCTTGTCCTGGGTGTCCCCTCAGCTGTGAGAAAATTTCCCACCTGAAATTAGCACCTGCTAATTTTGCAGACTAACACAGCCGCTCTCGAGGGGCAGGAACGAGTCTGCCACAAGGGCATCTGGTTGGTCAGAGCTGTCAGGGCAGAATTTTTTTCATTTTACCCAAATTTACAGATTCTGGAGCATTAGTCTACCATGTTCTCAGTATCCTAACAGGCTCAGCCAACAATCCACACATGCATTGCTCTGTTTTGCTGATTTGGGATCCTTTATGTTTGTACCCCTAGGGAAATGTATTCCAGTAATCTACTGTGCAGGTTAGGCATGCAATCACTATTTCTTACATCCAGTTGTAAATCATACAGTTTCCTGCCTAGGTCTAGATAAGAATATAAGCCCTAGGCTATGCACCAGCTGACAATATCAAGCCCTTTTGTTAAGGAAAAGATTGCAGATGACTAAGTGCATTCACCTGTTTCCCTTTGCCAGGCAGCATCTCCTCTGTGTGCCTGGACCCAGCAGAAGCTACTAGAGATAAGCAGCAGAAACTGTTTCTCCCTGAGAAATGTGAAGCTGAGGCTCTTTAGGCAAGAAATGCCATCGGCAGTCTGGCTAAGGGTCATGGCTGCCCATTTGCCAGGGGTACCAGAGCAGGCATGCACAGGCAGGGTCACGGAGCCCACATACCTCTACCACAACGTGTGGGATGAGGGGGAGGCAAGACTAGAACCACATCGTCCATCCAGCCAGGAAGGCGTGGGAACCAGGGGCAAAGATAAAGCCACAGGGGCATCAAGGAAAGACCAAAGCAGTCAAGAAGAAGAAAGATGCAGGCTGGTGACTGCAGCCAGCAAGACAGGAGAGAGGCTGGGGAATGGACGGCATCAGGCCATGTACTCGAGCAGCGTTTGTGCGGTTTGCGGAGCAGTCCTGTGAGGCAGCGGTGGGACCGGCTGCGGTGCAATGGCCCCACTGGTCTGAGCAGGGAAACCGTGTGGCTGCCCCAAAGAGAGCAAACACTGCTGAGCCAGCTGGCCAACAAGATGCTGCTGATACTGGAACCAGTCCTGCCTGCTGGTCCTTCCAAGAAGGTCATTGACTGTGATAGAAAACAACTCCTAAGACTATTTGTCCTTGAGGAAGAGCTGCTGTCATCATGCTCAAGGACAGGACAAAGAGAGCAATTGGAGATCACTCCACTGGCATGGGTGAATTGCCATGGTCCCATAGCTCCAGCAGTGCCACTCCAGCCTGATTTTAATTGCCAATGAGTCCTTGTGGTCTTAGCCTGTCCTGTAGAGGTCAGCTGCAAAAAGGGGGCTTTGCCTAACACCTCCTCTCCAGCTGTTGAAGCCAAGGCTCAAGAACTGTGTTAGTTATGCTCCCCTGCCTCTGATCTGGCCTTGCAGACCTTTCCCTGCCTTCCCAGTGCAGGCTGGAGAAAGAGGCAGAGCCACCTCCACCCAAAACGCTCCCTTTATATCCATACCCTGGCGAGATCTGGTTCCTGTGGCCTTCACCTGGGCAACTGCTTAACTCCGGTTGTGTTTTCAGCCTCACAGCCTTCAGCTTCCAGGCCTCTTCATGCCCTGTGGCAGTCCTGTTCGGGAGAGACTGCTTTAAAAGTAGGGCAATTACCAAAGAAGGACTTACAGACCATGTTGCACAAAATCCTCAGCCTTGCTCTGCGGAATACAGCACGGTGAGATGGTGGGCAAAAGCAGGGAAGGATAGGGAAGTAAAACCAAACGTTACCACCTATCCAAAAATACCAGGAAGAGTGATATGTCTAAATAATAGGGCATAAAATCTCAAGTGTTTTCTGAAAACTTAAATGAGGTTATATAAGGCTTCAAAACGGTCAACTTTGAGACCATAGTTTTTGCACCTAATGGTTCCCTTTGCATGCTGCTTCCTTACTAATGCCTCCAGAAAGCAGAATAAAAAATACTTTGTACAATTCAGATTCATATGTAATAATTTTGCAGTGTGTTGTTGAAGTATAGTACCAACACAGAGCAGCAACATCTCATAAAATACCCATTATGATCAGAACTTCTTGTGCTGCGTGGAAACAGAGGCAGGAAGACAGAATGTTTTGCTTGTTGTCCCTGAATGAGATTGAGATTTGAAGGCAGATCTTCCTGGCTTAGTCTTTTCATTCACACTGCTTCCTACATGCATAAAGTATAAGATCACTGTTTACGAGGACAGCAAGGTTTTTTTCCAAGAAAAGACAACTATGAAACAGGTTCCACCACTGCTTATTATCAGACTGAGGAGTGACAGTTGTCTCTACAGAAGGAAGACCTGGGGGTCTGAGGGTCTGCTGACCTCCCTTCACACTTGCATCTCAGCCAAGGCTCAAGCCAGCCTGGGGAGTTTTAAATAACGTTTGCCCTTCTGACTCTGGTGTATCATCACAAAACCTTATCCAACTCACGCACTGTTTTGTTGCTGCCATCGCTCACACTTCTTCTGTCCTTAGCCCTAACCACGCAGTGACTGGGTTCGCCTCTGTGGGATGCTCACCACCACAGCTGCAGGCTCTCTCCAGCATGCTGTGGGGCATGAAACCCCGAGACCTCTGTTGTCATGGCTCGTAACCCATCAAAAAGCACATTGTTCAAAACAGATACATCAGATGAGATCATTAGGAGTTTCAACTATTTTCTTTTTCTGGCATACCACCTACTTATCTGGGAGGCATTACGAGAGCACATTGTAAAGGTTACGTAAAACCAAAGCAAAATTCTCAGGCATTCCTCTGCCCACCATTTGTTTTGGCAAATTTACATCCTCTGAAAAACACAATGGAGGCATCACTTTCTGCAGCAGAACACCACATACGAGCAAGGCTGTCAAACAGAACAGTCTGCCCAAATGAACTGGGGAGATGGTAGACGTAAGAGAGGAAAAACTTTGGTTTGTGCTGAGTGCATAAGCAAATATCCCTACATATCATTTCTGTGCCCACAGAATGCAAAAGCAGGAGGAGGAAAGCATTACCTATCATACACCTCGTGTCACAGGAGATATTTTTCTCATTAATTGTATTTTACATAAACACTCCAGAGGAGACAGAAAGACCCTTTGCCAACGCATCTCAGTGAAAGTCAGAAAGCAAGCCAGAGGAAGACATAAAAAAAAAAAAAGGATGAAAAAAGGACTTCACCAAGTTTAAGTGGCTGCAGGTGGGATTCACCTCAATTAAATTCAGCCACTTTAATGTTAGGCACCTAGTTTCATCTGTTCAGCTATGATTCCTCAACAGCCATCAAAGTGAGGTATCTCCGCTGAGAGCTTCTACCTCACCTACCTTAGGCTGGGCTGAATCACCCTCCAGTCCTACCTTTCTCATCCTTCCAATTGCAGAGGGAGCCCGGGCAACCAGCCTGGCCACCAGCTCTCAGACAGCTGAGCATCTCGTAACGCAGGTGAGTGCCACCCTACACAGCAAGGCTTTCAGATGGCCGTAGCGCAGTGGGGAATCTAGCTAACAGAAGTGAACTCCCTCCCATCAAGGTTTTTTATTTTGCCCAGCTTTGCAAGCTTGCCATGCAGTTTATACCAGTGATTTATTTACAGATAAAGTCAATGCTGAAAGAATCATGGATGCAGCCTAGCAGCATCAACTCAATTACCAGAACAGACTGTCTGGCCACAGCACCCGCCAGATCAGACCAGAAGTTCGTTCAGCAGAGACAGCCCCTGGCAGCAGTAATGCTTGTGGCAGGAGGTGCAGTGTAGAGAGAACACTTGAGCCTGGCTCAGTCGCGTTGGTTTGACTTTTCTTTTGATTAAAACATAAAGCTTAGGCTCTCCTCTTGCTCTAAGATACCCTTACTAAGCTGGGCAGAAAGAATATTAGACCTGGCCTGGCTGAGAGGCACCAGCCTGGCTCCTGTATTCTTACCCGTGTGTGCTAGGAAAGTAGTAAAATTTGCAATGAAATGGAAAATAATTATTAAATAAGGGGAAAACATATTTTATCTCAGCAATTCTAAGTCAACTACTGTGCTGAGAAGTACCAATCAGTACAGTATCGTCCCCTGCCAGGAAAAGATAGGAGAGCTGTTTGAAACAAAAAGAGTGTATTTGTAACGGGAAAAAAATGCCCCTTACCCCTACAACAGAAGTAAAAATGCAGTGAATGCCTATGGTGTCGAGTTCCAGGTGCACAAGAATTGGGGGGGGGGGAAACACCAACCAAAATGAGCTGTAATTATGTTCTCTTGAAGCAAAACAATGGTCTTTCTTGAACACACATACAACGTAAAATCACTTTTCTTCCCATTGGTGTAATTAGCTTCAATGAAACTTCAAAAGTGAATTTTAAGAGTACTAAGGTTTACAAAACCTCAAGTGTGAAGCATGTAGATAGGCAAAAAAAAAAGGATCTAAGTGATTCTTTTCATTCACACCCCTGCCATCATTCCGTTCCTTTCTTTGGAAAACCACATTACATTTTAATAGAGGTTCAATAATTTTGGCTTTTGCTACTACGGCTCCTAAATCTTGTACCCTCGTGTTAGGGAAATGTGAGCTGCTGTAGCACTAGATGGATTTAGAGGAACATTCCGTTCCCAACTCTTCTGTCCTTGGTGTGGCCCTGATAAATCACAGTCAGTGCTTGGCTTTATCTTGACCATTTCAACTTACCAATTAAAGGCGAAATGGACTTACAAGGTCAATATTTTTAAAGCCAGTAGCCTGTAGTTTCTGAAATCCATACATAGTAACCGAGTTAACTTAATTTTCAGAAATTTTGAGATTGGATTTTCCAGAGAACAAGGTCAAATTTTAGGTAGCCCTTACATGGACTCATGAGCTTCACTCCAGGCTCCCATCCCATGGTATGCATCAAGGTGAATTTGCAGTTAAATCCAATGCACTTGTTTCTCTGTTCTACATGGAGCTGCTGAAGCTGCAAAGTGTGTTTTTGTTCTCACAGGTATACAAACACAGGTTCATGTAACCTGCATCTGTGCACGCTTCCGCGACAACGCAGTGTACATCAGGAGCTCCTGGATTCTTTGGTATAAATTCAGTTTGAAAGAGGAAGAAAAGAAATAGGAGATGGGCACACTCCTGCTTTGGCTGGTAGTTCTCTTATGTATACAATCCTTGCCACGTTCACCAGGCTGTGCTACAAGTTAGCATTAGTGACTTTTAGGTTTGAACCTTACAGGAGAATCTCCTCACTCTCAGAGGGAGAGATCAGATCCATCAGGATTTCTACAAGGTTTAGCAGCAGGTGCTTAGTTACCTTTTAAAGGAGGAGGCCTGCAACGTCCGGGGCACATTTGGCCATCTGAGGGAGGCACGTGGCTTTCCGAGGGCAAGTGGGAGCACCGGTGCAGAGTGGCCGGTGGGAAAGGCAGTGGACACGTACCTCAGAGGGGCTCCAGTAGTGCGGGGACAACGGAGATATGGCAGCCTGATCGCTGCAGCTGCACGCTGGTCACCAAGGGCTAGTTCTGCTTCACTTCCAGAGAACAGAATCTAATAAACCTGAAAACTAAGGGCAGGCACACAGGAGGTGCTTACACTGCTAGAGAATGAAACAGAGAACGGGGAGGTGGATTTTAAGTGGACTGTTGTGGTCCAAAGCAGCTTGCATTTACAAATACAACTACATGGTAAATGAAAGTTACCTCTAAATCCATCTAGTGCTACAGCAGCTCACATTTCCCTAACATGAGAGTACAAGGTTTAGGAGCCGTAGTAGCAAAAGCCAAAATTATTGAACCTCTATTAAAATGTAATGTGGTTTTCCAAAGAAAGGAAATTTTTATGTATATCTCCTGCATCTTCCTAAATCATATGCGAGGAACTAGAGAAACAAGGAAATAATCACAGTCCCATAACAAAGCTACCAGTGAGGCAATTTTACAGCTTGGCTCTAAGCCTCTGCTCACAATCTCTCCCTCCTTCTTTTCAGAGCTCCCGATGAAGATCAGTAACAGAGAGCACGGCCATCCGTTCACCTACTCTGGAGAAGACATACATCCAAATCATTGCAACTCTGCCATCCTTTTCTCCTTCTGGCAGAGTTTCTATTGCAAGATTTACAGTCTAAAAGGTATCACTTAAGTCGTAGAAGTAGGAGGGGCAGCTACGACAGGACGGAGGAGAAGCAGAAGTAGGTTATTGAGTCAGACGGTTTTTCCAAGACTTGCAGATGGTGAGAACAAGAAGCAAAAGTCATGTTCACAGTTCATGTTAATGAAATTCTACAAGCCTCATGGGAAACTCAGAAATGTAGGCATAAAGCACAGAATTGCTGCTTGTTTTCATTTCTTTTTTAATACTTTGCTTACTTGTTCAAATGCACGTGGCTGGAGTGCATGGACAGAGTTTCCTCAGGTGCTGGTAGATACGTCCCTTTTCTGGCTCATAGCCCTAGCTCCATGTCTGCAGTCTCAGGAACCACCCACAAAGCTGTGTCTTCAGCCAGGGAAGTAAGGCAGGAGAGCATATGACTGCCTCAGAGCCTGAGAGCAGGTTGAACACAAGGAGCACGTGCTACCTCCAGGTACAGCACTGTGCAACATTTCCCCTGCCACCAGAGGCAGAGTACAAGAAGTCCCTTCCCTTCCTTTCGCCTGGGGACCCTGTGTTTTACAGACAGCTGCGTCAGCATTGCCAAGGGAGGCAGCAATTTCTCAGGCCAGCAGTCTCACCACCAAGCCAGGCCCTCGCTGAGAAAGAGACAAAACCAGAAGCCACCTTGGGAGGGCAAGGGCAGCAGAGATGCCGAGCCAAGTATGGTTTGCTACCAGTTTCACCCAGAGCAAAAATTCAAGTAGTGCTACTTGTATTAGCCGGGACTTACTGGAGCAGGTTCTCCCAGAGCGAGCTTTTTCATCTCTCCTCCAGTTCCTGCACACATAAGGTTGGCAGGTACAGAATGCAAGTGGGTATTTACACACTGAGTAACTACACTCTGCGTGTGCATGAATCTCCTGCATCCTCAGAAAGTTTCCATGTATCCAGCAAGGCCAAATAAATAGTTAGCTCTACAGGCCCAAAGAGAAATTTCTGCAATCAGTGTGTTCAAAGGGCCATTTTTATTTTCCCCATTTCTTTTTTCAAAACTGGCCAGCATACTGCCCCACAGCTTGCAATGTGCAGACATGAAATTCACTTCTGAGGGCAGCTGACTCTGCTGATGTTTCTCTCCATAAGAGCCTGAGCATCCCAATTTGGCATTTTCCGTCTGCCCCAACCCATTTTTAGATAAATACTAGCAACGGTGCAAGAGCATCTTTTTTGCACCTTCTTCCTAGGTGTCCACAGCTCTCCATTAACAAGATAAGGTTTAACAGCAGACACTTCTATCTTTATGTGGTAAAACAAGTTTCTGTATTTAAGATAAACTTCAGAGCACAGGTGGTTTCCTAGAACTGAATAGGCACAAGAAAACATTTAACTATCCTACATAAACGTCAACAAGGTACGATAAGCATGCACCTAATAAAGGAGATGATAGAGGATGCAATAAAAAGGGGCCTTAAATTGAAGAGCAGGTTCACAACCGTAAACATTCACATACTGGGCTGATGGAAACGGGGAGCTTGCCCAGGCTTTGCTGCTTAGCCTTCGGCACTGCTGGCAACCCAGCAGCCCTCCGGCTTTCGACGTTTGTTGGCTTGGAGGTACGTTTGCCCCAGTACCATCACCCTGGCAGGGCCATGCCTGGGACTGCATCCACGACACTACCTATGCAGTAGTTGCGTTGGGAGTGCGGTGTGTATGTCTACCTTTACTGGCTCTTAAAAAAAAAAACGGGGGGG
>Ga0065711_1013220_pt1 | contig 10993 bp, 8 predicted proteins | sample Hoacrofraction12_FD_59098 | JGI IMG/M metagenome (GOLD analysis project Ga0065711, IMG submission 59098) | Hoatzin crop microbial communities from Cojedes, Venezuela - Epithelial fraction 12 v2 (version 2) | ecosystem: Host-associated > Birds > Digestive system > Esophagus > Crop | place... | reverse complement strand
ATGCAGCTGGAAGTTGGTCAATCGCACGTGAGTCAGAAAGGAACCCAGCTTGCTCCGCAGGAATAACAGGAGTGAAAAGAAAAAAAAGGAGGGAAAAAAAAACCCAACAGGCAACGTTTATTTTGGTCAGGGCTGTAAACAAGCTGTTCGGAGGAGCGGGGAGCCTGCGGGTCGGACGGGGAGGTACCCGGGTCCGGCTGGTTTTCGGGCTGCAGCTGGGCAGCGCAGGGTGTTCTGGCCTTTGCCTCTCGTGCCAGGCCTTGCTGCTGCTCCTCACAGAATCACAGAATGGTAGGGGTTGGAAGGAACCTCTGTGGGTCATCCAGTCCAACCCCCTGCCAAAGCAGGGTCACCTACAGCAGGCTGCAGAGGACCTTGTCCAGGCGGGTCTTGAATATCTCCAGAGAAGGAGACTCCAGCCTGTTCCAGCCTGTTCCAGTGCTCCATCACCCTCAGAGGGAAGAAGTTCTTCCTCATGTTCAAATGGAACTTCCTATGCTTCAGCTTGTGCCCGTTGTCCCTTATCCTGTCGCTGGGCACCACTGAGAAGAGTTTGGCCCGCGTTAGGAGAATCTCATCCCTTAACTACTGTAGCAGTTGGTCTGCGCAGAACGGAATTGTATCGATTTTCTTAATAGCATGAAATTATATTAACTTTCTTAAGAGACGTGCAGTTTACGTCACACGCTGCATAGACACACTTAAGTCAGCGTGAACAGTGATGACCGAAGGACCCCAGCTCGTGGTAAGGATGATGAGGACGGCCCCCACCCAGAAGGTAAGGGCCTCTGTTGCTCAGCATCTCAAAGCCGTCCGCCAAGGATGAAGGATGACCCTGGACCACCAAGGTGACGCCAGCATCCCAGCCCTGCGACACCTCTGTGAAACCCTACCCTTACCTGGCATCGCTGATGATGAACTGCAGCAAGACAGACTTTGGGGACGTCTAGATCGATAGAGGAGGCGGTGGGCGATGGCTGTAGAAGTACAGCTGCTTTGCAAAACAGCCTGTGTGCGTTAAGTTGTTCCACGACTTACCCATTTTGCATTATTAATGTTTCTGATAATGGTTCTTTGAGCAATGCCCACTGGTCCGATGCTTGCACCACCCTCCCTGGCTCAAGGTTCCTATCCAGAAGCTGGCCTCAGCATCCTGTTGCTATTCCATCATTCTTGGAATTTTCACTTGGAATTACGATGGGATTGAATCCCATTGCCATTTCATCAAAGTCAGCTGGGGACGTGATTCATCACATAGAGGACAGAAGCTGTGAAGCTGGGTCTGCTCTGCGGTATCAGGGACGAGCCACGGGATCCTGGAGGGACGATGAAAATGTGGACCCGTCGCCTGAGCCACCCCACGGCGTTGCTCTTGGGTCCCTGGGGCCCTGACAGGGAGCAGCAGCATTTTTGCTGATGGCTCGTGTCCCTCTACCTTGGCTGTCGGGCTCTTTGGCTGGGAACTCCCCCACAGCCCTCCTCGCGTTCCGGCGGAAGGAGGGAGCAGGCGAGTCCGTCCTGCCACGCCACTTCTCCCCTACGTGTCTTGGGATTGCTGCGTGGTGGCCCATCACCTCCGGCAGTCCCTTCTGACGGGTGGCTGGGGGGCACTGGCCCGGCTGGTGGTACTGCTGGTGGTACTGAGCGCGGCCAGTCAGCCCCTCCATTCGCTGCTGCGCTGGTGTCGTGCCGTGCCAGCGTGCTGGGATGGCTGCAGTCCTTTCCTGATCAACGCTTAGCAGGTGCTTGCAGAAGAACCTACCGTGAAGGGAGGCTACGACTTTATTTAGCAACGCAATCAATAGCCTCTGGGCATGCGGCCTCTATTTTTTTTCAAGACATCAGTTTGCGAGGGAACAAAATTACCTCGCTGCTGCTCAGACTGACTCAGCATGGCATCTTTTCCCTTCTTCCCACGTACAGAATTGCTTGCTACCAGCATCTGAGCACACCTCTTCTCCTCAGTGCCTATTCTGGGGGCCATGTTCTTTCACAGGTCTTCTGGCTCCAGAACATCGTTCGTTTGTATGCCTGGCTGTGGTGTTACCCTGCACTTGTAGCTGATGTTTCCCTGTCTGAGGAACAGAGCCGCTTCGATACAGCTCCCTTTTGCACCATCGATAAGAGTTCACTGAGCCATGGATCTTGGATGGATGATGAAAATGTGGACTCGCCACGTGATCCAACCCAAAGTATTAATGCTTTGCAGGAAAGAATGAAAGCCGAGGGAACAGCAAGACAGAGGGAAAGAAACTAAAATAAGATTATTAATGATCTATACTGAAGAAGCTCATGCTTCTTGCTGAAATTATCGGTAGCACGCCTACCTCAGCGAACGTGAGGAGACTCCTGCCAAGAAGTTCCCGTGGAACAGGTGCCCCGTGACGTGGTTGTGTGGTTTTTGGCTCCTTGCTGGATGAACTACGAGCAACTGATTGCGACAGCCGCAAAGCAGAATGGATTTTTCATAAAGGATCTGAAAGCCGACTGAAACACCAAAGTTGATTTATAATTCCTATTAGAAGAAAAGCTGTAGCTACTGCATAGGATTGAAATGCTGCCTAGCACGGGAGATGAAGGAACTCCTCTTATACTCACCAAATCCATAGCAAAACTTCTGCTGGCTTCATCATCTTAAAAAAAACCCCAAAACCTGCCGCTGAAAACTAGGCACTATGTGGGGGGTTGTTGGAGGCGCTCCCTGTTAGCAGTGTTATTTCCCTATTAACAGTATGCTTCCACTTAGGAGTGGCCTCATCACCCTCTCTCAGGCAACATGTAGAAGTCCACCCTCTTTCCAAGGGGAGAATTACAGGTGCTCACTCCGCTGAGTCACTGTCACACACTTTAAAGCTGACACGAGCTTTCCTTTAAGTTTGTAGCCTACTTTTCCACGTCTTCCCCAGGTCCAGCTTTCCCGGGTTTTTCCTCAGGGTAGATTTTTACTTGAAGTTCAAAGGGGAAAGGAGGGTACGAAGCAACTTTGAAATGACAGTGTTTGCATATTTGGAGGGCATTTTTAATTCCTCTAACACTTTTCTATTCCAAGGTAGTCCGAAGTGTTAAACTCCAGTTTGTTCTGATGATCTTGCGGAGGTAATCTGTCTTTCGTTGTTTTGGAACAAGTTAATTAGGATATAATCAGTGCGCAGGCACACACACACGTACCATGCAGAAATGCTACTGAAGCTGTAAAGTCAAAGACACAAAAAGCAGGATACAACATAATTAAGGCTGTGTATGCTTTCTTAATGTCTCCTTCACACATTAACTTGACACGATTTTAATTAATCACATACTATTTTCCCTACAGGATGCATGCCACAGGAAAGAAGATACCCAGTTAATGGGCATGCAAACAGTAATGTTCTCCCTGGTCACTGTGCGGTCCTCTGCACCTTTTAATTTGTATTAGTCGTACCCTGCTGCAGTAGCAGAATTATAAATTACCCCATGTGCTTTTCTGTAAAATTCAGAGTACAGCATTGGCATAATTCCCAAATACACACACATTCACTTTTTCAACAAGAGCACAAGTCAAAAGGAGTAACATTACACCCTTTAACAGCTGGGAAGTTGACATACAGGTTCATGAAGTCCAGAGTGGGCACTAATGCGGGGCACTTAGTGGATGAAATTTCAGAGTATGATTTTTCAGATATGCAGACTATTTCAGCAGTACGGCCTCCTTCGGTTGAGCTGCAGCTGGATGGAGGTGCTGCGACTTTGGTCTGAGTTTGGGCCTCAGCTTGAGCACTCCGCAAACGAGAGCTATACAATTAGCGATCCCCTTCCCAAGGCATGAGGTAAACTCCTTGCACTTTGGCACAAAGAAAACCCACGGCAGAGCGCAGAACACAGGCCTTCCAGCCCGCACTCATCTGCTTTTCTCCTTCCCTAATCACTGCCTCACTTATTACAAGCTTTCAAAAGGAAAGGTCACTGTGTAATTATTACTACTAAAGTCTTTGCGAGCTTAATGAATTTGCCCCAGCTGAAATAGCAGAAATAGAATTTTTTGATTTTTTTTTTTAAAGAAAGCCTTTTTCAGAAGTATCATTTTTATAAGAAAGTTGCAGGGTAGTGCCAGTGATGAAAAAGGTGCTATCTAAAACCTAGTGATGTTAAACACAATGAAGATTATTTCCCCCCCCCCAGAAGATGTGTCATACGTTAATCTGGCTGCTGTGAATTGCAGGAGCTGGGACTGTTTCTGGAGGTTCTCATGATTCCTTGCAACGTCCCAGACAGGGAGACGGATCTTGTCTCTTTAGCGTGACACGTGTATCGTGTACAAAAGATATTACTCTTAACTACATCCTGCACGGGCTGACTGGAAGGTTGAACAGCTTAATAATTGTCCAACAAATCATTAACATGTCCTATGATGCAAAAGGAGCCAATTAAAGCATACTGCTGGATTCCCTTTCAATAGCTGCCACGCAGAGCCAGCGGCTCCTCACTCCGAGATAAGCACTGTTAAGAAAATCCCCTTCCCTAACTATTTTATCAATCAATCTTTATAGTATGAAAGCATATTAACTTTGTTAATACATGCATTAGTTTACATTACACACTCTAATGTAATGAGGTAGAGACTGGTATTGTTCACGCTTAAGTAAAACAAACTAAAGGACAGCCCAGGCCTGGAAATAAGGACTCTGCTTCTTGGAAACTTAGGGCTGTCCGTGGAGGATAAAGGATACCCCGGGACAACCAAGATACCGCCAGCATCCTACCCCCCCCAACACGTCTTTGAGACCCTCCCAGTGTCATCTGGCCTCCTAGATAAGTAACTCTAGGAAGACTGACTCCAGGGGCATCTGGATCAATAGACAAGGAGCAAGAACACGGCAAAAATATAGTTGCTTTGCGAAGTTTTACTATGATTAGTAACGGGTAGCGTGGGTGTTAGTGATTAGTCATAGAATCATAGAATGCTTTGGATTGGAAGGGACCTTAACCCTCATCTAGTTCCAACCCCCCTGCTATGAGCAGGGACGTCTTCCACTAGACCAGGTTGCTCAGAGCTCCATCCAGTCTGGCTTTGAACACTGCCAGGGAGGGGGCATCCACAGCTTCTCCGGGCAACCTGTGCCAGTGTTTCACCACCCTCATGGTGAAGAATTTCTTCCTGATATCTAATCTAAATCTGCCCTCTCTTAGTTTACAGCCATTCCCCCTTGTCCTATCACTACCCATCCCTGTGAAAAGTCCCTCTCCATCCTTCCTGTAGGCCCCTTCAGGAACTGGAAGGCTGCTGTAAGGTCACCCTGGAGCCTTCTCTTCTCCAGGCTAGTCAAAGCGTGTTGTACCTGAACGTTTGAAGGGTGTAAGAACCCTGTGTAAAACCACATTCAGAGTGCCCCAGTTTGGCTAGGCCACCTCATGTACATGAATATTTACCCTTGTAATTCTCTACATCATGTCCAAGCCTCTCTCTTCGGTCAGCACAGGCCAGTTGTGACTTCTCGTGACAACACCTATTTCCTAATCGGAGGGTTACAGAGAGGGCGACGCCAGCAGTAGCACCCGGTGAGCTGGGGAGTGGTGGTCCATGCCAGTGGACGTGGACATGGTTAGCGCATCTGAAGGAGGTCTCTTTCCACATCAGTTGCTTTGCTATTTCCTAGCACAGAGTCGGGGAATTTTTCAGTTTCGTTTGGTAAGCATCAGCTTGGATTTTCAGAATATCACTAATATTTTCCATTGTGCTGGTTCACATGCTTGAAGAAATAGCAAGACTTCTGTTTCTCTCTGCTCCTGGGGCCATGGGGGCTTTTGGCAGGCACAGGGTTGGAGCAGGACATCCTCTTATTGGGTGCTGCTCTCCGTCTGCCTCTGGATACCCAGAGTCAGTTTGCCCACCGAGCAGGAGGGGGTTCTGCAAACAAATTCCTGGTGAAAATGGGTCCAGTCAGTCCAGTCACAGCTGTGTTGCCATCCCTGTTTGAACCGTGGCTTAGCAAAGCCCCACTCGCACTCCTCCAGACCGCTGCACATGCTCGAGTGCAGCAGCACCTGGAGCAGGCTGAAAGCTAACGGCCCAAGCATTTACCCAGCGTGGGCGGGAAGTGCCATCGCTCAGGCTCATGTCGCACCAAGGCATTCCCAAGTTCANTGAGATGACGCACACCACGGCAAGAGACCTTCCTGGCATCTGGTGTCGAGCTCGTTTTAAAAAATGGGATGGCATGCTGCAGTTGGTGGCATCCCATATCCCTCCTGGTGCCAGCCACCCACCTGGGTGGTTGTCCAGCCAGATGGTGGACACAGCAGGTGGCATCTCCGTGGGTACAGGAGACATCTATGGGCACCAGGGGGAGGACTCTCCCATGTCTGCAGCGCTGCACCAACATTTTTCATGGAGACAGGTTGCCTTGGAAATACAGATAGGGATCAGCATTTCTCAAGGTATGCTCTCTCCCAGTCCTGCTAGGACATCGTTATCTTCTCAGATGTTTTATCTCACTCTTGTCATGCTTGACTTTTGCATACATGTAACCTTACATCTCTCTTTTCACATGGCATTTTTTCACTGTTTTCTGACTACTATTATTAGCGGAAGAAGACCCCATTGAAATGTAGCTCTTTGCCCCGTTTCAGAAAGGATTCCCCTATAGTTTTACAGTGTTGGTGTGACACCGCACACCAGCAAGTCTTCTCTGAGACTGTGCTCTGGAACAGATTCTCCAGGAGCCTGGAGAAGGACATCCTGGTGTTGTGCTCGAGCACGCTATCTATGGGCACGACTTCCTGTGGTTCGTGTGCTAAGGCCTAGGTACTACCCTCACCAACAGCAGCAGGGGGGCTTTCATTTCGGGAGTGCTGCCTGGGGTTCACCGAAGGCAAAGCTGGATGTCAAGCATGAATTTCCTTCTCCGCTTTAAAATTCTTGGTCGGTTGCAATCCAGCATGAGAAAAGTCAATAACGTCAATTAGACACACGCATGAGACACTGTTTTGCCTGCAAGAAACTTTCTCGTCCTGTTTTGATCGCTCCTTTACTGTGAGTCAGCCTATGACACATTTTCATGAAACTCCCAGACATTGTGCTTACAGAATTCAATGTGGGTCAGATGGGAAAAACATTATGAAGAGCTGACAGTGTTACGGCAGAAAAGAGATCGCGTTCCTACAGGTGGAGAGCAGTGCAACGTCTTGTTACCCCTGGAAACTACCAATCGCTGTCTTCATGACCCTGCTCAAGGGATACTCTGGGAGTCCATGCTGCAGCAATCCAATTTCAATGATGAAATGATTCCTGGAAAGGTGTTCAGCGTGGGCTGAACCCATCTCCCATCAGAAGCACCCATCACCCATGACCTTGAACCTCATTGCTATCATCAGCTCAAGCCTTAGAAACCTCCCAATGACATCTCTGGCCCTAAAAGTCTTGCAGCGTACAAACCGCATCGGCAGGCTGGAAGATGAAATCTGGAAAGAACATAGCAAAATAATAATATGTCTGTTGTTCTTTGCTAGTCAAGAGTAGACAGGACAAGGCAAGTTTCCACCTCCTAAACAATGAGTGTTTGTCCTTTTTTTTTTTTTTGGCAAAGGCAAGTATTGGAAGAAGAGTGTAGTGGTTTGTCATATTTTGATTAAATGCTGACTTTCGGTCACCATAGCGGAGCAGACAGCTTCAGCGGAAAGGTCAGCCATCCTGTTCTGTGGGGTGCGGCCGAGGGGATGAATTTCATCAGCCGGTCCAAATCAGGGCATCACTATTTCTGAGTCAGAGCCTTCAGTTTTTCCGCTCAGTGGGCTGTGCCGTGGAAATGCGTGCTCGGGGAAGATCACTGGATGGTCACTGGGGGACTTGAAGAAGGAGCTGGCTCCAAACACCTCAGCGGAGAAAGCAGACTGGATATTTGCTGCCCTAGGAATGAAAATCCATGTGCCAGGACTCTCCTGGAGTGGGAGGAGATGGAGGATACCAAGCCAAGATAAAGAGTGAGGTTACGTGGCGGGGGTCAGCAGAGATGATGGTGTCACCCAGCCAGGAGGTGTGGTTGCACACATCTCCCCATGCTCAGCCACCAGGACCCAGGCAGGACCGCCTGCCTCCATCACTGGGGACTGGGGTGGCCAGGAGCACCACAGCCACCTTCTCCACTGGAGAAATGGCCTTCACCAAGGGAGCGTCCATTACCTCAGAAACCGAAAAGCCAGGCAAGCAGGGCTGAACAAAGCTATGGAGGAGACTGAGAGAGGTTTCTGCTGACACAGAAGAGGTGAGGCAGTAAAAGGACCTGAAGGAGGAATAAGAGAGTAACCAACAGGAAGGGCAGGAGGCTTGAACAACTCATTAGTGAATGGGTACTGTCAGAAAAGAGACCAGAGCCAGAGCGCAACCATTTCAGTCGTATGGGAACAGCATGGCTGAGGCTGGGAAAATAATACAGGAGTGTGAACAGACATGAGATCTCGTCTGGAAAACACGGTGCGGGCAGGAATAGAAATATTTAGACAAAGCTGGAACGTTAGGGCCCAGCCATAGGAAACCAAGATTACAGGTCTGAGTAACAAGAAGTACAGTGATACAGATGGTTGAGATCAAGTGTGAAGAGATCTAGCCTTTTGGCCACAGCTAGCTGCCCACCAAGGGATGTTAGGAGGGCACATCATGACTTATTTTAGCTCCGGGGAGAAAGATTATAAAAGCTGAAGCTGTGTTTGGGGCTGACATCGCCCAGACAGGCACCAGAGAGGAAAGCCAAGAACTGCCCTGAGGGACAGCATCCTTCTGCCCAGGACACAAGGGATTAGGACCTGAAAGAAAGTGGAATCAGGAGGCAATGGTCACAACACTTCCAGGGATGACAGGACATAACAGCAAAACACATTGTGAAGGGGACAAAATCAGATGGGAGGGGACGTAAAGTAGAATTAGAGGAAAATAAAAGTCAGTGGCTCTGGGCAGCACCTTGACGGTGTTTGGAGGTGAAGGGGTGGAGAGGGAGGAAGCGCAGCTCTGTTGTGTGACAGCTGCAAGAAGTGATGTTTTACATGTAGGCTGGTGAAAAGCTGAGGGGAAGAAGATGACAGGAAGTGAGGGGCTGCAGCCACTGGGGGAGGAGAGGCTGAAGACAGCAAGCAGGTTTAAGCTTCCACAGCATCAGTGCCATGGGGGGATAAACTACAACAGGATTTTTCAGGCTGGGCTGTGTTCTCAGATGCCTTTTTGCTTTGACGAAGTGAGCAAGATTCTGAGTGGAGAGGATTTTAAGGAAATAAAAATTATTTCAGCCACAGGACCAGAAAGATGGAAGAATAGAAGAAGAGGGGGAAAAAGGTAAAATGCTTGCTTTGTTGGATTTTTTTTTTTAACCTACCTCCACTGGATTCATGCCTTAATTACTGAAGAAAAGCAAAATCACTTCAAGGAGTTCACGGCCAAGATAAGGTTATGTGCATGTAGGTTGGCTCAGGTGCAACAAAGATCATCCTTTATGCTGCATTAAACATCTTAATTCAGATTCATTGGGTGTTATTCAGTCAAGAACTGATCAGTTTGAAGATTGATCCAGATTTTAAGGAAGGCAATCGTAAAACTTCAAAGGCTTAGATCAGCCCCTTCAATGAAATATCTGAAAGCAACTCTGTCTATCAAAACAACTGTGCAAGTAAAATGTAGGTACCAGCTCTGTCATAAACAAATAGATGGGTATTTAGTCAATCACTCTGGGAGCTGAAGAGCAGCACTGGAAAGTGAATGCCAGTGTAATTATCACCATTGCCCCAATTAAAACTAATGATTTGGAAAGAAGCAAGGTGAGGAATCACTTCTGTGATTAATTCTGATTGCAGTGTGTTAGCTAGTACACGAGCAAACCTTCTGGAGATTGAAAGAGTACAAAAATAGGGGTAGGCAGTTTGTAGCCATTTTGATTCAAGGTATTTTTTAATGAATGCAGCAGTGATTAGAGTGAGTAAAAAGATGTTAAGAATCTCTTCCATCACGATATTCAGAATGAGATCTCTTAAAGCTGTTAAGGTTTCCAGTGAAATTTACTCCGAACAGCCAGCAGGGCCGTGCAGAGCCAGATACAGCTTTCAAATGTGCACAAAGCTCAGGTAGAAAGCTCATTCTTCTACTCATGCAGCCACATGAGTAAAAACATTGCAGTTTCTCAGTCACAAAAACACACAGTACTTACTTTTAAGAGCTATAGGGAGATGTATTTTAAACGGTGGTCCCTATGAAGTCCTGATATGGAATAGCCACAGCTGACAGCTAAAGCTGACCAATAGTTTACACGTTATCAATGAATAAGTCCTCTTCCAGCCTACTCTCAAGCAACGATACATAATCTGGGCACAATACATAGTCTACCTTTATTCTCCCTGCATACATACACACATCTATTTTCTGGTTTTATTAAACTAGCAATCAACAGACTCCACGCCACTCTCATCTCTTCTAGCAGTCTCTTCTCCCTGGACTGCTTGGCTCAGATCCTCTATAAATATTATTTAGATGGTGTCTTTCAACTTCCTTATTTTTCTAGGTGGGGCAGCAAGCCCAACCCTTCAAGAGAGTCAGCAGATTCCACGTACCATGGAGTCGGTGCCAGCTAACGAGGCAGAGTAATGCAGGCAGGTGTCACTGATGACTTACAACTACATTCAAGCCTAATTAGTTCCCAGGTGTGCCATATCTCACTGGCAGGCAGCTGCCTCATGTCAGGCTGAAATTTAAACTGGTCACAAAGAAAAAGACTCACAGTGTCTGGAAACTTAATCCTCGCATCTCTAGCTTGTCAGGTCAAAGAGAACAAACAACAGTGCCGTGAAGTGTGAATAGATGCAGGTGATTTACAGAAAGATACAGACTGCTGCTACACAGCTGCAAAATTAAATGTCTTCTGGATACCGTGCCAGGGGTTTAGACTTACACCACGAGGGAATAAAAGAGCTCCTAATGCCTCTCTCTTTTATTCCAGGCTCGATCAGCCTGATTTGGTTCTTAAAGCAAATTTCTGGAAAC
>Ga0065711_1050088_pt1 | contig 10994 bp, 7 predicted proteins | sample Hoacrofraction12_FD_59098 | JGI IMG/M metagenome (GOLD analysis project Ga0065711, IMG submission 59098) | Hoatzin crop microbial communities from Cojedes, Venezuela - Epithelial fraction 12 v2 (version 2) | ecosystem: Host-associated > Birds > Digestive system > Esophagus > Crop | place... | reverse complement strand
TGTATGGTCTTCCCAGCTGATGTCAGGGTGGTTGAAGTCCCCCATGAGAACCAGGGCCTGTGACTGTGAGGCTGCTTGCAGCTGCTTGTAGAAGGCCTCATCAACCTCCTGCTCCTGGTCAGGTGGCCTGTAGTACGCACCCACAATAACATCACCCATATGAGGCTGTCCCTTAATTCTAACCCATAAGCTTGCAACTCGTTCTTCATCCGCCCCCAGGCAGAACACAATACATTCCAGTTGCTCCCTCACATACAGAGGAATCTCAGAATCTGATGAACAGTAGTTTATTTATCCTTCAGAATCCTGTGGACAAAAAGATATCAGATAACTTCACTAAGGTTTCTACTACTAACTACATGCATGCAGAGGGCTACCTGGATTCTGCCTTCTCCTAATTTTTGGTGTTTGACTCTGAAATCACTGTAGCAAGATAAGGGGGTTTTAAAAAATTTAGTTGCTACTGTTGAATTTTAATAAAGTGGAATTTGTGATCGTGTAAAAACAAATCCACTTTTCTGTCAATATACAGTAGATATCTGAGGACATAATCTGAACAATAAAATTCAATAAATTATTTTAAAATCATATCCACTGTAATAGAGAGTCATAAACTCTTTCATGTATCACACTGATGTATACTACACAGGAAGTAATAAAACACAGATGCAAAATGACACATTATAATAAATATAGTTTTGACTCTTAAAATGGGTGATTTATTGGACACTTTAGCAAGTTGTCCAAATTGTGAAGAATAAGCATCTTTCAGTGATGATTTTTTCAGACACCACAAGTTTTTAGGCAGCTTAGAATAGTACCTGCCAAAGAAAAATAAAATCAAATTATTAGTGACAGCATGTACATTTCTCGTCCAAATAAAAAAAAAATATTCCAATCAGAAACATTCCCCTGTATCTGTGGGGAAAAGAAATCTTCATTTATGTATGAATGCAAAATGAAAAATGTCTTTTAAAAAAACCCCAAACACCACATGCTGAGACATGACATGCTGCGGAATGATGTTCAATGACTAAATGCCGTCCTCTGAAATCTTGTGAGTTTTTTTTGCAAAAATCAGCATTTCTCTCAAATACTAATGAGATGTAGCTGGCAGATAAGACAAGCTAAACATGTTATCAGAGGAAATGGCAATTAGAGATACACAAGTAATGTGGTATTTACTTGGAAGTCTCTTCATTTATTGGCAAGAAGAGTGGAGCACTAGAAGCACAGCAAAAAAGAGTTTCTTACAAGCTTTGCAAAGATTTTCCGGTATTTTTGTTTTCTTATAATTAGAGGTCTTTCTCTTTGCTGAAGTTGGGCATACCACACAGATTATGAACTAGTCATGAATGAGCTGCCAGACAAGATGACACAAGGGTGATCCTCCTGCACTTGTTTTTCTGAGCTATTGAACATGATTTGAATTCCTATTCAGGCTGCTTGAATGTCAACTCTGTTAACCACTTGGATTTTGGATATATGGACCTAAAATATGTATACATGATTGAAAGTCATTTTCCCAGGTACTCTATAGATAAACGTACACTTTAGGAAGTGAGCCAGCCATAACAGCTGGCTCGCATTCAATTTTCACTCACAGGAACAAAATCTTCTTTCTAGTCTCTCTTTTTATCAATGAAGAATTTATCCCTGGTGTATACTTTATTTTTGGGTCTATATTCTTTGCATCTGTCCCAAGTAATTCACAGACTGCAGGATAGTTTTCCAGTCTAACAAGTTTTACTAGCTGAAAGCTTTTGAGATACTACAGGTCATCCCTTTTATTTCATTCCAGGTGACATCTCTCCAAGTATGCAGTAGAGCTAAGTGTGCTGCTGTGTTTCATACAGGATTTTTCTTTACAAAAACTGTTTCTTGTTCTCTTACAACAGTAGTTTTCTACTTGCTCCCATTTATTTTCTGGTAAGCAGGAGCTGAAATAGAAGTCATGTTCTTAGTGCAGTTGCACCAGTGCAATGTGGTCCAGGCTTGCTTGATGACATGGTAGATCTGCTTTAATAGTCATGCTTTGTTTCCATACCTGCCAATTTGCATCTGATTTTCTCTTCATTTCCATCATACGAAGACTGCTGTCCCAGTTTCTACTCTTCTGTAAAAATTGTATTCAGGATTCTTTCATATCTACCAATTTCTGTATTTTCTTGCCTTAATATTAATTTGCTTTACACATATTTCTAATACATCCTATACCCTCTGTAGATTTCTGTATTCTGACCTGCTAATATCACCCATGAATTTTATTAGTACTTATATAAGTCATTAATAGGAAGTTTGGCAACAACTGAAATTTATGTTGTTTGCTTGCAATAAATCTGGGAAATTTTCACAGCTTTTATTACAGGAACTAACATTAAAAAAAGAAGAAGGCTGGCTGAGTTTTTCTTTGGAAACGTATGGGAGCTTCAGTATATATGTATGTATTTTTGTCTCATTTAGAGAGTTCTGAACATTTATCTGTAGAAAGTTTACCTGGATTTCATCATAGAGAAATCAGTAATTACAGTTTCCCCCCTAAAACTCTGTCGGTAGAAAGGAGTTATGAAGTTCTAGGTTGAATCTGCCCAAGTTCCACAGTAACAGTAATGCAGACTCTCTAACAGTAGTTTGGAGGTCACTTCTGAAGTGTATTGGTAGGCTGTCTTAATACCTAGTCATCTTGTGTCAGCGTAACAATGCCAACAACATCAATTTATGGATGAGTACCTTTGTGGCAGTCTCACTGTGTAGAACAAGAATTTTAGGAATTAGAAATTGAAACATCCTGTCATGATTGCAGCTTCTGCACAGGTGCTGTTGAACTGTTTATTCCAAAGGCAACTGTATTGTTCATTTGTTTTAAAAAAAGCGGAAAAAAAGAAACAACTGAAAAAGAGGCAAAGATCTACGCAGTGCAGAGTAGTTCGGTGTGCTTACATTAACCCAAGAAATGCTTTTTCTTAATCTCATTTACTATCTTGCAGAACTATTTTGTGAGGTCTTTCAAGAAATTTGAGCCTCAGATACTGTCCAAACTGAACCTTTTAGTTATTAATATCCCTTATAGGATATAGGGCAAGTCTCTTCAGAAGGGATCTCTGAAGGTCTTTAGCACATCCTTCTGCTGAAAGCAAGGTCTGCAAGGCTAGATGAGCTTGATCAGGGCTTTATCCAGTTCAGTCTTAAAATCTCCAAGGATGGAGATTGTACATCTTCTGTGATCACCTTTTTCCACTGCTTTGACTGTTCTCATGGTGAAAATCAGCTCAAACCAGTCTTATTTCAAATAAAGCCTGTTGATCCATGTCTTTCTGATACTGGGTGTCCCAAAACTGTGTGCAGTATTCTAAGTGTAATCTAACGAGTACTGAGCATGTTTTTAGGGTTCTTTGCTATTTTCAGCCCTACCGTTAAAAGAGCTCTCAGTGTTGAAGATACCACTTTCAGTCCTTTCTTAACCCTCAGCAACTTGCAGTTGTTTCCTGGGGAAAAATTTTGCTTTTCATTGCCCTCAGAAGACATCAATGTGAATCGTTGGAGGATAAGGACAAGAAGCACCCTCTCCACTGATTTTGATATGTTTAGTATTAGCATATTGCCTATGAGATTTTCCTCCTTTGACACAGATCTTTTCCTTGGGGATGTCACCCTGAATCATCTAAAGTAATCAGTGCTCTTGTTATTGAGTATACACGACATACATATATATAGTATATATCAAGCATATACAACAATATGTACAGAATATACTCAATATATGTACACATTGAGTAAGTACAACCATACTCAAGTACTCAAGTACTAATTTACATGGCAAAGTACCATCCTCGCAGAGACATAGCATAACAGACATCTTTATCTGGAAGGCAGCTAAACATTTTAGCAGAATTGTTAGTGTGATTACTCAGGAAAAAGAACTACCTTTTTTTAGGATGATTTAACCTCAGCAGCCATGGGAAGTGATTCTAGGGTTTGGGTCCTGCAAGCCGTTTGCATTTTCTTCTTTCCCTGCATTTTCTCCATCTCCTGCCCCCAGCAGCAGCAACTTACTTCTCCCTAACCAAGCATCAAATGGAGGTATTCGACTTTCTTCCCTAATTAGCAGTTTACAAGTCCCAAGCAGGTATCTGCCTCCTCTTAATGTTCACTGCCTGCAAGTTACCACCTCTATCAAAACGTCACAGATGTACACAGATCTGCCCTTCTTCTTGTCACAAAACAGTGGCATTAGTGGGCCTCTCTCCCTGATGGAATGTGATAGGTCTACAAAAAACTGCTGGAACAGTAGGTTTCAAGTGGAAGAAAAAAGGTGGGATTTCATAGAATCGCAGAATCATTTTCGCTAGGAAAAGACCTTTAAGATTATGGAGTTGAACCATTAACCTAACACTGCCAAGTCCACCACTAAACCGTGCCCCAAAGTGCCAAATCTACACATCTTTTAAATACCTCCAGGGATAGTGACTCAACCACTTCCCTGGGCAGCCTGTTCCAATGCTTGATAACCCTTTCAGTGAAGAAATTTTTCCTAATATCTAATCTAAACCTCTCCTGGAGCAACTTGAGGCCATTTCCCCTTGTCTTTTCACTTATTACTTGCAAGAAGAGACTGACACCCACCTTGCTGCAACCTCCTTTCGGGTAGTCTGGTGGACCACGCTGATTTCTATGAAAGAAGGATATCTTAAAATGCCCAGCTGATTTGTGAAGAACAATTAGGAATTTTAAGCTCTGAATGAACTTCATTTAACCCAAAAGTTTCTCTGTACAGCTTTAATACCAAAGAGAGCTGTGCCTGGCAGGGATCTTTCCTGCCTAAAATACAAACCACAGCAGCTTCAGAGCTGTTCAGAACTCTGCTGTTAATCTTGTCCAGAGGACATTGCCATATGGGCTAGCTGAGGTGACTCTGCTCAGCAGAAATTTCTCCTTCTATCTGAAGAGTGTCCCAGGTTTTTTAGCTTCTTCAAGCACTGAATAAATGGGTAAGAGTGAGGAGGAGGAGACAGAGAGAAGAGAATGGACTGCTTGTGAAAGAGACAGACGCTAGCAACATGCTTGTAGACACAGATAATGAAAAAAATTGCATTTTCTAAAGTGTTTTCTATGTTACTTTATTGACTTAGTCTCAAAATGATTTTATATAACTCAAATAACAGTTCATAGAATTATTAGATGGTAAATTTGTAAAGTATTTGGTTCTTCTAGACTTTCTGTTTCTTTTTTGGGTTTGTTTATTTAATGTGGAGGATATATCTCTAAAATATATAATAATAAAAATGCAACAAATCTTACACGTCTTGTGATGCTGAATGCTATTAATGAATGTGGTTTTAGGTAAGTTTGTTTTTTACAGCGCAGTCCACTGAATGAGCGTAACAGAATAGATCCAGAAACCCAGATTCTTATCTAGGTCTAATCTTAGTCCACAGCATTTGATCAGAAGCTTCCTAAGAGAGGGTGCTGAAAGACTATTCAATACTCTTAAAAAAACATGTCCCTGCCCCTCTGATTACTTTCATTTTCTCACAGAATTCAAACATTCTGGATTAGGTTTGACCTGGAGTGTGATAGTGCGCTGAATTTCATGAGATTCAGACTCACACTCATTTCATTAGGGGAAGGAAACGTAATCCTTCAGTGTTTCCATTAGATTCAAACCTGGGCTTTGAGGCGACCATTCTGCGCCCCATGTTGCATCTCTGTTCAGGAATATGAAAGTGCCTGATTCAAGTCTTTACTTTCACTGCTTCATGGCAGAGTTTTGAAAATGGAGTTTTGTATTGCCCCACCTTTTTTCTACTTCCTCTTCAAAAGTAACCAGGGAACCCCAGGACTCTGTGGGAGGTAACTGCTGCACAGCTGGCAAGTTAGCTCCAAATATCCAGTGCGGACACCATTAAATCACAGTAAGGACAAGTGAAACTGCAGATTCATCTGACCTTGATGAGCTGAAGTACCTGAATGAGACCAAGTGCTATTTGTATAATGTACTCAGCCTGTCAGTCAGCGACATGTGTACAAAACAATTTAAACCACTTTCTCATATCTGTGAGTTCATCTGTGTTAATATTTTACCTCAGATCAGAAATGAGCTTTTGAAGCAAATATTCTGATCACCCTGATTTGAAAGCCTGGTATATTGCATAGTGATCCCACAGTACACAAAGTGGGTTTTCTTTACATGAAAGTGAAAGAGAAACTGTGGTGTAGGAGCATGCGTGATGTAATCTAATTGCTAATTGTTGTTCAGTCTGCTGAGATCAGACTAGGGCTATGTCAAAATAAACCACTGAAATGTTTACAATGTAGATGTCAGGTCCCTGGCCTGAGGTGTTTTTTTTTTTTCCAGATCCATTCCATGTTCCTTTCTAATGTCCATACTACCTCCTTGCTACCACACTATCTCCTAATGTAGTCCTAAGCAGCCTGTTTGCTTGTAGTTTGGCTTATAGGTAAGTAACCTTTGCCTACTGATGTTGCAGAAACCTTACAGAAATCTCATCAACATCAAAATAACATTTGTTTATATTTCATACTGTTAACAAAGAGGTAAATATCAATAACATGTAAAAGCCATCTACTCTTTTATTGTTATTAGTCATTATTACTGGGCTTTCTTTTTTTTTAATTTGTGCTAATAATTTTGTTCAGTTATTATCTGAGATGCAAAAGATTTTTTTTTTCCTTTTTTCTTCCCTCCCACCCCGCCTTCTCCTGATGGTTTACCTCAAACTTGTTTACCATCCTTGCTGTGAATAAGCTGGGGTATAATCAGCCTCCCAGAAACAGCTTAAGTGAAGTGCGTTCTGGGGTGGGAGTAGGACTGGTACTAATAATAAATTATCCATAATTGTTTCTGTTTTTTTCGGATGTGCCTTCCCATGTGAAAATAAATATTGATTAATTTGTTTAGCTTATGGATTTTTCAGAGGATCTTGTTTTTTTCTCTATGAGAAGGGAAGTTAGATGCTTCAAATTAAACCAGTATGAATAATCAGCTTTGATTTCGCCAGGTGGGATTAGCATGGATTTTACAACTCAATTTATATCGATACCTTTTCCAGTCAAGGTTTCTATCATTTCAGTAATAGCTGACTTCTTTAATAATCACAAATAGCATACGGTTATACAGATATGTAACACATGGAGGATTAGACAACCTTTTCCTAAATCAAGTGGCAGTATATTATAGTGAAGCCTCAAATTCTGCAAACAGGGAAACAAACAAAAGAAAGACAACAGGGCAAAACAAACTCCAAAAAAGAAAAACTAACCCCAAATCAGGGTTGCAATTTACTAAAAGCTCATTGGAATGATAAAAGTCAAAAAAATTCTGAAACAAAATGAACAGAAGACTGTATCCTGAACGCTACCCAGAATAAGACCTTCATCTGTTACACGCCATTCAAATACATATGATAATAAGTACTCACATTCAAAGATCAATTTACACTGTATTTATGCCATTTCCCTTTATGCAGAAATGGAGATAAAAAGCAATCGCAGCTCTACAGCTCTGAAGAAAGTTGCCTACAAGTATGGCTGTGTAATATAGTTCTTTTGAATGGTTTAAACTTCTGGAGGTTTTAGATTTGTATTCTAGGAATTTCTCTGTGCAACCACTAATAGTGTGATCTCACAAGGGGGTTTTTTTCAGGCATAAGACTGTCCCATCAGCGTATTATCCCACTGTTCTGGGCTTTTTTTGTGGCCCGGCTGCCCTAAGGTCCTCCTGCTATAATGTGCTGCTATTGTGAATTTCAGGAATCGCACATGATTTTTTGGAGGGATCTTAAGCAGTAATGTCTAGGGCTACTACAGGTGTGTTCATTCTAGTGTTCTTTATTAGATAAGGAGTCTCTTATTCCAGTAGTGCTTTGGCTCACCTCAGAGTATTTTCAGAGAGTTCTACCTCAGTCCTTTCCTGATGACCCTGAATTGTTAAGCGGTACTGTCCTGTAAGAGCACAGCTAATGAGCTCTGACTCCAAATGGGCATTTAGCTCACAGGATCAAACTGGAGCCAGTCAGCTATAACCCTTGCAAATATATATAACACAGACTGCTGGTCTTCTGCAGCGAATGATTCACTCTACAAATTTCACTCCCATTGTGCCATGCTACTTGCAAAATTAGATATAGTCTATGTTCATCCTTCTTCTATTGTATTTTCTACTGCTTCAGCAACAATAGGAATGTATCTTCTCTACCTCGTAAGACTCGGAGAGGATCAGTAAGAGGACACACAGCTTTTGAAGAAAAACAAACATTTTTAGATTCGGTGATCTCAGCTGGACTGAGCTTCAGAAGTATCAAGGACAACATAAGACAGATAAAAATAGACTGGATATTTAAGATTTGATGCAGCTATTTTAGTTCCACTATCTGATAAGGAGGCTATGCCAGAGCCGATTTATTTCTTGGTAGCAAATGCACATTTCACTGATTTCAGCAGAGATTATATGACAAGGTCAGAGTTCAACCTTCATCCAAAAGTCACTTCTGAGAATGCGGGACGTTCTGTTCAAGCTTTCAACCCATGTAAACAAACATGTTTTAAATTTTTTTTCAACCTGCCAGTTTTACAAATTGGAATTTTAAACTAATGCATATTTGTCAAGCATGCCAAGGTGTCAGAAATTCACTAGGGAAGAACAAAAGTATAATTTATTTGCTGCAGTATTTTTCAAATTATTTAAATATTATTCCTTTCCTGTCTGCTTTCTCTGAACTTGCTATGATGTACCTTACTAAGGACTAAAAATATGAGGTTATGATGAACACCTCCATACAAATGAGTAAATTTTCTTTATTATTCAGAAGAATGAAGGGCACTAGAAGGTCTTGATATTCCCAGAAACAAACCTGCATGCAGTTTGATGTTGTTTCCTGTGTCTGTGATTATGGTGAAGACAGCATTAAACCCATTATATTTGAAACTGATTCCAGTTTAAGTCCTGTAGAAAAACTGTCAATCCATTCACTGGCATAATGGTAACCCTCAATTAATAGGGCTTCCTAAGCAGGTGACTTCTGCCTGTAATTCTTCTGACTGCTATCCTACTGTCCTTACAGAGATACATCTTTTTTTCATTCTTTTCTCTGAAGCTGACTTACTGTTACTCCCAACAAATGTCAGAAGTAATAGTTTACGCAGTTCCTTGACTCTAAACTCAGTGGTCTTCCAGTGCTTTCCAGATTTTATTTCACCCCACTTGCAGTCCTCAGTAACCTGGACCTGGCATCTGTCATCTCAGTTTATTCCTTCAATGTCAGTTCTACTCAGGAGGATTTGGTTTCACAGCTGAGAACATTTTTCTACATTCCTCATCTCCTTAGTCTTCTGCCCAAACTCTCTAGATTTCCTAGAGTCCTTTCAAGCTCGTTCACTAGTTTTGGGTTGACTATTTGAAGGACTTTCTACATAAGATTTAGGCTTGCTAAGCTCTTAGTTAGAACTGTCAGAATATCAAATACTTTTTTGATTAAAGACCTTGTTAGGACCACTGCATAGTCAGAGGAAATGGAAGAAGAGGAAGGTGGAGAATCCAGACAGGATGTTGCAAGAAGTACGTACCCATTCCATATCTTATGCTAAATTTTGTATTAGTATATTCTCATGAAAATATTCCTTGAAAAATACTCCTCAAAACATTCACTTTAAACAATTAGTACCAATGTTGCGAAATTCTTGAAATAGGTATGTGGTATTCCTTTGGATCCTGTTTAAGATATCCTTTAGCCATATATTTCAGAGCTATTAAAGACGTGATCAAGAAATAAGCTTGGTTTAGAAATTAGGAAATGGCCATTATTAAGGGAGGGGAAAAACCCTCTGCTCTTTGTTGGACAATTCTGCAGAGAGAGATAGAAAAAAATTGCCATTGCTTTTTTTGTTTTTAATTTTTAATCCTGGGAACAGTAAAATGTCATCGCCTTATAAAGTACACATTTATACAAGCTTTCAGAGATAAAGTAAACAGTATGCTCACCCTCTGTGAAGCAAACTTTGAAGGAAACTGGATGACCACTCTGTTTATATTTTGCCGACTGTGTTGCACATTAACGTACTGAAGACTGCTGGGCAAAATGGTTTGCAGATTTTCAGTGTGAGTGTGAACTGTTGCCATAAACACAGGTTTATAGATGAAACACTTGGCAGTGCTGAGAACATTGAGAATGATGGCAGCTCTCCACAGAAAGACATGGTGTTTTGTGTGACCTTCCAGACATCTTCCATCTGGATTAGCACAGGCACAGTCTCTGGACTGACAATACCAGGCACAAGCTCAGTAAGAAAAGCACATGTGTTTGTTACTGGAGGGTGAAGGGCATCTTTGCATCTACAGAGCAAGTTATTCCCTCTGTCTAAAATACTGATGTTTCCTGTCTTCCAGCTCCAAATCTCAAAACTGTTCTGGGAACAACAGACTTGACTAATGCCGCAGCCGTTACAGCCTGTGTAACCAGGCTCAGAAGCTGTGGTGTTAATAGTGAGGTTTGAATTTGGGCCTAATTCCTAATTAAGGACTCTTAGTTCCACTAAGAAGATCTGAGGACACTCAGCACTTTTTGCAAGGAATTCAACACCTTGCAGAATCAGTCTCTGGCTGAATTCAGGTGAGATGCACAGAACAGGTAATTATGAGAACAGGTATTAAAGAAATGCTTGATGTTTCAAGATACAATAAAAGAGGTGATGTTGTTGGCTGGTCACTAACATCCAGAGATGCGAGTTGAACAAATGATTAAATGCTTATAGAGTATGTAAATACCTTTATGCATTTTAAATAATTGCCTTCTGATTATTTTTTAAATACCTGAGATTATGTTTTTTGGCTATTCAAAAAAGTAATCAGTTTCAGTTTTAAAGTAGACTGGAAATGTTCAGCCCTGAGGTCATCCTTTAAATACTGGCTACCCCAAACAGTGCAAATGAAACAGCAGAAGTTGTAACGTTCATTAAAAAAACAAAAAACAACCCCCCCC
>Ga0065711_1050087_pt1 | contig 10994 bp, 6 predicted proteins | sample Hoacrofraction12_FD_59098 | JGI IMG/M metagenome (GOLD analysis project Ga0065711, IMG submission 59098) | Hoatzin crop microbial communities from Cojedes, Venezuela - Epithelial fraction 12 v2 (version 2) | ecosystem: Host-associated > Birds > Digestive system > Esophagus > Crop | place... | reverse complement strand
CCCTTGTCCTGTCACTGGGCACCACTGAAAAGAGCTTGGCCCCATCCTCCTGACACTCACCCTTCAGATATTTGTAGGCATTTATAAGGTCCCCTCGCAGCCTTCTCTTCTTCAGGCTGAACAAGCCCAGCTTCCTCATCTTCTCCTCATAGGAGAGATGCTCCAGTCCCCTCACCATCCTCATAGCCCTCCGCTGGACACTCTCCAGCAGCTCCTCATCTTTCTTATGTTTGTGTTTTTCATGTGCTTGCTTAACTGCACTAAGGATAACTCATCTTTAGCAGAAAATGCAGATGTAACCCTGTCAAAGCCCAGATGGGAAGCTCCCCCGAAAAACTGAGCAATTTAGCTTTGTATCCAAACATTGTAGGGGGCCAGCCCATAGCTCTGACAAATGGAATGCTGCCAGGAGGAGGCCAAAGATTTCAAGCCTGTTATTGGACCTTGACAAATGACCTTACAGCAACACAGTGTACACAAATACATAAGTCTGGGAATAATATTTTCCTCACTTGTTCATGTGTTACAGCTCTATGCAAAAGTTAAAGCAAAGGTTAGAAACTAATGATCACTCTTCAGCTGCTGTTTGCAGCGTAGCGGCTTAGATCAGACCATGAATAGCAGAATGACTCCTAAATTAAAGCACCGTAACCTGAGTCCTTTAACGCTCAGTAAAAATGTCTCAAAGTGTCTCAGTTTTCCTGTATGTTACCTGTGTCACAAAACTGCTCTTCCCACTTTCCACTTGGGTTTCTAAGGTGAAGAGTGATGACCACCAGCTCTGCTCTGTGCAGCTGGTGAGTCCAGCCCTGTTAGCTGGAACAACAGTGGGAGGAGCTCCTCTGCTTAGCTGCATTAATTGTCCCTCAAGTAACTGGGAAGCAAAGAACTCTGCTATGACACTTAGCCTGCAATGTTGGAGGTGTGGGGCAAGTGTTTTGGAAAAGACATCAGGTTTTACCGTGGGCATTGCTGAATCTATTCAGTCACCACTCCTTCTGCCAGATATCCTTGTAGCCTCATTTAATCATTCTGCATTTCAGCTATTTAGCAAACTCTAGCATGCAAGCATAAAAAACAAAACCTTGTGTATTACTAGATACAGCAAAAGTCCCATCTACAGTTTTAATTAGTTACAGGAATATAAAATTTCAGTCTAGGCTTTTTAGACAACATCAGGCACATCTTAGGAAACTGGAGTTTATAAGTTTAAATCCTCTTTCTGTTTCCTTACAACAAAATCAGTTTTGCTACATGTTTTCACTGCTTCATGTAATCACATGAGATTTTCATAAACAGTTGCTAATTTGAATTCTAAGGCTACAGGTGTATAAATGTAGAGAAATTAGGCATTCTGTGTTGTATTCTGATTACACATACATCAACATATGTGTATGTGTGTGTACACACATATGTATATAAACATCCACATACACGCATGCACAGTAAAAATTGCTGAAAGAGAGAACCATTCTGAGATTGTGAAAGCTGTCCTCAAGCTGTTCTACCTAAACCCAAAGAGTAGAACCTATATGCTCATTTCAGCTTGTGGAATACACTAAATTAAGTGAACAATGACAATGGCACCTTAATATCAAAGAGGACGGATGTAGTAATGCTTTTCTAGCAACTAGATATATCCACACCTAGGAAAATCTTGATCCAACTGTAAAAAGTCACCCAAAGGAATATGATGGATGAACAATGAGTTGAACTATTTAAAACTGCACTGCAAATCTTTTGAAAACTGACTTGTAAGTAACAGTGGAAAAGTATCTGTTTCATTCTACTTCTTTTCAGGCAGTCGTCTTAGGAGTGTGGTCACCTTAGGATCTTTACCCAGACAGGAGCCTTGAGACAGCTCGCCACAGACCTGCATTACACCTCCAGGCATGCCCCTCTTCTATATATTGAAGAAACCCAGGGCTATGACACACTGCACCGGCTGCTGCGTTTAAGCATGAAAATGCGGATGCGATGAATTTGGCCTTACAAAACTTTAGAAGCCATTTTCATCTCAGGTATAAATCCACTCTTCAGACTGAGTCATTTAAGCATTTGATGTTCAGCACTTCCAAAGGAAGGACTGAGCACTGTGGCTTGCCAGGAACTGCCCAATATATTGCAAGATAATGTATTTCATGAATACCAGAAAGCTTCGTTATGTTAAAAGCCCTCAGCTTAAGTAAGGCTATTTCCTTGATTTCTTTCTCTATTTAATTTGCAGGCTATGACAATAACTAGTTCACTGTGTGCTGATGGATTTCCTAAGAGTTTTAAAGCATACAGTAAGTAAGACATACCTGTTCCAAAGATCTGAACAGTGAAGCAGAGCAGCCCTATGCCAAATTGTCCCAAAAACGTACATGAAATAGTTTAATCATCATGATGAGATAAGTACAAGGTTTTGTTAATATAACTATCATTTATTAACTTAACCATTGGTGTCCAAGCTTTGAAATCTAATAAATACTCTAGAAATGTACACAGGGATTTTAATAATTTTCCTGTTTGCAAACAAAGAGATTTTCAAGCTATCAAAGTGCATTACTGCATTCTTTTTAGCTAATCAATTTTAGTGCAGTTATACGTGGTTCCAACAGAAAAAAAAAAATCTCTCTTAAAAGACAGAAAAGACAGCTTAGAAAAATGACATTTTTTTTCAAGCTTTAGTCTCATGCAAACTTGGACTTAACACTTGGGAACTTGCTGAATTTCAAAAGGTATTTATGTGTCCAATCACCCAGTGAGATTTTGAAAGCACTTTGTATACAAGTTCTATTGATTTGTCAAAAAAATAGTAACATTTTTGGTGATTCTATTGAATACCTTCAAAATCCATACCTTAATTCTTTAAGAATCGTTGCTTAAAGTGGAAACTGTTTCCTAGCTTCCTACGTATTTCTCATAAAAGTCTATTGCTTCTTGATCCCCTGAAATGGGAGGAACCGAAATGGGTTAAAGCAGCGTATCACCCAGGTCCTTTCAGCATGCTCAGTGACTAAGTCTTATATTCCTTTACTTTTTCTAGCAGCTGAATCCAGCTTTTCATGTTGCTTATGGTGGTATTATTCCCAGACCACTGAGCTTTAATCCTCCACAAAACAGAAAAGGTGATGGCTATAGCAGGGTACCATACAGACGCATTTATAACTGCAAAGAGTTTTGAGAACGAGAGGTGCAAAAATTCATTCCAGTGCATTGTTTCAAAAGCTTTCTGCCAAATATTTATTTCCTTCTCTCTACTGCTCATACAGTCACCTACAGCAGTGAGCTGGATGGGCAATACCAAGCTGTTAGGCATCAGCACAACCACCGTTAAAGCTTCAAATTTGTTACAGTACTGTGCTGTAGTGCTGCATAACTCAAATAAGTGGTAAAGCAGGCAATGAAGCACTTTTCCCATCAGAAAAGAGCCTTTAGTGTGACAAATCACCACACGAGCCATATAAAGCATTTCTATTCAGATTTAATTTCAGTGATACTATAAAAATCAATTTTTCCTATCCACAGACAGAAGTCCTTTCACCCACAGACAGTATGAGGGTAAGAACCTGCCCAGTACAACCTTGAGGGTTTGAAGGGACAAAACCAGGTTGATGCCTTGATTGAATCTGTAGCTAGAACATGGTTGTTGTGTACATTCAAAACGGCAACTTGCCCTCAGTGCAAGCAAAGAGAAGGGCTACAGCAGTTAACTACTGCAGGCATCCTGCACTTTCCCACAGCTCCTCTGAAGAACGGTCAGAAGAGTGGACAGGTTCTCCTCCAATTTGTCAAAAGTCAGGAAAAGGCTAAATTTACTACAACACAAGGAACTGTATCACTAGGGTCCTAGAAAGTTAGATCTTTCTAACACGAGTAAAAACATTGAATTTTCAGAACACATCTACGTGATACTCACCAAACTGAGAGCAACATGACTAAAATAACCGGCTCAGGTCTTTGCAAAAGTCTACTTCTACAACTATGAAACTCAGGTTGCAGTAATTTGCTTCACTTCTTGAATATATTTTGCAACATGCAGTGCTTTGTTCGTTACATCTGTTAATATTAGTAGACTAGTTATTAGTGAAACATGGTATCATCACAGGCTAGGTTCTGATCTAGCCTGTCTTCGAGTGCTCACTATCCAGGTCCAAGCAGTTAAATATTCTGCTGGTAAAATGAGAGGAAAAGAAAAAAATAAAAGCAATAAAGAAGAGATTAGCACTTCAAGATACAGAATAATGGACAGCAGATTTCAGAAAAGAAATAAAATAACTCTTTTTACATATTTTAACTGGGAAAATGTTTCAGTTTTGTTGCTGGCAATTTCATTTTCACTTTTGGTTTTGAATACATGTAAATAAGGCTGTGCCTCAGAACGAAGAGATAGGGTAGAGTTGAAAAAATAGCATAATGTGTAAGCTTCTATTTGATGTTGAGCAATTCACTCAACAAGCAGTTCAGTTTGTCCAGGATCCAACTCTAACAGCAGCTTGATCAAATTCACATGTAATGAACCTATCCCCTGGATATATTACTGACTTCTGAGGGATTGATCGGGAAAGCAAACTTCTTACCTGTTTTGTCACCAAAATTCTCTTGTGTATCTATTCAACTGTTTCTTAACACCACTGTGTGTAACGGCCTGTAGAACATCAGAAAGAAGTGAAGTCTAAATAATGTTTTTTATATTTTTTTTATTAGGCTTCTGCTTTTGCAAACAGACTGGAACTTTGCCAGTCAGGTGCAAAGCAAGCTTAGAGAAACCAAATAATTCCTATGGCTCTAGTAGCACAATCTAAATAAGTTCCAAAGTTCGCAATATGCAGCTGTTGGCAAACAGTGACTATCACACATAAATACCCTTTATAAGAGATGTATCTTTATTTAAAACTTGATTCTTGTAAAAATAAATTATTTCAGGAAAGTAACGTCAAATTGTTAACAGTGATACGAAGCAGTTTACACATGTCATTTACTCCTACTTCCATGCACAAAATGTAGAAAGAGCTAAAACATACTTGGCTTCTAAAGAAGAAACCATGTTGGATCTTTCAGCTGTTTCCTTTGGGAGAACATGAAAGTCTACCCTGAATCATCAACAGGACATCTAAGGAAAAGGAATGGTAACAGAAAAATCACAAGAAGAAATGGTGATAGTTGTGGGGGTCTTGAAAGTTAGATAAACATTTCATGATTTAGCTGCATTAAAGACTTAAGCTTTACAGTTGCCTGTAGCAATATTATGCTACAGTCATCCTTTGTACAAATGATATCAGGCTATCTATTTTACTCTCTCCTAATTAGAATGTTCATGCGTCTTTTCCACCAAGACTTGCTGATAATAAGAAAAAGGAAATATTTGAAACAGCTTTTGAAGGTAACTTCAAAGTTTGCTTTTCGGCTGATAACATAAGATTTTTCTCCCACCAGTTCACCCATTCCAACCCTTCTAGTCAGCTATCAAACATATTTTTCGACTATTCCTCTACTAGTTGTTCATTAGATTTTCTCCTTTCGCACTGCCAGAACTCCTCTCACCTATTAACTTGAGACTTTCTTACAGATTATCACCTTTTCAAAACTATCTGCTTTCCTGTCAATTAGTCCTGACCATGGTCATGGTCTTTCTACTCATTGAATAGCTCATGTCAGAAAACAGAAACATCCTATTTCCCTGAACTGGAGGAGATCTAGGGAAAACACAATCCTAAATAAAGAGAAAACACTGTATTTTTCATTACATCTTTCAACTGTGAAAGACTGTCAAAGTTTTTCGTGCTTAGCTCAGCAAGAGGAAAGGCACTAGATTTAAAAAAACACTAAAATTACTGTTATTCCTATACTGGGCAGATAAGCTTTAAAAAGGTTGTAGGTTGTTGTTTTTTTTAATCGACCTTCAATTACTGTGGCTCCTGATACAGGCAAGTTTGAAAACATTTGCTTTTACTGTTCAACAGAAGAAGCACTAAGATTGTTTTGCTCATGGGAAAGGAACAGTTGTGCAGAAGAGGGTGGAGTTGAGCAGGAAAGCTGGGTGAGAGGGGAAGCAGGGTTTCTGGCAGAGGGAGAGGCGGGTCATTCATATCAGGTTTGGGAGGGACAAATGTCAAGTGGCTCATGAAGCTTCCTGAACCCAATTATAACTTTTTGGGACACCACCATAGTCAAAGTGGGCAGAGAAGCCATAGCTGTTCTCCTGAAGTCTAACTAAGCTTCTTAGCTAGGCACTGAGCTAGAGGACAGGCTTAAGGTCAGAGTATCTCTGGGGCAAATGCAGCTAGTTAGAAAGATCCCAGATCTCTCTGGTTTCAGATGCTTGCTGGAGGAACAGATCTTTATTTTCCAGAAACTTTTAAAAGAAAAATCCTCTAAAGCCCAGAGCAAGAACCTCAACAATCCAGGAGCATCAGTCTATTCTGGCCCCAAACAGTTACCTCAGTTATCTTTTGATTTTTCATGGGCTAGTGGAAATCTGATAAATTCCAGACTTCCAAACCAACCATTTGCCCAGGAACATCATCAGCAACGTATTCCACACTGGCTGGCCAAGCATAGCCTACACACTTCAGTCTATCTGTACTTCTCCTTTCTCCTGAGCAACATTTGTCAAGTAACATGAGGAAACCAGCTTGCTTTTTAAGGCTAGATCCAACCTCATCAAAGTAAACACAAGACTTTCCAATGACCTCAGCGGAACTTGGATATGGCCCTTAGCTTTCTTCTGTCTTTGAAATATACACCATGATTTTGAAAAGTCCTTTGTGGCTTTGCATATCTTTTCTGCATCTAAGTCTAGTACCTTATAAGGTATTTACACAGAGCTGGGTGGCTTGCCGCTTCTCTTTCCATCTTTTTTGTTATTGTTTTGCTAAGATATTAAATCCTTTAAACAGGGAGTTAATATACTTATTTTTTTTCCCATTACTGACATGAACTTTTAAAAAACAGATGTCAGTTTTGAGCCACACCTCTGCAGAATTTACACCTCATCTCAACATTATAACACTGCTCCTGTTGGAGAAAACAGTTGAGTGACCAGCTCTGTACCTGCCACAGGCAGACTCTTCTTCAAGAAAAATTATAATTAAAAGAAACACTTGTCTTTCATGATTTTGTTGAAATTTTACTGAAAATCTCCTAGAGTATCTGAGGATAGCATCCATGGCAGCATATTTTCAGACTGAAATCATAAGAAAGCTGCAAATGGCTACGTGAGTTCAAAACAAATGTTTAATTCCTTCAAGCAGGGAAGTTACTGGACACGTGCTTTAACAGATATGAAACCAACAAAGGTGCATGATTTTGAATATCCCTATCTTGATATTTCTGGTATTAGTCTGAATGAGAACATATTGCCTGCCCTTTTCTCCCACTTTCCCACCAAAACTGCTCTGCATATAATATTTCAAAATATATTAATTTTTTTTAATTGTTTGTAAGTGAAACAGGAATAATATTGGAATATTGTGTGTAAGTGAAACAGGAATCATTTTTCTGACAGCTGTTCCATGATGACCTCATTTCAGCTTTGCATTCTTCCTTCCTCTGCCTAGGTACACCAATCTGACTCTTATTGGTATACATACCTGACCTCCATTGTCATTCTGATCTGATACAATATCTGATCACTGTGCTGCTACCAAAGATGTTTGAACAAGTCACTGACCTAACAGAACATGTCTTCAGATTGCTTTAGGGAGGAGGAACCTGCATACGCCTCTTCATCATGTTATTATTTCTCAGCCATCTGTCACTTATCTTTCTGCACTTGATCAGTCCCTCCTTAGCTTTGTTTAGCATCTCGTTAGGCACCCTCGGCTTTATATGAAAGGAAAGAAACAGCAAGTCTCCTTTCTACATCAAGGAAAACATGAGATTTGCTTGTTTCTTTCTTCTGAAGCAGGGCTGCCTTTTGTGCAGATTAATTTTTCTCCTTGTTCTTTCGCTCATCTGGTTTGGCAGAACATGGAGAAACACAGTTTTCTAAAGTATACTAAATAACACGGGCTTCACAATTTCTATTTACACAGTTATGTCATTTGGTTTTATCTGGGTTCACAAGTATGCTGAAGAATGGATATGTCCCTAACTAAAGTCATCAATCAGTGGTCCCTGATACAGAGACATAAAGGATTAGTTAGGTGCAGTGCCCAGTCATTAGCACATCCTTAGCCCCCAGTAAATCTAAGGTGATTGTGCATGGTTTGTCATGGATTGTCTTATAGGTTCGAACACCAAAACACATGTTCTTTATTATTGCACCAAAATATTTCTGTTATCGCCTATTTTAAACTTTTTGGGGTAAGAGTTCTCTCTAATTATATTAATTATATTGTAATAAGCATAATCGGCTTCTGATCTCATTTATAAGACCAACTCCAGAGCAGTGGTATTACTAGAGTCCCTATTTGTAATAAAATAAAACAGAGCTCTTTTAATCTAATGATTAGATAAAGACGAAGATACACTTCACAACAGCAATTCACCAAACATTAATTTCAACAGGTTGTCAGCTAAATATTTTTTTCCATCCATCATCATATTTTCTTATCTGCTCCCTTAACTGAAAATATTATCTAAAAAGCTCCTAAACACTATCCTGATCATGAACTCCAGACCACAGGACAGTAAATCTTAGGCCAGAGTTCAGAAAGTTCTGCCCATCAGAGTTTGAACTTTGTCAGGAACTGGCTCTGCAGAACTTTTAAGAGTATTTCACTTTTCTTTTACATTTCTCAGAAAGTCTGTTTCGTGAAGATCATCAGTTTGTGAAAGCAAGGGAAAATACTAGTCCCCCATCTTTCACAAAGGATATGTTTTTGTGGTTCTAAACTGTGTTACTAAGGTATTTTATAATCTTCTACCACCATATAGAGAATGAATCAATCTTATCTGTTCTCTTCTGTCAAGACATTCTTCTTGGAGGAATTTAGATATGTAATTTGTTGAGAAAACGAAACCAAAATCCTAATACTCCTCTGTTTTTCCTAAGAAATGATCCAAAGGTACTACAATTTTCATGTCAAAATCCCTTTTGTGTGCAAAATTAGAAACTGTGTAATATCAAAGACATGTTCACTGCTCACCAGAAGCAACAAAAGTCCAGTATTGTTTAAAACACAGAAATAAAGCAGAGGCCTTGAAATGGAACAAGTGTCACTTTCGGCTAGGAGGTACAGCACTGAGGCACAACTAACCTTTACAGGAACTGACAGTGCTTAGCATCTTGATTTATTAATCACTTATCCCCTAAAAATCATCCCAAGAAAAAGTTTTCAAATAGTTTTAAGGTGAAGAATCAAATTCAGACTTTGACCATATGGAAATAATGCCAACATTTTCTATCTATTACCGAACAAATAACCTAAATGGTCCCATTCAGTTCTGAAAATGGGACTTGGATACCTGTATTTCACAGACATTAAATATTTTTTTAGGGCCTAAATGCCTGAAGATCTTGTAGAAGTTGTGCACACATACATTGACTTCATTTATTCTTTATCCCAGGCTGCAATTATTTCTGAGATTGTGGGTACAGGAACTTACAATAACTTATCTTCCTGTTATGTAAATTCAGCTAAATGCAAATCAAACTCATTTTCTCCAAACAAACATCAGACTTATTCAGTCAGGTGGTTCTCTGTCAATCTAAAGAAAGATTTCTCTAAACTAGTTTGAACATTATCCCCCAAGTGCACTAGTTTGTTTTAAAAAAGGTGTTACCTTTTCCTACAGATTTTGTCAATGGACTAGGCAGAGCAATGGCGAAGAGGAGAGATGACCATAGGTTCATATACAAAAGATGTATTTTCTGCTAAATATTTCTAAAAAATGGAACGCCAAAGTTCTTCACCCACGCAAAAAGGACATCAATAGCGGTACCTTCTGCAAGTTGTTCTCTGTAGCTTTAACAAGCAAAAACAGTGTGTGAAGGCAGGATATTATTATTAGGAATGCAGAACTAATAGCACATTCATGTTATAGAGTTAGAAGAGAAATTACTGTACAGAAATACAAAGAAGATAGATAAAAGATTCTAGTAACTGGACTCTAAGCAAGTGAAGTAAAAGAAGGTTATCAGGAGTAGTCAGCATAGATTCACCAAGGGGAAATCCTGCTTGACCAAAGTGATAGCTTTCTATGAGAGCATGGCTGGCTGGGTAGATGAAGGGGAAGGAGTGGATGTCATCTACCTCAAATTCAGCAAGGTTTTTGACGCTGTCTCCCATAACATCCTCATAGGGAAACTCGGGAAGTCTGAGCTAGAAGAGCGGACGGTGAGGTGGATTGAGAACTGGCTGAATGGCAGAACTCAGAGGGTTGTCATCTTTGAGATGGTCCTGGAGGACAGGACAGGTGTCCGAGGACTGGAGAAAGGCCAATGTTAATTCAGTCTTCAAAAAGGGCAAGAAGGAGGACCCAGGGAACTACAGGCCAGTCAGCCTCATCTCCATCCCGGGAAAGGTGATGGAGCAGCTTATCCTGGAGGCCATCATCAAGCAATTGGAAAAAATCAGGTTATCAGGAGTAGTCAGCATGGATTCACCAAGGGGAAATCATGCCTGACCAATCTAATAGCTTTCTACGATGAAATGACTGGCTGGGTAGACGAAGGGAGAGCCATGGATGTTGTCTACCTTGACTTCAGCAAGGCTTTCGACACAGTCTCCCATGATATCCTCCGACGGAAGCTCAGGAAGTGTGGGCTGGATGAGTGGTCGGTGAAGTGGATAGAGAACTGGCTGAATGGCAGAATTCAGAGGGTTGTCATCAGCGGCGCTGAGTCTAGTTGGAGGCTGGTAACAAGTGGTGTCCCTCAGGGGTCAGTACTGGGCCCGGTCTTGTTGAACTTCTTCATCAACGATCTGGATGAAGAGTTAGAATGTACCCTCGGCAAGTTTGCTGATGACACCAAACTGGGAGGTGTGGTAGACACACCGGAAGGCTGTGCTGCCATTCAGCGTGACCTGGATAGGCTGGAAAGTTGGGCAGAGAGGAACCTG